>Ga0055584_100007020_pt1 | contig 11040 bp, 8 predicted proteins | sample OSDHelmetaG_FD_58716 | JGI IMG/M metagenome (GOLD analysis project Ga0055584, IMG submission 58716) | Pelagic marine sediment microbial communities from the LTER site Helgoland, North Sea, for post-phytoplankton bloom and carbon turnover... | ecosystem: Environmental > Aquatic > Marine >...
CCTTTCAAGGAAATTTTGAACGAAGGGTCCCCAGATTTGTTGCCCGGCGGCACAGAAACGGTGAGCTTCAGGCCCGGCTGTTCCCCAGGGTGGGAATATTTTGGCCTCGTGCGAATGGCCCCGCCGTTTGAGAAGCGCTGTAATTTCTGTGGTTGGGCTGGTGTTGAAATCATTCTCTGGCTGAATCAAGCAAACCGGTTGGGTCAGGGTTGAGGCGGCGGCCAGCAACATCTGTTTTATTTTTGGGTGTTTGGCCCATTGGCTCGCGCCACCCGAGAAATCCACTCCGCAGCGCCAGCGCCGATCAGCTGCCAGTGCGAGCAAGGTGTGGATACCGCCGAGAGAGCTTCCCATGACAAATATGCGGTCTGCGTTAATCTCACTCAGCCCCGTTGCATAATCTAGGGCCGCGATGACATCTTTGTTCTCACTGGCAAGTCGCGCAGACATTTGGTCGTCATGCTTTGACGTGCCGCGCGGTGCCGGCACCGCGTCTTCTATGGCGATACCGGGTGAATTGCCATAGCCCGCGCGATGCGGAAATAGATAGGCGCAACCCCAGGACAAAAACAGCGCTGCGGTCTGTGGATGCGACAGATCGGTCGTGCCGGGTGGCGTGGCACTACCGTGATTGTCAATAACACAGGGAAAAGGCCCGTCGCCCGGCGGTAAAAACAGGAAGCCTTTTAGGACACCCGTGCCGCCGGTGAATTCGACTTCACGTGGTGCCATTGAATGGCCATCGAGAATTTCGTTTTGCATTTATGCCGCCCTCTTCTGCACGAAGCTTACCGTATGTAGAGAAGTTCGGGGAGGTGCAGTTTCCGGGTATTTGTCATAGGGTTTACGGAAATCAACGAGGCAAAACGAAGAAGTCATAAGGAGGGTCGCCATGCGGCATCGTGAGACTGGTGTTTTACTGTACGATAAAGGGCACGCTACCGATGGTTATACGCTGATCGTGCCATTGGTTAGCAAGGAAGCCTACATCATCGGTATGCAGGGTGAAGTCCTTCATAACTGGTATTTTCCACTAACGCCGGGTAACTACGCTTATATGCTCCCAACCGGCAATTTACTGTGGTCCGGTCGCACGACAGAAGGTCCGCCGCTTCGGCGCGGTAAGGGCGGGTTGATGCGTGAATATGACTGGGAAGGCAATGTTGTCTGGGAATACGTAGATCATGGCCAGCACCATGATTTTCGGCGTTGTCCCAATGGGAATACGATTTATCTCGGCTGGGAGCCATTGCCGGATGAATACGCGAAACGGGTGGTCGGCGGGATCCCCGGAACTGAACATGACGGGATAATTTATGGTGATTATATCCGTGAGGTGAATCCAGAAGGTGAAACGGTCTGGGAATGGCATTTCCATCTTGATGAAGATATCGAGGCACACCCGTTAATTGAGGTGTGCGACCGCGAGGAGTTTGCCCATGCCAATGCCTGCTTTCCGTTGGACAATGGCGATGTATTGGTCAGTTTCCGTCGGACACATACGCTGGCAATTATAGACCGGAAGACCAAAAAATTCCGCTGGATGAAAAAAGACGTCATGTGGGGAACCACTCATGACGTTCAGATGCTGGAAAATGGCAATCTGCTTTTCTTCGCAAATGGCATTTATACGCCGATAAATCCCTTTTCGCGGGTTATAGAGCTCAATCCGAAAACCGGAGAAGAAGTTTGGGACTACCGGGGGCAGCCGACCTGGACGTTCTTTAGTCCAAATATTTCCGGTGCACAGCGGCTTTGGTCGGGGAATACGCTAATTTGCGAAGGGCAGATGGGCCGCGTATTTGAGGTCACGCCCGACCAGAAGATCGTTTGGGAATACGTATCGCCGTTCTTTGGCGGTTATAACTGGTTTGGCTTCGAGCGCGGTGGTTCCGGTAATTCTCTCTTTCGAGCCTATCGGTATTCTTCAGACTCGCCAGAGCTCGCGGGACGTGTAAAATCCCCATACGCTGGATAATTGTGTTCTGAGTACTAATGAAATTTTCGAAAACCGCGTTTGCGCTTCCGTTTAAGCGCGTTCTGTTCTGGCTAGCTCTCGGGCCCGTTATCAGTGCAATCACGCCTGGTTTAGAAGATCCCGGTGCGGCTCTTGAACGGCTAAGCCATTTCCCACTGCAGGGTGTTTATGCGGGGTTTATTCTTTTAGTTGTTAGCGTCGTTTTGCGCACTCGTCCTGGGGCGGGGTGGATATTTACGTTGGTTGTTGCCGGTATGATCGGAAATTTAGTCTGGTTGTATCCATTTCTGCCAACGAAAGACCCGGTATCTACTAATGCGCAGGCGCTTCGCATTAAAATTGTTCAAATGAATGTCCTGACAATTAACCGTCATTTTGCGGCGGTGAATGCTTGGCTGTTAAAAACCGATGCAGATATTATCGTGCTGGAAGAAATCGATGCCGCCTGGATTTCAGAGTTGAAGCCGCTCCTCAGAAAATATCCGTATCGTGTTGCACGACCGCGGAACGATAATTTTGGTATCGCTGTGTTTGCACGTCACCCGATAGCTCAGAGCCGGGTTGTGAGCTTGCCAGTAATTCCGGTGCCGGCAATATTTTTGAAGCTAAATATTAACGGACGGATCATTAGGCTCGCTGCGGCTCATGCACCGCCACCTTTGTCCAATAAAGCAGTGGCAACCCGTAACGAAGGGTTGGCTATGCTAGCTCTCTGGCGGCTAGATGAACCTGAAGTTCCGGCTATTTTGGCATCTGATTTGAATATAACGCCGTTTAATCACCGATTCCGCAAATTTCTCAAAGATAGCGGTCTGATCGATCCCCGGCGCGGGCGAGGGTTAACGCCCACTTGGCCAGGCCTGTTGCCCAGGCAAGTGCAGGTGCCGATCGACCATATCCTGCATGACAAGAATTTTCGGACGATATCGCTTGAAACCGGCCCGCGAATAGGGGGGGATCACCTACCAATGATCGCTGTTTTGGAGCTTAAAAATAAATCAAACCGTTAAATGGTGGCTGGTGCAAGAGGCGTTTTTCCGAGCATAAGGTCCGATGCTTTTTCCGCCATCATGATCACAGGCGCATTGATATTGCCGCCGGGCATATCGGGGAATACCGATGCATCGATTACCCGCAGGGACTCTACGCCACGAACCCGAAGTTCATTGTCGACAACCGCCATATCATCGTTCTGAGTACCCATTTTGCAGGTGCCTGACGGGTGATGAACAGTCCAGGCCGTTTGCCGTATATAGGCATCAATATCCGCTTTGCTGGTGACACCAGGCCCCGGCTGTATTTCGCGCCCGCGGAAGGGATCCAAAGGCTTTTGATTGGCGATGTCGCGAACCATATCGAATCCCGAACGTAGGGTTTCCCAGTCTTTTTCAGCCGACAGAAACTTCTGGAAGATCGCGGCGTTGTCACGTGGGTCATTGGATTTCAATTTTAATTCACCGCGGCTTTCAGGGTGTAATACAGCTGGCCGGCACATAAAGGCGTCTTTCGGCTTTTTACGAAACCCGGGGAACCAGGGCTGCGATTCTGGTGGTACAAATCGGGTAAGGAGCTGAATGTCGGGCTGTTCCAAAGAGGCCTCGCTTTTTAAGAAAGCCATAATGGGACCAGGCATTTCGGTGGCGAAACCATCACCCATAAAATAGGCCCTTAGCATCGCCAGGGCGATCCTGTCATAGCGCAGATGGCCGACGAAGGGGCCGTCTTCGGTGCGCTCATACTCAATACCGACACCAATATGGTCTTGTAGGTTCTGTCCAACACCGGGCAATGAAGTATGGCAATTGATGTCATGCTCTTTGAGGTGCTCGGGATCGCCGATGCCGGAGAGCATCAATAATTGTGGTGAGTTGATAACCCCGCCTGACAGAATAACTTCGCGGTCAGCATGTACAGTTTCGGTTCGGCCATTGCGGGAGTATTCGACTCCAGTCGCGCGGCCGTTTTCGACGACAACTTTCAGCACCAACGATTTATCGAGGACTGTCAGGTTGGGGCGTTTCATTGCTGGACGCAGATAGGCTACGGCCGCGCTGCAACGTTTGCCATTGCGGATGGTCGACTGCATAACGCAGAAGCCTTCATTGTCCGTATTGTAATCTTCTGTAACTGGATAACCCGCGGCAATACCCGCTTCCAGCCAAGCTTCCTTGAGAGGGTCGGGATAGATGTTTTGGGTTGTGGTTAGAGGGCCACCGCCCCCACGAATATCGGTTTCGCCGCCTTCCCAGTTTTCTGATCGTTTGAAGTAGGGCAGGGCATGAGCGTAGGACCAGCCCTTTAGCCCCATATTCTCCCAACGATCAAAATCAGCGGGGTGGCAGCGCACATAGGCCATAGCGTTGATAGAGGAAGATCCACCAATCACCTTGCCACGGGCGCATTCAATTTCGCGATTGTTGAGTTCCGCTTCCGGTTCGGTGAAATAGCCCCAGTCATGGAGCCGGTTGAACAAGATTTTTCCCCAACCGAGCGGCACGTGAATGAGGGGGTCACGGTCCTGGCCACCTGCCTCGAGCACCAGAACGCTTACATCGCTAGCCTCGGTCAGTCGATTGGCGAGGGTGCAGCCCGCGGAACCTGCGCCGATGATAATGTAGTCGTATGTTTTTCCGTTGCTCATGGTGCCCCTCATTTAGTGGCAAAACGGCAAAGGGCCAGACGCTTCCGTCTGGCCCTCGATTGTCGCTTCCTGTTAGACGACTTTATTAAGGTGCTTTGCTCGAAGCAGTCTTAAGAACGTCTTGAAGAATATTGTACATTTTCTTGGTTTTGGGATTTCCGCCCAGGAACTCATCGCCGAGTGGCGCGAGCTTTTTGGTGATGGTGGCCTGATCAGCTGCTGACAAACGAATAACCTCAGCACCGTTCTTTTTCCACAAGGCTTCAGCGTTCTTGTTTGCATTGGCAGCAAACTTGCCAGCAAAGGCTTCAGCATCGCGGCCGGTCTTGATCACCATTGCTTGCAGATCCTTAGGTAACTTTTTCATCCAGCGCTTGCTGACAAAGAGCACACTCGGGATCATGCCAGATTCGATAAGTGTGATGGATTTTGTTGTCGTAAAGAATTTTGTCGCTCCCATAACCACGATGGAACTACGGCAACCATCGATGGTTTTGCGTTGGAGAGCTGGCAAAACTTCGAGATATGGCATTGGAACACCGGTCATCCCCAGCGTTTTGGCGAGCTTGCTTTCCATCTTGGTTGCCAAAACGCGAACCTTCAGCCCCTTAAGGTCGGAGAGCGTGCGGATAGGCTTCCGCGATGCAATCGACGTTGGACCATAATTGTAAATCGAGATCCCGAGAATACCGTGTTTTTCCGCCAACTTCAGATAGGGCGTCCGGAACTTCGGAGTGGTGAAGGCATTTTGGGCATGCCAATAGCCTTTATATTTGCCTGGTGCGTCGGGTGCCTGAAAGGCAACATTCATACCGGACAGAAACCCTGGCGGAGAGAGGAAGGCAGCCTGCGCGCCGATCTTGAGGTTTTCAAGCTGACGTGGAATTTTGCCTAATTGTCCAGCAGGGAAAACCTTCACTTGGATTTTTCCGCCACTGCGCTTTTCAATAAGTCGTTTATATTCTTTGGCAAGGGCATGTTGCGGGTCATTAATCGTGACCATGCCGATATTCATTTTATGTTGCGCTTGCGCTGCGCCTGTGGCGAGCACCGCGACAGCAGCACCGGTTGCCAGAATGGATTTAATAATCATTTTTTTTCCTTTTCCTCCTGTTGAAACCGCCCAATGACGGTCTTTCCAATTAATTTATTGGTCGTGTTAGCCCAATAGCCGGACCAGCACGAGTGAAAGGTCGGGCCAATATGAAATAACGCCCAACGCGATTAGGTTGATTATGATAAACGGAACCAGCCCCGGGTAAAGACTCGAAAGTGGGACCCGGAATAATGCCTGGGTAACAAAAATGTTTAACCCAAAGGGCGGTGTAAACATCCCAATGCTCACATTAACCGTCATAATGATCCCAAAATGAATGGGGTCGATACCTGCGGCGACAATGACTGGTTTGAGAATCGGGGCGAGAACCAGAATGGCGGAAGCCGGGTCGAGGACGCAGCCGACCGCCAATAGGAACAAGTTGATGATCAACAGGACCATCCAGGATTCGAGACCAAGGTTTTGAATCCAACTCACCATTTCTTGCGGAACGCCGGCAATCGTTAACAGGCGCGAGAATAAGGTCGCGGCACCGACGATAATTAGCACCTGTGCGGTCAGATATACCGACTCAATGGTCACCTTCCACAAACCGGTCAGTGTCATGTCCCGATAAATCCACATGGCGACAATGACGGCGTAGAGGCAGGCAACCCCGGCTGCTTCGGTCGGGGAAAAGATCCCGGCATAGATACCACCAAGAATGATCAATGGTGTGCCGAGCGCCCATGCACCAGCTTTGGTTGTTCGTCCTACTCGTTTGATAGTGAACTTTTCGCCTTCCTGGATGTCGCGCTTGCGGGCATAGAAATAGATATAGAGTCCCATGACGAAGGCGATGAAAAGACCGGGTAGAACTCCAGCAAGAAACAGGTGGCGTACTGATTCTTCAGCGGCAGCACCGTAGAGGATCATGGCGATGGACGGTGGGATAATCCCGGCAATGGCGCCGGAGGACGCTAGCAAGCCACTGGCAAATTTCTCTGGATAACCTTTTTCCCGCAGTGACGGGAACAACATGCCGCCAATGGCGGCGACGGTGGCCGGGCTCGAACCCGAAATTGCGCCAAAGATCGTACAGGCCCCGACTGTGGTCAGGGCGAGACTGCCGCGGACGGCGCCAAGCAAGGAGACGACCCAATCGACCAGACGGCGGGATATCCCACCCTGCGCCATGATGGCCCCTGCAAAGATAAAGAACGGAACCGCAATGAGCTTATAATTATCGACACTACCGAAAAGCTCGATTTGAACCATCGTGATCGGCAAATCCATGATGAACACGATAGTGATAACGGATGACACCATCAGGATTATAAAAATCGGGAAGCCGAGGATCAGCAGGATTACTGGCAGAACGCCCATGACGAGAAACAGTTCCATGGGGTTTAGTCCTTGCTCGCTAAATGAGTAGCCCGTTCAGAGGCGGCGGCGGCTTCTCGCAGCGCTTCAACCCGATCCGCTTCGCTTTCCAATGTGCCAGCAAGATTGTCGCGAAAGCGTATCAGGATGCAGCTAACGATAAAAACGAAGGAAACGGGGATAATCGAGTGCATCCAGTTCATCGGAATTTCTGCGACTTGGCTGACATGGGTCAGGTCGGCGATGGCAAACCAGGACTGATAAACGATCAGACCGCCAATAAAGATGAAAACTAAAACTGAAATGCTGTTGACGAGCATTTTGGAGATACCGGGTAGGGTGCGTGATAAAAGGTCCATTCTTAGATGTCCTCCATCCCAGGTAACGAGGACGCTACCGAGATAAACGACCCAGACGAGGACATAGCCGAGGACTTCTTCGGCCCAGATAATGGGCGCGAGAAAAACGTATCGGCCGGTGGCATTAGCGACAATCAGAAAGACGCTGGCGATAAGCAGTAAGCCCAAAAAAACCTGGATAACAGGCAGAATATATCTGCGAATAGCCTGCACGTTTATAGTCCCCCGGTTCTACTCTTTTTTTCTCGTTATTCGCGCGACGTTATGCTGCTGAGACGGCTATGGCTTGTCAAGCAGTTGATGCTCCGCTTGCCAGTCTAAGCTGACGCTACTAGCCTGCGCACATGTTGAGTCTTGAACAAAATCAACGCGTAACTCAAACCGCACGCCAGACGCCCGCAGGAGAATTGTTGCGTCGATACTGGCAACCAGCGGCACTTGTCGATGAGGTGGCTGGGGACAGGCCTGCGGTTCCGGTTGAGCTATTTGGTGAGAAGCTCGTGTTGTTCCGGAATGAAAAGGGCGAATATGGCTTGGTGGGGCGCCAATGCCCCCATCGTGGCGCTGATTTAAAGTTTGGCCGGCTGGAAGATGGCGGTATCCGTTGTCCCTTTCACGGCTGGCTATTTGACACCAACGGCAAATGCCTTGAACAACCTGCCGAGCCCGAAGACAGCAATTTCCATACCAAGATAAACCATACCGCCTATCCCTGTATTGAGCGCAGCGGAATTGTCTTTGCTTATCTGGGCCCGGGTGAGCCACCACCGCTGCCGTCTTTCGATTGTTTTGTAGCGCCAGAGGCATTCACCTTCGCCTTTAAAGGTCATATAGATGCAAATTGGCTGCAAGCGTTGGAGGTCGGGATAGACCCAGCGCATGCGTCATTCCTACACCGTTTCTTTGAAGATAAAGATCCGGAGGAAGGCTATGGCCAACAATTCAGAGATTCCACGAAGGAAATCCCGGTTACGAAGCTTTTACGCGAAGCTGTTCGTCCGGTGATTGAGGTAGAGGAAACCAACTCCGGGATGAGGATCAAAACGCTGCGCGATTTGGGGAACGCTGGTATGCATGTCCGGGTGACAAATCTGGCTTTTCCCAACGCCATTGTTATCCCGATGAGTAACGATATGACGATCAGTCAATGGCATGTGCCGATCAATGATCGGGAATGTTACTGGTATGCGATCTTCACGGATTTTGAACACGAGGTTGACCGTCAGGCGATGCGTGATCAACGTCTCGAACTTTATAGCCAACCTAATTATAAACCGCTTCGAAATCGTGCGAACGATTGGGGATTTGATTCTGAAGAACAGCGCACCCAAACCTACACAGGCATGGGGATGGATATAAATGTTCACGACAACTGGGCTATTGAATCACCAGGGGCCGTTTTTGATCGGAGTACTGAACATCTTGGCACGACAGATAAGGCCATTATCGCTTATCGAAAAATGCTGATGGCGGCGATTGATGGTGTCGATGCCGGTAAAGATGCGCCCAAGCTTGGTATAGCGCTAACAGGTCCAGTCGCTGTCGATACTATTGGTCCGGAAGACGGGTGGAAAAATAGCTGGATTGAGTGTGATACGGCGCGACGCGTTCGCTCCCCTTGGGCGAAGGAGGTTTAATGTCAAACGCTACGTCACATGGTAGAGGCAAGTTCGCCGAACGGTTCGGCATGCTGTCTGCTGAGCGTAAACAGCTGAATGCGGAGATTATCAAACAAGTTGAGGCCGAAGGGTTGGAGGTTATCCGCCTATCCTTTGCAGATCAGCACGGTATCTTGCGTGGCAAGACCATCATGGCCGATGACATTTTGTCGGCAATGGAAGGTGGTGTCACCATGACAACGACGCTGCTGGCGAAAGATACATCGCATAAGACCGTTTATCCGGTCTGGAGCGATGGTGGTGGCTTTGGTCTTGTGTCCATGACAGGCGCTGGTGACTTCGTAATGTTGCCTGATCCTTCAACATTTAGGGTTTTGCCATGGGTCGAAAAGACCGGCTGGCTGCTGTGCGATTTATACTTCCCTGATGGCGAGACAGTACCATTTTCGACGCGGGCCTTGCTACAGCGGACCGTCGATGACCTTGCCACTGAAGGGTATAGCGCTTCGGTTGGATTGGAAGTTGAATTTCATCTGTTCCATTTGCGCGACGAAACTTTGCAGCCCGAAGATGCTGGGCAACCGGGTAAACCACCCAATGTTGATCTCCTAGCGAAGGGATTTCAGTATCTGACAGAAATTCGTGCTGATCAGCATGAACCTATCATGCAGATTATTCGCCGTGATGTGTTGGCGCTTGGCCTGCCATTGCGTTCGACTGAGGTTGAATTCGGACCGAGCCAAGCGGAAGTCACGTTTCATCCTATGGCGCCAGTCGAAGCGGCAGATACGATGGTCCAGTTCCGCAATGCTGTGAAACAGATTTGCCGCCGTCACGGGTATCACGCAACATTCATGTGCCGACCGCATCTGGAAAACATGTTTTCGAGCGGCTGGCATCTCCATCAGTCGCTGAACAATCTGAAATCCGGTGATAATGCTTTTATGCCCGAAGGTGAGGGCGCAATTTCAAAAACTGGTTTGAATTATATTGGCGGCATTCTTGAACATGCCCGCGCGGCCTCTGTTTTTACGACACCGACGCTGAACGGTTATAAGCGCTACCAGGCCTTTACACTGGCGCCGGATCGTGTCGTTTGGTCGGTTGATAATCGGGGCGCCATGGTTCGCGCTATTGGTGGTGCAGGCGATCCTGGCACCCGGGTCGAAAACCGTATCGGTGAGCCCGCTGCCAACCCATATCTCTATATTGCGTCTCAGATCGCCTCGGGGCTGGATGGCATTAGAAATAAGCGCGACCCTGGCTCACCTTCAGAAACTCCCTATGAGGCAGATAAACCTGCCTTGCCGGGAAGTCTGATGGAAGCTGTCAGCGCGCTCCGCGAGAGCGCGCTGTTTCGCGAGAAGTTTGGCGACGAATTTGTCGACTATATTATCGGCATCAAGGAAGCCGAGATTGGGCGTTTCCTGTCAGAAACCAATGACTGGGAACATCGCGAATATTTCGACCTGTTTTAGCGCACAAACTCTAGAGCGAAACCGTCGAGCGGTACATTATCTCGCTGCTTCATGGCCTTGGATTTCTCCCAGGCTTCGGCAGGCGTCGTCGATGCTTCAAGTTCCCTAAGCCGCGGGAAAACTTCCTCGGCGTAAAGCTTCATTGAACTCTCGGTTTCTTCATGCGTGACGAAACCGGCCTGACCCATCATCAGCATGTTGCCAAACCCGCCGGAGTATTCCCAGAAACTCTTGATTTGTTCATAAACCTGATCGGGCGTTCCGGCGAAGACATTGCCGCGCGCCATTTGGTCATCCAGCGATGCGGTCAGCGGAATGCCAGCACCACCGCGGGCCCCCTTCATAATCTGTGCGGAGATCTGCGGCGGATGATAGCCAGGTGGGTTGGACCAGTAGCCCGGTACTTTATTGGCACTCATATACCACAAAAGCTTCTCGGCACCCTCGCGGGCCTTTGCCTCATTCTCACCGACAAAGACAAGACCAAGATAGGCGAGGCGGTCGAATGGTGCATGTTCGCCATGCATTTTGAGATAGTCTTCGCGA
>Ga0055584_100007021_pt1 | contig 11040 bp, 8 predicted proteins | sample OSDHelmetaG_FD_58716 | JGI IMG/M metagenome (GOLD analysis project Ga0055584, IMG submission 58716) | Pelagic marine sediment microbial communities from the LTER site Helgoland, North Sea, for post-phytoplankton bloom and carbon turnover... | ecosystem: Environmental > Aquatic > Marine >...
AGTGTTCCGGTTGGACTGTCTGATCACGCGGTTGTAAGGGTGTCGAATGTATTGTTCCCTACAGATGATGATTTGGATTACGAGTCGCAGTCGGTATTGAGACAACAGATAGAAGAGGAAAAGAAGGCCAGTAGTTGGGCAACCTATGTGCGAGACATTAGGCAACAGGCGCAGGTAGAAATATATTACGAACGACTTTGATGCGCTGTCTTGCGATTAACGGTTACTAATTCGATCTAATTACGAGCACACAAGTGAATGAATGAGAAACAATTTCCTTTCAATCAGCGCCTCGCCCTCATTTCTTTATGGCTTAATTAATTACTTTATGAAAATGGCTTCTCGCGATTAGATAGGTCACTATTATTAAATACAGCACTATCGAACTTATCAATGATGGCCGCACCCACGCTATCCCCAGATACATTTACCGCAGTTCTGAATCGGTCTAATAACCAGTCTACCGCGAGTAGCAGACTAATACCCTCCAGGGGAAGATTCACTGCAGAGAGTACGATGATCATTGTGACTAGACCTGCCTGAGGGATACCAGCTGCCCCTATTGCAGCAAGTGTCGCAGTTACAAAAATAATAGTTTGTTCATAAAAACCCATTTCGATGGCATAGACTTGTGCGATAAACATGACGGCGACTGCTTCATAGAGGGCGGTACCGTCCATATTTACCGTAGCTCCCAAAGGAAGTACAAACTTAGTTGAACGGGCAGATATTCCAGCCTCTTGAGCACAACTCATTGTTATTGGCAGTGTGGCTGACGAACTAGCTGTGCCAAATGCTGTTATTATGGCGCGCGACATGTCTGTTATGTAATCAAGACCCCGGCCAGTAAATGTTTTTAAAAGGCAGACGAGAAATATAAAATGACACGCCAGACCCAAAATCACTGTAAGCACATAGGCGCCAATGCCTGATATCTCTTCTAAGAGCGCTTGCCCACCTCCGGTTTCACCTAATCTAGACGCAATTAGCGCAAAAATTCCGACTGGGGCAAAATACATTATCCAATTTACAAGTGTCATCATGACGTCATTGATACCATTGAAAAAATTAATGACCGGTCGTCCACTTTCACCAACGGTGGTCAGCGCTGCGCCGAATATCAGAGAGAACACTATGATAGGAAGGAGTTGCATTTGTGAGGCAGCCGCTATCAAATTTGGGGATACCATGGTTAGAATAATGTCAGAGAAAGTTATAGGATCTTTCCCTAGAATTTCGCTAGCCGCGTCCGTATCAATGTTAGAAGCTATCCCGTCTCCAGGCCGTATTAAGTTGACAACTACAAGTCCGATTATTACTGCAACAGCGGTTGTGGAAGCATAATACCCTACGGTAGAGCCGCCAATTGTTCCTAGTTTTCTAATATCTCCGAGAGATGCAACTCCGGATATAACGGCGGCTACGATCAGCGGTATTATTGTCATTTTGAGTGCATTCAGAAACAAAACGCCTAGCCAGGCTATGGATTGCATTTTTGAGCCGAATACAGCACCCGCAGCAATACCTAAAGCAACCCCTAGAATTATTGCCCAAAGGAGAAATTTGTCGTGGCTAAATTTAGCCCCCATGTGAATTGCTCCGCTTAGACATCGGCCATTCCCATAATGTTAAAGCCGCAGTCTACGTAGGTGATTTCTCCGGTTACAGCGGATGCCAAATCAGAGCATAGAAATGCACCTACATTACCAACTTCGTCGGTTGTGACGTTACGTCTTAGTGGAGCGTTTTCCTCGACGTAGGTGAGAAATTTACGCAAATCCTTTACACCTGACGCTGCCAGAGTGCGGATTGGTCCAGCCGAAATAGCGTTCACTCTAATGTTATCAGGACCTAAGTTCTCAGCCATATAGCGAACATTGGCTTCTAAACTGGCCTTCGCAAGACCCATTACGTTATAGCTTGGCATCGTTCTAACTGCACCCAAATAACTAAGTGTAAGCAGAGCCCCGCTACCATTTTGCATTAACGGTTTGAGCGCCTTCCCTAAGGCTGCAAAGCTGTAGGAGCTTATCTCGTGCGCGATTCCGAACCCTTCACGCGTAACACTATCCAGATAACTGCCTTGTAGTTCTTCGCGAGGCGCATAAGCTAATGAATGCACCATTATATCTAAGCTTGGTCCCCAGGCTTTTTCTATACTTTTCGCAACATTCTCGATATCACTATCATGTGCTACATCACACTGCATTGTAAGTGTTGAGCCTAGGTCCTCAGCGAAACCCTCTACACGAGGCTTTAATCGATCATTTTGATAGGTAAGGGCGACTTCTGCTCCTTCTCTAGCCATCGCTTGCGCTACACCCCAAGCTATTGATTTATTACTAGCAACTCCTACAATCAGAGCGCGTTTACCATTAAGTATTCCCATTAGTCATTCCTGTTTTATTGTTCGACTTAATCTTTAGAACTAGTGTACTGCCCGTCAACCCCGTCTATAATCTCAGGTTAGAGTCGTTTTATAAACTAAATTCTGGATTTTGCGATGATTATGAGGAGTTTGAGATCACTTTTAGCAGCGTGTCTTGCTCTCCTATGTGCTTGTAGCGATAGTGGATGGAATAATCCCTATCCTTCGTCGGACGACTCCGAAAATATTTTTTATGGCTCGTTTTCCGAGCGACCAAAGCATTTAGATCCCGTTTCATCGTACAGTGAAAATGAAGCAGTTTTCACAGGTCAAATTTATGAGCCTGTTTTGCAGTATCACTTCTTTGATAGACCTTATCGGCTAGAGCCCCTTACGTCGGAAACTGTCCCCGAACCGATATATTACGATCAAGATGGTAGTTATTTGGGAAGTGATCCACTTGCGGAAGATGTTCACGAGGTGGTTTATAGAATCAAAATCAAGCCAGGCATTCTATTTCAGCCGCATCCATGCTTTGCGTTAGATGAAAAAGGAAACTACCTTCACCATAAATTATCCGAGCAAGAGATTGAAAGTAAGACTAAATTGTCGGATTTCAGTTCCACCGGTACTCGGGAATTAATCGCGGCTGACTACGTTTATCAGATTAAGCGTCTGATGCACCCGAAATTGCATTCGCCCATAGCTGGATTTATGACTAAGTATATTAAAGATCTTGGTCAGTTCGGGAATCGTCTTCGAGAAGCCTCCATCGAATCAAGTAGGACTTTAGATTTAAGGGCACATGAATTTCTGGGTGCTAAAATAGTTGATAAATATACTTACGAGATCCGACTTAGTAAAAAGTACCCTCAGTTTAAATATTGGCTGGCTATGTCTTTTTTTGCCCCGGTTCCATGGGAAGCAGACGCTTTTTTTAATCAGCCTGGGATGAAGGAGCACAATCTATCACTAGACTGGTATCCGGTTGGTACAGGCCCATATATGTTAACTGAAAACAATCCTAACCGACGGATGGTACTTGAAAAGAACCCAAATTATAGGGGCGAGCTATTCCCAGGTGCCGATGAAAGTGATAGCGAGTCATTAATGCCTTATATCGATCGGGCACATTATAGTTTAGAGAAGGAGTCTATCCCTGGTTGGACTAAGTTTCTTCAGGGCTACTACGATGCGTCTGGAGTAGTGTCGGATAGTTTTGACCAAACTATCCAGTTTAATACTCGGGGCGAGGCCAGCTTGACTGAAGAAATGAAGAGTAAAGGTATTAATTTGGTGACCGCGGTTAGGAGTTCCATCTCTTATATGGGATTTAATATGGTTGATCCCGTAGTTGGTGGGACTTCAGAACAATCTTTATTGCTTCGGAGGGCGATTTCTATTGCTATTGACTACGAAGAACTCATTTCAATTTTCGCGAATGGGAGAGGGACTGCGGCGCAAGGTCCAATCCCTCCGGGTATCTTTGGCTATGTAGAGGGTGAAAACGGAATTAATCCGTATGTTTATAAATGGGCCGGTAACCAAGCTAAGCGTCAAAAATTAGAAGTTGCTAAAGATCTGTTGTTCAGAGCGGGCTATGAAAATGGCGTAAATATCAATACAGGTGAGCCTCTTACTTTATATTTCGATACGGTATCATCTGGACCCGGCAGTAAGGTGATGCTGAATTGGTATCGGAAACAGTTTAGTAAGCTAGGGATAGATTTGGTTGTAAGAGCTACTGACTATAATCGCTTTCAGGAAAAAGTTCGAAAAGGGACAGTTCAAATATTTTCTTGGGGATGGAACGCCGACTATCCTGATCCAGAGAATTTTTTCTTTTTATTATATGGCCCTAACGCAAAAATTGTTTCGCAGGGAGAAAATGCAGTAAATTATCAAAATAAAGAATTCGACGATCTTTTTGTTCGTATGCGTTCTATGGCTAATGGTAGTGAGAGACAAGAAGTAATAAATAGAATGTTAGAGATAGTGCGCAGGGACGCACCGTGGGTCTGGGGCTTTCATCCTACAAGTTACACCCTAAGCCATAGTTGGTATGGTAATGCGGTCCCTAACCTGATGGCTAGAAATACGTTGAAATATAAAACTATAGAAGTGTCGAGCCGCTCTCAAAAACGAAATGAATGGAACCGCCCGATCATATGGCCTTTGTTGGCTTTCACTTCTTTAATTATTTTTGCTTTGATTCCGGCTTGGTGTGTTTATGTCGCCAGAGAAAGGGCTCGGCTCGGTGAGTAGTTATCTTACTAGGCGAATCCTATATGCTTTCCCAATTTTAATTGGAGTCAACTTTATTACGTTTGTTTTATTTTTCGTAGTTAATTCACCTGACGATATGGCTCGAGTGCATTTAGGTAACCGTTATGTTACTGAGGACGCTATAAGCAATTGGAAATCAGAGCGAGGGTATGACAAACCCTTGTTTATTGCCCTAAATAGTACTGGAAAAAAAATTTTTACGGAAACCATATTCTTTGACAAGACGGTGCGGCTGTTCACTTTTGATTTTGGTCAGTCGGATAGCGGTCGCGATATTAGCTATGACATTTCTGAGCGAATGTGGCCTAGTCTGTTTATTAGTTTACCTGTTTTGTGTCTGGGTTTACTTTTCACTTTGAGCCTCGCCTTATTAATTGCTTTTTTTCGAGGAACCTATATTGATTCATCGGCAGTGATATTATGTGTTTCGATGATGTCGATTTCGGGATTATTTTATATAATCGGGGGCCAGTATCTACTCAGTAAATTACTCCAGATCGTTCCTATTTCAGGCTTTGATGATGGTATCGCTTCGATAAAATTTTTACTATTACCAATACTAATTGGGGTGATTGGTGGGTTAGGGCATGGGACTCGCTGGTACAGAACTATTTTTTTAGAAGAAATACATCGTGATTACGTACGAACCGCGAGAGCGAAAGGATTATCTGAGAAAGGTGTTCTGTATCAGCATGTGTTGAGAAATGCTCTGATTCCTATTGTAACGGGCGTGGTGGCTTTATTGCCTTCTCTTTTTCTAGGCAGTTTAATTACCGAAGCTTTTTTTGGTATACCAGGTCTAGGCAGTTATACGATAGACGCTATTCAGTCTCAGGACTTCGCGATAGTTCGAGCGATGGTATTTTTGGGTTCAGTACTTTATATCTTGGGACTTATTTTGACTGATGTCGCATATACCTTGGTTGATCCTCGGATAAGACTGTAGCGAGTCTTTGTATGGAGCTAGTAATACTAAAAACCGATGCCCTATTTTTTATTTTGATCGCTTCTTTACTGGCGTATATTTTTTATGCATCTAAAAAAGAGCACTTAGCTCGCCCTTGGCGCTCTGTTCTGAAAAAACCTATGGCAGCCTCTGCCTTAACTATCTTAGCCTTCTATTTGACGGTCGCTATCCTTGATTCAATACATTTCCACCCAGAAATAGAAGGGACTTCTTCTGATACACCCGTATATAGTTCGCAAGTTGTGAGTCTATTAGATGAAGTTCTAAAACCTATTAATAAAAATACCGAGACTACTTATTCCGCACCTTTTGCGATTTACTCCTATTCGAAAGAAAGTCAAGAGAGTGACACGGGCCAGATTATCCGAGACTATCCGCGTCTGAGACATGCTGGTAGTCACTTGTCAAATATATCTGAAGTAAGATCAGACCTCATTATGAGGTCCTTAAGTGCTCTCGGTTATTGGATATTTGCTATGGCTATCTTATGCTTGATTCTAATTAGCCTGAGAGTAGTCAAATTAAAATTAATAGTCGCGGACTGGCTAAATTTAAGCACTTTTTTCCGGCCTTCACCTGCGCAAGCGGCAGTGATAACCTTCGCAGCGGTCTGCTTGTCGGTAAGCCTGGTTGCCACAGTAGGGCCCTACTACCATATTTTGGGAACAGATAAAGTAGGTAATGATGTTCTATTCCAAGGGATCAAAGGTATACGCACAGGACTGCTAATAGGTACTCTGACGACTTTAATCATGCTTCCTTTTGCGATTGTTTTGGGGGTGGCAGCTGGATACTTTAGGGGATGGGTAGATGATGCTATTCAATATCTTTATACAACTCTCTCATCTATTCCGGGGGTCTTACTCATTGCAGCAGCAGCATTGATGTTAGAAGTCTTCATGACAAACAATGCTGGTGATTTCGAAAGTGTTACTGCGAGAGCCGACCTAAGGTTTCTGTGTTTATGTCTCATTCTCGGAGTTACCGCTTGGACTGGCCTTTGTAGGTACTTGCGAGCTGAAACATTGAAACTGAAAGAGTCAAATTATATTGAGGCCTCAAGAGCCTTTGGCGTGTTAAGTTGGTCAACTATAAGTCAGCATGTACTGCCAAATCTTATGCATATTGTTATGATTTCGATTGTTCTAGATTTTAGTGGTCTAGTGCTCGCAGAGGCAGCGTTAACTTACATCGATATTGGGGTAGATCCCAGCATGGAGTCTTGGGGGAATATGATAAACGGTGCGCGACTAGAGCTAGCCAGAGAGCCGGTTGTCTGGTGGTCACTTTTTACTGCTTTTCTTTTTATGTTTGTTTTAGTCTTAGCGGCAAATGTTTTTGGGGACTCAGTTAGAGACGCTTTTGATCCTAGAATAAGAGAGCTAGATTGATGTTTGTTTGTGAAGTTTTGGGTAGCAAAAGTGTGGTTGCTGAAAATGATTAATTTGATACTCCAAAAGGAGGGATTACTTTATGTCTACTCCGTTGCTTGAAGTTACAGATCTATCGGTTAGCTTTGGTAGCGATAATGGGCAAGAGACTGTATTGAATCGTGTGAGTTTCTCAATCTCTCGAGGAGAGACGGTTGTACTGGTTGGCGAGAGCGGCAGTGGCAAATCACTCTCTGCAATGTCTATTGTGAGGCTACTTCCGCATGCTGCGAGGATCGATTCAGGTTCTATTTTATTGAATGGTCAGGATCTGTTTAAGCTAAGTGAAAGGCAAATGCGGAATGTTCGGGGCGCATCGGTAGGTATGGTTTTTCAAGAACCGCAGTCCTCTCTGAACCCAGTCATGACTGTCGGCGCGCAGATAGCTGAGTCCGTCCGGAGACATCAAGGAATTCGGGGGAAAAGATTAACGGAACGTGTGTGTGAATTGATGGATGCGGTGGGAATTAACGAACCGTATGAGAAGAGCTGCCAATATCCGCACGAATTTTCAGGTGGAATGAAACAACGCGTGATGATTGCAATAGCGTTAGCTGCCAATCCCGAATTATTGATTGCAGATGAGCCGACTACTGCATTAGATGTGACTATTCAGGCGCAAGTATTGGAGTTATTGAAAGCTGTTCAGGCTAAACAAAATATGGGTATGCTTTTTATCACCCATGATTTAGCTGTTGCTAGGCAAATTGCGGATAGAATAGTTGTACTGAAAGAAGGCCAAGTGGTCGAGACGGGAACGAATGAGGTGTTCTATAAAGCTCCCAGCCATCCGTATTCAAAGGCTTTGTTTGACGCAATTCCTAGTTGGGATAAACGACTCCGGGAAGGCTTAGCGCCCTCATTAGATGTGAGAGCGACATTATTGACAGTCGAGAAGCTACGAGTCTGGTTTCCCGTTCGATCGGGACTTTTTGAAAAGAAGATACCTCCCAATAAAGCGGTAGACGGGGTAGATTTAGAAATTTATGAGGGAGAAACGCTTGCTTTGGTGGGAGAATCCGGCTCTGGGAAGACCACGCTGAGTAAGGCTGTCTTGCAGCTACTTAGACCTACAGGTGGGAGCGTGCATTATGCTGATAAAGATCTGTGTCAGATCGACTCTAGGCGGCTGCGAAGTATACGTTCAGATCTGCAAATCGTTTTTCAAGACCCTTATTCATCAATGAATCCAAGGATGCTTATTTCGGATATTATTAAAGAGGGAATGAATGCACAGAATGTGGGTGACTCAATTAAGGATAGGGATGATAGGGCTGCTCACCTGATGGAGCAGGTAGGCCTAGAAGTGGGTCATCTAAAGCGGTATCCGCATGAATTTTCTGGAGGGCAGCGGCAGAGGATATGTATCGCGCGTGCTTTAGCGGTAGAGCCGAAAGTTCTAATCTGTGATGAGCCAACGAGTGCGCTTGATGTATCGGTGCAAGCGCAGATCTTGAGGTTGTTGAGGGAGCTTCAAGATAATCTTGGGCTTACGTACCTTTTTGTCACTCACAACATAGGAGTTGTTGCGTATATGGCGCACAGAGTGGCAGTCATGTATCGAGGACAGATAGTTGAAAATGGGAATGTACAACAGGTGTTACAATCGCCAGAACATGAGTATACTCGAACGCTTCTTCACGCGGTCCCTAGGTTGGATCACAACTCATAATCTCATTCGTTTTGAGGTTGTTTTTAGGTAGTTCCGTTACCTGATTCGAATTCTTAAGGTTTTCTTTTTTGAACTAATGAATCGTATTCAAATAAAATCAGATTTAGCGAATATTCTTGTTATTGGCTTACCTTTAGTCGTCAATAATCTATCGAGTATTGCTGTCAACATAGCCGACACCCTAATGGCTTCCCAATTAGGGACTACTCAGTTAGCTGCAGTTGCTATTGGTAGTGGCGTCTGGATTGCTCTTTTCTTACTTGGGTTAGGGATCATTATGGCGGTCGGGCCGACGGTTGCGCAGCATTTCGGCGCCAGACGGTTTGAGCTAATTGGGCATGAAACAAGACAAGGACTTTTACTGGGCGCCCTGTTATCTTTTATCGTAATAGGTATCATGCGCTCTATAGAACCTTTATTGTTGTGGATGCAAATTGATGCCGAGGTTTGCCGACTCGCACAGGGTTATTTGAGTGCGCTTAGTTGGGGTGTGCTAGCAGCCTATGGGTATCATACGCTTAAGCAAATGACCGAAGGAGTAGGGCGTACCATACCAATTATGATAGTTATGGGAGTGATGCTCCCCATAAATATTGGAATTAATTATATTTTAATGTTCGGTAAGTTAGGGTTTGATCCCCTAGGTGCGGTCGGTTGTGGCTTTGGAAATGCGTTGAGCTTTTGGCTTATGTTTTTGATGTTGGCAGGCTACACTTTAACCTCTCGACATTATAAGAAATTTGGCATTGCGTGCGGAAAACTTAGGGTGGAGTGGCAAGTTTTTAGCCGTCTGATATTACTAGGCTTGCCGATAGGGGTGTCACTCTTCTTGCAATCAGGACTGTTTACCACGGTTGCGCTACTGATGGCCTCATTAGGCACAGTTGCGGTTGCTGCGCATCAGATTGTCTTAAGTTATTCTGGGCTAGTTTTCATGATACCTCTTGGGCTCGCGATGGCATTGACAGTATGTGTGGGGCAGGCGGTAGGTCGTGGTGACACCTCTGGTGCAGAGCGAATAGGCTATGTGGGAATCATAACATGTATGGTTCTTTCTTCTGTTTCAGCAATCACTACTTTCTATTTTGGCCCGGTGATCGCTTCGATTTATACGCAAGACAAAGCGGTATTAGAGCTTTCGGTCATGCTATTTAAGCTGGCGGCACTCCTGCAATTAGGAGATGGTGTTCAAGTTGCAGGCGCATTCGCTCTGCGTGGTTTAAAGGACACTCGAGTACCCCTGATTTTGAATGCCATCAATTATTGGGGCTTCGGATTTGTCGCCGCTTATGTACTGGGGATCGTTTTCAAGTTTGGTGCTCAAGGTGTTTGGGCGGGACTTTCTTTTGCGCTCTTAAGCGCGGCATTCCTGATGGTGGGCAGGTTCATTTTTTTAATTAGAATGACACAGGCGAAAGCCTTAAAGAGAAGTCCCTTGGGTAGTAATTGACAAACCTAAATAAGTTTGTTGAGAGCGTTGGCCGGTCCTATTGGAATGAGTATGCTGTAAGGTAAGCGAAATAATACGGCGTGTCTAACACACTGCTAACAAATACGAATATCTCTTCTCAGGTCGAAAGTGACAAACCCTTGCATTGATTTTGCTTCTTTTATGATTTTTTGGTCGGCCCAAGCTACATCAAATAATTTCTCATCTTTAATGTTTAAATGAAAATATTTGGTATGCCCTTTGAGACGGCAGTAGGTGATTTTTTCGGAGTTTGATTTTTCCGATACTACTTTTTCCGCCTCTCTACATTCAGAGCGACTAAATTAGATTCCATATCTTTCCCGGCGTTCATTAGGTTAATTTTTTTATCAATTTTCACGAGTCTGCCATCTTTATCAATATAAAAAGTCCATCTTTTGGCAAATCCAATCACGGACTTAACCCCATACCGGTCAGCAACCAGGCCACCAGGGTCACTTAATATGGGGAAATTGGCGTTATTTTTTTTAGCGAACTTTGTATTTGTTTCATGATCGTCAGTACTTGCCATAAAGTATGCCACTTCGAAATCTTTTAGTATTGGACCACTCTCACGGAGGGATTTACATTCGATCGTTCAGCCTCCGGTAAATGCTTTCGGAAACCAGGCAATAACCACTGCGGAACCTATGTAGTCACTTAGCCTATGAGTTTTGCCGTCGGAACCGATCATCTCAAAGTTTGGGGCGAAATCACCGACAGTAACGGTGTCTTCTGCCCACGTCGGGTTTGTAATATTTAGGGCTGCTAAAACAAAGGCGATTATGTTTTTCAAGCTACTTTACCTCTAAGGTTGTTCAAATTTTTTTGCATAACTTAGGTCCATCA
>Ga0055584_100007022_pt1 | contig 11038 bp, 7 predicted proteins | sample OSDHelmetaG_FD_58716 | JGI IMG/M metagenome (GOLD analysis project Ga0055584, IMG submission 58716) | Pelagic marine sediment microbial communities from the LTER site Helgoland, North Sea, for post-phytoplankton bloom and carbon turnover... | ecosystem: Environmental > Aquatic > Marine >...
GCTTCATGGGGCAACGTTCTGATGTGTCCATCGTTGGGGTGATTTTGAACCGCGTTGGCTCTATAAAACATGAACGCCTTCTCCGTTCCGCACTAACCGATATTGGGTGTCCCGTAGTTGGCGTGATCCCACGCAACACTTCTCTTAATCTCCCGTCGCGGCACTTGGGTTTGGTCCAGGCCGAAGAAAATACCGACCTTGAAACATTCTTAGAAAATGCTGCCTGGGTCATTGAACAGAACCTAGACTTAGATCTTTTGCTAAGACTTGTGACCGGGAAGATGCCTAAACCAGAAAAACTGACATGCTGGGCGGCACCAGGCCAGAGAATTGCCATTGCAAAAGATGAAGCTTTCGCTTTCACCTATGCCCACGTCCTGGAACAATGGTTGGAGGAGGGCGCTGAACTTTCCTTCTTTTCACCATTGGCTGATGAGGCACCTGTAGAAAACTGTGATTTCATCTATTTGCCGGGAGGATATCCAGAGCTCCATGCGGAGACATTAGGGCTCGCAAGCAACTGGAAAAATGGATTGCGCTCTTCTGCGGCCAATCAAACCCCAATTTATGCTGAGTGTGGCGGCTACATGGCACTGGGTGAAAAGCTAATCGACCGTCAGGGTGTGGCGCACGCTATGGCTGGATTGCTGCCTGTTTCTACTTCATTCGAAAAACCGAAATTGCATTTGGGATATCGTCGAATGAAAACCGGTGCCGGCGAAAAGAGCAATGGCCATGAGTTCCATTTCGCCTCTACAGTAGCGAACACCTGCTGCGAACCACTGTACCAAGCTGAAGACAGCGAAGGTGTTGGTCTTGGCATCTATGGCGCGAAGATTGGTTCTGTCTTTGGTTCTTTTCTTCACAAAATCACTGAGATCTAATTGTGTTATTCGTCTGTTCATATTTTTTAGCTATCGTTCTGGATGCGCTGATTGGTGATCCAGATTGGTTCTACAAGAAAGTTTGGCATCCTGTTGTTTGGATTGGCAAGTTCATTGAACGTCTGGAGAGGCTACTTTACCCGGTGGAAAGAAATGCCAAAAAGGAGTTTAGAGCTGGTCTCAAACTCGTGGTTAGACTGGTCGTCGTGGCAGGCATCGCGGCCTTCACAATTCATTTGTTGCTTAAACAGTTTGAATACGGTTGGTTGATCGAGGCTTTGATTGCCTCAACGTTGATCGCTCAACGCTCATTGTATTTGCATGTCCGGGAGGTCGCGCAGGCTTTACAGTCATCTGGCATAGAAGCCGGGCGTAAAGCTGTCGCTATGATCGTTGGGCGTGAGACAGCTAACATCGATGAGCCTGCTGTCACACGAGCCGCAATTGAATCATGCGCGGAGAATTTTTCGGATGGAGTGGTAGCGCCTTTGTTCTGGTACGCCGTTTTGGGACTCCCTGGATTGGCGATATACAAGGCGATAAATACGGCTGATTCAATGATCGGTCATAAAAATGAACGCTACGAACAGTTTGGAAAAGCAGCGGCTCGAGTAGATGATTTTGCAAATTGGCCAGCCGCTAGAATTGCGGGATTCTCGGTTGTTATCACCTCGCTGCTTTTGCATGGTGCAACGTCAGCTCGTCGTGCTTGGGCAGTGATGGTGAGAGACGCCTCAAAACACCGATCGCCTAATGCTGGATGGCCAGAAGGGGCTTTTTCTGGCTCGCTTGGCGTAGCGTTAGCAGGCCCTAGAACATATGACGGCCAACTGGTTGATGGCCACTGGGTAGGCGGTGAGGGCAAACGCAATTCAAATGCCGAAGATATTCGGTCGGCTCTAAAGCTTTATGTAGCGAGTTGTTGTGTGGTTGCCGCTTTGTTTACCGCTGTTCTCTACGCATTGCTATCATCTGGCTTTGTCCAACACGGTTTCTATTTTTGAAATAAATCTATGAGGTCCGGCAGGTAATCATCTCCGTGACCAGCTTCGACCTTTGCGCCGAGGGCATTTGAAACTCCATCGGCTATTGCTCGGCTTCCGCCGTGTTCTGCAGCCATCGCGCGATAGTAGCCCATGTCTTTGGCAGCATTTGCGACGGTAAAAGGGACGTCGCCTGGATCACCCGTGAGGATGCATTTTCGGAAACGCTCAAGAGCGGCTCCTGCACCGCCCCCTTTGGCAAGAAGATTGACGAAAACTTGCGGATCCACGCCAGCCTTCGCTGCCTGTGCTGCCGCTTCACCTAACAAAGCCATATGCCCAATGGATACGTAGTTGTGCAGCAGTTTCATGCGATGCCCGAAACCTATAGGGCCGACGTGATCGATGTTTTCCGTGAATGTATCCAAAACTGGCCGTGCAGTTTCCAGAACATTTGCTTCTCCGCCGACCAAGATGTTCAGTGTGCCTTCGTCAGCTTGTTTGGCCAAACGTGTCATAGGTGCGTCAAGAAACTCACCACCAGCGGCTTTGATCAGTGCTGCCATGCGTTCGGTTGATTCTGGTAGCGCGGTCGAGCAGTCGACAACGATGGTGCCTGGTTTGAGCGCAGAAACCACGCCAGTTGGTCCAGTTAGCACGGCTTCGACTTGTGGCGAACCAGTCACGCAGAGCACAACCAAGTCGGCGTTTGCAGTAACTTCTCCTGGAGAGTTTCTCTTCACAGCACTCAATTCAAGCAGATCATCGACGGGTTGATTGCCAGGATGATCCAAGAAGGTGAGGGGATAACCACCCTTGAGTATGTTCAAGGCGATACCATGGCCCATTAAGCCGACACCAATAATTCCAACGCGCATGGTTTTTCTCCTGTAGTTACTACAATGATAACGAACCTATCATTGTACACACCGGTAAAGGAAGACCAAGGATTGTCTGTTAAGAGTTTGCGATCTTTAACAAAGCGTCCATATCTAAATGCCGGGCCAAATGGCCAGCAAGAGCATCGAGAGTTTGGTCAACGGTTTGTTCAAAGGCTAGCCCGCTTGTGTCTCGGTTTTTGATACCATTGAGGAAAGACGCACGAAATTCATCGGATGCAAAAAGGCCGTGTACATAACAGGCCATGATCTTACCATCAGAGGATATGGCACCTTCGGCAATACTATTCATTTCGAGGAAGGGGCGAGACATGTCACTCCCCGACGTGTTCCCGATATGCATTTCGTAGCCGGAAAGGGGTTCGTTGTACAAGCAGTCATGTCCCTTGGCATACAGGAGTGTTTTAGAACCGGTCAACTCAGTCTCTGTGTTGAGATAGCCCAAACCATCGATTTCTTTTGTGTTGCCTTCGATGCCATTGGGGTCAGTGACTTGAGTGCCGAGCATCTGAAACCCTGCGCAGATGCCGAGTACTTGACCGCCCCTGCGAACGTGTGCTGCTAGATCAATGTCCCATCCTTGTTCTCGGAAGAAAACAAGATCCGCAATTGTGGCTTTTGAACCTGGAAGAATGATGAGGTCGGCATCGCCTGGTAAAGCGCGCCCTGGTTCAACGATATCGAGCTGTACATCTGGCTCTTGTTCCAAAGGATCAAAGTCATCAAAGTTTTGAATTCTAGAGAGTTGTGGAATGACAATCTTGATGTCACCAGATTGCTTGGTGGCCCTAGATGCCAGAGCCATGGCGTCTTCAGCTGGAAGCTTGGAAGCATCTGGGAAAAAAGGAACAACCCCCACTGAGGAAATTCCTGTGGCATTTGTAATGAAATCGAGCCCAGAATCAAAAAGAGACACGTCGCCACGAAACTTGTTGATCAAATAACCTTTGATGAGAGAACGGTCACTATCGGGAACGATCTGATAAGTACCAACAAGCGAGGCAATGACGCCGCCACGATCAATGTCGCCGATTAAAATAGTGGGAACAGAGGCTGCTACGGCAAAGCCCATGTTGGCAATGTCGCCAGCACGTAAATTTACTTCAGAGGCCGATCCAGCACCTTCGACAACAACAATGTCGGCCTGTTGCTTCAGACGTTCAAAGCTTGCCAGTACGTCCGGTAGCAGTTCTTGCTTGCGCATTTGATACTCGCGGGCCTTCATCGATCCACGCATCTTACCGTGTACGACTATCTGAGCCCCAATTTCACTTTGAGGCTTCAGAAGCACTGGGTTCATGTCAACTATTGGATCGGCCCGACAAGCCAGCGCTTGGAGCGCTTGGGCACGTCCGATCTCGCCGCCATCAACCGTGACTGCTGCATTATTCGACATGTTCTGAGGCTTGAAGGGTAGGACATTCATGCCTTGATTGGCGAGGTGACGGCAAACACCTGCAACGATCAGGGACTTACCGACGTCAGAGCCAGTGCCTTGGAACATGAGTTTTGAGGCGGTCATAGGCCGGACTTAGAACTCAATGCCGACCTGTGCTTTGACGCCGTTACGGAACGGATGTTTAATCATAGTCATTTCAGTGACCAAATCAGCGATCTCGATCAATTCATCTTTGGCATTTCGGCCAGTGATGACGACGTGCTTCATCTCCGGCTTTTGAGTAGTCAGAAACTCAATAATCTCTTCGATAGGGATATAGTCGTAACGCAGCACGATGTTCAACTCGTCGAGGATTACCATTTGATAGCTGTCGTCCAGAATCATCTCTTTGGCGCGTTTCCAGGCACCTTGAGCAGCGGCTATATCACGTGCACGGTCTTGAGTGTCCCAGGTGAAGCCTTCACCCATAGAGAAATGATCAATCAGATCAGGGAACGCATCAAAGACTTTACGCTCGCCAGTAGACCATTTGCCTTTCACGAATTGAACGACACCAACGCGCATATCGTTGCCGATGGCACGAGCTGCCAAACCAAAAGCAGCGGTAGACTTTCCTTTACCTTTGCCAGTATGGACCATGATCAAGCCCTTCTCGATGGTCTTGGTCGCGATGATCTTGTCGCGCGCCGCCTTTTTTGCAGCCATCTTACGAGCGTGACGTTCGTTGATCTGCTCTTCGGTCATTCCTTCGGTTTTCATGCGGAGGCTCCTTTTTGCAATTCTTTCAGTCTAGCATAAGTGCTGTTGGCCCTAGGTGACCAGAGATTTCGATCTTGTGCCTCGATAAACTTGGCGATCATTTCTTGCAGAGCGTCGGGGTTGTATTCTTCGAAGAACTCTCTGACATCATCATCTTCAACATAGGATTCAAACAACAAGTCGAAATGGTGGTCCTTTACGGATGCTGTTGTCGCTGAAAAAGCAAAGAGATAGTCAACTGTAGCAGCGATTTCAAATGCGCCTTTGTATCCATGCTTCATGACGGCGTTAATCCATTTGGGATTAACCGCTCTCGCTCTGACAATTCTGGATATTTCTTCGTCTAAGGTCTGGATACGTGGGCGTTCTGGCCGTGAATGATCATTGTGATAGATTGGAACATGTTCACCCTTCAGCTCTTTTACTGTAACGGAGAGACCGCCTTCGAACTGATAATAGTCATCACTATCCAGGATGTCATGTTCGCGATTGTCTTGGTTGTGAACGATAAGATTGGTTTTTGTGAGCTTTGTTTCGAACAGTTCCCGTTCTTCTTGACCATGGGCTTTCTGTCCATAAGCATAGGAGCCCCAGGTCAAAAATGAGTTAGCCAGGTCGGTACCGTCATGCCAACCACCTTCGTCCATATAGGCCTGTAAGCCTGCGCCGTAAGCGCCGGGTTTTGAACCAAATATTCTAAACGCAGCGCGATGTTTAGCTTCTGCTACATCGACACCTTTGTTGATGAGGTTCGCTGTTTCGTTGCTGGCGTTGGCCGCGACCGCATTCATATCGTGAGGCTCGTCTAATTCTGCAACTGCTCGAACCGCACTGTCCAGCAAAGCTATTTGCTGAGGGAAAGCATCACGGAAGAAACCGGAAATCCTCAACGTCACATCAACACGAGGCCGGGCGAGAACTGACAATGGCATGATTTCAAAACCAGTGACCCTCCCAGAGGCCTGGTCCCATTGTGGCTGTACACCCATGAGAGCTAAGGCCTGAGCAATGTCATCGCCGCCGGTACGCATGTTGGCCGTTCCCCAAGCAGACAATGTGATTTGTCTTGGCCAGTCTCCATTCTCCTGCAGGTATCGTTCAATGATGAGTGATGCCGACTTCCAGCCCAACATCCACGCCGTGGCCGTAGGGACGGCGCGGGTATCAACAGAATAGAAATTACGCCCAGTCGGTAATACGTCAAGGCGCCCTCTACTCGGAGCGCCAGAAGGTCCGGGTGCAATGAAACGCCCGTCCAGTCCACGCAACAGGGCTGCAGTTTCGTTTTTACCGGAACGAGTAACAGTTTGTAAAAGTTGTTCTTCGATAAAGGAAAGAACCGCTTGGGTTTTGACCATTGTATTCGAAAGAGACTGCTCCTTAGAAACAAATAACAATGCCAGCAGTTCCAACCGCTCAACTGTGTCGCCATTTGTTCTCCAGTTTGAGTCGGAAATTGCCATGAGTAAATCGGGCATTGGTCCTGTCCATGCTTCCCCTAACTCACAGTCCAAAGGATCGAATTCCACTGGGAGATCGAGGTCTCGCGCAATTGCTCGAATGATGGAGTTTCGCTCAGCTTCACCGTCACCGCGCGGCACTCGAGTTAGGGCCACAAGTAGATCGCTTAGATCATTACCTTTTGGCGAGGCTCCAAAAATGTGGAGGCCACCGCGGATTTGGGTTTCCTTCAGTTCACAAAGATGGTTGTCGAGTTTGCTCAGCGCCGTTTGCGCGTCGTCTTTAGGGTCAATCCCACAGTCTTTATCTAGTCCGCTACGTCCAGTAATTGACAGGATCTTTTCCCGTAAAGCCGGCAATCGTCTTGGGTCGATGCCCGCTGCTTCATAGTACTCGTCGATCAAGAGCTCTAACTCCCTCAACGGGCCGTATGTGTCGGCTCGGGTGAGAGGAGGGGTCAGATGATCGACGACCACCGCGGATGTACGTCGCTTTGCTTGGCTGCCTTCACCTGGGTCATTTACAATAAAGGGATAGAGCTGCGGCATCGGACCAAGAACTGCATCAGGGATGCAGTCACTGGACAAGGCTAAGCCCTTGCCGGGCAGCCATTCCAAGTTTCCGTGCTTACCGAAGTGAATGACAGCATCTGCGGCAAATCCTTGCTCATTTTCTGCCAGCCTTAGCCAGGCATAAAAGGCAATATAATTGTGCGGTGGAACAAGATCCGGTGAATGGTATGTTTCGACAGGGTCGATGTTGTAGCCTCGAGCAGGCTGAATAGCGACTGCGACGGAACCGAGCTCCTGTGCTGGCAACCAGAAAGCACCATCAATCACAAAAGGATCATTTTGGGGCTCGCCCCATTGTTCAGTGATTTGCTTCTGTACATTCGGTGGAAGTGTTTCGAAGAATTTTTGGTAAGCGCGAAGTTCTAAAGTCGGACCGACTTCCCGGTTCTTGAGATCGTCCAAGTTGTTGGTAACGCCTGCACGGATCATATCCATCAGCGCCGCACTATCCGATGGAACATTCGCCAAGTCGTATCCTGCTGTGACCAATGAAGCCAGGAAGTCTGCAACCGATTGCGGGGTGTCTAATCCGACACCATTGGCCAAACGGCCATCTTTGTTAGGGTAATTGGCCAGGACAACCGCAACTTTTCGATGGTCTGGACGTTTTCGGCCAAGCTTCATCCAATTGGCGGCCAATTGCGCCGTATAGGACAGCCGATCAGCAACAGTCTTATAGTTAACAATCCAGCTTTGACTTGGCTCATGGCGAACTGAATCAGATTTGAAAGACACTGCTCTCGTGAGTATGCGGCCATCGACTTCGGGCAGGGCAACGTTCATCGCAATGTCACGCGCTGACAAACCGTGATTGCCGTCTCGCCATTCTTCCTCTGTCCCGCCAGAGAAGATAACCTGGAAAACCGGGCAGTCGGCTTTGTCAAAAGGGGTATTCGATTTGTCAGCACCAGGACTGGAAAGCGCGAAGGCCGTGCCGTTGATGACGGAACCAACGCCTGCTTGTTCTAACAAGTTTTCGACGACTTCTGCGACAGTGGGTGATTTCAAACTCGTAACCGCGAGCGGCAAAGCATTAACGCCTTCCGCACGCAGTGCTTCGACCAGGCCGTTGACAGAGGCTAAATTGCCGGCCTGCAACAAGGCTCGGTAAAACACGATGGCTGTAACTGGCGCATTGTTTATCCAGACTTCCTTGAGGCTTTTGAGATCCGGCGTGGTGAGGCCAGGCCAATGAAGAGCAACTGGTGGCAACGGTGATGGCTCTCGCCAGTCGGAGGTTCTACCCAGCAGGTTTTGGCAGTAAAGCAACAGCTGTGCAGCATTGGCAATGCCGCCTTGTGTGAAGAACGCCCAAACGCGATTGAAGGTTTCCTCGTCTACGGTGGAGTAATCGGTTGTGGTTCTATCTGGTTTGTCATCTCCGGGCAGCGCTATGAAAGGGATACCAACTGATTTGCAGTGGAACGACAATTGCTCCAAACCGTAAGGCCAGTACTTCTCGCCACCAAGCACTCGAGCGATAACCAACTTCGAGCCTTTAACAGTCTGCTCGATATAGAGGTCGACAGACATGTTGTGAGACAGCTGCATTTGGTTAGCCAGCCGAAGGCTCGGCTGCCTATCTCCCACAAGCGAATCATGGGCGTGAGCTAAACAGGACAGCTCCGTATCAGCAGCCGACAGAATGATGATATCAGCCGGACTTTGCTCTAAGTCCAGTGCCTCAGAACCATCGGTGATCGCACCCGGTTGTGCAGCGAGGAGATGCACTGTTAGCCTTGAAGCACTTTTGTGATGGCGGCTTGGTCCATATCATGCAATCCAATGACCACCAAGGATGAACGGCGCTTATCCTCGCCCCAAGGACGGTCGAAGTAGCGTTGCACTCGTCCGCCAACAGCTTGGACAACGTGGCGCAAAGGTTTGCCGGGGACATCAATAAAACCCTTCACGCGTAAGACATCATGATTGGCATTTATCTCCGCGATCTTCACATCCAGGACAGAAGGGTCTTCCAACGGCTCTAGTTCTACTTGGAAGGATTCAAAGTCTTCATGATCATGTTCGTGTCCGTCATCATGGTGGGAGTGACGACTATCGAGATCATCTTCTGCTGCTGCTTCTAAGCCTAGCAAAACACGCGGATCCACCATGCCGTTTGTTGCCTGAATAGATTTCACACCCTGTCTTGAGTGTTTGGCAACTTCGCTTTCAATACCTTCGAGTGATCCGTCTTCGACAAGATCCATCTTGTTCAAAACAATCATATCGGCACAGCCCAGTTGCTCTTCGAACAGCTCTTCAAGGGGACTCTCATGGTCAAGTGATTCATCGGCTTCTCTGGCTGCCTGCAACGCTGCAGGGTCAGTGGCGAAGAGGCCGTCAGCAACGGCACGTCCGTCAATAACAGCAACTACGCCATCAACTGTCACTTTGGTTCTGACTTCTGGCCAGTTGAAAGCCTGGACAAGGGGTTTAGGCAAGGCCAATCCTGAGGTCTCAATGATGATATGATCCGGCTGTGGGTCTTGGCTCAAAAGCTTTTCGATGGCGGGCACAAAGTAATCTGCGACCGTACAGCAGATACAACCGTTGGCGAGCTCAACCAATTGGCTTTCATCACAATCCGGAATGCCGCAGCCTTTAATGACTTCACCATCGACGCCCATGTCGCCAAATTCGTTGATGATGAGCGCGAGTTTCTTGCCTGCGTTGTTGGCCATAAGATGCTGGATCATTGAAGTCTTACCGGCTCCTAGAAAACCGGTGATGATCGTAGCTGGAATCTTTGAACTCTGAAGAGACATTATGGTCTGGACCTTGTGTTTTTGCCTTTAAAGGCTTGAGGTATTGATGTTTTTGACAGTCACCGGAATCCCTGCGACTACCAGATAAACTTCGTTGGCTATATCGGCGATTCTTTTGTGCAAGTCACCAACATAATCCCGGAATTCACGAGCCATCTTGTTTTCCGGCACAATCCCCATGCCAACTTCATTAGAGACCAGGATCAGATTTCCCTTGAATGCTCGAACGGCTGCTTCAAAAACTTGGAACTCTTGTTCAACGTCACGCTCTTCGAGCATCAGGTTAGTTACCCATAGAGTGAGACAATCAAGCAGTAGCGTGGTGTTAGTATCAGAGTGATCTTTCAACGTTCGAAAAACTTCAATGGGTTCTTCAATGGATATCCACTGGTGGCTTCGGCGGTCTTTATGCTTCGAGATACGTGCAACCATTTCGTCATCCCACGCGCGCCCTGTGGCCAAGTAAATGGGTTTCTCCGATAAAGTTAGAGCTAGATCCTCAGCATAGGCACTTTTACCGGAACGCGCGCCGCCTAAGACGAGTATTGAATGTTTGTAAGGTTGGCTCATATTGGCAAACTAATCTCTTTCATGCACAACAAAGTTGATACGGCGACTTGAGCTTTTCAAACAGCGCCTTTTGCTGATAATCCACATTTCTGTCTCTCGGTGTCCATGATAAATTGCAGGACCAGAGGCTCAGTTAAATGGAGTGTTTAAACAATGTCATCTTGGAAAGTTCATTACTTGAATGCAGGCGGTCAACTCAACAATCTCATTGACCCTATAGGAAAATGCATTGAGCGAGCAAGATTAAAGGCCGAGGAAGTTACTTCACTGATTGCGATCGACGTTATCGTCCAATCCAACCCGGAGAATGTGATTGAGCACATGGGTTTTGTCGGGTACGCACCTAATGGGATGCAAATGCATCTCTCAATTGACCCGGAAAACGAGTTTCTGTTAGACAATTTAGGTGAACCGTTCGAGCGAATGGTCGTTCACGAACTTCACCATGTATTGCGATGGCGTGGACCTGGATATGGGAATACCCTAGGGGAGGCCTTAGTTTCAGAAGGCTTGGCCGGACATTTTTGCAAACAACTTTATTCTTCTCCCCCAGAACTCTGGGAATGTGCCGTTCCCCGCGAAAAGTTTTCGAACTATATTCAGAAAATATCTAACGAATGGGACACTCCAAATTACAATCATCACGAATGGTTTTTCGGACGCGGGGATTTACCACGATGGCTTGGGTACAGTTTAGGATACACGTTGGTCGGGGACTACATAAAACAGAATGTTGGTGAAAG
>Ga0055584_100007023_pt1 | contig 11036 bp, 10 predicted proteins | sample OSDHelmetaG_FD_58716 | JGI IMG/M metagenome (GOLD analysis project Ga0055584, IMG submission 58716) | Pelagic marine sediment microbial communities from the LTER site Helgoland, North Sea, for post-phytoplankton bloom and carbon turnover... | ecosystem: Environmental > Aquatic > Marine >...
GCTGAGGCCGATCAGCCCGCTGAGGCCGATCAGCCCGCTGAGGCTGCACCCGCTGCTGCGGAGAAGCCCGCTGAAGCTGCACCCGCTGCTGCGGAGAAGCCCGCTGAGGCTGCACCTGTCGAGGCTGCCGCTGAAGCTGCACCCGCCGATGCGGAGAAGCCCGCTGAGGCTGCACCTGTCGAGGCTGCCGCTGAAGCTGATAAGCCCGCCGAGGCTGCCGAAGCTGCAGCCACCGCAGACAAGTAGTCCTAACTTCCCGCAAAACTGGAGGAAATCCCATGTCCATTACCGCTGCCGATGTGAAGAAACTTCGCGATCTGACTGGTGCCGGAATGATGGAGTGCAAGAAAGCGCTCACCGAGGCTGACGGCGATCTCGACAAGGCTGTCGAGATGTTACGCATCTCGGGTGCAGCCAAGGCCGCCAAGCGAGGTGCGGAGCGCACCGCCAGTAACGGTCTGGTAGCCCAACACGGAAATGCACTCGTAGAGTTGCGCTGCGAAACCGACTTCGTCGCTAAGGGCGAAGACTTCGTGGCGCTGGCTCAGCAGCTGGCCGAGGCGGTAGACGCCACCCGACCGGCTGATGATGCCGCGTTCGCCGACGTGACTTTGCCCGATGGCAAGACTGCTGCGGCTTCCGTGTCTGATCTGTCCGGAATCATTGGCGAAAAGTTAGAACTGGGTCGCTTTGCGGTGCTGGACGGCGCCGTTGTCAGCTACTTGCACAGCCGTTCCGCTGACTTGCCGCCAGCCATTGGTGTGCTGGTGAGTTACAGCGGCGACGAGTCAGCCGCCCGAGCCACCGCGCTGCAGATCGCCGCCATGAAGCCCCGCTTCTTGAATCGTGATGACGTGCCAGTTGATGTAGTCGATAACGAACGTCGCATTGCCGAGGCGACCGCACGAGAGGAAGGCAAGCCGGAAAAGGCGTTGCCCAACATCATCGAGGGTCGACTGAAGGGCTACTTCAAGGAGTCGGTCCTGCTCGATCAGCCGTCGGTGCAAGAGAACAAGAAGACAGTCGGCCAAGTTCTGGACGACGCCGGGACTTCGGTCACGGCGTTCGCGCTTATCGAGGTAGGCAAGTCCTAGGCTGACTGTGATGGCCGAATCGCCCTACCAACCATCCTTGCGAGGCACCGTGGAACTATGGCCGCAATCGCCACCTGGTGGCTTCCGCAGAGTACTGCTCAAACTTTCCGGCGAGGCGTTCGCCGGGAGCGGGGGATTGGGCGTTGACCCTGGGGTAGTCAACTCTATTGCCAGCCAGGTCGCTGATGTGGCTCGCAGTGGTGTCGAAATAGCGGTCGTCATTGGTGGCGGTAACTACTTCCGTGGCGCGGAACTGTCCGAGCACGGTATGGAACGGGCCCGTGCCGATTACATGGGAATGCTCGGCACGGTCATGAACTGTTTGGCCTTGCAGGACTTTTGCGAGCGAGAGGGTATCGATACCCGGGTGCAAACGGCGATTTCCATGGGCCAAGTAGCCGAGGCCTACATCCCACGACGGGCACAGCGCCACCTGGAGAAGGGCCGCGTGGTGATCTTCGGCGCCGGGCTAGGTGCGCCGTACTTCTCCACTGACACCACGGCCGCGCAACGCGCACTGGAGATCGGTGCTGAGATTGTGTTGATGGCCAAGGGCGTAGACGGGGTCTACGATTCAGATCCCCGCACCAACCCCGATGCCAGGCTATTTGAGCAGCTCAGCTACGACGACGTATTGCAGCGTGATTTGAAGGTGGCTGATGCCACCGCAATCAGCCTCTGCCGTGACAACAAGTTGTCCATCGTGGTGTTCAATCTGTTGCAGGAGGGCAACATCGCCCGCGCGGTGCGTGGTGAGAAGCTCGGAACCCTGATTGACTGACCCCATGGGTCAAGATGACCTACGAAGGAGTCACTGGTGATAGACGACACTCTGCTCGAGGCTGAAGACAAGATGGATAAGGCGCTGGCTGTCGCGCGGGATGACTTTGCGGGAATCCGCACTGGTCGCGCCAATCCGGCGATGTTCAACAAAATGACGGTCGACTACTACGGCACTGACACTCCCATTCAGCAGTTGGCATCGTTCGCTACGCCGGAAGCTCGAATGATCGTCATCACCCCCTACGACAAGTCCGCGATGGATGCCATCGAAAAAGTGATTCGCGACTCGGACTTGGGCGTCAATCCAGCCTCAGATGGCAACATCATTCGGGTGGCCTTGCCCCAGTTGACTGAGGAGCGGCGCAAGGAATACGTGAAGCAGGCCAAAGGTCGAGCTGAGGAGGCTCGAATTGCGGTTCGTAACATCCGCCGAAGCGCCAACCAAGTCCTAGAGAAGATGATCAAGGACGGCGACGCTGGTGAGGATGATGTGAAGCGGGCCGAGAAACACCTTGACGACGTCACCAACAAGCATGTCGGTCACATAGATGACATGCTTCAGCATAAGGAATCCGAACTTCTCGAGGTATAGCTATGGCTGAAACCGCAGAAGCAGAGGGCGCCAAGAAGGATCACGGCAAGGCTGGCCGCAATCTTCCGTTGGCCATCGCCGTCGGGGTCTTACTCGGCGCCGTCGCCCTGGGTTGCCTACTGCTCTGGGATGGTCTGCTGTTCGTGGTCTTGGGCGTTGCTGCGGTGTGTGTCGGCGTCAGCGAGATCACCTCCGGTATGGCTACCCGCGGGATCCGCATTTTCGCACCGATCATGTACGTGGGTGTTGCGGTTATATCGGTGGCTGCCTACGTGTGGGGTCCGACCGCCATGGTCGGCACCTTCGGTGGCCTAGTGCTTGTGCTGATGTTGGCTCAACTCACTCGAGGGACTGACGAGTACGTTCGCGACACCACCGCCAACATCATGGTGGCGGCCTATCTGCCACTGATGCTGGGGTTTGCCATGCTCACCCTGGCGACGGACGATCCGGCCGGCAACTTGCGGATTGTTGTGTTTATCGCGCTGACGGTCAGCAGCGACATCGGCGGTTACTTCGCTGGGGTGCTCTTCGGTTCCCATCCGATGGCCCCCAACATCAGCCCGAAGAAATCTTGGGAAGGGTTCGCTGGCTCAGTCGTGTTCCAAATGCTCATCGGCATTTGGTTGTTCACCTGGCTCTTGGGCGCTCCCTGGTGGGCAGGAGCTATCACCGGTGGGGTGATGGCAGCTACTGCCACTGCCGGCGACTTCATCGAAAGCGGCATAAAGCGAGATCTCGGCATTAAGGACATGGGCTCAGTCGTGCCGGGCCACGGTGGCCTGATGGATCGACTCGACTCGCTGATCCCCAACGCCTTTGTCTCCTGGCTTCTGTTCACGCTGTTGCTCTCCAGCACATGACCGAGGAACTGCAGCTCGCCGGCATCACCAGTTCGGAGCGCTCTCGAGCGATCAAACCACCCCGGCACTGGGCTGATCTAGATCAGGTGGAGCGGGCGGAGGCCATGATTGCCGCGGGTCTGCCGAAGTTTCGGGCCGACCAAGTGAGTCGGCACTACTTCGCTCGCGATTCCGCGGCTCCCGAGGACTGGACTGATCTGTCCAAAACTCTCGCGGCACAACTCCGCGAGGAGTTCTTTCCGGAGCTGCTCAGTGAAGTCACCACAGTCACTTGCGATGACGGCCGCACCGTCAAGAACGTTTGGCGGCTCCACGGTGGCGCATTGGTGGAAAGCGTAGTGATGGGCTACACCGATCGAGTCACCGCCTGTATCAGTTCGCAGGCTGGCTGCGGGATTGGCTGCCCGTTCTGCGCCACCGGCCAGCAAGGTCTGACTCGCAATCTGACCACTGCCGAGATCGTGGAACAAGTGCGACGAGCCCGGCTGGCAGCCGCCAATGGTGATATCGGCGGCAATGGACGACTCAGCAATATCGTGTTCATGGGAATGGGGGAGCCGTTGGCCAACTACCGCGCCGTGGTCGCAGCACTGCACCGCATCATCGACCCGGCTCCGGCCGGTTTCGATATGTCCGCGCGTTCCGTCACCGTCTCTACGGTCGGGCTAGTACCGCGGATGCGCCAACTCGCCGATGAAGGACTCCCGGTCACGCTGGCACTGTCACTGCATGCCCCCGACGACAAACTGCGCGATTCGCTGGTGCCGATCAATCACCGCTGGCCAGTCGCGGACGTTTTGGCCGCGGCCGACCACTACGCCGCCAGTACCGGTCGGCGCTACAGCATCGAATACGCGCTCATCCGCGACATCAACGACCACGCCTGGCGGGCAGACCGGCTGGCCGAGGTGCTGCAAGGCCGCCTCGCGCACGTCAACCTGATCCCATTGAATCCCACTCCAGGCTCAAAGTGGACGGCTTCGGACCCGAAAGATGAGCGAGAGTTCGTTGCTCGGCTGCGGGCGGCAGGGATCAGCACCACCGTGCGCGACACGCGCGGTCGGGAAATCGATGGTGCCTGTGGCCAGCTAGCGGCGGTCCAGCAATGACCCAGCAGGTGCGGCGGGTGATCAGCCTGGGTGCCACGGGTTCCATCGGCGTTCAGGCCGCCGATGTCATCAGCCGCAATCCGGATCGATTCGATGTTGTTGGCCTGGCGGCCACTGGTAGTCGGCTCACCGAACTCCTGGCCCAAGCCGAAGCACTACAGCCAGCAACGGTCGCAGTCAGTGACCCGGTTGCTGCACATAAGGTGCAGGAGGCATTCCCTGCGCTGGAAGTCCTTGCCGGACCCGAATCGGCCGCGGAACTGGCCGCGCGGCCCGCTGACGTGGTGCTCAACGGCATTGCCGGGGCTGCAGGGTTGGCACCCACCGTGGCCGCACTCACCGCAGGCACCACCCTGGCACTAGCCAATAAGGAGTCGTTGATTATCGGCGGTCCGGTCGTGACCAAACTGGCGGCGCCCGGTCAGATCGTGCCGGTGGATTCGGAACATTCGGCACTCGCCCAGTCGCTTCGCGGTGGCACGGCAGCTGAGGTGCGCCGGCTCATCTTGACCGCCAGCGGCGGACCGTTTCGGGGCTGGAGTCGCGAGCAGCTAGCGGCGGTCATGCCCGCACAAGCGTTGGATCATCCGACCTGGGACATGGGGCCGCTGGTCACGATTAACTCCGCCACCTTAGTCAACAAGGGACTGGAACTGATCGAGGCGCACCTGCTGTTTGATGTGCCGCTGGACCGGATCGCAGTCGTCGTACACCCGCAGTCAGTGGTGCATTCAATGGTCGAGTTCTGTGATGGCTCCACCATCGCGCAGGCAAGCCCACCCGATATGCGGCTACCCATCGCCCTCGGTCTTGCCTGGCCTGATCGGGTACCGGAAGCCGCCCCTGCTTGTGACTGGACGAAGGCCACCCAGTGGACCTTTGAACCGGTCGACCATGAGGTATTCCCGGCAATCCAACTCGCCAGCCGGGTCGCGGAAGCCGGCGGAGTAGCGCCAGCAGTCTTCAACGCCGCCGACGAAATCGCCGTCGCAGCCTTCCTCGCGGGAAAAATTCCGTTCCCCGGGATTGTTCAGACGGTTTCGCGTGTTGTCGATATGTATGACAATGGTGGTGCGGCCGCGGACGGGAACGAGTTAACGGTCGCAGACGTCCTAGCCGCAGATGAGTGGGGTCGCCGGACGGCGGAACAAGTCATCAGTGGCTAACTGATCCGAACAGGAGGGTGACATGGCTGAGTTTTGGGCAAATGTCGGTGGCATCCTCCTGCTGCTTTTCCTGATCATGCTCTCCATCGGGTTGCATGAGTGGGGGCACTTCAGCACCGCCCGCCGGTTTGGCGCCAAAGTCACTGAGTTCATGATCGGCTTCGGGCCGACCGTGGTGTCCCGCGTCCGTGGCGAAACCACCTACGGCATAAAGGCGATCCCACTGGGTGGCTACGTCCGAATCATCGGGATGTACCCGCCGGAGAAGGAGGGCTCGCCCCCACGCGCCGGCCGAATGGCGGAACTGGTCCGCGATGCCCGGCGACAATCGCTGGCCGAGGTCGGGCCAGGGGATGAAGACCGAGTTTTCTACAAACTCCCGGTACGCCAGCGGATTGTGGTGATGCTCGCCGGCCCCTTTATGAACCTATTCCTTGCCATCGTGCTGTTCGGTGCCATGCTGGTGGCCGTCGGCCTGCCGCAACCCTCCACGACTGTCGCTGATGCCGTGGCCTGTGTGCCCACCGCCTCCAACCCCAACGGTGTCCCCAACGCTGAGGGGAACTGCGACGGCGCGGCGTCTGTCGCGGCAGCCGCAGGTATCACCGCGGGCGACCGAATCGTCAGTGTGAACGGCGAGCCAGTCGACTCCTGGGAAAATCTAGCGCCAGCGCTGGAATCGGCGCGCGGAGCAGCCACGGTGGTGGTGGAACGTGACGGGCAGACCGAATCATTCGCAGTGAATCTGCAGACCGTGCCGTATCCGCTTTATGACAACGCCGGCAACCCCACCGGCGAGACCGAGCAGCGGGTGTTCCTCGGCGTGCGCCCGCAGATCGAATACGAAAACCAACCGATCAGCGCAGTACCCGCCTACATGTGGGATATCACCTCACTATCAGTAGGAGCTTTGGTCACCATGCCGCAGCGGCTCTGGGAACTTGGTGGGACGCTAGTCAACAACGGTGACCGTTCAGTGGAGAGCCCGGTGAGTGTGGTCGGCGTGAGTCGGCTGGGTGGCGAGATTGCCGCTGCTGAAGTTCCACCGGAGGCCAAAATCGGTTCCTTCCTCGGACTAGCGGCCTCGCTGAACTTGTTCCTCTTCTTGTTCAACCTATTGCCGGTGCTGCCGTTAGACGGCGGACACGCCGCCGCGGCAGTGGTCGAGGGTATTCGCAGACGGCGGGCACGACGTAAAGGCCAGCCCGATCCGGGCCCGGTGGACACTGCTCGACTACTGCCGCTCACCTACACCGTGGCCATTGGATTGATCTTGGTGGGCAGCATGGTGATCTGGGCCGATATCGTCAAGCCGATCACCTTGGGCGGTTAAGCGCGCTAGGGGCCATAATGGTGAGGGAACAGGAGAACTTGTGACCATAGACTTGGGAACCCCCACCACGCCGAGCCTCGCGCAACGGCGACCGACTCGGCAAATCACGCTGCACCACCCCACTCATCCGGTGAAAGTGGGCGGTGGTGCGCCGATCTCAGTGCAGTCCATGACCACCACAGTCACTGCGGACGTGGATTCCACATTGCAGCAGATTGCTGAGTTGACAGCTACCGGATGCGAGGTAGTGCGAGTAGCAGTGCCCAGCGCTGACGATGCCGAGGCGCTGCCGATTATTGCCCGCAAGTCCGCTATCCCAGTGATCGCCGACATACATTTCCAACCTAAGTACGTGTTCGCCGCCCTGGACGCCGGTTGCGCAGGGGTGCGGGTGAACCCGGGCAACATCAAGAAGTTCGACGACAAGATCGGCGAAATAGCCCGCGCAGCGAAAGATGTCGGTACCCCGATTCGGATTGGTGTGAACGCCGGTTCGCTCGACCCGCGGCTGCTGGAGAAATACGGCAAAGCCACCCCAGCAGCACTCGTCGAATCAGCGCTTTGGGAATGCTCGCTGTTCGAAGAGCACGACTTCCGAGACCTCAAGATTTCCGTGAAGCACCATGACCCGGTGGTGATGATCCAGGCATACCGGCTGTTGTCGGAGAAATGTGACTACCCGCTGCACCTGGGCGTCACTGAAGCTGGACCTAAGGAACAGGGCACCGTCAAGTCCGCGACGGCGTTCGGGGCGCTGCTGTCACAGGGGATCGGCGACACCATTCGAGTATCGCTGTCCGCGCCGCCAGTGGAGGAGGTCAAAGTCGGTCGGGCCATCCTGGAGTCCCTACACCTGCGGGAACGGGGCCTGGAAATCGTGTCCTGCCCATCCTGTGGTCGCGCCCAAGTGGATGTCTATGAACTGGCCAACAAAGTGACCGCCGGGCTGGAAGGGTTGTCCGCTCCGCTGCGGGTAGCCGTCATGGGCTGTGTGGTCAACGGACCCGGTGAAGCGCGGGAGGCTGACCTCGGGGTCGCCAGCGGCAACGGCAAGGGGCAGATCTTCGTCAAAGGTGAGGTTATTAAAACCGTGCCCGAGTCCCAGATCGTGGAAACGCTGATCGAAGAAGCGATGCGCCTCGCCGAGGACAGTGCCGAATCGGGATCCCCTGAGGTGGGCGTCGTCCCATGACCGCCGTTGCAGCGGGCCGTGCTGACACGCGCGGTTCCCTGCGACTTTTAGGCCATGGTGATGAAGGATTGTTGTTGCCCTTGTTGCGGCGCGATCCAGTGGCGCACTGTCTGACCGCCGCTCGGGTGGCTGACGGTGGACTGACCATGGCCGGGCTGGGCGGCTACATCCTCGGCTACCAGGTCGGTGACGAGTTGACCTCAGCACTGATGGTGTCGGCCAACCTGATTCCGATCGACTCCACCCCGGACAGTCGGCAAGAGTTCGCACGGCACCTTCGTGAACGCCGCCGCCGATCCTCCTGCATCGTCGGACCCCGTGCCGAAGTGATGGAACTGTGGCGATTACTGGAACCAGCGTGGGGACCAGCGCGGGAGGAGCGGCTCGATCAGCCGCTCATGGTGGCTCGTCAGCCAGTTACAGTGGCACCAGACCCGCAGGTTCGCCGGGTTGTACCGGCGGAACTCTCAGCAGTACTGCCGTCTTTCATCGCCATGTTCACCGAAGAGTTGGGCGTGTCCCCGGTCGCCAACGGCGCTGAAGGTGCCTACCGGGCCCGGGTCGCGGAAATCATCGCCGCCGGAGCAGCCTATGCACGATTCGACGGCGACAAGTTGATCTTCAAGGCCGAACTGGGCGCCATAACGCCCGAGTGCGCGCAGATCCAGGGCGTGTGGGTGCATCCGGATTATCGAGGTCGCGGCCTAGCAGGACCGGCCATGGCCGCGGTGGTGCGACTGGCGACGGAACATTCCCGCGCTTCCTCGCTGTACGTCAACCAGTACAACAAACCAGCGCTGCGTGCCTATCAGGCCGCTGGCTTCGAGACCGTGGGCGAGTTCGCCAGCGTGCTGTTCTAGCCGACCCCGCACCTATCCCACACCGAACAGCCAGGTATGGCGTGAGTAGCCCACTATGAGTCGCCCGGTATGTTGGACCGGTTCGACGAAACTGGAGGTCGGCGTGCAACGGATGACCAAACTATTCCTACGCACCTTGCGTGAGGATCCTGCCGATGCGGAAGTGCCCAGCCACCGGCTGCTGGTGCGGGCGGGATATGTTCGCCGGATCGCACCGGGTATCTTCTCTTGGTTGCCGCTGGGGTATGAGGTGTACCGGAACGTCGAACGGATCATCCGCGAGGAGATGAACGCGGCTGGTTTCCAAGAGGTGCACTTCCCGGCGCTGTTACCCAAGGAGCCGTATACGGTCACCGGACGTTGGCAGGACTATGGCGACACGCTGTTCCGATTGCACGACCGCAAGGGCGGCGACTACTTGCTGGGTCCCACGCATGAAGAGATGTTCACCTTGATGGTGAAGCAGGAGTTCTCTTCCTATAAAGATCTTCCGGTGTCGCTGTATCAGATCCAAAACAAGTACCGCGACGAAGCGCGCCCCCGCGCGGGAATCTTGCGCGGCCGCGAGTTCGTGATGAAGGACTCGTACTCCTTCGACGTGGACGACGCCGGGCTGCAAGCCAGTTACGACGCTCACCGTGAGGCCTACATCCGCACCTTCGAGCGACTCGGTTTGGACTTCGTCATCGTCAGCGCCATGTCAGGTGCGATGGGTGGATCGGCGTCGGAAGAGTTCTTAGCGCCGTGTGAGTACGGTGAGGACACCTTTGTGCGGTGCCCAAACTGCGACTATGCCGCGAACACCGAGGCGGTCACCATACCCGCACCGCAGCCGCTTTCGACTGACGGTGTGCCAGCAGCCGTGGTGGCGCATACTCCCGGAACTGAAACCATCGAGACGCTGGTTGACATGGCCAACGACCGGGAGGATTTGCAGCGTTCGGATCGATCGTGGACGGCTGCGGACACGTTGAAGAACGTAGTGGTGATGCTGACCAACCCCGACGGTGAAAGCAGTCCACTGGTCGTCGGGGTCCCCGGTGATCGGGAAGTCGATATGAAGCGACTCGAAGCAGCTGTATCGCCAGCGGAGGTACGACCTTTCGAGGAGGCCGACTTCGCTGCTCACCCCGCGCTAGTGCGTGGATATATCGGCCCTGGTGCTTTGGGCGCAGACAGTGCCGCGGGGATCCAGTACCTAGTGGACCCGCGGGTGGTCACGGGCACCGCATGGGTGACCGGCGCTGATCAGGCCGACCACCACGTGTTCGGTTTGGTGGCCGGTCGGGACTTCACCCCCGACGGCACCATTGAAGCTGCCGAGGTGCGAGCTGGGGATGCCTGCCCACGCTGCGGTGGGGCAGTGGAGATCGAGCGTGGCATCGAGATCGGTCACATCTTCCAACTAGGCCGCAAATATGCCGAAGCGTTGGACCTGAAGGTGCTGGACGAGAACGGCAAGTTGGTCACAGTCACCATGGGCTCCTACGGCATTGGTGTGTCCCGGGCAGTGGCGGCGATCGCGGAGCAAAGCCACGACGAGGCCGGATTGTGCTGGCCCCGGGAAGTAGCGCCTGCGGATGTCCATATCGTCGTCGCTGGCAAAAAAGACGACATCATTGCTGGAGCCGAAGATCTCGCGACCCAACTCGAAACTGCCGGCATGCGAGTCCTGATCGACGATCGCAAGTCGGTGTCGGTCGGTGTGAAGTTCAACGATGCCGAACTGCTGGGAATCCCCACGATCGTGATAGTTGGCAAAGCACTGGCGGACGGTGAGATAGAGGTTAAGGATCGCCGAACCGGGGACCGGCGGCGACTCCCAGTGGCGAATGCGGTCGCCGAACTCACGGGGAACTAGCCCATTGACCGGGCGCCCGGCGCGGAACTTCGCGAGAAATCCTTGCGGAAGCGTCACTAGACTCCCGCGTATCTCCATGAACGGGCGGAAGCGCAGCATTCAGCTCGACGCCCACTGTTCCTCGAGAGTGTGAGGCCGTTGACAGATCTGAGCAGACGCGAGTTTCTGCGCGGCGCCGCCTCG
>Ga0055584_100007024_pt1 | contig 11035 bp, 9 predicted proteins | sample OSDHelmetaG_FD_58716 | JGI IMG/M metagenome (GOLD analysis project Ga0055584, IMG submission 58716) | Pelagic marine sediment microbial communities from the LTER site Helgoland, North Sea, for post-phytoplankton bloom and carbon turnover... | ecosystem: Environmental > Aquatic > Marine >...
CGTGTCCTGACCGGTCCAGAGGCCGGAATCACCCGAGATTCTATTGATGTGGAGTGGATGGTCGAGGGACAACGGGTTGTTCTTACCGATACAGCGGGTCAGCGGCGTCGCGCCAGAATAGGCGATAGCCTTGAGAAACTAGCCGTTGCTGATGCGAGACACTCCGTTGATTTCTCGGAAGTCGTGCTCCTGGTCTTGGATGCGACCGAAGGGCTGGACAAGCAGGATCTGACGATTGCGCGCCGTACCGTTGAGGAAGGCCGCGCACTTCTCATTGCCATGAACAAATGGGACCTTCCCGATGACCGGGAAGCGGCCCGCCGCCAGGTGGCCGATCGACTCGAGCGCTCTTTGCCGCAGGTCAGGGGTCTACCCGTCGTCTTCATCTCCGCGTTGACAGGTGATGGGATTCAAAAGCTGCTGCCAGCTGTGCGTGAAGTGCACGCGCGATGGAACCGCCGTGTCCCGACCGGAGCCTTGAACCGGTGGCTCTCCGAGGCAACCGACAAACATCCGCCACCTGCTGTCGCGGGACGGCGGATCAAGATGCGTTATGCCACTCAGGCAAAAGCCAGGCCGCCGACTATTGTGATTTTCTGTAGCCGCCCCGACGATTTGCCATCGAGCTATGAGCGCTATCTCACACATGATCTGAGAGAGCGCTTTGGTCTCGAAGGCGTGCCGGTGCGTTTAATCATGCGGAAGGGCGAAAACCCTTACGCCAAGAAACGAAACTAGAGGGCGACCGAGACCAGTTCGCCTTGCCGCGTACAACTCGGTTCTGCCAGGGTGACGAATTCGTCGGTAATGGCGTCCGGGTACGGGTGTTTATTGGCGTCCTCGCCCGGATAGGCCTGCCGACGCATGCCGGTGCGAACCCGACCGGGGTCGATCAAGTTGGCGCAAACATTCGTATTGGCCAATTCAGCGGCCCACCCCAAGACCATATTCTCCAGCCCGGCTTTGCTTGCGGCATACGGCCCCCAATAGGCGCGCACATTTCGAACCACGCCCGAGGTGACAAACATCGCGCGGCCAGAGTCCGATGCGCGAAGCAAAGCGTCGAAGTCCCGAATGAGGCGCCAGTTCGCGTTGAGATTGATATCAAGGACCTGCCGCCAGATCTTTGGTTCGTAGTGGCTCATGGGGCTGAGGGCACCAAGGATCGCGGCATTCCCGACGAGAACATCCAGTTTTCCATGGCGTTCGGCCAAGACGGCGGCGAGGCGATCAATGCTCTCAAAATCCTGGAGATCCAAAGGGACCAGTGACGCGGTACCGCCTGCCTCGCGAATCGCGTCGTCGACTTCTTCAAGGCCACCTTGTGTTCGTGCAACAAGGATGACGTGGGCGCCTTCGGCGGCGAAACGTTTGGCGACGGCCGCGCCGATGCCCCTCGATGCGCCGGTTATGAGCGCAATTCTATTTTCTAGACGGCCCGGCAATGCTTTTTAGCGGCCGCGCTCGGCCAAGAGGGACAATTGCTCCACGTTGTCGCCGCCCATTTGGTCGACCAACGTGATCGGGTAGTCGCCAGTGAAGCAGGCGTCGCAGAAAGCTGGCGCAGCAGGGTCGCGGTGTGCTTCGCCCATCGCGCGATAGAGTCCGTCTGCGGAAACATACGCAAGCGTGTCGACTCCGATGAAGTCCCGCATACCTTCGAGTTCGTGATTCGCCGCGAGTAGCTTGCTTCTTTGCGGTGTGTCGACACCGTAGAAGCATGAATGGGTTGTGGGCGGCGATGCGATACGCATGTGCACTTCGGTTGCGCCGGCTTGCCGCACCATCTCGACGATCTTGACTGAGGTGGTGCCGCGAACGATTGAATCATCGACGAGGATGACGCGCTTACCCGCGACCAAGGCTCGGTTTGCATTGTGCTTCAACTTGACCCCGAGGTGTCGAATCTGCTCGCCCGGCTCGATGAAGGTGCGTCCGACATAGTGATTTCGGATGATGCCAAGTTCGAACGGGATGTTGGCCTGCTCAGCGTAACCCATGGCCGCGGGCACACCGGAATCAGGTACTGGAATGACGACGTCAGCGTCGACCGGCGCCTCGATTGCAAGTTCAGCGCCGATCTGTTTACGCGCCTCGTAAACGCTGCGTCCTTCGACGACGCTGTCTGGCCGGGCAAAGTACACGTACTCGAAGACACAGAATCGGCTAGGTCCAGCTGGGAACGGACGGATCGAATTGATACCGGTTTCGTCGACCACGACCAGCTCACCCGGTTCAACGTCACGGACAAAAGTCGCGCCAATAATATCGAGCGCGCAGGATTCGGATGTCAGGATTGTGGCACCGTCGATCTCGCCAATGATCAGAGGGCGAACCCCCAATGGGTCGCGGACCCCAATCAGCATCCCGTCGCAAAGGGCGACCGCCGAATAGGCACCTTCGACCTGGCGCAACGCATCGACGACGCGATCGACCACTTGGTGATATCGGCTGGTAGCCATGAGGTGGATGATCACCTCAGTATCCATGGTTGACTGAAATATGCAGCCCTGCTGTACCAACCGCCGACGCAAGGTATGACTGTTGGTTAGGTTGCCGTTATGGGCAATGGCCAATCCGCCAAAGGCAAATTCCGCGAACAACGGCTGCACGTTGCGTAAGACCGTTTCTCCTGTTGTGGAATAGCGGTTGTGACCAATGGACGACCGGCCCGGAAGGCGCGCGATAACTTCTTGAGAGCTAAAATGGTCGCCGACATGGCCAAGGCTGCGTTCCGCGTGGAACCTGCGCGAATCGAAGGAAACGATCCCGGCCGCTTCTTGTCCGCGGTGCTGCAGTGCGTGTAGGCCGAGTGCGGTGTGGGCGGCTGCATCGTCATGACCGAAGACACCAAAGACGCCGCATTCCTCATGAAATCGATCCGAATCGAATGGATGAGCAGGGGGAGTAGAGGTCTGCACGTCTTTTCTACCGGTCATGAAGTCTCGCCCTGAAGCGGTGGTCGAACCGCTTGGTTCTTATAGGAGGTCGTGGCGGTGAAGTCATGCTTACCGACCCGTGACCGTGTCTCTTCGAGCGGGTTGTCGACGGGGTTGCGCAAAGAGGGCGGCGCAAGTTGGAGAAGGAAGTCGCCGCTTGCGCGGATCATAGGCAGTGTCTTCGCTTCTCGTAGGTCTTTCGGGAGGCGGTCCTCCGGGTAGATCGCCGTCACGAGAAGCCAAACGACCGCAAGAAGAACAACCCCTCGAACGAGGCCAAACAGGAACCCGAAGGCACGGTCTAGGGGGTTTGCTTCTTTGCCGCGAACGAGGCGTGCAATGCCTCGAAGGACGATCGAAAAGACAATGAGCGAGACCACAAATAGAGCGATACCTGTTCCAACATCGATGAGGAGTTGGAGCGACACGATGTCGGCAAAATACTGTGTTGCAAGTGCCTGGGCCGGGGCGTACGCGACAATGGTGACGATCGCCGCGCCGACCCAGCCGGCGACGGCAAGCGCTTCAGTGATAAAGCCCCGAAAAAAGGCCAAGAACCCTGAAACCAAGATCAAGGCGACAACGATCACATCGACAAAGGTAAACGGCAGGCCTTCAAGGAACTCCACGCTATGCCGCTCCCGCGGCCGCGCCGCTCTCAATCTCAAACATCTCAACAACTTCGACCAAGCGCTTCACTTCGGTCAATTTCATCTTGCCGCTGTGACCGGTGCCATTGGGTACTATAGCGCGGTTGAACCCAAGCTTTTCCGCTTCTTTCAGTCTGGCGTTGGCTTGATTAACCGCGCGGACTTCCCCCGATAGCCCAATTTCCCCAAACACTACAGAGCCTGGCGGGATAGGGGCTTGCGATAGGCTGGAGACGAGGGCCGCGGCGACGGCAAGGTCCGCCGCCGGTTCATTGACCCGAAGTCCCCCTGCCACATTGAGGTAAACGTCGCGCCCCACCAAGCTAAGGCCACACCGCGCCTCGAGAACGGCAAGGACCATGGCCAAGCGGGCGGAGTCCCATCCGACCACGGCGCGACGCGGCGTGCCTAACGCAGAGGGTGCGACCAGGGCTTCGATTTCGACCAACACCGGTCGTGTTCCCTCAAGTCCGGCGAAAACGGCGGCACCGCTAATGTCCTCGTCTCGGGTTGAAAGAAACAGGCTTGACGGATTCGCAACCTCGGAGAGGCCACGATCACTCATCTCGAAAACTCCGATTTCGTCGGTCGGCCCAAATCGGTTCTTCACTGCACGAAGGATTCGAAAGTGGTGGTTCCGTTCGCCTTCGAAATACAAAACGGTATCAACCATGTGTTCGAGGACGCGCGGGCCGGCGATTTGTCCGTCTTTGGTCACATGTCCAACCAGGAACAAGACAACGCCGCGTCGTTTTGCGGCTTTGATCAGTTCTTGGGCGCAGGTTCTCACTTGGGACACCGTCCCCGGAGCACTATCGATGGTGTCTGCGTACATCGTCTGAATCGAATCGATCACAATGACCGTGGGCGGCTGGGGTTCATCGAACACGGTCAGGACATCGCGGACGTTGGTGGCGGTCCCAAGGCGAACCGAATCGCCTGTCAATCCCAATCGGTTTGCCCGCATGCGGACTTGTTCTGCGGCTTCTTCACCCGAGATATAGACGGAGCCCCGGCCACCGAGGCCACAGACTACCTGGAGAAGGAGTGTCGATTTTCCGATCCCCGGATCGCCGCCCACGAGGATCGCGGACCCTGGGACCAAGCCGCCACCGGCAACCCGATCAAGCTCGGTGATGCCCGTAGGAATGCGGGGTTTAACGGCGTCATGTCCTCGTAGTTCGACGAACTCCAATGGGGAACCCTTGGCTCGCCCTACGCCACGTGGCGTGACCTCGACTGCGGCTTCTTGAGTGATAGTGTTCCAGCCACCGCATGATTCGCAACGGCCCGACCATTTGCGGTAGCTGGCGCCGCAGTCCTGGCAGGCGTAATGCGCGGCGCTTTTAGCCATTAATCAGGCAGTTTTTGGTTCGTCAGAGTCACGGGCGAAGGACTTGCATCTGGATCGGACCGTCGGCGCGGCCATTGATGAACTGATCCACATAGGCGTTGCCGCTGTCATCGAGTTTTGAGACCGGGCCATCCCAAATAATTCGTCCTTCGTGGATCATCGCGATTCGATCGGCGATCTTGCGTGCGCTGGCAATATCATGAGTGATTGTAAGCGTCGTCGCGCCAAGGTCTTTGACGCTGCTCACGATCAGATCGTTAATGACATCAGCCATGATCGGGTCCAAGCCCGTTGTTGGCTCGTCGAAAAAGATGATCTCGGGGTCGGCTGCAATCGCCCGTGCAAGACCGACTCGCTTCTGCATGCCGCCCGAGAGTTCAGCAGGGCGCAGTTCGGCAACCTCGGGCGCAAGGCCGACCTGGGCAAGCTTTTGCAGCGCGATTTTCTTGGCATCTTCGCGGGCCATGCCTTTTCCCTGGATCAATCCGAACGCGACGTTCTGCCAAACCCGCATGCTGTCGAACAAAGCAGCGCTTTGGAAGAGCATGCCGAACTTGTGCATGAAACGGTCGCGGTCGCGTGAGCGGGCGCCAACGGCTTCTTCGCCATCGATCCGAATACTGCCGCTTTCCGGGGTGAGCAGACCGATGACGCATTTCAAGGTAACCGACTTGCCGGTACCCGAACCCCCAATGATAACGACTGACTCGCCACGACCAACGTCTAGGTCCACGCCGCTCAGGACGTGTTTGGGGCCAAAGCTCTTGTGGATGCCGCGGAGGCTGATTTTTGGCTGCTGGTTCATCGCTAGTTCGAGAAAAACAGCCGGGTCAGGATCAAGTTTGTCGTGAGTATCAGAATCGACGCTGTCACCACGGCGTTAGTGGTCGCGGTACCAACACCTTCGGCGCCACCTCGGCTTTGAAACCCATGGTAGCAACCCATCAACGTCACAACGAAGCCGAACGCCGCAGCTTTTACGAGGCCGGAGATAATGTCGATGTTCTCTAGGAAATCGACGGTGTTTTTCACGTAGGTCGCGGCATTGAAATTGAGCAAGTTCACGCTGATTACAAAGCCGCCAAAGATGCCGATGATGTCACCGACGAGCACCAAGAACGGCACCATGAGTGTTCCGGCGATGAGGCGGGGCGCGATCAGGTACTTGAAGGGGTTCGTCGACAGTGTCGTCAGTGCATCGATTTGCTGAGTTACCCGCATCGTACCGATTTCTGCGGCCATTGCGGCACCAACCCGGCCGGCGACCATGAGTCCGCCCAATACCGGCGCCAGTTCCCGCGCCATGCCAATCGCGACGACCTGAGCGACTGCGCCCTCGGCGTTAAAGCGGGCGGTCCCTTCAAAAATCTGAAGCGCAAGGGCCATCCCCGTGAAAAGCGTGGTGAGGCCGACGACGGGGAGGGAGAAGTACCCGATGCTGATCATTTGTTGTGCGGTGATCAGCGGGAAGAACGGTGGCCGGAAAATATGGGATACCGATCGTGCGGCAAAAATGGCTAACCGACCGGAGGCGGCGAGAAATCCGAGGAAAAGACGCCCAACTTGGGCCAAAGGATTGATGAGAATCATGCCGAGGCGGCACCACGAGGGCGAGGATCAACCGCACCTTTGTAGACGCGGTGATAGCGCTTTCCTAGACGCGTCAGAATTTCGTAGGAGATCGTTCCTGCCGCGTCGGCCAATTCGTCGATGTGAACGCCTGAACCGACTAAAGTCACCTCGGTACCAACGTCACATCGGGTAGGGGGCAATTCGGTGACATCCAGCGTGATCAAATCCATCGACACTCGCCCCACCACTGGTACCCGTACGCCATCTACTAGGGCAAACCCCGTGCCGCTTAAGCTGCGGGGGTAACCGTCAGCGTATCCCACCGGAACTGTTGCGATCCGGGTCGGTCCCGTCGCACGGTGCGACGCACCATATCCAACGGTCTGAGGCAAGTCAATTTGACGAACCTGAGATATTATTCCTTTTAAAACAGTGCTTTCGAGGAGATTGCTTGCCCTATTTATGAGCGGTTCTGGGCCGTAGAGGGCGATGCCCGGGCGCACCATTTCATGGTGATATTCGGGCCCGAGTAATGTGCCGGCGGAATTTGCCAAGCTTCTTGGAACCCCTGGAAATAGTTTTGCCAGGGCCTCAAAAGCTTTTCTTTGTTCTTCGTTTAGAGGGTGGTCCGGTTCGTCGGCACAGGCGAGGTGGCTCATCAATAGGCGAGGACTGATGCCCTCTAGGCGTTCCGGGTTGCCTACAAGGCCCTCGAAGTCTAATGGCGTTACGCCGAGGCGTGACATCCCGGTATCAACGTGGAGTGCAGCGGAAAGTGGTCGGCCGGTTTCTGCCGCGAAGGTGCGCCAGACAGAGACCTGTTCCGTGGAGTTAAGGACCGGTGTTAGCCAGCCATGGGCGAAGTAGGGTGCCGATGCCCGCGTTGGCCCGCTCAGCACAAATATCTCCGAAACCTCGCCTGGGGCGGCGTCCTCAAAGGTATGTCTAAGCGCCAACCCTTCGTCGACCGTCGCGACGAAGAAGTGCCTGCATCCCTCCGCCTCGAGCTTTAGACCCACGGGCGTCGCACCAAGACCATAGGCGTCGGCTTTTACGACGGCCGCGCAGATCGCACCTGGCGCAGCCATGTCGCGGAGCCGGCGATAATTTGCCGCAATGGCATTGAGATCAATGGTTAGTGTCGCCCCGGCCCGGGCCGCTGCCGTCATGGTCTAGTAAGGCTCGGGGAGCGAGTCCGGTTCGGCGAGGTTGCTGAACTTGGTGACAAGCCCGTTGAACAGCAGGCGTACGGTCCCGGTGGGACCATGGCGGTGCTTGCCGACGATCACCTCGGTGATACCCTGAATCCGTTGCATTTTTTCCTGCCATTCAAGGAAATCGGCGGTCTCCGTTTCGCCGGGCCTTTTCCGCTCGTGATAGTATTCCTCCCGGAAAATGAACATGACGACATCGGCGTCCTGTTCGATAGCGCCCGATTCCCGCAGATCAGACAATTGCGGCCGTTTGTCATCACGCTGTTCGACTTGGCGACTGAGCTGAGACAGCGCCATCACCGGCACCTCCAACTCTTTCGCAATGGCCTTCAGGCCCTGGGTGATTTCCGAAACCTCTTGAACCCGGTTCGACTCCCGACCCGCGGATGCTGGGCGCACCAATTGGAGATAGTCTACGACGATCATCCCGATGTCGTGTTGGCGTTTTAATCGGCGTGCGCGCGCGCGCAGCGTGGCGATACTGATTGCTGGGGTATCGTCGATGAAGAACTTACAGTCCTCAATCCGCTGCGCAGCTTGTGCGATTCTGACGAAATCGTCGCTCGAAAACTGGCCGCGTCGCAACTTTTCGGTCGGAATGTTTGTCTCTTCGGCGAGGAGACGGCTGGCGAGTTGCTCGGCTGACATTTCCAGCGAGAAGAAGGCCACGGCCGCACCGTCGTCGTTTTGATGCCCTTCTTTTTCAAGGTGCGCTTTCGTGGCGCTAAAGGCGATGTTGGTCGCTAAAGCTGTTTTACCCATGCTCGGGCGCCCGGCGAGAATGATCAGATCCGAGCGGTGCAGTCCACCTAACCTTGAATCCAGGTCACGCAGACCCGTCGTGACACCTGTGAGGTGTCCATCTCGCTTCAGCGCGGCTTCAGCGTTCTCAACGGCCTCCGCGAGTGCAGAACTGAATGGCCTAAACCCACCTTCATAGCGTCCTTTTTCCGCCAAATTGTAGAGCCGCTGTTCCGAGGCCTCGATTTGCACTTCTGATTCGTCGTCGACGGTGGGGTCATAGGCTGTATTCACCATGTCCTCGCCGATCCGGATCAATTGGCGACGCTGCGACAGGTCGTGGATGACGCGGCCGTAATCTTCTGAGTTGATGATCGTAACCGCAGCATTGGCTAGCCGGCGGAGATAGTCGGCACCACCAATATCCTCGAGCGCTTCGTCGCGCTCAAATAGGGATCGCAGGGTCGTTGGATTTGCAATCTGGCCGCGGTCGATGAGTCGGGCGGCCGCTTCGAAAATCCGGGCATGGACCGGTTCAAAGAAATCGTCGGCCGAAAGGAAACTACCGACTTGCGCCGCGATGTCGTTGTTGACGAGGATGGCGCCAAGCAGCGCCTGTTCGGCCTCAAGGTTACTGGGTGCGGTCCGAAAACTTCCGACGTCGTCGCGTGGCGGTAATGGACTAACGTTGTCTGGAAGTTCGCTCATGAGGCCCCGTCCCGGTGGTGGGGCAATCTACACCGACATGACAGTTCGGCGACACTATCGTTCCTGACGGGGTAGCGTGGAACATGGGGATAGAATCTTATGCGGTTGTGGCCATGTGATTGGCTTCCCACTCCTGGATGTAGTCTCGCGTGAGCGGAACCGCATCTTGGCGACGCGAAAGTTGAATCTGAAAGTTGAGTTGCCCGCCATAACGAAACGCCGCTTCGCATCCGGCCAAATAGAAATCCCACATCCGACAAAAGCGTTCGTCGTAAATCTCGAGAACCTTTTCACGGTTGGCGTTGAACCGCCGCCGCCAATCACGAAGCGTCGATGCGTAGTGTAGGCGAAGGATCTCGATGTCGGTGATGTAGAGGCCAACGCGTTCGATGACGGGGACTATTTCTGACAACGCCGGGGTGTAACCGCCTGGGAAGATGTATTTTGCAAGCCAAGGGTTCGTGGCCCCAGGTCCATCGGCGCGGCCAATGGTATGTAGGAGAGCGACGCCGTCATCCTTTAGTAACTCTTTGATCTTGCTAAAAAATTCTTCGTAGTGGCCGACGCCGACGTGCTCGAACATCCCTACCGAAACGATACGGTCGTAGGTGTTCTGTTCGTGTCGGTAGTCCTGCAGCTTGTAGCGAACATGATCCGAGACGCCGCGCTTCGCAGCTCGCTCTTGAGACACCTTGTGCTGCTCAACCGAGAGCGTGACACCGGTAACGTCCGCGCCGGACGTTTCCGAAAGGTAGAGGCCGAGCCCGCCCCAGCCGGAACCGATATCCAAAACTTTATGTTCTGGTTTCAGCAATAGCTTTGCGGCGATATGGCGTTTCTTGTGGTCTTGGGCCTGTTCCAGTGTTTCGTTGCCGGTTGCGTAATAGGCACAGGAATACTGGCGATCGTTATCAAGGAATAAGTCGTAGAGCGTGTCTGAGAGGTCGTAGTGATGCGCGACGTTTTGTTGCGCTTTGCCGATTGGGTTGTATTGGGCGATGCCGCGACCCCAGCGGCGCAGTCGGGTCTGAACTCTCTGAATCCAGTGGTCGGGAAGATCCCAACTCAGATTCATCAGGCACAGTTCTAGGAAATCATAGATGTCACCGTTTTCGACAGTGATCGTGCCATCCATGAACGCTTCGCCCAGAACGAGGTCTGGGTTCATGAACAAGCGGCGCTCCGTCGCGCGATCGCGAATCTTGATCGCGATATCCGGTCCCGGCTTGCTGCCGGAAAATGTAGCCTTGCGCCCACTCGCGAAGGTCACAGCGAGCGTGCCGTGCCTGATGAGGTGGCTTAGGAATCGATCCAGGATCATCGCTTCCCCCGAAACTAAGATCGCCTAAAGATGTTCCGCACGTATGGCATCGTTCGTACTACTAGGCGTTCTGCGATGTCTCCTCGCCGGTCGCCTCTTGGGACTCGGGGGGAGTTTCGACTACTTCCGCGTCTACCGACTCGGCCTCTTCGAGAGCCTGAGCCGCAAGCTCTTCGTTTTCGAAGAACGCTTCGGCTGGATTTGCTGGCTCGCCGGCCGCTTGCGCCGCGGCTTCGTCGGCGGACCGCGCCACGTTGATGGTAACTTCAACCGACACCTCGGGGTGCAACGTGACCTTGGTGGTTGAAATACCAAGCTGCTTCACCGTGGCTGCCAACTGAACTTGATGGCGATCGACGGTAAAACCGCCCTCGGTAACAGCTTCGGCAACGTCCCGGCTGTTCACCGAGCCGTAGAGCTGACCGCTCTCGCTCGCTTGGCGGAGGATAACGACCGAGAGTCCGGCCATTTTGTCGGCAACGGCTTCGGCTTCCTTCTTACGCTCAAGGTTTTGAGCTTCAAGCTGCGCCTTCTGG
>Ga0055584_100007025_pt1 | contig 11035 bp, 8 predicted proteins | sample OSDHelmetaG_FD_58716 | JGI IMG/M metagenome (GOLD analysis project Ga0055584, IMG submission 58716) | Pelagic marine sediment microbial communities from the LTER site Helgoland, North Sea, for post-phytoplankton bloom and carbon turnover... | ecosystem: Environmental > Aquatic > Marine >...
GTTTGTTGCCAATATCTGTAACAATCGTCTATTGAATGATGCCAAAGAAGTCCTATGTGACTGTCACTAGAACCCACCACCGTTGAAAGAAGAAAAAATCAGTAATTCAAAACACGACGAATATGTTCCCCCTAAGGTCTGGAAGTGGGAACAGGAAAGCGGTGGAACTTTCGCCAACATTAATCGACCGATTGCTGGTGCAACACATGATAAGAAATTACCAATTGGTAACCACCCCTTGCAACTCTATTCGCTCGCCACTCCCAATGGTCAAAAGGTAACAATTCTGCTGGAGGAACTGCTTGCGGCTGGCCATTCAGATGCTGAATATGATGCTTATCTGATTAACATCGGTGAAGGGGAACAGTTTGGTTCTGATTTTGTGGATGCTAATCCTAACTCAAAGATTCCTGCTTTGGTCGATCATTCAACGGCTGAACCTACTAGGGTTTTTGAGTCAGGTGCAATCCTGCTCTATCTCGCGGAAAAACATCAAGCATTCATGCCAACAGATGCTTCCAAGCGTCCGGAAATGCTGTCCTGGCTCATGTGGCAAATGGGCAGTGCGCCCTATCTTGGCGGTGGATTTGGGCATTTCTACGCCTACGCTCCTTACAAGATGGAATACCCCATCAATCGCTTTGCAATGGAAGTGAAGCGCCAGCTGGACGTTCTTGATCGTCACCTAGCGGACAACCAATTCATGTGCGGTGATGATTACACGATCGCCGATATGGCAATTTGGCCTTGGTATGGATCTGTTGTGTTAAACCGAGCCTACAGTGCAGCCGAATTCTTGGACGCAACGTCGTACAAGAACCTACTACGTTGGACAAACGAGATTGATGCAAGGCCTGCCGTTAAGCGCGGTCGCATGGTTAATCGAGGTTTCGGTCCGTTAGAAGAACAGCTCCGCGAACGCCATGATGCGTCAGATTTTGAATTGAGAACTCAGGACAAATTGGAGGCGGCTGAAAAGGAAGGCTAGATCTTCTCATTTTTCGTCCAGTCCCAGGTTCCCTGGTCCCGCTCTTGAACCGCTTGTTTCCAACCCACGGTTTCTGAGCGGTTCTTGAAGTTCATGCCTTCCGGACTGTGGCGTGTAATGCCGTCGAAAAGAGTAGCGAGGCGTTGGGTGTTAAACAGTCCCATCGCCTCGATAGCCTGATTAACAAGCATTTTATGCATCATTAGCTGGTTTACAGGCACTGTCGACATGCGCTCAGCCAGGGCTTCGACTTCGCTATCTAATTGATCTGCCGGAACTGCTTTGTGAATGAGGCCTATTCTTTCGGCTTCACGACCGTCAATCTTATCACCCGTCAACATCATGCGTTTTGCTTGCTCTGCACCAACACGATAAACCCACATGGCAGTTGTCGGACATCCCCATACACGCGAAGGCATGTATCCGATCTGCGCGTTTTCAGCCATGATGATCATGTCACAACAAAGCGCTATGTCCGACCCACCAGCAACGGCATAGCCATGCACCTTTGCCAACACAGGTCGGTGCGAATTCCACAGCGACATGAACAACTGCGTATTACGATGCATGAAGGCGTAGTCTTGCATTGGGTCCCAAGGCATAGATTGGACACCGAGATTGCCACCTTCAGCCTCTGCGAAAGCTTTCAGATCATAACCTGCACAAAAACCTTTCCCTGCCCCGCTTAGTATAATTACATGAACACCTGGATCGGAATTCGCTCGCTTAACGGCATCTGCCAGTTCATCAGGCAGATCAAGATCAATCGCGTTCATAGTCTCAGGTCGATTGAGTGTAATCCGGCCAATACGACCGTCTTTTTCATAAAGTACTTTCGACATCTGAGTTACCCCCGCACAGTTGACCAATGCCTCCCTTCACACTACCTATTTCATGTGATTATTCTAGACAAAAAGTTAGAGTGAACTCATGCCACTTGATGTTCTTGACTGCACGAATGAGTGCACCCCAAGTATACCGACTGTCACGACCAACAAAGCTTGGGTGGCTAGCGATTTAACGTCGGCTGACTGGCTGGTTCCATTGGACGGTTCTTGCACGGCTGAAATCAGATCTCTCGCGCGATATATCGAGGCTAATCCGCTGGGCAGTCTACAAAGACGCCCAGAAGAACTGCCTCTAAGAGCTTGTGAATCTGCCGTCAAACGTCTCAAGGCCATCCTTGATGACGGGGTAGGTTTTGCGGTTCTTGACAGAATGCCCATAGAAGAATTCAAACTTGCTACACTGGTCGAAATTTATTGGGTTTTGGGGCAATTACTGGCGCCGCCCGTTGCACAAAAGTGGAACGGCGAGATGATTTATGAAGTACGCGACACGGGCAAAAAGTATGGTTATGGCGTTCGAGGATCTCATACCAATGTCGAGCTGGTCTTTCACACCGATAACGCATTCGGACGGATGGTCCCTGACTATGTGGGCCTATTCTGTAAGAACACAGCCCTAGAGGGTGGCATCAGCCGATTTTGCTCCCTCTATACGGTTCATGACCGGATGCAAGAACAACATCCTGAGCTGTTAAAACGCCTTTACCAACCCATGCTCTTCGACCGCCAAGCAGAACATGCCGAAGGAGAGCCAAAAGTAACGCTGGCTCCGTTCTTCTCCTGGCGTGGCGATAAGCTCTTCGCACGAGCCAATACCTCCCTTGTACGAAAAGGATATCTGGTTGTGGATCAAGATATGGATACACAACTCAGTTCAGCTTTGAATGCGCTAGACCAAATATGTACGTCAGAAGATCTCTGGTACGAAGCCGCGCTAGCGCCCGGTCATATCCAGTATCTGAACAATCATGAACTGGGCCACTATCGAAGTGAATTCATTGACCATGAGGACGATGACAAGAAGCGCCACCTTTTCCGCCTGTGGCATCGTAATGAGGGTTCTGCTTCCTACGACGGCGTCATGTTCTCAGCCTAAAAACGACAATCTGATTTCGAAAGCCAACATGCATAAAATCACGACGATCGAAGCCCTTGAAGACCTCTACGAAGCAGCAGTTCCAGCTTCAATCACCAAGGTTGCCAAGAAAGTCACACCTCTTTACCGGCAGTGGATAGAAGTATCACGCTTCACGATCCTTTCAACGGTTGGCCCGGAAGGAACGGATGCTAGCCCCCGCGGCGATGATGGGTCCGTTGTTCGTATCGCTGATGCCCAAACGCTTCATCTCGCAGATTGGCGAGGCAACAACCGTTTTGATTCATTGCGGAATATCATTCGAGACAGTCGCGTAAGTCTGTTGTTTATGGTTCCTGGTTGCAACAATGTCGTCCGTGTTAACGGTAATGCCTTTTTGACCGACGATGCAGACCTAATCGCCAGCTTCGACAAAAACGGTAAGAAACCTAAGACCGTCATCGTTATCCAGGTCCAAGAACTATATTTCCAATGCGCCAAGGCAATCATGAGATCTGCGATTTGGAAATCCGAAGACGAAAGCAAATCAGTCCCCACCGCCGGTGATTTCATCAAAGAGATGAAAGCCGACTTCGATGGCAAAACTTACGATCAAGGCTACCCTGAGTACGCGAAAGCCCGCATGTGGTGAGGCTCCGACCATTGATAAGAACCAAATCTCCATCGGGTTTGGCTAAACTGTAGATGACAGCTATTTTTCATCCCACCGGAAAGCGTTACCTTCCGCCGAAACTCTTCCGATTGACGGCAGACTAAAGTGGCTGCCCAGCACTGCGCATCCCTTCTCAGATGCGGTCTCAAGCAACTTTCTTCTCGAACGAACAGCTTGTTCTCCATCTGCGTCGTAAAGGAAGTGCCAATCAGGCCGCCAACATTGCACAGTCGAATGCAAAGCATCACCGGTGATGATGGCTTCCCTGTCTCCACTCTTTAGCAGCACCGAGACGTGGCCAGGTGTATGTCCTGGCGTTGAGATCAGGGTGACGTGATCTCCTAAATTATGCTCACCTTCCACGAGTTCAACTTGTTCCGCTTCTATCACTGGCAACACGCTCTCAATATAGAGATTCCCGCCCTGCTCTCTGGAGAACTGTTCGTCAGCTGACGGCATCAAATAGCGTGCGTTCGGAAAGGTTGGAACCCATCGACCATCCTCTAACCGCGTGTTCCAACCAACATGGTCGCTGTGCAAATGAGTGCAGAGGACGTAGTCCACGTTCTCTGGTTTCACACCAGCTGCATGGAGGGCAGACATGAACCGATTACCTGACCGTTTATTCCAAGCGGGCGTCCCCGGGTTGGTCTTGTCGTTACCAACGCAACTATCAACCAAAATCGTGTGTGAAGGTGTTTTCAATAGAAACCCTTGGACCGGAAGGATTAGATTGCCGGTGTCTGGACATAACTGCCCGGGAACCCTGTCATTGATGACGTCGCGGACGTTGTCACCTGCATTTGGGAACAGTTTTTCCGGAGGCAGGAACGGGCCATGTATCTCTAGAATACGCCAGACTTCAATTTCACCGATTCTACACAGCATACTTCACGCGCTTCCTTTACTATTAGACATTTAAAAATCTAGACAGTCACAAAGATAGATGATGGTTGCTCTTGATCAAGACAACCATCATCAAAAGATTAGGCTTAAAGTTCAATTCCCATATTGGCATTCCATACCAAACCGTATAGCGGTCTGATCTTATCAACTCTAGTTTGGCGCTGTGCCGCCCATTTGAGGTGACCAATAATCGTCGCCCTGGCAGACTTTCCATCCAGCATAGCGAAAGCAGCATTTACGGATGCCTTATTCAGACTTGCTTTAGCTTTCATCGCAAAATCCTTCCTCTTTAACTTTCGATGAGCCTCATAGAAGTCCACAATCTCAGACTCGAGCCGGCCAATGGAAGACAAAACAAGACTTTGGTAAGCCAGTACAGCTTCTGCCCGTTCGGGGAGCAAAAGCGGAATGACATCATCAACTACATTCTCGACAATCCACTCAAGAACATTCTTTTCTCTGTGGGAATACCCAAGTGCTCTGTGCCTAAGTGAATATGCCTCAGTTTTAATCTTTAGCCTTTGACCATTAGAGAACACGATAACGTAGCCCTCAATACCCTCCATTGCTCTAGTGTCAGACACAAAAGCATCGAGGTTATCTATACTGCCATGATGCCGTATTGCAGGTACTTTATAGCTCAACGCTATATCCTGAACCTCTTCCTCGCTAAGGTATTCCCCGGAAAACATATGGCGTATGGCGAGCAAGGTAAGCTTGGTTTCATCATACTTCAGAACGACCCGGTTATCGGGGCTAGTAAATTCAAAGATTGGTGTAAAGCCTTTGATCATCCAATCTCGGCAAAGTTTAAGGACCGCATCGCTTGCAACCGTTAAAGCAGCCTCGGCTTGTTCCGTAACACCCATCCTGGCCATAAAGACCAACCGCTCACCCAAAAAGGCAGGGTGGATCATAGATCCATCCAGTTTGTCAGCGATCAGGTGAGAATGAGACCAATCTGGCGGCAATGGCCCTTCCTTTTCACCGAGGTTGAAGAACTTGTGAAAAGGCCGTGCTATCAACTTGCCATTCAGGTCGAACTTTATCCCTCTAAATTGTAGATCCATTGGCGTTTCAAAGGTCTTGTTATCCATAAAATCGTAATCAACAACGATCCACTCTTGTCTTCTACTGACGAATATTCCGGACCCTTCCCTTATGTGGGGAAGAACGTCATCAATAGTTTCAATTTCTACTTTCATAATTTTTTCCTCAAAAAAAAACGCCTGAGAAAATCCCAGGCGTTTCAAAATTCTACTGTCTGATAAAGACTAGATTAGAACAGAACCTCCTGGCAGCGATTGTAAGCACCAACATATTGGCAATTGCCCACAGCAAAGCGCTCAGCCGATTTTAGGGCTGATTGTGTCGATACTAGATTGTCAAATCGCTTGAGCATTAGATTTAAGATCTATTCCGTTAACTTGGACGCGGCTTCTAGAGAGTCGCAGAATATAAGTAAAGACATTTTTGCATGCCTTAAACGAGAAAACCCGGCTCAACTCTCGCCAAACCGGGTTTCTCTTATTTCGATTGGTTCGTAAACTTACCCGCCGTAAGGGCCTTGCAGACCTAACTTCTCCATCAAATTCGCATAGATATTTGAGTTCAAAATCAACCGGTTACCATAGCGTTCAATAATTTCTTGCTGACGGTCTGGGTCATTTGTAGAGGCCAACGCCGCCCAAATAGCAGCCGCTGTTTCAGCTGATTGACGAAGGCCAGCTACAGAATCTGAATCAGCTAGAGCAGAGCCCAAAGCGTTCGACGTCACTTTACCAACACCATTAACTGTAATGGCACCAGCATTCGAGAATCCTTCAGGAAGATCACCTTTTAGGTTCATCACTGACTTATACTGGATGCAGTCGAAGATTTGATCAACGGCTTGCTTGGCACCTTCTACACGAGAAAAGTGCTCTGTATCCGCCGCAGCATGTGGCAGTAGTTCCAACTTACCTGGGTGGTTTTTCTCTACCGCAAGGTACGGCACCATCGGACCGGAAAGTTCGCCGGTTTCTGCGTTTTTGAACAAGTCAGCGTCAATGGCGGCATAGCGAACTTTGCCAGATGCCAAAGCTTTGTCTAAGGCATCGCAGTCTATCACTTCGCCACGGTCGTAGTTAACGACGATTGCACCGTCATTCAGCTGACTTAGGACCTCTTCATTCACAAGGTTGGCGTTTGCAAACACACCGTTGTTTACAGGCCCTAGACCCGTGTGCGGGGAAAGAACATCTGCTCCTTTAGCGGCTTCAGCAGCCGTTGCAGCATATTCAAAGCCCTCAGATTCAATCCATTGTTGGTGAGCAGGACGAGCATAGATTGTGACATTCATGCCGAAGGATTTAGCGATTTTCGCAAGCTCACGACCAATGTTACCATAACCAATGACTGCGAGCTTTTTGCCTTCAAGCTTCGTTGTCGGATACTCACATAGGTTCTTGCCAGTGTCGAAGTCACCAGCGCAAACAAGATCATGCATCCTTTGAACATCAAGATCAGGACAAACCTTCAGCAGGCCTTTCATTGCCATTTGGGCCGTTGCACGGCTGTTAAAGCTAGGCGTGTTCATCAATGGCGCAACACCACCGTCACCGTTTCCACCACCCCAGGAGGCAGAACCCATGTTACCAGTACCCGCGCCAATGCGAACACCGCCACTTGTGAAAACAGATTCCTCAGGAAGGAATGTCGCCGCTACGATCGTCGCGTCATACTGACCTTTGTCCGTGATCGGCAGCAATTCGTCACGTGTGCTCAAGCTTGGTTCATAGAAGAAATGAACACCAGCCGGTAACTCACCGCCGTCATGGGCACCGTCATGGAACTGACCGCCCTTAGCTTCGACATGAGCTTTGACTTCACTGTGATCTGGATTGCCATCAGCATCAAATTTCAGGCCGACGAGATCCGCGACCAGTACTTTGTAAGCTTTGTTTGGATCATCCTGACGCGCACGGCCACCTGTGGCTGTGGCCGAGGCTTCAAAGGTTTCACCTAGTGCCGCCAGCTCTTCCTCAAGAACTACGATCTTTGCTCTCAAGTAAGCATATTCGAGGTTATCAAGCAGTGCAGTGATGTCTGAAACAGGGCGAATACCACCAATCCAAGCTCTATAATCACCTGGTGTGCCAGGGAATGCATTTACATAACGAGCGACATCCATTCCGGCTTCGCGGTCACCATTGGGATGAGTGAGTCCTTCGTAAGCCAACAGCTGTTTAGAACGTGCGATAATGCGATCATGGATGCCACGGTCTGTAATACCAGGATCATTGACTCTCAACAAAGTCACTGCAGCTCCGCGACGATCTTCGTCAGCAACACCAAGTTCCAAAAGAGGATGCGCATCAATCCAATCGTTGATTTCCTTGCGGTTTTTGATGGAGCGTTCGTTCAATACAGAAACAGATCCAATAATGCGTTCCGCACGCAACAATCCAAATGTGGTTTCTGCGAAAGCCAGGGTCGAGTAGGTATTGATAATACCGCCCAGCATCTTGTCTTCTGCTGGATCATAAATTGGTCCGAGACCTACCGTCGACTTGCTTGATAGAGGACGCTTTGGATCTGTTGGTACTGCCATTTTCAGCTGGCGTGGTATCGCCCAAGCTGGATCAGCCACATTGCGGTCAATCATTTCAAGGACTTGTGGCGTACAAGAAACAACGAAGTAACCGGAGATGCCGCCAATTGCTTTTTGGAACGGCATGAACATACAGCACTTGTTGGTTACCTCACGAACAACCTTTTCACCCCAAGGCATGGCACCCAGCATAGAAGTCGCATCGATAACGGCATGGTGGTTGGCTGGGTCACGGTCAATCCACTGCAGCAGATTGCCGATATCTTCATTCGTGTAGGTTGTAGCACCGGTCGTTTCATGACCAACACCAACAAAAAGCTTAACACCCATTTCGACAAGTTTATCAGCTGATGGGATCGTGCCCTCCGCATCGGTAAAATGAACGCGGGAAACATCACCGTTTGCCGCATACTTGTGCATCTCAACAATTTGCGAGCCCCAGGATTGACGAAAGAAACCGCCCGCCATTGCGGCTTCGCTTTCTGGAGCTGGCGTGTCGACAAATACGTGTTGGCTTGGATCATTGGCATTCACCATGTGAAGAACACAAACGGTAAAGCCGGAGTGTCCACCACCTAGGCCAACAGCCATCTTGTTCTTTTTGGGAAATTCAAAATAACGGTGAATTTCGCGCATCATATCGCCAAGGATGGCATCGGCTGGATAGCCACGATGCATTGAGCGGCCGATTTCTGCAGCGGTGAAAGGACCAAGGTCTTCACCTGTGTCACTGACTTTACGGTAAGTCTTCTCAAGCCATGCTTCGAATTCAAATTTTAAAAGGCGCGATTCAGCCTCATCTGCTGTCAAATCAGTGATCGGTCCAACACCAAAAAACTGATTTGTTGTTCTTGCTGGCATTCCGCCAGATGTTGCTTTGATCGCTGCTTCCCGCTGCGCCTTTAGTTCCTGAACCGTCGCCATGCCTATTAATCCTTGCTCAAAAAAATGAGGACAAAAGCCAAAGAGCTTCTCATCCTCATGTCAAAATTTTTGCGGAACGGGGGAAAGCGTAAAACAGGCCACTGAATACGCGCTTTTTCCGACCGGCGGATAATAGAAAAATCAATTTTTGGAGACGAACTAAAAACGCCCTTTAGTAGTCAGGTTACGCCGCGAATGCTTTTCTAAAGCCTTTTCGGCGCAACCTTTCTCTTAGTTGATCTTGAAGAGCTTTTTGAACGTGCGAACTGGCTTTTTCAGCGGGTTGTTTCCAGATTTAGATTTTTTATTCGATCTAACTTTGGCAACACAAGGACGTGGTTCTTCTTTCTTTAATTGTTCGAGCAATTTTTGAGAAAATCCTCTGGCCCAATCGGGTCCACCAGTTTGGCGGTAGCCGCTAAGTGCATTTTTGGTTTTTGCTCCGGCTACACCATCAGCTTTACCAGCAGGGCAGCCTATCCGGTTTAATTCTGTCTGGACCGCTTTGACAAGCTCCTTGCCTGTTAGGATTTCGCCAGTACCGGTGGCCATTGACTGCTCGTTCGCTGCACTTTCTTCCTCAACAGCATCTTTCCACAGTTTGGCAACTTCGGTGCTGTTATCCACCTCAGGATTTGCAGCGATGGCTTCTAGGACCGGTTCAGTTTTAACTATCGTCGTTGTTTCTTCAACGACGGCTTCTGGCTTAGTCTCAACAGCAACGTCGGCAGTGGCCTTGTTCTGAGCTGCAATTAGCTTTTGACGATAGAGGATCGCTAATTTAGCAAACTTTCCATCTGGGAATTCTTCCAAGAACAGATCAAACAAAGCAACATCTTGGCTTTCACGAACAGATTCCCAGTAGGAAATTTCTAAATCCTGTTCCTGTGAGCCGTTGTCATTTTCTGGCACCGTTGTTGTGTTCTGAATACTTGCAACTTCAGTCTTAACTTCTTGCTTCAGATAGAATTCGGTGGGAAGGCGGATCAATAGTTCAGGGTTTTGGCTGCCATTGGATTTCTCAATCACTTCACCACTGACCTTTCGGAACAAGCGACCAATTTCTAAACCAGGCTCTTCCAAGTAGGCCAACAGACTCTCCGTATAAGGACTGTTATCGCCGTCACCATCGGCCGCGATTTCTCCTGGTGCCGCTGAATAGGCAAAGACGACACCATTCTTGTCTGTTTCGATTGGCGCGAGGCCGCGGCCTATTAATGCAGATCTAGAGTCACCCAACGATTTCTTCAACTTGTCTGACAAGGGATTGTTACGACAAGCATCAAGGACGGTGATCGCGATGTCGGATTTTTGTTCCATCAGTTCAACGACGGAACTTACATCCAAAGTCTCGTAGCGAACGGATATCACGTCCTCCAGAGACGAATCAGTCGCGAGTAAAAAGTTACCGCCATCGATTTGGATACCGTGGCCAGCATAATAAAAGAATGCGGCTTCTGCTCCGTCCAGCTTTTTTGAAAAAGCACGTACCGTCGCAACCATCTCTCGCTGGTCAAGATCTATTCCCTGCACGACTTCAAAGCCCAACCGTTCAAGGCTTAATGAAACAGCTTTGGCATCGTTCGTTGGATTGGTCAGTGCTGGAGTATAAAGGTAGTCACTGTTACCAATGACAAGTGCTACGCGTTTGGCCTCTGCCAAACTCATCGTCGATAGTATCGTAAGTAACACCAACGTCAAACGTGGTGTAATCGAAATAGATAAAATTCTACGTAAAAACAACATCTTACTGCCTCCAAGCAACAGGATTGTGATAACCTTAGTTTAAACAGATGACCAGTGAGATAAGTGATTAAGATCACATAACTTTAGAGAAAACTGAACTTTAATGATGATTATTGAAGGAATGTTAAGAAAAAGCGACGTAACTACTTGTTGACTGCTTTATTCAGTGCATCATTTCTTCCATCTTCTGTAGCCAATGCTACAGTTGCAAGTGGAGATGAGAAGGTAATTGGGGAAACAAATGAGACACAACGGCTTGTTCGCACTGTTTTGCGTGCTTCTG
>Ga0055584_100007026_pt1 | contig 11035 bp, 11 predicted proteins | sample OSDHelmetaG_FD_58716 | JGI IMG/M metagenome (GOLD analysis project Ga0055584, IMG submission 58716) | Pelagic marine sediment microbial communities from the LTER site Helgoland, North Sea, for post-phytoplankton bloom and carbon turnover... | ecosystem: Environmental > Aquatic > Marine >...
CAAGGATTTCAAAGAAGCTCCATTTACAGATCTTGGAAAATTCTTAAAACCTAGTGATTTATTAGTTTTTAACAATACCAAAGTAATGAGAGCGCGTATATTTGGTAATAAATCTTCAGGGGGAAAGGTTGAAATTCTGATTGAAAGAATTATCGATGAATTTCATGCATTTGCTCATATTCGTGCTAATAGAAGTATTAAAAAAGGAGCACTAATTTCATTAGAGAATAAATGTAAATTTGAGGTGCTTGCAAAAGACAAAGGAATTTATAAGTTGTTGTCATCTCAACCACTGTATGAATTTTTAGACAGTTATGGCGAATTACCAATACCACCTTATCTCAATCGTCCTGTTGAAGATATTGATAATGAAAGATATCAGACAATATATGCAAGTGAGTTAGGTGCTGTTGCTGCGCCAACAGCTGGTTTACATTTTGATGAAAGAATGTTTGATGAGCTCAAGGAGCAGAATATAAACTCTGCATATATAACACTTCATGTAGGTGCAGGAACGTTTCAAACACTAAGAGAAGAGGATCTTGAAAATAATTCACTCCATAGCGAATTTGTAAAAATAGATGATAAAGCTAGTAAGTTAATTAATCTTGCAAAAAAACGAAAAGGGCGAGTGATACCTATAGGAACTACCAGTATGAGAGCAATTGAGTCAGCTGCAAATAACCATTATATTCAACCTTGGTCAGGTGAAACTAATATATTTATTAAACCTGGGTATAACTTTGAAATTACAGATGCTTTATTAACTAATTTTCATTTACCAAAATCATCATTACTATTATTGATCTCAGCGATGGCAGGAAAAGAACTTATCTTTGAAGCTTATCAGTATGCTATTGAAAGACGATTTCGTTTTTTTAGTTATGGTGACGCTATGTTAATTTTCCCCAGGGGAATGCAATGAAATATTCGATTGATACGGCCAATAAACTTGCTAGAGTGGGCTCTATTGATTTAAAAAAAGGGCAAATAATTACACCAGCTTTTATGCCTGTTGGAACTTATGGTGCGGTAAAAAGTGTTTCACCCGAAGAAGTAAACGAATCAAAAGCTGATATTCTATTGGGCAATACATTTCATTTGATGTTAAGACCTGGTACGGAAGTTATTAAACTTCATGGTGGTCTCCATAAGTTTATGAACTGGGAAAAACCAATACTGACCGATTCTGGAGGGTTTCAGGTATTTTCACTAGCTTCATTAAGAACAATTTCTGAGGATGGTGTGAGTTTCCGCTCACCTGTGGATGGTAACAAGATATTTTTATCCCCGGAAAAATCAATTGAAATCCAGCATGATCTTAATTCCGATATAACTATGATTTTTGATGAATGTACAAAGTATCCTGCTACAGAAGAAGTGGCCAAAAAATCTATGGAGTTATCGTTAAGGTGGGCGCAAAGATCAAAAAAGAGATTCGATGAATTACGCAAAGAAGATTCAACTCGCGGAGAGGCTATCTTTGGGATAGTGCAGGGAGGAATGTATGCGGATTTAAGATTACAATCACTGGCTGGCCTAGAGGAACTTAATTTTGATGGCTATGCTATTGGGGGTTTAGCTGTAGGAGAGGAGAGAGAGGAGCGCTTAAAGGTGCTTGAAAATCTTATTCCTCACATGAATAAAAATAAACCAAGATATCTAATGGGGGTAGGGACCCCGCTAGATATAGCAGAATCAGTAAAGCTTGGTGTTGATATGTTTGATTGTGTTATTCCAACAAGACATGCGAGGAACGGACACTTATTTACTCATCGCGGTGTTATTAAGATTCGAAATGCATGCTACACAAGAGACACAAAACCACTAGATGAGGAATGTGAATGTTATACATGTAAAAATTATAGTTTGGCTTATTTAAGGCATCTCGAAAAATCAAATGAGATGCTTGGATCCAGATTATCAACAATACATAATTTACACTATTATCAGATGGTTATGAGCAATATAAGAGATCATATTAAGGAAGATAGTTTGGAATCGTATATTGAATATTTACGCTCTATCTATCTAAATAACGATACCTCATAAATGAATCAATAATATACACATTCATCGTACTTGAGTGGTTTCTTGTTGTATAATAGTTCTACTAACAAAATAACTTAATAAAAGAATAAATTATGAATTTTTTAATTAGTAATGCACAAGCGCAAAGTAGTTCACCAGCGGCAGATCCATTTGGGTTTTTATTACCTATGGCTGCTATTTTTATTGTGTTCTATTTTTTACTTATTCGTCCACAGCAAAAAAGACAAAAAGCTCATGCGGCCCTATTGCAGGCCCTATCAGCTGGTGATGAGGTAACCACTACTGGTGGTTTACTTTCAAAAGTCACTGCTGTTAGTGAGCATTACGCTACCTTAGAGATATCAGAAGGCGTTGAAGTTAAAATTCAAAAGTCTTCTGTATCTGCGATTGTCCCAAAAGGGACAGTCGATGCAGCTTAAGAATAATATTAAATGAATCGCTATCCCTCATGGTTGAATATTCTGGTAGTAGTTGTCTTTATGCTAGGCGCTATCTTGGCTCTTCCGAACCTATACAGCAGTGTACCATCTGTGCAAATAGCCAATTCAAATGGGATTGATTTTGATGATGACCAATTGCAAGAGGTCATGGATGCTTTAGGTAATATTAGACTATCTCCTCTCGCAAGCTTTATCGAAGATGGGAGAGCTATAATCCTTTTTAAGGATCCGGAGGATCAGACAACGGCCGGGCAACGCCTAAGAAATAGATATAGTGAGCAAAAAAGTGTGGCCTACACGTTAACACCTAATTTACCAAATTGGCTACGAAAACTCGGTATTAAACCAATGAGTTTGGGTTTGGATCTCAGGGGCGGTGTATATTTTCTCTTGGAAGTTGATATGGATACTGCAATTGCTTCAAGGCTAACTTTGTATGAGCAAAGTTTTAGTGATCTGTTGCGGGAAGAAAATATTAGAAGCCGAGTCGATATAGTGAATTCCGATATTGTAGTAAGGCTGAGGAGTGTCGATGATCGAACTAGGGCCTTAACTATGATTTCTGAGGCTGATCCTGATTTATTAGTATTAGATGGCTCCGATGATAGCTCATTTCGATTGCGAATGACTGAAACTCAAATCAAAGCAAGACAAGATTTCGCAATTGAACAAAATATAACTACATTGAGAAATAGAGTTAATCAACTAGGTGTCGCAGAGCCATTAGTGCAGCGACAAGGAGTAGATCGAATCGTTGTCCAATTGCCTGGTGTGCAGGATCCGAATCGATTAGATGATATTTTGACAGCAACAGCTACCCTGGAGTTTCATCTAGCAGATAACGGAGGTAATTTCCCTGGATCAAGAAGATACACAGGAAGACCTGGAGTACCTTCTCAAAATCTAAGGAGAGAAATAATAGCTTCTGGTGATCAAATTATCGATGCTGAATCTGGGTTTAGCCAGGGCCAACCCGCTGTATTTATTACCCTAGATGCAGCTGGAGGAGAGAGCATGCTCAAAACTACACGTGAGAATCTCAATAAACCAATGTCAACTGTCTTTATTGAGACTCGTCGCATAACCGAAACAAATAATGGTATTGTAAATACTAAAATTATAAAAACAGAAGAAATAATTAGTACTGCTACAATACGTGGCATCTTTAAGGATCGTTTTCAGATTACTGGATTGACACCGATAGAGGCAAGAGAATTAGCGCTTTTATTGAGAGCTGGGGCGTTAGCTGCACCGGTTTTTAAAATCGAAGAGCGAACAATTGGGCCGAGCTTAGGTCAAGATAATATTGATCGGGGCTTTAGTGCGGTCACAATAGGTTTTTTGGCGGTTGTGATATTTATGGCTTTATATTACAAATGGTTTGGGATGATAGCTAATTTGGCTCTATTTACTAATCTGATTTTTATTATGGCATTATTATCTTTATTGCAGGCTTCGCTCACCCTCCCAGGTATAGCTGGCATCGTACTTACTGTTGGTATGGCTGTTGATGCAAATGTACTTATTTTTGAACGTATCAGAGAAGAATTAAGAACCGGTGGGACTGCTCAAGCAAGTATAAGTTCTGGTTATGATAAAGCTTTATCATCTATATCTGATGCCAATATTACTACCCTGATAGCCGCTATTGTTTTATTCGCTTTTGGGACTGGACCTATCAAAGGTTTCGCTATTACGCTGTCTCTTGGAATTTTAACCTCCATGTTTACTTCAATTATTGGTACGCGGGCAATTGTAAATCTGGTTTTTGGTAATAGACGTCTTGATAAATTACCTATCTAGGATAATAGATGCAATTTATAACAAAAAAAACCACTATAAATTTTCTTGGAGAAACTCGAAGAAAAATTGCTATAGGTTTTTCTATTATATTGGTTCTTGTTTCGCTTTCGTCTCTAGCTACTCGGGGCTTAGATTTAGGGATAGATTTTACTGGTGGTGTATTATTAGAAATTGGTTATCCAAAAGATGCTGATTTACCCAGAATTCGTACTCTTTTGACTAATGATGGTTTTGAGGATGTGCAAGTTCAAAGTTTTGGCTCAACTAAAGATGTACTTTTACGTTTGCCGCCTCAGATAAATGAGGATCCAAATATGATTCGAGATCGTCTACGTAGCTTATTAGCTGCTGATGAACCTGAGGTTGATCTGCGACGTGTTGAATTTGTTGGTCCACAGGTGGGTAAAGATTTAACGGAGCAGGGTGGATTGGCAATGATTTTTGCTTTGCTAATGATTTTTGCTTATGTGATGTTTCGTTTTCAGTGGAAATTTGCAGCTGGAGCAGTTTGTGCACTTGCGCACGATGTAATTATTACCGTTGGCTTCTTTTCGTTATTTCGCTTTGAATTTGATTTAACTGTGGTTGCCGCTGTTTTAGCTGTTATCGGTTATTCTTTGAACGATACTGTAGTGGCATTTGATCGTATTAGGGAAAATTTTATTAAGTTAAGAGGTGTCGCTTCTGATGAGGCGATGAATATTTCAATAAATGAAATGTTAGCAAGAACAATAATTACAGGTGTCACTACATTAGTAGTGTTGATTGCATTATTACTTCTGGGTGGTGAATCGGTGCGACCATTCTCAGTTGCTTTAATTGTGGGGATTATAATAGGTACTTATTCATCTATTTATACTGCAGGGGCAGTTGCCTTATTATTAGATGTAAATACTAAGGATTTAATGCCTGCAGAAAAGAACCCAGAGTTAATTGATGATCTGCCTTGATAATTTAAGTAAGATCGAACATCTTGTTGATGTCTTTTTCAAATAGATTTGTGAGTGATGAATGTATTCGAGGTGAGCCAGTCAATACATGACCTTCTTCTAGGAATTTATCTGATCCGTTTAATCCAGAAATAATACCACCAGCTTCACGAATAATTAGAGCTCCACCCGCAAGATCCCAGATGCTTAATCCTGTTTCCCAGAATGCGTCTAGTCTCCCAGCAGCAACGTAGCAGAGATCCAGAGCCGCCGCGCCAGGTCGTCTTATTCCGGCAGTATGATCAATCGCTAATTGAAGCATATTCAAATAAGGTAATTTTGCTTTATTGGTGTCACGATATGGAAACCCTGTCCCTATTAGAGCTCTGTTTAAATTCCGTTCACCGCTAACACGAATTCTTCGCCCATCAAGGTGCGCGCCTTGGCCATCTGAAGCTGTAAAGAGTTCTTGTTTTACTGGGTCATACACTGCCGCATGAATGAGTTTTTTGTTATGCATTAGAGCTATAGACACACAGAAAATTGGAAAGCCATGAAGGAAGTTAGTGGTACCATCAAGTGGGTCAATTATCCAAAGGTATTCTGAGTCACCGGTTTGACCACTTTCTTCAGCTAAAATCGCATGATCAGGATAATGCTTGAGGATAGTTTCAATGGCGATTTTTTCAGCTATGATATCCGCCTCGCTGACAAAATCATTACGTCCTTTGAGCGTTACTTTTGATTTAATCTTTTCCAGTTTATTAAGATTACGAATTAACGAATCACCGGCGCGATGAGCGGCAATGGTAGCGACATTAAGTAATGCATGCATGTTTATGATTCCAATAAATTTAAAAAGAACATTTTTGTGGTTTCATTACTAGCTCCACTACATATAGAATAACAGACCTTACTAATCGATATACTGAAAATATATATTTTTATCAGAAAATTAACCTGTGAATTTAAAAATTAAAATTATATTAGTGGAAACTTCTCATCCCGGGAATATAGGTGCTGTAGCTAGAGCGATGAAAAATATGGGTTTAGCAGACCTGGTCCTGGTGAACCCTCAGAATTTCCCTCACCAAGATGCACTATCCAGAGCATCAGGAGCAGATGATATATTAGAATCTGCTTTAGTAGTGAATAATTTGCTTGAAGGGATTAGTGATTGTCATTATGTAGTTGGTGCAAGCGCTCGATCTAGATCAATTGATTGGCCAAGCGTACATCCTAAGGAATGTGCAAAAAAAATTCTTACTGAGCATCGAGATGAATATACAGCTATTGTTTTTGGTCCTGAGAAATCAGGGCTAAAAAATCAAGATCTCGATCACTGTCATGCTTTATTGAATATACCTACATCATCAGATTTTAGTTCATTGAATCTAGCTATGGCAGTGCAGATCTTTTGCTATGAACTCCGGAGTCAGTTTTATGGTGAACAGCCTTATAAGTACGAGTCAAATGTAAGGTATGCATCGGTCCAAGAAATGGAAAATTTTTATGATCATCTGGAGTCACATCTTGTTGTAAATGAATTTTTAGATCCTGAAAACCCTCGTCATTTAATGCGCAGAATCAGACGATTATTCAATAAAGCATCACCCGATCAAAATGAAATTAATATTTTAAGAGGAATATTATCTTCTTTTGAATATCGCTTAACAAAAAAATTAGGTCATAATCAAAATGACCACTAATCCAATCTATCTAGATGCTGCCGCATCTATGCCTATAAATCCCCGAGTCAGTGAGGCTATGATTGAATGTCTTAGCAGCGATGAATTTATTGGTAACCCCTCTTCGGCAAATTTTTTGGGCCAAAAAGCGATGCAAGCTATCGATTTGGCAAGACAGCAATTAGCAGATTTGGTTGGGACAAAAGCCAGTAATATAATTTGGACTTCAGGTGCGACTGAGTCAAATAATCTGGCGATTATCGGTGCTGCTAGATTCAGATCTAATAGAGGGCGCCATCTGATTACTATGAAAACAGAGCATAAAGCGGTCTCTGGAGCTTTTGATTATCTAGAAAAAGAAGGTTTTGAGGTTACTCGGCTAATACCAGATGAAACTGGTCTTCTTCACATCGATGATTTAACAGCTGCAATTAAAAGTGAGACACAACTGGTTTCGATTATGCATGTGAATAACGAAACAGGAGTAGTTCAAAACATTAATGAGATTGGGAAATTATGTCGTGAATTGGATGTCTTATTTCATACGGATGCTGCACAATCAGTCGGTAAATTACCTCTTAACTTAGAGCGATTACCAGTAGATTTATTATCCGTATCCGCTCATAAAATGTATGGACCACAAGGGATAGGCGCTCTATATATAAGAAAAGCGGCTGGATGCGGGGTTATTCCATTATTTCATGGGGGCGAGCAGGAGAAATGGATGCGCCCAGGAACTCTTCCAGTCCATCAGATTGTTGGTTTTGGATTAGCCGCAGAAATAGCAACTTCATCAATGAAGAGCGATATAAAATTAATGCACAAGTTGTACCAACGAATGTGGAATGGAATAAAAAATAATTCTGGAATAGTTGTTAATGGGTCTACTGAGTCATATTTTCCTGGTATCTTGAATGTATCCTTGCCGGGTATCGATGGAGATAGTCTAATGCTTATGCTTGAACCTATTTGTGTCGCTAGGGGTTCAGCTTGTAATTCAAAATTTCATGAAGCATCGCACGTATTAAAGAGTTTAGGGCTCAGCGATCATCTCGCTCAAAGTGCGATAAGATTCAGCTTTAATCGGAATACACAATTTAATGAAATTGATTTTGCTATAAAAAAATATAATAAAGCAGTTAAATTTTTAAGAAAAATTCTTCCGGATGGACTATGAACGATAAGACCGGTACCAGTCAGATTCATGGATATAATGAGTTAACTCAGAAGCTATTCACCCGAGCAGAATATTGTGACAGTAAAGATTATTTTGAAGGTGAACTTATTGAGTTAAGAATGGGTGACATTGGACTAGGGCATCTACTGCAACTTAAGTGTTTTATAAAGGGTCAAACAATAAGTACAATAAGATATCGAGTTTTTGGCTGTCCACATTTCATGGCATTAGTAGAGTATTTTTGTGAAGAAATCGAAGGAAGCCTAATTAATGATATTGCAAAAACTGATTTACATGAAATGCAAATTAAACTGGCGATACCAACCGAAAAAACTGCATTGATCTTATTATTAGAAGACGTAATTGATGAGATTAGGTTACAATGTGTATAAATTAGGATAATAAATGTAATAGGTATGGCAATTTCACTCACAAATGCAGCAATTAATCGAATAAAAGATTATTCTGGTAAATCACAAAATAAAGAAATAAGTCTTAGAATCGGAGTCAAGAAAACTGGCTGCAATGGCTATGCTTATGTTATTAATTACTCAGATGGAATAAAAGATGATGATGAAATATTCATTGATCATGATATTAAGATTATCGTGGACAAGTTAAGTTTGGAACTTATAGATGGAACTGAAGTCGATTTCTATAAGGAAGGATTAAATGAGGCTTTTCGTTTTCGCAACCCAAACGTTGCAGGCGAATGTGGTTGTGGTGAAAGCTTTAGTATCTAACTCATAAGCTTCTCCTACTAATGATTCTGTAAATTTTCTATAATAAAACTAATAATTTAAATTATTCATAACTATATTAAAAAGGTGGTTATCATGTCAGTTGAGCAAACACTCTCAATAATTAAACCAGATGGAGTTCAAAAAAATCTTATTGGAGAGATTTATAATCGATTTGAAAAGGCTGGTCTTGAAATCGTTGCATCTAAAATGCTGCATTTATCAAAAGATCAGGCAGAGGGATTTTATTCAGTTCATTCTGAGCGTCCATTTTACAGTGATCTTGTGAATTATATGATGTCAGGGCCAGTAATGGTTCAGGTTCTTCAGGGGGAATCTGCAATTGATGCAAATAGAAAAATTATGGGTGCTACTAACCCTTCAGAAGCAGCGGCAGGTTCAATCAGAGCGGATTTTGCAGATAGTATTGAGGAGAATATCGTGCATGGTTCGGATGGTCCTGAAACAGCTATTCATGAAATTAACTTTTTCTTTGACGACAGTGAGATATGCCAACGTACAAGAACTTGATCAAATGCTTACAATTAAATGGCTGCTGAAAAGAAAAATTTATTAGGATTGACTCTGAAAGAGTTAGAAGTTTTTTTTGAATCGCAAGGTCAACAAAAATTTCGAGCTAAACAAGTTTTTCAATGGATGCATCAAAAGTATGTAGATAATTTTGATCTCATGTCTGATCTGTCGAAAGATCTAAGAATTAGATTAAATGAATTATCATCAGTAAGACTTCCAGATATTATTTCTGAAAATCACTCAAATGATGGAACAATAAAATGGTTATTTAGCTCTGGTGTTGGGCAGGCAATTGAATCTGTTTATATTCCGGAAAAGGATCGTGGTACTCTTTGTATTTCCTCGCAAGTGGGATGCGCATTAGATTGTTCTTTTTGCGCCACTGGTTTTCAGGGTTTTAATAGGAATCTCTCAACAGCAGAGATTATTGGTCAAGTTTGTTATGCAAATCGAGTTCTACCCAGAAGAAATAATAATTTACCTGCAATTAGTAATGTTGTATTTATGGGGATGGGTGAGCCACTCGCAAACTATAAAAATGTAATTAAAGCACTGAAGATGTTATTGGCAGATAATGCTTATGGACTATCAAGAAGAAGAGTTACCCTAAGTACCTCAGGAGTGGTTCCAAACCTTCGAGCACTTGGTGACGATTGCAACGTTTCCTTGGCAGTTTCTTTACATGCCCCCAATGATGAGCTAAGAAATAAACTTGTTCCGATAAATAAAATACATCCAATTAGTGAATTACTAGATGCTTGCTGGACTTATGCAAGGAAGCAATCAAATCGTTACGTGACATTTGAGTACGTTATGTTGCGTGATGTTAATGATTCAATTTCACAAGCTAAGGACTTAGCAGGTTTACTGAAAGGTAAGCCTGCGAAGATAAATTTAATTCCATTTAATCCATTTAGTGGCTCTGATTATGAGCGTTCACCAGTTGACCGTATTAGAAGATTTCAATCTAAGTTGCGCGAATTAGGGATTATTGTTACAACAAGAAAGACAAGAGGTGATGATATTGATGCCGCATGCGGACAATTAGCTGGTAAAGTTAAGAATAGAGTTTTAACTAGATTGGGTGAGAAAAAAGGAAGAACAGTAGTATCATGATGATCTTACACTAAATGCTATCGAGTTTAATATGACAAAGGATATCAAAAAAAACCAAGAAACCAATGATCTCAATAATGAGGTGAGTTGTGGCAAATTGTTATCATCCGAAAGGCAAGCAAAAGATTTGAGCATAAAGGATGTTGCCAGAGAATTGAGAATTGATAGCTCAATAATAAAGAAACTCGAAAATAATGAATTTCAGTTAATTGAAGCACCTGTATTTGTTAAGGGTTATCTTCGTCAATATGCAGGTTTGCTAGGGTTAAAAATAGATATGGTTATTGATAGTTATGAAAAAAATCATCCAGATCAGAGTTATAAACCTATTGTTAATGAGGCTGAAGAACAGATCAGAAAATATGTACTAACCCCTAAATTAATATTTATAGCTACATCAGTCTTGGTTATTTTTCTAATGGGTTGGGTGATATTTTCTACTTTACCACAAGACAATCCTTTGCCAGCAACATCAAATAACCAAGCCGTTTACGAAGAACCGAATCCTGTTGTCGAGGAGATAGTTGAAGAGGAAATAATTGAGTCAGCCAGTGAA
>Ga0055584_100007027_pt1 | contig 11035 bp, 12 predicted proteins | sample OSDHelmetaG_FD_58716 | JGI IMG/M metagenome (GOLD analysis project Ga0055584, IMG submission 58716) | Pelagic marine sediment microbial communities from the LTER site Helgoland, North Sea, for post-phytoplankton bloom and carbon turnover... | ecosystem: Environmental > Aquatic > Marine >...
CTTCGCATAGCCGGTCCTGTGGGCAAATACGACCACAAATTTCAGGAAACGTGTTGGTCGCCGACGAAAGCTCATAGGCTTCTTCCATGCGATCTTCGGCGGTCAGCATAAGCCAGTCAGGAATATTATTATGGAGCGGACAATGCACCTGGCAGAACGGAATTCCACATTGTGAGCACCGACTGGCCTGTTCTTCGGCCTGTTCTTCGTTAAAACGACGGTAAATTTCGCCAAAATCAGCTTTACGCTCCTCAGAAGGGCGTTTTTCAGGTGTTTTTCGCTCTATATTTACAAATCTGAGCATCTTACTGTCCAATTTCTCGCCAATTCAGGGCAAACATCGATTTACCCGCCACAAAACTGCCCTCGCAAACGCGATAGGATATACTCGAAAATTAGTCGAAATTCCCCGGGCCCTCCGAAGGAGGACAGCCTATATAGGGTAAATTTTGGTGCTTGGCGAGCAAAAAATGCAGCATAGGTCAGCAAATGTTAACTAGTTTGCGCCGGTAGCCCATTTCTGGGATTCGTCAGATTCAATCGTTTGCGTAGTTTTTCCAAATTTAGGTCCGTTTTGGGACCATTTCTTCGTTTTCTCGACTCCCAATCCCTGTATATGTTGTGATCCAGTAGAATAAGGGCTCAAAACTTTGACACTCCTCCAGATCACCATCCTGGCGATTATTCAGGGCATCACCGAATTTTTGCCCGTCAGCTCATCGGGGCACCTCGCCCTGACACCGGTTTTGCTCGATTGGCCGGATCAGGGACTGACAATGGATGTCGCCGTGCATGTTGGCACGCTTGGGGCGGTCGTTGCCTATCTATGGCGTGAAGTCTGGATGATGGTATGTGGCATGGGAAAACTCGCGACGGGGAAAATTGACGACGGTGCGAAACTTGCCGGGTTAGTGGTCGTTGCGAGCATACCTGTGGTTATCGCCGGTTTGGCAGTAAAAGCTTATTTTGGTGAAGGGCTTCGCACGCCACTGGTGATTGGCTGGGCCTTTATCATTGGTGGCGTCCTGCTTTACCTCGGTGACCGGTATGGATTGCGGATCAAACGGATGAACCACATTACAGTTGGCAACGCCCTATTGATCGGTCTCGCGCAGGCGCTGGCTGTTATTCCGGGCTCAAGCCGCGCGGGGACAACGATCACCATGGCACGGCTGCTTGGATTTGAAAGACGCGACGCCGCACGCTTTTCCATGTTGCTGTCGATCCCGGCGATCGCCGGTGCCGGGCTGCTGCAGGGAATGGACGTCATCCAAAGCGGTGATGCTGCTTTTCAGGCGGACATACTGATCGCCGCCGGAATTGCTTTCATTGCCGCTCTCTTCGCCATCATCATCATGATGGGTTGGCTTCAACGGCAAAGCTTTACGCCCTTCGTGTTCTACCGAATTGCCCTGGGTGTCGTGATCCTGTGGTTAGCGGCCTAGGCCGCCTGCGCCGCCCGTCCCTTATCTTTCGTCCGCCGGTAGCGATGCAGATAGCTTGGCAGCACCGCGTTCAGCGATGTTGGCACAATCCCTAACGCGTCAAAGCCGCGAGCGTCCTCGCTCACGACATTATCATGTTTCAAGAGCCGCACCTGATCCCGTGTAAGCATTGGTTTGGGCAGAAAAAATGGCACCCGAAGATGTTCCAGGAAGAACGCCTTTGCCGAAGCGGCCCAAAATGGTGCTGGCACCAAAAACCGGTCTCGACCGATTTCGGCGAGCATCATCTCCATCAGCTCCTGGAATGTGTGAACGTCGGGACCGCCAAGTTCGTAGCCACCGCCCACCGTAGCGTCATCGGCCAAACAGGCTGTCACGGCTTTCGCGACGTCCGCGACATAAACCGGCTGGAATCTGGTGTTAGGACCGATCACCGGCAATACCGGAGATAGACGGGCCAGAGCCGCAAACCGGTTAAAGAAATCATCTTCGGGACCAAACACGATAGAGGGACGCAGTATTGTTGCCCCATCAAAGACAACCTTCACCGCTTCTTCACCAAGCGCCTTGCTACGCGCATAATCAGATTCTGAATCCACGTCCGCGCCAATCGCCGACAAATGAATGAGCCGTTTTACGCCTGCCGCTTTGGCGGCAGCGGCCACAGTGCGCGCGCCGTCAATATGGAGGCTGTCAAAGGTCTGCGGGCCGCGCTTGTAGAGCACGCCGACCAGATTGACCACTGCATCCGCACCGGCAACGGCAGTGGCTACTGACTCAGCATTGCGAATATTGGCAGCGATAGGGACAATTTGTCCGACATCGCCCATCGGTTTGCAGCGCATTGCTTCGTCTGGCCTGCGGCACGCAACCCTAACCTGGGCGCCCTGCTGCGCGAGAGCCCGCACGACATAAAGACCGACAAAGCCGGCGCCGCCTAATACCGTTACAACATTGTGTTTCATGATCTCCTCCGCGGGTTAGACCGCAAACCGAACGACGCCCGGCGGGACTGTTAATATGTGGACCACTATATAGCCTCACCGGGTGCCATACCAAAGTCTTATCGTGAAGTCGTAACAGAAGACTTAAACCTGTTGACATTGCCGCTCCCAATGGAATACCCACTCCACGTCGGTGCCCAGGTGGCGGAACTGGTAGACGCGCAGGTTTCAGGTACCTGTGACCGCAAGGTCGTGGAAGTTCGAGTCTTCTCCTGGGCACCAATTATTCCGACAGCCACGAACATAGGGGTAACCCGTTCATCATGACGATTGATCTTCACCAGGGTGACCTCCCTGACGGGCTGGATTTAGGCAAGTGCGTCGCAATCGATACAGAAACCATGGGACTGCACCCGGACCGTGATCGGCTATGTCTGATGCAACTCTCTGCGGGCGACGGAAACGCCCACATTGTACGCTTTGCCAAAGGTCAATATGACGCGCCGAACCTGAAGACGATGCTCGGCGATCCATTGGTCACCAAACTATTTCACTTTGGGCGCTTTGATATTGCCGTTATTGAACAATATCTCGGGATCACCTGTGCACCGGTCTATTGCACCAAAATTGCATCCAAACTGGTGCGGACTTATACCGACCGGCACGGTCTAAAAGATTTATGTCGAGAATTGCTAGATATATCAATTTCTAAAGAACAGCAATCATCGGACTGGGGCGCTGACAGTTTGAGTGACGCGCAGCTTAATTATGCCGCCGCGGATGTTCTGTATTTGCATCAGCTGCGCGACAAGCTCGATATCATGCTCAATCGAGAAGGCCGGACGGAATTGGCAGCAGCCTGTTTTGGATTTTTACCGGATCGCGCCAAGCTCGATCTCGCCGGCTGGCCGGAAATTGACATATTTGCCCATTAGCCTGTAGCAGCGAGTCCAGACTGGCCGGATCATTTTCCGGGAAGACACCAAGATGCTACCCGCCGATTCAATTTTTGGGGTAGACTGGCTGTCAGAGAGTTCGAGTCCCGAAAGTTCTCAACCAAGAGTCCAGAAAGTTCAAAGGCAATGGCGTCGGATTTAAAAGAAACAACTACACTCTCTGACCTAGAGGTCGCCAGAAACGTCTTTAAAGACGAGGCAGCTGGGTTGATCAAATTTTCCGACGTCCTCGACGATTCCTTTATCAAAGCGCTCGATCTTATGGCGTCGGCGACAGGACGAGTCATCGTCAGCGGGATGGGTAAAAGCGGTCATATCGCAAACAAGATTGCTGCCACTCTGGCCTCAACCGGAACGCCGGCACAGTATGTGAATGCTGGTGAAGCGAGCCATGGTGATCTCGGAATGATTACCAAACAGGATGTGTTGCTAGCGCTCTCCAATTCGGGGGAAACGCCGGAACTTTCTGACATGGTTGCTCATACGAAGATCAATGAAATTCCGCTGATCTCTATTACCGGTCGTGCCGGCAGCTCCCTGGACAAGGCCGGTGATGTTTCTCTGGTTCTGCCGAATGTCAAAGAAGCCTGCCCGCTAAACCTGGCCCCAACGACTTCAACAACGGTTATGCTGGCGATTGGCGATGCGCTTGCTGTCGCCCTTCTTGAACGGCAGGGGTTTTCACCGGAGAACTTCAACGCTCTGCATCCCGGCGGACAGTTGGGGCGCCGTTTCGTAAAGGTGGCAGACGTCATGCATCGAAACGATGCCGCCCCTCTGGTTGATGCCCAGACTCCGATGGCTGATACCCTTCTCATTATGACCCAGAAAAGCTTTGGTTGTGCCGGAGTCACTAACGAAGACGGCAGTCTGGCGGGCATCATCACTGATGGCGACCTGCGACGGCATATGGATAAGGGACTCCTTGATCAGTTGGCGGGCGACGTTATGACCGCTGCCCCCAAGACGGTAGAACCAGATGAACTTGCGGCAGCGGCCCTCAAGCTAATGAACAGCCCAGAACGCCCGGTAACAGCACTTTTTGTTGTCGAGAACGGGAAACCAGTCGGCATTCTGCATATCCACGACCTTCTTCGCGCCGGGATCGTTTAGGAAACGCGAACGTATGAACACACCCGCGACCAGACCTCGCGATGTAAAATCGGACGGTAACCGCGTCGCGACCTCAGCGACAATAGGAGGGGGTAACGGCTCGGGAAGCAACTATTCGCGCTTTGTCGTTCTCATGAAAATCGGGTTACCCGTTACGGCAGCAGCCATTGTTGCGCTGGTCATTGCCTGGCCGCAGCTCATGCAAAAACCAAAAGGGTTTCGGCTTGGGGTTTCAAAAATCACCGTCCATGACACTGGCGGACAACAGATCGTCAATCCGCGCTTTTCCAGCACAGACACCAATCAGCGACCGTTTAACCTCACGGCGGATACGGCATACCAGCACAAAGACGATCCCAATTTGGTAGATCTCGCTTTTCCAAAAGCGGATTTAACTGGCAAGGCGGGAAGCTGGATGGCCATATCGGCGAAAACCGGTTTATTTAACCGCCAATCTGAAATGCTCGACCTCAAAGGCGCGATAAGCCTGTTCCACGATTCCGGCTATGAACTCAAAACAACGATTGCCCAAATCAATTTGGCGGCGGGAACAGCCAAAGGCGATGTGCCGATATCCGGTCATGGCCCCGGCGGAACTGTCAAAGGATCGGGCTTCAGAATTCTTGAGCGCGGCAAAACAATGATTTTCACTGGTAAAAGTAAAATGGTGCTGTACCCAACATCCAAACAGCTCAATCTGAGGCGTAGCAAATGAATAGGTTCGCTAAAGTCATTCTGCTCGTCATTGCATTTGACCTAACACAGAGCACCACTTTTGCGCAAAGCGGAATCGGACTGCCTAACCAGGCGCGCAACGTCCCAATCGAGATCGACGCCGATAATGGCATTGAATGGCAACAGGAAGCCCAGGCCTATGTTGCCCGGGGGAAAGCCAAAGCCAAACAGGGGGATGTTGTCGTCCATGCGGATCAACTGACAGCCTATTACGAAAAACTAAAGACTGGCGGCACACAGATTTGGCGGCTGGATGCCGATGGCAATGTTCGCATCGTTTCGCCACGCCAGACGGCTTATGGCACCAAGGGCGTCTATGATGTCGCTAAAGGAATATTCGTCCTAACCGGCAATCCCCGGTTGATCACCGATACGGAAAATATTTCAGCGCGCCGTAGTCTGGAATTCTGGGAAAAAAAATCAATCGCTGTCGCGCGTGGCGATGCCGTAGCCATCAAAGACGATAAGCGGCTACGCGCCGACGTCCTAACCGCCCATTTCAAGAAGACAAAAGCGGGTAAGAACGAGGTGACGCGGGTTGACGCCTATGACAACGTCCTGGTGTCTTCGCCAAAGGAAATTATCCGGGGTAAGAGAGGCGTTTATAATACTAAAACAGGTATCGTCGTGCTGCGGGGCGGTGTTAAAATCACCCGCGGCGCTGACCAGTTGAATGGCGATGCCGCAGAGGTTGATCTAAATACCGGAGTCAGTCGATTATTGAGTAGTGGATCCGGACGGGTTCGAGGTGTTTTTGGACCGAAAAACCTTCGACCAAAAAATGAATCGCTGGAACAGAAGCGTTAACTAAATTGGTTAATAGTCACAGCGAATTAAAGCGTTTAGTGTGAGTAACATGACATCAGAGTTAGTACCCCCCGCCAACGATACCGACGACCCCAGGTCGACGCCGCAGCTGGTCACCGATAATCCTGGGCTTGTCGCGCAAAACCTGGGCAAATCCTACAAACAGCGACCGGTCCTGCGAGAAGTCTCATTATCTGTTCAACGCGGCGAAGTTGTTGGGCTGCTTGGCCCCAATGGTGCCGGTAAAACCACTTCCTTTTATATCGTCACCGGGCTCATCGCGCCTGACTATGGAACGATTACGCTAGACGGAAACGACATTACCGGCCTGCCGATGTATCGCCGGGCCCGGCTGGGAATCGGGTATTTACCTCAGGAAGCCTCGATTTTCCGAGGATTATCCGTAGAAAACAATATTCGCGCGATTTTGGAGGTTGCCGTTGATCACCCCGATCAACGGGAAACCCGGCTTGAAGACTTATTAGCTGAGTTTTCAATTTCGCATCTCCGCCGTACGCCCGCGCTGGCCCTTTCAGGGGGTGAACGGCGCCGAGTTGAAATCGCTCGCGCCCTCGCAGCTGATCCCAGCTTTATTCTTCTGGATGAGCCGCTAGCAGGCATCGACCCGATCGCCGTTAATGATATTCGAGACCTGGTATCACTTCTCAAAGACCGCGGCATTGGTGTTCTGATCACCGATCACAACGTTCGCGAAACTCTGGACATCGTTGACCGGGCCTATATTCTTCATGACGGTAGAGTTCTTATGGAAGGCGCGCCTGACGAGATTGTTACCCACAAAGACGTCCGGCGTGTTTACCTTGGCGAAAGGTTCAGCCTGTAAGACAGGTATGAACGCGCCTAAGTATATGTAAGGTAACGATTATGGCCTTGGTCCCCCGGTTGGATTTGCGTCAGGTCCAGTCTTTGGTCATGACGCCGCAGCTGCAGCAGGCAATCAAGCTACTGCAACTATCCAATCTTGAGTTATCGGAATATGTCGAACGAGAGCTGGAGCAAAATCCACTTCTCGAGCGCGAAGATACTGACGGGCATAACGATAGCGCGGGACCCCAGGAAGACAGAAATTCCACGTCCGATTCAGCCACGGGTGATACTACCGGCACCGATATGGGCGGTAAGGACATCGAAATGTCCCCAGGTGACGTCTTTGACAATGACACGACATTTGGCGATGCCCCTGCAGAGCCAGATTCTCGAGAGCTCGTCGATAACGAATCTATCGCCCTCGAACATGACGCCGGCCTAGATGCAGATTACGAAAATGTTTGGTCTGGTGATTCCGGCGCTGACGCCGCACCTGCCATGGAAGCCGACACGCTGAATTGGCAGGTCCGTGGTGCTGGCGGATTTGATTCCGACAACCCAGCCCTTGAAAATGCACCAGCCGAAGAAATATCTTTGCGGGATCATCTGCTCGAACAAATAAACGTCGACCTATCCGACCCCATTGGCCGGATGATCGCTGTTTATATGGTCGATTCTCTGGATGAGGCTGGCTACCTGACTGTCTCGGTCGAAGATGTCGCTTCAATGCTGGGCTGCCCGCTAGACCACGTCGAACACACACTCCACGCGGTCCAGGGCTTCGATCCCGCCGGTGTTTTTGCCCGTGATTTGCCTGAATGTTTAGCGCTGCAGCTCAAGGAGCTGGACAGGTATGATCCTGCGATGCAGGCGCTCGTCGAGAATCTCGACATATTGGCCAAGAGAGACTTCAAAATGTTGCGGCGCCTCTGCGGTGTCGACAATGAAGACATTTCGGAGATGATCAAAGAGATACAGGCTCTTAATCCAAAACCGGCAATGGCATTTGACCACTCGGTTGCACAAGCGGTGACCCCCGATGTTTCTGTTCGTCGTGGCAAAGACGGTAGCTGGTTGGTCGAGGTCAATAGTGACACCCTCCCACGCGTTTTGGTCAATAATCGATATTATACTGAAATAAAAAGTCAATCGATGCGGGAGAAAGACAAGGTTTACATCGCTGAATGCTATCAATCCGCCAATTGGCTCGTAAAAGCACTCCATCAGCGCGCACAAACAATTATGAAGGTCGCGGCAGAAATTGTCCGTCACCAGGAAGAATTTCTCGAGAAAGGGGTCCAGTATCTGAGACCTCTCGTCCTGCGCGAGATCAGCGAAGCGCTGGATATTCACGAGAGTACAGTCAGCCGCGTAACCAATAATAAGTATATCGCGACGCCACGCGGCATCTTTGAGCTGAAATATTTCTTTACCTTTGCTCTTGGCGAAAATTCAGAAGGCGAATCTTCTTCTGCCGAAGCCGTCCGATTCCAGATCAAGAACCTGATTGAGGCAGAATCGCTTGATAATGTTCTTTCCGACGACAAAATCGTCAGCATCTTGAGAAATGAAGGCGTCGATATCGCAAGACGGACCGTCGCTAAATACCGGGAGTCCATGCGTATCCCGTCCTCGGTACAGCGCCGCCGGGAAAAATCACTGCACGCCTAGTATTGCTGAGCTTATTGTTGACTTTTACGGAGCAGCGGCTTTATTTTCCGCCGCCGATATAGGCTCCCGAAAATCACCATTATTTTTTGGCCTCGAAACGAAACGACAGATCAGGAGACGAAGGTTCTGAATGGAATTATCAATTAAAGGCAATAAACTCGACATTGGCGATGCGCTGACCCAGCATATCGAGTCCCGCCTCACAGATTCTGTCGAGAAATATTTTGATCATGCCTTGGATGCAAATATTGTCCTGACAAAAGAAGGCAACGGCAAAAATTTTCGGACAGATATTGTCGTACACATCGGGCGTAATATTAAGATGCACGGTCGGGCAACAACGGAAGAGCCCTATACCTCGTTTGAGACCGCTCTTGAGCGGATCGCCAAACAGCTGCGTCGTTATAAAAGGCGACTTAACGATCACCGTAAAAACGCGCCCGATCTCGCCGCTTTTGAAGCGCAAAAATACATCATTGAAAATAATCCCGACGAAGATGAAGCCACCAGCGCCGACGGCGCACCCGTCATCGTCGCCGAAATGGCAACAACCATTCTGGACCTGACTGTAAGCGAAGCGGTCATGCATATGGATGTGAACAACAGTTCAGCTCTCGTTTTTCAGAATAAAGCGCATGGCGGCATTAATGTCGTCTATAAGCGCGCCGATGGAAATATTGGCTGGGTCGACCCTACCCCTGCCGCGAACGCTAAATCATAGCGGATTGTCGAGGCAATCAAGGATCAAGAATTATGGAAATTTGTGACCTACTCTCGACCGAATGTATTCTATCGACTGTTCGCGCAACGAGTAAAAAACAGGCGCTTCAGGAACTCGCAACCCATGCGGCCAAAATTAGCGGGCAAAATGAACGGGCCATCTTTGACGTTATTTTGGAACGGGAGCGTCTGGGAACCACCGGCATTGGGCGCGGCGTGGCGATCCCGCATGGCAAACTCCTGGGCCTTGATCGACCGTACGGGGTTTTTGCCAAGTTTAAACAACCCATCGATTTTGAAGCTGTCGATGATCAAACCGTTGATATGGTCTTTCTGTTGCTGGCACCGGAAAATGCCGGCGCTGACCACCTGAAGGCCCTCGCCCGAATTTCACGAATGTTTCGCGATCCGGAAATGTGCAAAAAATTGCGTGCGGCGAAGGACGATAGCGCTCTGTGCAAATTACTGTTGAAAAAATCCAAGGCAGACGCTGCCTGATTAGTAGAAAATTTTCTTGCTAGACAGCAGAGCTTTTCGTCGCAACGTCAATCGTCCGGTCATCAGCGCACTGGGACGAGGCGTTGGTATTTATTCTTATGACTTTCTTCCGCACCTCAACCTTTGGCCGTACCAGGTCGATATGGAGCAATCCATTATCGAGCGAGGCACCTGTGACTTCTATGCCTTCAGCAAGAACGAAAGACCGCTGGAACTGGCGGGCCGCAATACCGCGATGTAAATAAACCCGCTGACCATCGTCACTCTGTTTACCTTTAATGACGAGTTGCCGGTCCTCAATTTCAATGCTCAGTTCATCGTCACTGAAACCGGCGACGGCGAGACTTATCCGCAAACCTTCTTTAGCAAGCTGTTCAATATTATAGGGGGGATAACCATCGGACGACGCCTTGGCGGTTCTGTCCAGAAGATTTTCAAGTTCGTCAAAGCCCAAAAGAAATGGGCTGTTAAAGAGCGACATACGGGTCATTACACCTCTCTAAATGAGCAGGTTACTAAAAAAATAGAACCGGTATTTCAAGCCTCGAAACACCGCGTGGCCCCTTATTGGCACCACACGGACATCATATGGGTATTATTACAATAAGCGGCAAGAGTAACGTTTTTACTGGCCGCGTTTCTTTAATCTGGGGCAGGATGCGGCCTCACGCGTAAAACATATCCAGGCAAAGACGAGTCCCGGTATTTGACATGAAAGATTTTTGGCAATTTCCGACCTTTATTCGGTCACGCAATAGATGCTGGAATCACGGACTCGGTGGCAAAGCGCGCGATAGATCAGCAGCCCCAATAGCCCGTACTGAAGGAAATGCAAGGTCTCAACGGCGTTGTCGCGAAGGTTATAGGCATAGACACAAAAAACCACCGCGACGACGCCCAGCCAAAAATAGTACCCCGCGGACGAATTGTTCCGCCGGATTAGGAACCGGACAACATAGAACGCAAGAACAGCGAAAACACCAACCACAATAATGGTAAAAACGGAGTCGTCGACAAACAAATCAATATATTCGGTAATCCGACGGCCAAACGGCACTGTGGCAAAAATGGCCGCAGCGCACGAAACCACATAGAGCCAGGAAACCCAGATCGTTTCACGAAGGGGACGGTTAAGCATCAGACGGCGGCAGCTTTCCTTTACAAGACTTCCACTAGTCTAACTGACTAAACGACAAGACGTCCAATTCAGACACGGACGGAGAAAACCCAAAAGGGCCCTGCCATCACAGCAGGACCCTTTTTATTTGGTGGAGCCAGGCGGAATCGAACCGCCGACCTCTTGAATGCCATTCAAGCG
>Ga0055584_100007028_pt1 | contig 11034 bp, 10 predicted proteins | sample OSDHelmetaG_FD_58716 | JGI IMG/M metagenome (GOLD analysis project Ga0055584, IMG submission 58716) | Pelagic marine sediment microbial communities from the LTER site Helgoland, North Sea, for post-phytoplankton bloom and carbon turnover... | ecosystem: Environmental > Aquatic > Marine >...
TTAGTCTCAATTCCCCTTCAATTTTAGCATTACTCCAATCGTCATCCGTAAAATTTTCAGATCAAGGAAGAACGATCGGTTCTTGATATAGTATAGGTCGTACTGCAACTTTGTCAATGAATCGTCTTGATTTGCCCCGTACTTATAATTGACTTGCGCCCAACCAGTGATACCGGGCTTTACTACATGGCGCGTAGGATAAAAACCAATCGTACGGATCAATTGTTCTACAAATTCAGGCCGTTCTGGGCGCGGACCAATCAGGTTCATATCCCCCTTAAAGATGTTCCAAAACTGAGGGAGTTCGTCGATACGTGCTCTTCTCATGACTTTGCCTGGTATGGTTATTCTAGGATCATCTCGCTCTGCATAGACTGCCCCGGTATCCTTCTCTGCATTCACCACCATGGTGCGAAACTTATAGATCGTGAACAGTTTATCATCCCTGCCGACGCGCTGCTGCGAAAAAAATAAAGGCCCGCGACTGAAAATTACATTGGTCAAAATGATCAGTGGCGTTAAAGCGAACATGACACACATCCCTACGAATCCAAAAAACATATTGAGCAATCGATTCAACAGCAAGTAAACGCCATTTTTTCTCGGTGAGAAAAAATCGTAGGTCAACAAGTAGTCGCCTTTCTCGTTCTGCTTTACCATGAGTTTCCCGGTGAGCGTTTCATACACGATGTTCACTGGAATGGTCTCGATTCCAAAATTCTCGCAGTTGACTAACGCAGCGTACAAGGAGCCTTTGATGTTCTTCGCCGTATGCACTGCTAAGACAATTTGATCTACCCGCAGACGACGTGCATAGGCAAACAATTCCTCTGAGTTTCCCACTATTCGAACGCCTTCGATCTGAGTCTTGTATTTATCCGGGTCGTCGTCGATAAATGCCACGACTTGATACCCAGTTTGATGGTAGATGTTGCTCATTCGAATCACCTTCAAGACTTCGACTCCAGACCATCCCGCGCCTACCACAAGTACCCTCTTTTGAAGGATTTCTTGCTGGAAGATGTACGAAAAGAGCCAGTGCCACAGGCTGAGCAAAAAGATCAATTGACTGATAAAAATAAACACGGGCATCCTCGTCTTGGGAAAGACCGGACTCAAGAATGGGAAGGCCAGGTAGGTCACTCCAGTAATGAAGGCGACGAGAACCGTGCGCCGAAAAAGCAGCGATGCCTTTGAGGCGTGCAGTACATCGTAGAGGTTGAACAACTGGGCGTACATCAACCAAATCACCAGGATCAGGATGACCCAACTGGGGTTCTCGGCCAAGGTCTTACTCGGCCAAATGTCATAGACGTAGAAATACTTGATGTATACGAACAGCGAGATGACGATCAGGAAAAGGTCTCCTGCCATCATCATGTACTTCCTTACCAGGAACTGGATGTCATTGCTTCGTACAGTACTCAAACTAGTGCTCGTAGGTGTTGTTCAAAATTAGCCTTTTCCCCTAGGGGTGCAGAGTGCCGCAAAAAAGAAGATCAACAGGGTTGTCAACGGTATTTCAGCAGTCCCTTCAGCGCATACCGCATGAAATGTTTTGCTGCTTTAATCCGACTCAATCCCTCCAACGTTCTCAAGACCCGCCAGTTGTACATGGCACTCTCCCATTTATTGCTGCTCAAAGACGTCCCCCCCGTCCTGTATCGAGCCAATACAGCATCCAGTCCGTAGGCTTTGTGCCCATCGCGCATGATGTGCAACCACATGCCGTAATCCTGGCGCTTAGCGATGTCAGGCATGAAGTATTTCTTGCCCGTGACTGCAGTATCATACATTCCCGTCAAGCAACCGATGTAGTTGTAGTCTAGCATGTCGTCATAGCTTAAAAGTCCTCGAACGTGGATTACCCTACCGGTAGCCTCACCCATCTGATCGACCCATGCATAGGCAGTGTGTGTTATGGCGGCACCATTGTCTTTGGAAAACTGCACTTGCTTCTCCAACTTCTCTGCCTCCCAGAGGTCATCGGCATCAAGGAAGGCGATGAACCGCCCTTTGGCATGCAGAATTCCTTCATTACGAGCACCCGCAGCTCCTCGATTCGTATCCAGCACATAGATCTTGACCCTTGCCTGTTCATCTTCTAATGCGAGCTCTTGCAAGAGGGGCAACACTCCATCTGTAGACGCGTCATCGATCAATATGAGCTCCCAATAAGGATAGGTTTGCGCCATCACCGACCGCACAGTCTGGGCGATCGTGTTTGCGTTGTTGTGCACAGGGGTAATGATGGATACCAATTCGCTCATGATGGATTTCCGATCAAGTTGTTGTAGAGAGCGCCCAGCTTTTTGGCTTCCGCTGCCCAATGGTAGGTATGCAATACCGCTTCTCTTCCCCTCCGCCCCATCGCTTCGGCTTGTGCAGGGTCATCAAGCAGTTGTTGCAGGGCTCGCGCAATGCTCTTAGGGTCTTTTGGGTCAGCCGTCAATCCACACTCTCTCTGTTCCACAATGTGTTTTAACCACCCAAAGTCTGAGGCGACAACCGGAATACCCGCCGCCATGTATTCAAACAACTTGTTGGGCAATGCATCCATGTGATTGGGTGCCGGGTGAAAAAGGATCAATCCGATCTTCGAGCGTTCCAACACAGCGCTTGCTTCTGCCCTTGATATAAAGCCAAGGGGATTTACCCTATTCCATCCAAGCGAGCGCTTACAATCGCCTTCCAAACCCAGATCGGACCACTTTCCAGCGAGATTGAGCCGAACGTCGACGTCTGCCATCGCGTCGACCACGCTTAGTATTCCTCGAATGCGTGTCAGGTCTCCGATGTAGGCGACTTCGTTTGCTTTTTCAGCCCATGACGCAGCGCGCGGCAATTGGTCGAGATCTGGAAAATTCTTGACGAGCACAATTTGCCGCACCAAGGGCTCAAACCGTTCAAGTACTCCTTCTACGACAGTAACTACCGCTTCTAATTTCAGAGCCATCTTATGCTCATAGCGCTGCACCCAGCGGGAGACCAGTCCGCGCAAAGGCCGTGGTATCCAGTCTTTGGTCAACACCTGCTTAGGTACGTCCTCATGGGCATCATAGATCACCTTGATGCCAGCAGCTTTCAAGGAGGGTACGATTTGCAATAATTCAGGATCGTGCAGATGGGCCACCGTGGGGGCTAAATCCAAGACCTTACTGAGCGCTTGTTTTGGGTAATAGAAGACCCGTTTCATCTTCCCAACGGGAGCCAGCTCTATATTGACGATCTCGACATTGTGGTAGTCGGATGTGGTATCCTCAGCATTTACCACCACCAGTTTAACATCGTATCCCAATGCTGCCAAGGTGGCGCACTCCTTATGATATATGCGGGTGTCTTTGGCTTGGTGAACCGTAGATATGTGGCAAACCCTGATCATTGTGCGCCGAGTTGTTCGTACACCTGAAGAAGCACGCCGGCCTCACGCTCCCAATTCAATTCCGCAGCAGCCTTCGACGTATTTTGTCTATACGCTTCTGTTTTCTCCCGATCATTCACCATCCGCACCAAGGTGGCTCGGATGGATTCGACGCTCATAGGGTCAAATACTTCACCAACTTGATAATATTCAATGACCCTTTTAAGTTCTGGATATTCGCTTCCCGCAATGGCCAAGCCTGCATGGATGTACTCAAAGAGCTTGTTGGGGCTGGTATAGTAATTATTCAAGCCCAATGCTTGGTAAGGTATTACGCCGATGTCAGCCTGCGCAGACACAGCAATGAGTTGGCTTTGCTCAACAGGAGGAAGAAAATGAATCTTCTCCTCCAAGCCAAGCCCCTGACATAGCACTTTCAACTCAGCTTCCAGAGGCCCCCATCCGAGTAAGACAAGGTGCACCTTATCTACCCCCTTCATCACTTCGATCAGACTTTCAATTCCTCGTCCTTTCGTGTACCCTCCTTGAAAGAGAACGATGGATTGGTCATGGGCGATACTCAGTTTATCTCTGAGCTGATATGGAGCTTGCACGCCTTGTTGGTCTAAAAAAGGGCAATTTCGGACCACTACCGGTTGTTTGATGCCATATCGTTCTTTCAATTCGCCTGCAATGCTATCGTTGACCGTAATCACGACGTCGACTTTTTGAATGAGCTTAGACTCCATTTTTTGGTAGGACCGTCGTTGAGCAGGATTCAGGGTGGCGAGCTCCGTGTACAACTCGTGCGCATCGTACACCACCTTGGACTTGTGGCGCCCCAAGCGATTGATGATCGGCAAAGCATTCAAGTCGTGGATGTGCAGGACATCCACTTCTTGCCCAGCAATGAATTGAGCCGCCCCGCGGTAGAAATTTTGGAAGACTATTTCGCGGTGAAACGGAATCCACAGCGCTTTAAGCAGCTGCTTCCAGCTATTCGATGTTCCTTTATGCCCGTTGCTGTTCGACGTATGCTTCTCCTTTCCATCACCACCAAACCTCTTCCACAAAAAGGCATACCAGCCCGTTCGAGGAATGCGAACTACAGGGATGCCATTGATAGCTTCATTCAGTGGCAAGTACGATCGGTCTTGAACCCCAACAATGGTCACTTCGTGGCCAGCCTCCATCAGGCTTCTCGCCTCTTTTTGGACGCGTGCGTCACGCACTACGTTATTGTTGACTATGCTCAGAACCTTCATGTCTGCTGGGAAAAATAAGAATAGAGGGTGAAAGCTACGACTTTAAGTACGCAGCAACGACCTCTTCGGTCTCTCCAAATGCTTTCTGAACGCCTTTATCAATCCAAAGGCACTTGGTGCAATAGCTTTTAATGGATTCCATACTATGGCTCACCAATATTACTGTTCGATCATCATTGATCAGTTCCTTGATCTTTTCGGTGCTCTTAGACCTGAACTTGAAATCACCCACTCCGAGAATCTCATCGATCAACATCACCTCCCGCTTCAGGTGCACGGCTATCGCAAAGCCCAGTCGAGCCTTCATTCCGGATGAATAGTTTTTCACTGGCTCGTAGATGAATTGGTGGAGCTCACTAAAGGCAATGATATCTTCAATCACAGCATTGATTTCTTCTTGAGTGAACCCTAAAATGGTCGCGTTCAAGTAGATGTTTTCTTTGCCGTTGAGGTCATCTTTGAACCCGGTTCCTAAAGACAATAGTGCAGAAGCGCGACCAGAGACTTCAATAGCGCCTTCATCTGGAACAAATATTCCGCCGATGGTGCGCAAGAGAGTCGACTTCCCAGAACCGTTGGAACCAATGACCCCCAGTACTTCGCCGCTGTTCAGTGTGAAATTCAAATTTCTCAACGCCCAGAAGTGATCGCGCTGAGCAGTTTCGGGAGTCTTGGATAGGAAACCTTGAAGTACACTCTTCACACGGGTCGCTTTGAACCGACTCAGCTTGAACTTCAACCCCATATCCTTTACCTCGATGGCTACCATGCTATAGGTCTTTTGCAATATTGGGTCGTCCGCGGTACAAAGCAATCGCTATGAACCAACAGACTACGCTGAGGATGATGAATACAAACATAAATGGCGACGGATGCTGACCAAAGATCAAGACCCGCTTAAAACTATCGATCAGGGGGGCAAATGGACTCAAAACGGTATAGAGCACTTGGTAATCTACCGGAAGCTGCTCAATGTTGTACAGTACTGGAGACAAGTACAACAAGATGCGCACTCCAAATTGCAGAATATTCAATAGGTCTCTAAAATAGACTCCTACGATGGAAACGATAAGGCTAAAGGCGATGACAAACTGGAACTCAACGAGTAATAACACGGGCAACCACAACCAATTGAGCGTAGGTTCCACATCGAAAAATAACGTCATGATGAACAAAATGACAAAGCCCACAAGCATGTCTACCCCTCCGATCAGCACTTTAGAGACCGGCAAGACGGAAAAAGGAAACTTGACCGTTTGCAGCAATTTACCATTCGAAACAAGGGATCGCGCGGCTTGCACGATCGATGTTGAAAACCAGCGATAGGCTATCAGACCAGTAAGCAGTTCGACCGCATAGGTGGGGCCTCCGCGCTGGAAAATAAATTTCACCAGCACCAAATAGATCAGCATGAGCATCAGTGGATCTATCAAAGCCCATAAAATGCCAAGGAACCTACTCTTGTACTTGATCTTCAACTCTCCAAGCACGAGGTACTTCAAGATCGATCGGAACGATGCGCGGTATTGTTTAGCGGAAATCAAAGTGCTAAGTAAATATCTTCTAACTTCTTTTCTTCTACCGCCCAGCGATACTTTTCAGCGGCCTTTTGTGTATTCTCCTTAAACCTGAGTCGATCTTGCGGATTATCCATCATCCTGTGAATAGAGGACTTAATGCTCTCTATGTCCTCTGGATCAAACGTAAATCCAATCTCGCTTTCATTTACGACACGCTCCATTTCCGGAAAGTTGCTAGCAATCACCGGAAGTCTTGCTTGCACATATTCGAAGAGCTTGTTGGGGGAGCAATAGTAGTAGCTCAAACAGATGTTCATGATGGGTGCGATACCACAATCTGCTGACGCCAAATAGGAGGCAACTTCGTAATGAGGAACCGGACCAAAGAAAGAAACCTTGTCTTCCGCTTTTTCAGATTGGATCAATTTCCGAAGACCAGACATGTACACCTCAGACCCGTATCCTAATAAGACAAAATGTAAATTTTCGATTTGATTTACCGCCTTGATTACATTCTCTAAGCCTCTATTGAACGTAATACCTCCTGAATAGATCAACAAAAAATCTTTGTCCCTAACGTTTAGTGCTTTACGTAGCGAAACATCGCTCATCAAGGCTTGGGCCTCTCGCTGTCTTGGTGCATTGATGATGACCGTTGGTTTTGGTGCCTTGTACTCCTTCGCCATCCAATCGGCTATGCATTCCCCCACCGTAATGACCTTGTCAGCTGCGGCCATCCCCCTTGTTTCAATCCACTTTAGCAACCACGTCTTGAAAATACCCGCAGGCGCCAATCTATTCTTATGCAAATAGAGTTCGTGGGAATCATAGACAAGCTTAGCTTGTTGTTTCCGCTGTAAGACCATCCCGATATAGAGGGTGTTCAAATCGTGACAATGATATATGTCTGCCGGGTATTTAAGTGAATACGCCTTGGCTTTACGGAAAAAATCGAGGTAGACAAAATAGCGGTGAGCTGGACGCAACAACCAGCGCATGGGATCTTGGATGAGGTTTCGCGATGTCCACATTATCCGGTTCTTCAGGTTCCGCTTTATCCGGCGAGGCGAAAACATTCGTCCGAATCGATACATTAACCCTAGCGTAAAAGAAGCTATGTACAAGAAGCCTAGTTGGGTCATCAGGATAGGTGCCCGGAAAAACAATGGAACTGCGTTTTTAACCAATTCTGCCTTGGCCTGCTCCATATTGTCATAGGACACACCAAGGTGAGCAAAAGCCTTTAATCGAAGCGTTCGAAAAAAGGCTTTGACCTTTCGGAGAATCTCTGGGCGTTTGCGTATTCTAGCACCACTGGATCTTGGAATGCGCACTTCCCATCGCATCCACTTCGGTCGGTAATACAAGGGGTTTCCAAAAATCCGAATTAGCCTTTGGTTGATTGGATCGGTTCTCAAGCGTGTGATTTGCACTCCTTCGCGCGTTTCACGAGGAACGGTCTTCTTATCTAAAAATGCGATGACTTCCACTTGAAAACCAGCGTTGACCAAGGTTGCTGACTCCTTCAATACCCGCGCATCGTTTGCGCAGTTATTGAATACGAACATCCTTACTTTCTTATTGGTCATAGCGGTAGGCCAGCGGGGTTGTTGGGTTCAGCGTCCATGTCGACGCGATTAGCTCAACATCTGTCGTTGCTTGCGGTGAATGCGCTCAATGATCTCCACCACTTTCATGCCTTCCAGCGCGTTGGTAGAAATCTGAGACTTACCCGTCAACACGTCAATGACGTTCTCGATGACGTAGTGGTGATTTGCAGCGCTGCCCTTGTAGTCTCCGTAATCGTTTGGTGGATTGGATGGAGGAAGCTTGGGCATCTCGTAGTCTTTGATGTGGCAGTACTCTACTTGGTCCATGTACTGACCGCTGACTTTAACCGTGCCTTTTTCACCGACCACTACAATGCTACTCTCGAAGTTGGTATCAAAGATGGCCGTGCTGTAATTGATGGATCCGAAACCGCCATTCACAAACTCAAATTGAACCAGTCCTGAGTCGTCGAACTCAGTGCTCCCTTTGTGGCTGAAGTTGGTACTCATGGCCACAATGTTTTGTATATCACCAAACAACCAGTACATGATGTCTACAAAGTGGCTGAACTGGGTGAAAAGTACTCCCCCGTCTAGGTTCTTGGTTCCTTTCCAACCACCTGCTTTGTAATACCTTGCGTCGCGATTCCAATAACAACTCAGTTGAACCATGTTGATGGCACCCAAGCGGTTTTCCTCCATCAAACTCTTCAACCATTTTGAAGACGGTGAATACCGATTTTGCTTGACGCAGAAAACGTGACGGGAAACTTGGAGTGACTTGAAGATAACATCCTCGCATTCCTGACGTGTCAAGCCCATTGGCTTCTCAATCACTACGTGAGAACGACTTTCCAAAGCCTTGATGGCTTGGGTGGCATGGTATCCGTTCGGGGTGCAGATATTGACGACATCCAGTTTGATGTCAGCTTCCAAGAACGCTTCAAGGGATTCAAAGAGCGCAACCTCTGGAAACATCGCTTTCGCTTCCGCACGCTTTGCTTCGTCGGCGTCCACGACAACCTTGAGCGTGCTACTCTCGTTGCCATCTACCATGATAGCATGCTTCTTACCTATGTGTCCAAATCCAACTACTCCGAAGGAAATCTGCGTCATAACTGTTAAAAATTGGCTGCGAAGATAACCGTTTCTGTGGGCTGATAAAGGCCACTATCGATCAAAAGCGACGTGAACAATTTACCTTAAAACACCTTCCTTTGAAGGTGGAAATGCAATCGACAAACACTTCTCATCAGATCTTGCTCTTTGACGGAGTTTGCAACTTGTGCAATGCAGTGGTTCAATTCGTACTAAGACACGACAAGCACAATCAGTTAAGCTTTGCATCCCTTCAATCACCGTTTGGCAAGGCTGCCCTACAGCAACATGGATTAGAATCGAAAGACCTTAAGACCTTCGTTTACTTGCGAGATGAGAAGGCATATACACGCTCCACGGCTTTTATCTACCTGATGCGCGACCTTGGAGGCGGATTTCGATTGCTGGAAGTCTGCTGGATCTTTCCGCGTTTCTTGCGCGATGCGGTCTACCATGCAGTATCACGGACCCGTTACTCCATTTTCGGTAAAAGCGCAGAATGCTACGTACCTTCAGAAGACCTGCGACATCGGTTCCTAGACGGACTTCCCTCCGCCTAGAAACTCCCAGTACCATTGAATGGCCTCGGTCAATCCTGACTTGAGATCATACTCTGGTCGATAACCCAAGATGGCTTTGGCTTTTACGATAGACGCCAGGCTATGACGAACGTCCCCAATCCGTTCAGGGCCGTACTTGACATCAACATCCAAGATACGCGGGTCGAAATCGCCGAGCAATTCCTGCAGGATATTGATCAATTCGTTCAGGTTGGTGCTGTCTCCAAAGGCCACATTGTACACCTCGTTCACGGCAGTCGGATTGGATGACAAAGCCGCAATGTGATTCGCGTGAATGACATTCTTGATGTAAGTGAAATCCCGTGACTGCGTTCCATCCCCATGCATGGTGGGTGCCTCATGCCGTATCAAATGGCGAATGAATTTTGGAATGGCCGCGGCGTATGCTCCGTCCGGATCTTGGTGCTTTCCAAAAACATTGAAATAACGAAGACCGATGGTTTCCATCCCGTACAATTCTCCAAATACACGGGCGTAGTTCTCGTTGACACTCTTTGTCACTGCATACGGTGACAGTGGTTTTCCAATCCTAACTTCTTCTTTAGGCAAACTTTGCTCATCTCCATAAACCGAACTACTGGTGGCGAAAACAAAGCGTTTGACCTTCGCATCCCTCGCTGCAACTAGCATGTTGAGAAATCCGTTGATGTTGACGTCGTTAGTGGTAACCGGATCGTTGATGGACCTTGGAACGGATCCTAAGGCTGCTTGATGCATCACGTAATCTACCCCATCAACCGAGTTTGCGCATGCCTTGGCGTCTCGGATGTCTCCATGGATGAAGGTAAACCGATTGTTCGACATGAAGGGTTCGAGGTTACGCTGAAAGCCTGTGCTAAGGTCATCCAAGCCCACCACTTCATTGCCATGTGCCAGAAGATCCTCCACAAGGTTCGACCCTATGAATCCAGCGGCACCCGTCACAAGGATTCGACTCCCCGTGATATGTCTATCGATCACCATTCTTTTCTATTCACAACAGCACTTAGCGTGCAATCGACGTTGCGCGCATCTCTCGGATCACGGTTACTTTCACTTGACCAGGGTAGGTCATTTCGTCTTGGATCTTCTCAGATATCTGGAAAGCCAATGTACTGGCCTCTTCGTCCTTGACCTTATCGCTGGAAACAATCACACGAAGTTCTCGTCCGGCCTGGATAGCGTATGACTTTTCAACGCCTGGATATTCCAATGGAATGCGCTCCAAATCTTTGATGCGCTGTATGTAAGAATCCAGAATCTCTCGTCGAGCCCCCGGCCGAGCCCCACTGACCGCATCGCACACTTGCACGATTGGTGAGATGAGGGTCGTCATTTCTATTTCATCGTGGTGAGCACCTATGGCATTGCATACGTCTGCTTTCTCGTTGTACTTCTCGGCGATCTTCATGCCCAAGATCGCGTGCGGCATTTCGCTTTCTTCATCCGATACCTTTCCAATGTCGTGAAGCAGTCCAGCGCGTTTGGCCACCTTAGCATTCAAGCCGAGTTCTGCCGCCATTGTAGCGCAAAGATTTGCTACCTCTCTACTGTGTTGCAGCAAGTTCTGACCATAAGAAGAGCGGTACTTCATGCGACCGATCATTCGGATCAACTCCGGGTGGAGTCCGTGAATATTCAGATCAATACACGCACGCTTACCCGTCTCGATGATCTCTT
>Ga0055584_100007029_pt1 | contig 11034 bp, 7 predicted proteins | sample OSDHelmetaG_FD_58716 | JGI IMG/M metagenome (GOLD analysis project Ga0055584, IMG submission 58716) | Pelagic marine sediment microbial communities from the LTER site Helgoland, North Sea, for post-phytoplankton bloom and carbon turnover... | ecosystem: Environmental > Aquatic > Marine >...
AAAAATTTACTGGTCAGAAAAGCGAGCAAATCCAGTTCTGCGCCCGCTGCCAGACCTATAAATACCGCTACGAGGAAGGCTATTGACACCGTGACCTCTAAATTAAGCAGTAATAACAATGCAACAACCGGTAAGCAGAAAAAACAAGCCGCCACACCCGGCGCCCAAAATTTGTCCACCAGGAATCCCACAAGTAAGCGCCCAACAATTACTGTCAAACCCATGACTGCAGCTATCTGGGCTATCGTTGCCCGCTCCAGACCTTGTTCTGCCATGATACGCGCAAAATTTGAAAGAATACCAACGATCACCAATGCCGTAACAAACAGGACAACTCCCAGGATCCAGAAACGATAGGTCTTCATGGCCTCTATTCGGGTTAGCCCCCAACTTCCGGCTTCTGGCACTGCACTTTGATCCTGGGTCACCTGACCGCCGTCTTTTTCCCTGAAAAAGAGAATCACGAATGGTAACGCAAGCAGTGCCGCGCCAACGGCAACACTCTGATAGGCAGTACGCCAGCCATAATTGGAGATAACGAACTCTACAATAGGGGGGAAAAAGAAAGCACCCAATCCAGTGCCTGCCATGGTAATACCGATGGCCTTGCCGCGGTGCTCGGTAAACCAGCTGTTTAACACGGTCGTCCAGATTATCGGGAGTGAACCGGCACTCATCACAGCCAAAAGTGCAAAGCTCAAGTACCAGAGAGTCAGAGATCCCTGGTTCAATGAAATAATGACATAGGCCAGTGCATGACCAAGCAGGCCAATAATACCCAGGACCCTGATCCCATATTTTGCCGCTAGACTGCCGATGATAGGGCCGGTGAATAGACCCAGGCACATTAGCACGGTGTAACTAAGGAAGAACTGGGAGGGCGTCCACCCGAATTCGGCGGTAACCGGTCCAACAAAGAACCCCTGGGTATAATTTGTAAAAGCGAAAATCCCGCACATTGTACCCAGCGTGGCGGCTAGAAGGGGCCGCCAGCCCTGTTTGAATTCACCCATAGCGTGCCTCTTGTTATCGCGAATCATTAATGTTGCGGCGGAGGACCTGGCTCCCTGAATTGGAGCGGTCCGCGCGAAAGAATAACATTGTTCTCCTCCTTATAGCGCTGCCATTCCTCGAGCATCGACTGCATGCGGGAAGGATGAACATTGGCCAGATTCGTTTGCTCCCCAATGTCTGTGCCCAGCCGGTAAAGTTCCCATACACCACTGCCCAATGGTGGCTCCATACGCAGTATTTTCCAGTCAGCCTGCAGTAAAGCAGAATGCCCCCAAAGTTCCACACCCAGTGTGCGTCGCCACTCATCATCCGGCTGATCCGCAGAAACCAGCGGCAACAGAGAGCGACCGCTGAATGAGGTCGCCTCGTAGTCGCTGCCGGCAAGTTCCAGCACAGTCGGCAGAAAATCAACCACCGACGCAATCTCGTTAACCCACTGACCTCTCTGCGCCACCACCGACCCAGCCATGATTGCGGGCACCCTGATACCACCTTCGGCAGCACTTCCTTTGTAATGTCGAAGTGGGCCACTACCCACCGCCGCCCACTCGCGCCCATGAAAGCTAAAGGAACCACTTCGTCCACGGTTTTGCGCTGAGTTATCAAAACTCTCGGCCGTTTTCCGAATTATCGGTGGCACATTATCGTGGCCCCAGGGCTCAGCCCCATTATCGGAAATGAACAAGATTACGGTGTTGTCGTACTCCCCGATACTACGCAAGTAGTCGATCAGCCGGCCTATGCTCATATCCATGTAGTCCACCATTCCAGCGTACAGTTCCATACCCTGAGCCAGAAATGCCTGCCGCGTAGGAGATAAATCTGCCCAGCGCTCCACTCCCGGTGGAAAGGGACCAGGCTGGAAGTCAGTGGGCAACCGTCCGCTTTGTTGCAGCCTCTGCAAGCGTTCAGTACGGACTTTTTCATAGCCTCCTGCATAGCTGCCCCGGTAGCGGTCGATGTAATCATCCGGAAGATGAAGCGGCCAATGTGGCGCCGTGTAGGCGAGATAAGCAAAGAAGGGGCGACCGTCCCCGTGATTACTGGAGATATTATCGATAATGCGATCAGTGTAAGCGCGTGTTGAGTAGAAGTTTTCGGGCAATTGCTCGAGCAGTTCACCATCCCGGCGATAAAGCAGCGTGTCGCGATAGATATCGGGCCCCGCCCGGTCCGCGAAATGACTACCCGCCCCATAGAGGCTGGCGAGGGACCTTTCAAAACCCCGAGCAAAGGGACTTTGCTCTCGCTGCAGGCCCAGGTGCCACTTACCCGCCATGTAAGTATGGTAACCCTCACTCCGAAGAATTTCCGCCACGGTTGGCAGCTCGGGGCGCAAGTAACCCTCGTAGCCTGCCTTGCCAAGCTGATTGTCGGCCGTGGTTTCGGCCATATTCCCAAGCCCTGCCAGATGATTGTCCATACCCGTCATGAGCATAGCTCTGGTTGGAGCGCAGGTCATCGAGGCATAGAAACGGCTGAACACAACACCTTCATCAGCCAGGGCTTGCAAATTGGGGGTGCTGATCTCCGCTCCATAGGGCGAAATATCCGTATATCCCAGGTCATCGGCCACGATCAGCAGGATATTGGGACGCGCTGGTTCAATGGGGACGGATTCTGAGGTGTGCTCGTCTGCCGAGCTACAACCCAACAACAATGCAAGAGTAATCAGCAGACAGGGGTACACTACCGCCATTTCGTGGCCAGACTCAGCTCTGCACCTTCAAACTAAAACTCCATACCGATAGAGACACCATAAGTGCGCGTAGAAGCATTGGTAACCCGGCACAGCGCACTCATATGGATACTTGTTCGGTCATCGATCGTATCTCCCAGGATGGTATTACCATCGTTAATGAGAACGGCACCGCAGTATTGCTCGTCGGTCAGGTTCTTGCCATATATCGCCAGTTTATATTGCTGGTTATTGCCAAAGGCATAGCTAATGTTGGCGTCCAATAACGTATATGCATCGGTACTTAGCTGATCTACAACCATATCGTTGCCTTGCGTAGCCGTGACTTTGACCTGGTCCCCTGTGTAAGAAACATTCGCTGAAAGAGTAAGCAAACTGCCATTGTCAAAATAGATATCCTGCGCTGCAAGCAGGTTAAAAGACAACTCTGGTGAGTTGGCCAGTTCGGCACCTTCTACAAAGGCACTATCTTCGGCGTCAGTCACTTCGGTATCGAGTAACGAAATACCCGCCTGCAAGAAAAGGCCGTTGTCCCCGCCATAGCTAATGGAGCCATCAAATCCGGTGATCTCGGACTCGGGAGCGTTATCAAGTGTAGGAATACCTCTGGCAGTCACAAACTGTTGCAGATCTTCGTAGGTGTACGTAAACACTGCCGCATCTAACTTAACCCGATTATCCCAATAGGTCCCCTTGAAGCCCAGTTCCCATGCAAACAAGGACTCAGGATCAAGGCGGGTTTCTTCCAGTGAGGAAATTACGTTCTCCAGTGGAACGAGCGCATAAACGGGTCGGATATCCAGGGCGGAACCCTTGGTACCCTTGGAGTGGCTCAGGTATATCAGTGAGTCGTCTGTCACCGCCCAATCCAGCTTGAAGGTATAGCCCACATCATCGTTTTCAATTTTTTGCGTAACTTGCCGCGCGATTTCATAACCGTTGTCATCGAAGTCAGGCGTACCAGGATTCTGCGCGCGAACCAGCGCATCGATGTCGTCCTGGAAGTACAAATTGGATGAGGGGTCACCGAAAACATTCGGGCGGGAAGGCAAGTAATCGCCTTCCAGTGTTTCATCGGACCAACGCACGCCTGCGGTGAAAGTCAATGTATCGGTAAAGTCATACTCCCCTTGAAAATAGACGCCCAGGTTTTCCTTGCTATGATCCAATTGAACATTTGGAATTATCGCCGCACCGCCAAACGCACCTCGTGAACCGCGAAGCCCTGTATAGGAGTCGGCCTCTTCATCGAGGTAGTACAAGCCGGCAATCCAGCGCAGCGCCCCGTCCCCGGTAGACACCAGACGAAACTCCTGCTGAAACGTATCGCGATCATCCTGGTGAAAGGTACCCAACTGTAGTGTATCGCTGCCGTCATTATCGTTAGCGTTTTCAAAATCGAGATTGTCAAAGGAAGTAATGGAACTGAATGTGGCCCAGGAAAAGTCATAATCAAACTTCAGGTATGTCCCCCATGTATCCACTTCTTCGTAGCCCAGATCCTGTGCTGTTTTATCCCAATCACCCGTGGAAGGATTTGTCGGTGCCTCACCGGTGGAACCACCATTGCGACCGTGGCAATTCGTGAACTTTTCGAAGTCAATCTCACCCGTTGGGGCTTCAGCGCACAGACCGCCGGAACCATCGGGCGCCCGGGTTCCCACTGCCTTGATCGCGGTGCTGTTGTTTTCTGAGGACATGGCGTGCACATTGAAGAGGACGCTGGCAAGCTCCGTCGGCTCCCAGAGAAGTGCCAGGCGACCTGTCTTGGTATCGTCATCGCCGTACCGCTCGCCATTGCTGGTTGACTTAAATGCCCCATCGTCGTCGATGCTTTGGAAAGCCACTCTACCTGCCAGCGTATCGGTCAAGTCAAAGCCGACTGCTGCGTCCGCCTCGACATGGTCGTTATTGCCGAGTTTGAGGTTAACCCTGCCATTTGTGCCCGCACCGATCACTGGTTTGTTACTGATGTAGTTAACCGCCCCGCCGGTTGTATTCAGACCAAACAGTGCGTTCTGGGGGCCCTTGAGGATCTCAACGCGCTCCATATCGTACAGTGCTGCTTTTGCATGAAAACCACTGGTCAGGGTAATGCCGTCAAAATACTGCCCGACTGCAGACGCAGCGGTTATATGCACGTCACTGGTGCCGACGCCGCGTAGAAAGTAATTTCTGTTCGAGCCCTGCTGAGTTCCTGCTGCAAGCCCCGGCGTATAATTTACCAGGTCCGAGGCATTGGTTATGCCCAGGGTGTTCATCGTATCACCGGTAAAAGCGGTAACCGCTATGGGCACATCCTGAAGGGACTCGCTACGCTTTTGAGCGGTGACAATAACCTCTTCCAAAGCGGCATGAAGTAGGGAATGTTCCATGGAAAGTACAGCAAACAAAACTGCGCCGCCCACCGTCTTACGGGAGCATAGGACTTTATTCATTATCAGTAACCTGTTTAGTTTTTATAGATTGAAGTTACCGTGAATTGTCATCAACGGAAGATCAGCTGATCTTCTTCGTCGACTCCATTCACCTGGTTACTGTATTTCGAGGCTATACAAATCACAATGCACTGAATTTTGTATTCACTATTCGCGAATCGAGTCCAATCGATGATGAAATGAAAAGGCTAAAACCACAAGTCAGCCAATTTACCCGACTCCAGCTCATTGGCGTAACTCAGGTAATAATTGCGATTGGGGGCGTTGTATTCACGTGCGCCCAGACCCCGCAGCGCTTTGATTTTTGTCTCGCGGGCCAGCTGCCGATCGCCATCATCCAACCATTTCAACTGGTCGGCCAGAACCAGTGCCCACTGAAAGTCCTCCGCCTGTAAAGCCTTTAGCATCTCGTGAGTCAGCTTTTTTGTACCACCCGCCAGGTCAGCCATTTTTTGCGCCTCCAACTTCGGCTCAAGCGGATTCAAGGTGGTGGGGTTACCGTCAAACCAACCCAGCAACCCAACGTAAATGGCCCGCGACGCGTGATGAACCGTCCCATAGAATTCTGCGAGGTAAGGCTTGTCCTGTAGATGCTCGGGCATTTTCACTTCATGGGCGATCTGATTCGGGCTCTTGCCCTCATTCATCCCCGCCAGAGTCTGGTCATAGACACTCTGAATGGCCTCGCTGTAATCCTCCAACGCGGTGATGGCTCTATCACCAATAATAGGAACGGTATGCCCCGGCACTACACTATCAGGCTCAAAAGATGCCATTTTGGCGACGCTACTGGACCAATTCAGTACGTTACGATAGCCAGTACCGCGAATGGCATACAAATTGGGGAAGGCTTGGTAGAAGTTATCGCCTGAGAAAAGCACTTTCTCTTTCGGCAGCCAAATGAAAATTGCATCATCCGTTTCACCGGGGCCGGCGTGGATTTCGATATCCACACCAGCAATAGTCGTTTTTAAACCATCCCCCGAAACAAGATGAGTTGGCGGCAAATATCCTTTACCTCGGTCGTGATCAATCGTTCCGGTGGGTGCCAGGCCGCGGTTGGTAGCTTGTTCAGGGGGCAGCTTACGCCCAAACTGACGGGCGCCCCGTGGCCCCATAATTGGCCCGAGCGATTTCCCTACCCCGGTGGCCGAACCGAACCCCTCCATCGCATAAATTGCGGGTTTGTCATCTCCGGCAAAAGAACTAGCACCACCGGTGTGATCACCGTGACTATGTGTATAGATAATTGCCTTTACGGGCTTATCACTATATTCGCGGAACGCTTCAAAGGCATTGGCGGCACTTGTGGGTCCCATCAAGGTATCAACGATGATTAACCCATCGGTTCCGACAATCATGGACGTATTAGCGCCGTGATAGCCTACTGCTGTGAAGACGTTATCAGCAACTTTTACGACTTGTTGGTCAAACAGCTCATTCTGCTGATTAAGCATCTTCAAGGCCAGATCGGGTTCTACCTGTGTCCCCGCATACGCGCTGCCGGTAACCAATGTCAGCGGCAAAGCCATTAATAAGCGACTAACTGTTTTAATCATGATTCAACTCCTTATGCCGAACCTCTCGGTGGTCTGTCACTGTGGCCCGCGATAAAATCGATGTAGGCAAGAATGTCCGCAGGCGCAGTTCTGGCAAATGCGCAGGATGCGATCCAGGCGGCAAACAGTTTTGAATTTTGGTCAATAAGCAAGCTGGCAGGCTCGCAAAAAAAAGGCATTTCGATGTCCTTCACACGGCTGGATACGAATACGCCCATTTCACGAGCGGCATCGATGGGTGCTTCATAGCCAATGTTAAGTTTTTCGAGGTCGTAATCGGTCGCCATTTGCCGGGCACGATCCTCTGTGTCCGCGCTCACCGCGACAATACTGACACCACGTTCCTGGAAGTCATCCACAAGGCCATCAAGCTCCTGCAACTGTTTCTTGCAATGCCCGCACCACATACCGCGGTAAATTGTCAGTAAAGTAAACTTGCCTGCGACTGCATCACGGCTCGACCAGGTGCCGCCGTTCAGAAGCTTGAATTCAAAATCGGGGACCACAGTACCGGTTCGTCGCATGGCGTTATCCACCAGTCGCATTGTCTGAAGGGGTTTGTATTGTGACCCACTTCAGTTCAGTAAGAGCCTCAATATCAGCCTCGGTGCCTTCACGACCAAAGCCGCTGTCGCCAATACCGCCGAAAGGAACATGGGCTTCATCTGTTATCGATGGGCCGTTGATATGCACCATTCCTGCTTCGATATTTTTCGCGTACTCCATCGCCCGATTAATATTGCTGGTGTAAATCGCGGAACTGAGGCCATACTCGGTATCATTGGCCTGCTGCATTGCTACCTCGAAAGAGTCCACCGCGTACACGCATACCACAGGACCAAACGTTTCCTCTCGATGGCAATCCATATCTGAGGTCACGTTGAGCAAAATTGTGGGCGAACAACGGTTCCCATCCCAGGTACCGCCAGTCAGCACTGTCGCGCCTTTGCCTCGGGCATCTTCTATATGCCGCCGAATCCGGTCCCGTTGCCTGGGGCTGATAATCGGCCCGATAATGGTAGATTCATCTCGCATGTCACCCATTCCAAGGCGAGACACAACAGTTTCATACATCTTGATAAATTGGGGATAGACATTCTTCTCAACGTAGATACGGCTTGAGCCGACGCAGGCTTGACCCTGATGCATAAAGATACCGCGAACGGCGCCCTGCACAGCTTCTGTCATATCTGCATCGCCCAGAATCAGCAGCGGGTTTTTTCCGCCCAATTCCAGTACCACATGCTTATTGTGCGCGGCACATAGTTGCTGAATATGTTTTCCTACGACAGTAGACCCGGTAAATGAAACACTCTTTACCTGGGGGTGGGTAGTCAGTGCGTCACCGATGTCATATCCATTTCCGGCGACCACATTGACAGCGCCAGGTGGGAACCCGGCATCCGCCAGCAGTTGGGCGAACTTCAGGGCTACAACCGGCGTCTCCTCAGAGGGCAGCAATACAACGGTACTGCCTGTAGCAAGTGCATTTGCACACAACCGACTGGCCTTGATGAGGGGGACATTAAAGGGAGTGATCACAGCAACCACTCCGCGAGGTTCCCTCCAGGTCATGCTGATTCTACCGGGGTAGTCACTGGGTAAGGTTTTTCCACTGACACGTCGCACCATCCCGATGGCCGCACGCAAGAAGGAAACGGCTTTGCCCGTTTCAAACCGTGCTTTGGTAAGGGTTGAGCCTCCTTCATCGATCAGCAGGTCAATAAACTCCTGCCTGCGCTCGACCAATAGTGCTGCCGCCCGGGCAAGCCACTCCTCGCGATCGTTGACGCTTGTTTTGCGAAAGCTCTGGAACGCGCGATGCGCACTCTCTACCGCCAGATTGATGTCAGCCGGGCTGCCCAACGCCACAGCTTGGAAGACAGTATCGTCAAGAGGGTTAAGTACCTCCAACATTCCCCCATTAGCTGCCGCTACTGGGGCGTTGTCGATCCAATGGCCCAATAGGGCGGTCTCATTAATTTGCTGCTGCTGTTCCTGTGACATTTCTTATCCTGTTGGCCATCAAGCTGAGATGGCTCCCCCATCTACGTTAAAGCATTGACCGGAAACAAAATCGCTGTCTTCGCTGGCAAGGTAATAGATAGTCCCCAGCAAGTCCTCCGGCAACATGTCTCGCTGGATGATACGAGCCGCCAGATTGCCACCTCGCGCGGCATCGAATTGGGTATTACTAGCTACTCCCTCACTTTCGGTCAGGCCGACCATGATGCAATTGACCAGAATATTGTCACCGCCCAGTTCCCGCGCCAGCGCCCTGGTCTGACCTACCACAGCCCCCTTGGAGGCTACATAGTGGCAAAACATGGGGGCTCCGCGCAAAAATGTGCCCGATGAAATGTTGATAATCTTTCCCCGGCCATTCTTTCGCATGCTTGGAACAACGGCTTTCGTTGCCTGGAACGGCCCCCTAGCATTGACTCGCAGGACTGCATCCAATTCATCGTTGTCGATCTGCATGAAGGGCTTAAGCTTTATGCTGGCAAAGATTGCGGCGTTATTGATCAGAATTTCTATCGGCCCGAGCTTATCCTCGGTAGTAGCAACCATTTCAGCGAGCGACTCATCATTGGTGACATCTGTATTCACTCCGATAGCCTTGCCACCAGCAGCCAAAATCTCCTCTACCACGGACCCTGTATCGGACACGTCAGCGACAACTACGCTAGCCCCCTCTATTGCCATGCCTCTTGCATACGCCGCACCAATCCCCTGGGCAGCGCCGGTCACTACCGCGACCTTGTTCTCTAACCTATTCATGTAGCAATCTCCTTTATTCGGCAGACATGCCTATTATTCGTTGTACTTCAGGCCAGCTCTCGGCACCAAAGGTCTTCAAGTCATTCGTTAACGCTTCGGGGCACCAGTCAAGAAAGGCCTCTTTAAACCTGGGCCTGGCTTTGACGGCTTCAAACCACTCGGTAACCCGCGGCAATCGCCCGTTTTCCCACATCCCCGACATACTCAGCATGTCAAGGCGATTGACATAGGGCGTCAGGCCGATATCCGCCAGGGAAAAGGTATCGCCTGCCAGCCAAGGGTGATCATGCAGCGTGTCTTCCATCTTCTTGAGATAGCCGTCATACAGTTTGATCGTGTCTTCAATCCCAGGAGCATCGAAGCCGAGTCGCACAATCTCCTGCTTCCTGGCCTTCCACTTGTTTGTTACCGATTGGTCAGGAGTGCTCTCCAGAAACTCCGCCAGCTTCTCGGGCCCCAGGCGCATGACGATATGCCTGTGACAGCTCACGAAGGTGAGCTCGCCACACGCAGGGTGCAGTTGCTCATCAACAGCTTTGGTCCAGAGTCTCATCTGGGCTCGCCCAAACGCTGAATCGGGAGTAAGGCTCGGGCCAGTAAACTCTTCATCAACATATTCACAAATCACGGTAGATTCATTGATGATTTGACCATCATGGACGAGTGACGGCACGACGGCTTTCGGGTTTATTTTTCTATAGGCATCGGTGAATTGCTCCCCGGCCAGAATATCAATGTAATGTGCCTCGTCGACTTCAACCTGTTTCTCAGCCAAAGCAAATCTGACTTTGGCGGCACAGACTGATGAGCCGTGATGATAAAGTTCCAACACTGGTTTAACCTCCTCCCATTTCTGGCGGCCAACAGCTCAATATGCCGACCTTGTAACTTTCCCTTGCGCTGAGTCTTTGTGTCCAGGCGGACACATATGGGTACGATTCGAACTGGTAACCCGCGAGCCTTTCCAGTGTGAACTGCAGCGGCACCCAGGCAATGTCTGCGAGAGAAAATGCACTGCCGACAAGCCAATCTTGCCGACTCAAAATTTCGTTCATCTCAGAGAAGCATTCATCGAGAGTTTTTTTGGCGCGCAGTATTTCTTCATCGGAGAACCCTCCTTGCGTACTTTTTTTATGAAAAGCCAACAAGTCAGGGTTAGTCTGCAGTTTTCGATACTTATCGTCATCCTCTTGAGAATGTGCCATTGTGTTGCCCACGCGCTTATCGTAGATATATGGCTTGACCGCATCGAGGTGGATCGCCGTCGCGCGATGCAGCCAGGTGTACATAGACTCCCGGTCATCATTGCCCGCCGGCTTCAGTGGAGGATCTGGAAAGGTATCATCGATATAGTCAATAATATCGTCAGATTCAATAATTACCTTTCCATCATGTACCAGAGTGGGAACCAGGCCATTCGGATTGATACCAAAGTACTCCGGCGTAATATGCTCCTTTTTGAGAATATTCAGGTGATGACTGGTCCACGGTAGCTGCTTTTCTTCAAGGGTTATGCGCACTCGCATGGAACAGTTAGAAACGC
>Ga0055584_100007030_pt1 | contig 11034 bp, 11 predicted proteins | sample OSDHelmetaG_FD_58716 | JGI IMG/M metagenome (GOLD analysis project Ga0055584, IMG submission 58716) | Pelagic marine sediment microbial communities from the LTER site Helgoland, North Sea, for post-phytoplankton bloom and carbon turnover... | ecosystem: Environmental > Aquatic > Marine >...
AAAAAAAAGAAGTCATGGAGACCTTCCTTAATATAGTCACACTAAAGGTTTTAGTGTGAATCGTTTATTGAGCCATTTGAATGCAGAGGTAGTATACATGAAAGCTATCTCTTCTTCAGAGGGTAACTTATCATAATTGTACGAATCTAGTAGACAGTCGTCGTCAAATGCGTCTAACTCCGTAATAGTTTCCGAGTCGTAGTAGGCTAATAGAAACTCTAACTGTTCCATAGGACTTAGATTATTCGGCATCAGACCGCCTAATATATCTATAGCTCTACGGTCAGTAATAGTAGCCCGTAACTGTACCGATGTATGCCACATAAAGTCACCTACTATCCATTCAAATATTAATGAATGGTGATAGTAAACTAGGTACCAGAAACGGTTATCTACGTTATCACGGTCTTTAATCAGAGCAGTGAATACGTCACTAAATAATGGACAGTTGTTAACGATAGGATGGTCTTCGTCACTACAGGCAGATTCTATAATCGATACTCTATCGGCTATAGTCTTTAATCTTCCAGTAACGTCATCTATTACCACCTGCGTTATTTTACCATCTACAACATACGCTGCATCATATAGCCACTCTTCGTAGTCTTCATCAATTAACGAATCATACTTCTTTATTACTGCATTCATATTAGTATTCCTTAATATTGTTAGATTATTTACCCGAATTAGTTTATAGGATATACGTGATTCTCAGGCATAGTAATTCTAACTAGAACCCTATGTACGTCTTCGGTAACCGCTAGAGATTCGTGTATGAAATGGTTGTTACCATAATAGACCGTATTAGCCTTCAACATAAAACCATCATCGGTGTTTATATGAGTACAGTCACCGCCGTTAGCAGGAGTTCCTTCATATTCACCTACGTAACCTTTGGACGACTCATAGTTAGACGCCATTATTATTCCGCCACATTCATTTAAGTATGCACGCTGGTGTAACTCGGAGTCTAGAGCAGGACCATCCTCACCTACCTTCCATCCATTACCGCCACCGCCGTCCCATGCAGATGGATGTGGTTCAAAGTTACCATCAGTATGTTTACCGTCCCGACGCAGTGTTTCGTTTGCCTTTAATACCTTTCCGTGGACAGTCATATAGGCTATACCACCAGAGTGCTTTATTCCTCGCAATAGTTCACTGGCGATAACTTTGATGTCATCGGTTAAACCCTCTAACGTGTTTAAATCAAAAGGTATCATTGGATATTTACCTATGATGTTAGGTAGGGTAATTGAATTTGTTGTTAGAACTTTACTATGCATTTTATTCTCACTTATTAGTTATATATCTACCTAGATGATATATATTTGAGATTCCCTGACTTCAGGTATACGGGCATATAGAGGAGAATAACAATCTCCTCTACTTTTATGCCCTATACAGCGAACGGATAGTCTATTGGTTCATCGGATACATAACTAATTAATTTAAAGTCATCGGTAGTTACCCACGTTTCTAAATCTTCCAGTGTTCTAATTTTAGGATTAATCCATAACTTAGGGGCCGGCCTAGGTTCACGTTTCACCTGAGTCTTCATTAACTCGATTTGATTTTCGTATATGTGTGCGTTGGTAGTTCTGTGATAAGCGATACCTGCCTCATTACCGGTAATCTGTGCCATGAGTGCTAGTAGTAAATAGCACTGCTGCATATTTGCAACATTTCCAAGCGCGAGATCATTTGACCTTTGCGTAGAGTGCAAGGTAAGTAAACCGTCTACTAAGGTGAATATATGCATGAATAGACACGGACGTAAACAACCTAACTCGTGTTCGCCTGGGTTCCAGAAGTTTAGAATTTCGCCACGGTCATCGTATCCCGCTTTAAGGTTAGTATAAATTTTCCGTAGCTGGTCTACAGTACCACCTTGTGGTTTTATCCAATCTCTACCCTGTACGCCATAAATACGACCACAGTCATTCTCACCTTTACGGTTAGGATTATTTAACCAAGCTTCGTTCTTATTCGCATTAGAGTACCACGACTTAGTACCTAGTGCCTCGAAGTCTGCAGCGTTATTAGTGCCACGGATATACCCTAGTAGTTCAGCTATAGCGAGTTTGAACGGTGCCTTTCGCGTTGTTACCATAGGATACTCTCCTGCCCCCACATTATATTCCATATCTAAATGAGGTATAGTTAGACAACCTACACCTGTTCTTAGATTAGGAATCATAACGCCGTTTTCTAATACATCTTTACACGCTGCTATATATTGTTTTGTCATGTTATTCAATTCTCTTTTTAATTTTAATGGATGGTATACATACTGGCTCTATCTTTTATTATTTCAGGATAATCTTCCTCCTTTAAATTAAAGAGTGAACCAGTGCTAAGGTTATCTAAATCTATTAATTTTTTGTACGGATGTACTAAACTATCCCAGTCTCTTTTAGTTTCACTACAAAGACTATCGAATATGACGTCACTTAAGATACCGTCATTACGAATGTAGTACTGGTAGCTAGCCATTAACATCCATTCAATTAGTGATGAGTTATCATGTATCAAATCTTTTACTAGGTCACCGTAGTTTAAGTCGTATGCCTCTTTAGCAGTTCTTGGCCTACTATATACCGGAATGGAAGGAGACTCTTCATCAACTTGCTCTACCACGGACATTATTAGAGTTTTACCCTTTACGGCAGATAGGGATACATATACTGGAGTACGACGATATTCTGCTACAAATTCATTCCACCAATCCATCTTAGGTACCGTGACCTTAATATCCCCGGCAATGAAGTTATTGATGGTATCTAAATCAGCCTCAGTTACCTGCTCTTCTACGGCCATTAGTAGTCGAGATGGACGGTACTGACTATCCCAGCTATCTTGACATGGATAACAAAGCCACTGCACTACATCTGGTTTAAGTTCATCATGATGTCGTTTAGTTAAAGTAGCTATCTCGTCACACGCATTACATCTAGATTTAATTTCTTCGTTACACATATATAACTTCCCATTATTTTACACGGTTATATAATTTATTGGGTATGTTTTATTATACAAATATACTAGGAACGGCATAAAGGAAGCCGTCGCCTCCTTAGTCTAAGTTATGCTGTTCAGTAAGCAGCTAGGAATAGAGCTAGTAAAACAGACACTATCTCTACGTTATTGATAGTTTATAATCAAATTTAGCAGTTGAAAGCTTCTTGGCATGAGCCGCTGCGAGAAACAATGATAAGAATGCGGAGCCAACTTGTACAGCCAACATAGATAGCGCCGTTTCGTTTTCAGATATCTCATCGCCCATACACACTTTACAGAAATCTGCATTAGGTGACTTACAAGCCATAGGACTACGTACGTTAATAGTTTTACCTACCATACCCTTCAACTGTTCTATAGTTAATGGTACTGACTTACCAGTAATATATCTACCTACATACTCTTTAAAGTTTATAGGAGTAAGTACCATAGGCATACCGACACTATCTTTACAATCATCTTGAGTTATATTAGAGTTCTGGAAAACGCGACTGATAGTTTTAACCGCCTCACCACCTAACGCGGTTTGGGCACCACGAGAGAAAGTACCGTCACGTAGAGTATTAATCATTACCGGCAGACTATCTAAATCATAACCTTCAGATAAAGATTCTGGTATTAAGTCAATTTTAGATTCATCTGCGAATGAAGCAGACCCACCCTGCATTATATGTACATGTTTTCTAGCCACGTTAAAATACTTAGGTTTGATATAGAACCCTAGAGACTCATCACCTTTCAACCACTCTTTATCCATAGCAATCAATTCATCTTCTATCTTAGCAATAACGGTGGCGTCATGTAACCTACCTTCATATTGTTTAAATAGTTCCTTCTTACGAATAGCTATTTTAGGGTCAGTGCCCATTGCCTTCTCAGTTGCTGATGGCACACATAACTGTGTGAATGTGGATAGGAAATGTATTTGTTTAAAGAAGACTTTAAGTTCCGGTACTTTAATAATTTCCGATTTAACCATATCAACTATAGTACTCTCTATAGCCTTCATATTCCATTGTTCGTTAATATAGGGAATTAGTTCACCAAAGGAGTATCCAAGTACCATTGCATTAGCCAGTGACTTACCGTAAGTAGTAGTCACTTTACTCTTTAAATTAACTACATCGCCGCTAGATAACTCTACCACCTCCTGCATATTAAATAACGGTTGTCCAATTTTAGCACCTTCTATAGTTTCGGTAGAGCCACCTTCTGTAACAAAGGAAATATCACCGTTAATCTCAGCTAACTCCCCTACATACTTTGGAAATTGGGTAGGTAACTCACCCTCTTTTAATTTAGCCACATTAGTGACTGCGAACGCTGATAATACCCAGTCTCGTTTAGTGAACAGATTTAGTTTAAGTGCGTGTATCCAATATTCTCGTTTATTCACGATATAACTCCTACAGTAAGAAAGAACCTACGCGTAACATTAAATCACTAGCAACAGACTGCTCGGCAGTAACTTGTTGTATTACTGCTAGGACAGTTTCGTTTAATAGGTGGTCGGGGGTATTAGATATAAGTACCATAGATACTATATCGGTTAACATGAGGTTTGGCGTTTGTTCAACTATACTATCTTCTAATACTAACAATAAGGCAGAGAGGGGTAATCCGAAACTTCCTCCATCCATAAGGAATTGTCGTGTAGCCGTAGACGCTTCACTAACCGCATGAGTTTTAAATCTATTTCTACTAATAGACTTAGTGTCGTCGGTCAAAGTAAGGTCTACATGAGATACTTTATCCGTAACTAATTCACCTAACTTATCTAGAAAGGCACCGTCTACTTCATAAACAATATCATAAATTTTAACAGCCTCTAAGTCACTAGTTAACTCTATGATGTCAGATAACTTCTCTACGTTATCCTGTTCGGATTCTAGGACTTCCATAATCAGTTCAGCGTCAGTTGATGTAGATAGGTCAATGACCGCTTCTAGAATTTGATATATTTTATCGAATCTAATTTCACTTTCAGTACTGACAAATATACCATGATTTACTAATAACATAGTAACTGAAGTTTCGTATAGATGTAGTAGTTCTACTAACGTTAACTGCTCACCTATAGACTCTACTTGTTGTAAAACCTCTTCAGCCTTAGTAGTAAATCCCTGATAGTTTATTCTCTCGAATAACCGATTACACGTTTGATAGTCTCCAAAGATTTCAGGTAATAATTTTCTACTTAAAAAATCTTCAATTTCATTTAACATACATTCACCTATATATTGGGTTTTTTTATACGTAAGGCCGTTCTTTATGAAACAATCATGCGCACTCTATACTATAAGATTAAGGAATAAGAAATAATGTCTAATTCAAAAAGCTCGCCTAAAAAGCGTGCTCCACGTAAAAGTATCAAGGCTCCAGTAGTAGTAAATAACTGTTGGGATGAACTACACGCATTATCTGCCACGGCCACTGGTATGATTAACGCTACCGCTAAAGCTAGTGCCATTTTTCGCGACCAAGAAGGTCTAGCTAAGATAATAAATAAAGCTGACCTATACACAAGAGGCGCGCATCTACTTCGCGACCTTACTGAACTAAGTGGTCGTCTAGCGGCTATCAAGGCTAAACACGTAAACTTAACCGGCGGTACTAATGACCCAGATGATAACATGGCGGCTATTGCAATAGGTAGTGATTACGCTGGATGGATGGACGATTATAACCTAGTAATAGTCCCTACTATAAATGCAATAGATGCTATTATAAACGAAACTCCTCCAGAACCAGTAAATACATTTAGTAATAGTCCTGACAAAACTAACGTGACTCCAACCAAAGTTGCTCCGGCAATTGATTTAATGAAACTAGCGGCAGGTAAATAATCATGGCAGATGAAACAAATAACTCAGAAGAAAATACGGTACCGACAAACGAAGGTTCGGCCAAAGCTAAAGTAGTTGTAGATAGTCCATGTACTACGGAAGATTCATCAGTAACTAAAGATACTGCGAGTATCTCTATACCACCACAGGCCATGGATGTAATAACTCAGGCCATTGCATCTTTACCAAATTCAGACCTATCACCCAGTGCTGCAAAATATTGGGCAAGTTCATTGGATACGGCTAACAAAGTGTTAATGGAAGAAGGTACTTTCAATAGAACTATTAGTAGACCCGATTCTACATGGCAGCAAAAGGTAACTCCTACTGACGGTAAGCCGATGTCGGCGGGTATACCTAAGCTAGCTGAAAGTAATGGCGGAACTCTAACTGGTGAGGCCGCTATTTTAAAAATGACAGCAGTAATGGGTATTGGGGCAGTAGTACAAGTTCCATTCTGGCATAGTGGAGTTTGGCTCTCACTGAAAGCTCCTTCAGAGTCGGATATCCTAGCACTCTTACGTAGAATATCATTCGAAAAAATATCGTTAGGTAGATCAACTAGCGGCATGGTATTCTCTAACATGTCTGCCTATACTAAAAGTTTTCTAGTAAACTTTGTACTTGACCATGTATACGATTGTAATGTTAAAGATTATACGCCAGCAATTTTGCGTCAAGTAATTCTTACTACAGATTACCCACAACTACTTTGGGGCATATTAAATACCATGTACCCTAAAGGTTATCCGCTATCACAGCCATGTGTAGTTAATATGGATAGTTGTCAACACGTTACTGAATCGCGCGTTAATATCGGTAAGCTATCGTGGGTAGACAATAGTGCCTTAACTAAAATGCAAACTGACTTCATGCAGAAACGAAACGTTAAACGTACCCTAGATGAGTTGAAGGCATATCGTGAAGCATCTAAATTTACTGAAGCGAAACGTATTGTTATCCATGATAACCTATTAATCGATTTAGCAGTTCCTACCTTAGACGATTTAATTAACTTCGGTATTAAATGGGTAGACGGTATAGTTGATATGGTAGAAGGTAGCTTCGCGGTGGACTTACGTGGTAAAGAACGTAACGATTACATAAACACGCAAAGTCGCTCTATGAGACTACGTCAATATTCTCAATGGATAACTACTATATACCTAGGTGCGGGTGAAGACGATTCAGTTATTGATGACCGCGATACTATCGACCTTGCATGTGAACGTCTATCTGCAGAGCCTGAAGTTTCTGATTTGATACAGAAACATATTACCGAACACATAGAGAATGCGACTATGTGTATAATTGGCATCCCTAATTACGAATGTCCTAAGTGTGGCGGTAAGCAGACAGATATAGAGTCTAAGTACCCTCACCTAATTCCTCTGGAGGTGGAACAGATTTTTTTTACCCTCACCAGCCAGCATCTACATCAAACGCTAAATCACTAGTAGGTAGTGTAGGTAGACTATCCTTCGGGTTAGATAAATCTAAAATAGGGTCACATATTACTGACGCCATTACTAACTGCGGTATACTCAATAGCGTAGAACGTCAGTTAGTAATGAGTGAGGCGTACGACCAAGCCTATGGTATATTTGACCATGACAGTAGTGAATGGAACCCTCTATCTCTAGTATCATTTCACCCAGCCGAAGATACGTTAGAGCACAGTGAACAGTACCGTACTATACGTAGGTTTATTAAATATGGTATCGTTAAACGATTTGGTTTAAATATTAACGAATTTTTAGCACAGCCTAGAGATATAGTTGAACACATGTTTAGTGTAGCGGCCGAAGCTGTCGAGAGTGAAAAGATTGATTTAGATAGTTTGGAGGAGTAGCATGGCTAAATGGTTAGAATGGAAAGGTAATATATTAGATTTTGAAGGGGACATGATTGTAAACCCTGTCAACTGTGATGGTTTCATGGGTAGGGGATTGGCGTTAGATGTGCGTAAGCGTTATCCGGACCTCTACTTACGACATCGTAGTCATTGTGAGCAAGGTCTATTTACTATAGGTAAACTTTCCATCTACCGTACAGAAACGTTACAGGTACTAAATTTCCCTACCAAGAACCGTTGGAGAGATAATGCTAAACTTATACATATAGAAGTAGGTCTTAGGAAGTTACGAGACACCTATTTACATTACGGTATTAAAAGTATATGTATTCCCCCAATTGGTTGTGGGTTAGGAGGACTTAACTATGACGCCGTTAAAAGCTTAATTATATCTTATTTGGATGATACTGATTTAGATATATACTTAATAGCTCCAAATGGTAGAAGTTCTACGTACGATACATATAAAAAAAAGAGAGTCTAAGGACTCTCTTTTATATGCCGTTATCACCATCTACTTCCAGTTAGGACCTTTGTTGGCGTAGATAAATATAGGTACTACTAATACCGGTAACGTTATAGTCTCACTTAATTTTAGTTAAATGCGGTATAGAAAAAGGGATTGCTCCCTTAACTATACTAACACCTAAAGTTGGTTTGTAATACTTTTTGATTCTTAGCCTTACCATTAAAAGTTTCTACCTTACGATAGTGATACTCTAAATGTTTAGGTATGTTACTAGCTACTAAGTATGAAAACTTTGGGGTCTCATCTGGCCAGTTCTTCATTCTACGTAACCTACCTAAGGCTTGTAAGTTTTGTTGACTAGAACTTACGGCAGTAGTCATCAGTACACGTTTTAATCCATCGATATCAACCGCAGTACCTGCAGACTTTAAGGTAGTGACTGTAAGGTCACTCTCGTACAATATCTCATTAGCATCCTCGCCAATGTACCGGCTAACTACTATGTCCGTTATACGACCTCTCAAGTACTCAGACATCAGAGTGCAAAGTTCTTTAGTAGCACAGAATATCAACATACGTTGACCAGCTTCATACCCATCTAAGAAATCAGTTTTAACTATCTGATACGCCATATTGCAATACGCTTTAAGACGCTCTCTATCCTTCATAATACTCTCTTCAAAGAGTACGTGGTTATACTGCTTACGACGATTAATACATTTAAACTTATTCACTTTATCTATGGTGTAAAATAGAGCTTCAACCGCAATGTATTTATCATAAACTGTACCAGTATATCTACCATAAGAAGGATACGCTATCTCTAACATCCTATTGGTAAAAGGGTCATCTGCAACTAAAGTAGCTGATAGATATATACCCTTTACCAAATGTGCGTATAAATCCTGTTTGAAGTTTAAATGGAAGTTTTCATGAGTCTCATCTATTATACGAAGTCCTACTTCTAATAACTGATAAAGTTCAGTTGGGTCACATCCATACTCCACAACCTCTACAGTAGTAACACCATCTACAACCTTCTCTACCTTCCAACCCTTTTCATATGCCTTATAGTAGTTATATAAGGTAGTACTACTAATGATGATAAACTTAGTATCAAGAGTACCATCTTTAGCTGCCTGTATGGTTTTAATTAAAGACTTACTACCTCTGATGACGGTAATCTCATCTTCAGTTAACCCCAGTGTCTCCTGTACATCACCACCCCATTTATAAACATACTTACCGGGTACTACAATAGCGGTTAATACGCCACCCGCTTCTGCCGCCTTCAGTGCACACAAGGTATTGTGGGTGACTATAAAATCATTCACTATATATAAACGTGATTCATTTTCCACCGATATACATTGACCTTCCGCTCTTCGAGAAAACTCCACACTAACAACACGTAACTTGAGGTCAGCGTTATACTGTCCATTGTCATTAGTACGTTCTTTCTTAAACGGTATTGATACCCATGTACTAGGTTCTTTACAACGCATATCGACTTCGTAACATTTCATACCTAAACGCTTTTTACCCAAGTATGTATATTGAGTAAATCGTGGACGTATACAAGCTAAACCACCCAAAGACCTAGCCAAATATTCAACATCACCCGCCAACTGTACGCTAGTGGTTGAATATGAAATAGAACCTGACTTCTGTACAAAACCATCGCTGTCCATTAGACCACACATTAACTGTCTGCGTTGTTCAGTAGACCCGTTTAAATATTCGTGAGGTATATGTTTCTCCCACGCACGCTTATACATAAGGCCGTACCTTTTAAGCCAATGTGCAACTATATTAAATGGGTGTCCCTCTTTAGTACGTAATCTAATGGTTTTACGATCGTAACGATATACTTCAATACCAGGTATATTTAGATCTCTTATACGATTTTCAATATATTCACGTGTGGTTGCTATAGTTACACTGCCGCGACTAATACAACCGTCACCTATAAGTATACCTAGTAGCCACGGGTCTATATGTAGTTCCTTATCCTCATTCTGTTCTGACTCGGCCAAATCAATGTATACTCTACTTGTAGTCGTACCTTTAAGTTTAAGTATACGCATTATTTCTTCAGTATCTATAGTTCTAGCAGTTTCATGGTTAGCCCATGCCCCTTTAGTTCTATATACGTTCCAGAGATGTTCCTTGCAACACTCTACACGCCTACCATCGGCAAATTCAACATTATATAAATCTACCATGCCCTGAGGGAATACTCCAGTAACTTTGGTGGTACTTCCGTCCTGCGTAATGACGCTCGTACCTATTTCCATAGCTCCCATAGTAGACCAACCGTTAGGTATTTTAATAGGCGTATCTAACGAATTGCATTTTCCTTTCCCTGTTTGTAGTGTAATTACCTTAATCTGTCCATGTGCAGATAGATATTCAATAATAGGTATTTGGTAGTCGTACGGTATAAAGTAGTCTGGTATTGAATACTCAACCGCCCTACCTGCGTTTAATGGCGGTGCCACTATATGTAAAGTCTTTTCATCATATCCGTTACGTGCTAGACATGCAAAGACGGCTGATTTAAGATGAATGTGAAATCTAATCTCAGTTCTATCGTCCTTAGATGCCGCATAAATCTTTTTAGGTACCTGAACATAACCTCTACCCGGAACGAAATCCTTACTATATTCTACGAGCGTTGTACAATATTCATATAACACCCTCCGTATAGCAGGGCTCATGTTATTGAATACTAAGTGATGGCTATAAATTGTTACCTCTGCAGATAACACTACGCCGGCGGTTGTAATCATAATAACTCCAAGTAATAAACGGGGAGTACTAATCCCCGTTTAGTCATACTA
>Ga0055584_100007031_pt1 | contig 11033 bp, 2 predicted proteins | sample OSDHelmetaG_FD_58716 | JGI IMG/M metagenome (GOLD analysis project Ga0055584, IMG submission 58716) | Pelagic marine sediment microbial communities from the LTER site Helgoland, North Sea, for post-phytoplankton bloom and carbon turnover... | ecosystem: Environmental > Aquatic > Marine >...
TATGTCTGAGAAAAAAGAGAAAAACAGTTTAATGTCAGCTTTTGTTATATCATTGATATATATGGGGTTGGGATTATTGTGGGTGTGGTTTTCAGATAGGCTTTCATTATCATTGTTTTTTGATGCAGATAGCATTATTTTTTTTCAGACTTTTAAGGGGTTCTTATATGTATTTATTACTGCTATTATCTTGTTTTTCCTTATTTATAGAGATATAAGAAAGCAAAGTGTTTTAATTAAACTGCTTAGAAAAAGAAATCGTTTAATGAGTTTTGCTTTATCTCAACATTCGGGTTTGAATGTTTTGTTGATAGATAAGGAGATGAAAATTATTCAGGCATTTGGAAGGGAGCGTTTATGGGATAATAAAATGATGAAAGATATTCAAGGTGATTCATTTTTGAAATGGAGTGTGAATCCTCTTGATAAGCAAAAGTTGCAAGGGTTTGTAAAACAAACATTTTTAAAGGGAAAAACCAGACAGATTTTTTTTATAAATGAGCAATGGTATCGTTTGAAGGGAACTGTTTTATCTGGAACAAATGTCAACAATAAGACTTTGGTATTGATAATTGAAAATATTTCTAAGATTAAATTAGCTGAAAAACATAAAATCCAATTGTCACATGAAAATAAGATATTAGAACAAAAAGTAATGCAGGAGGCTCATAAGCTTAGGTCTCAGCAAGTGAAGCTTAGGGAGGTGCTTGATAATATGACTGATGGGGTTATTATACGTTATTTATCTTCTGATGGACAAGCAGGAGTTATAGAGAGTATAAACCGACCGGCATTGAATTTATTAGGGTTGGTTAATAGCGATTTGAAAGCTAATGATTTGTGGAAAAATTTAAATGAGGTCGATAACGAAGATTTTGAACGTTTTTTGACACATGATTTTATAACTGCACCCCAGGTTAAAATTGATGCAGTAGTTAATAATGTTAATGCTCAAAAACTGCATATAGTATCGAAATATGTTAATACAGGATTTAGGCCCTATGTAATGACTATTATTAGTTATAAATCATCAAAAAATGAGGATGTAAATGTAGGTCAAAGTGAAAACTTTTTATTTAAGTTGTTAAATAGTATTAGCCAGGGGGTTATGTTGATTAATCCAGATATGGAATGTGTGTTCTGTAACAAAAGAATGGGAGAGTTTTTGAAAATTTCTGATAATAAGTATGAAATTTCTTCACTTGTCGAGATTTCTAGCAGATTTGGAGATGTGAATTGTATTCCTCTAGTTCAAGAGGCTTTGGAAGGTAGAGAAGTTGAATCTACAGACTTTATTCTTTCTCATTGGGATGAGCGATGGTTTAAGTCTGTGTTTTATCCTGTTAAGGATAAAACAGGTAAGGTTGAGTTGGTTGTTCGTGTAACTCAGGATGTTAGTTCTAGAAGATCATATGAAGATAGACTCTATAATCAGAGTGCACTAGTTGAAGAAAGTAACAGATTAAAGACTTTATTTCTTTCAAATCTTTCTCATGAAATTCGTACTCCTATGAATGGGATACTTGGGTTTGTTGAGTTGTTAGAGCAAGAAGAAATTACTGATACGCAGCGTTATCATCTTGGTTTAATTCGTAAGAGTAGTGATAGTTTGTTGGAGATTTTAAATTCTTTGGTCGAGGTAGCTCGTATAGAGAATGGTCAGATTACAGTTGAGAAAGAGTGGCTGGATAATTTAAGTTTAATAAATGAAGTTACTGATTATTTAAATGCAGAATTAAAATCTAAACAAAAGAAAAATCATATTGATGTTTTTGTTAAATTCAAAAAAGAAAATCTGCCTGAAAAGCTTTATAGTGATAGGGATAAAATTTTGAGAGTGCTTAAAATTTTGGTAGATAACGCTATTAAATTTACACAAAAAGGATGGATAGAAATTGGTGCTGGGATTAGAGATGATGGATGTATTGCATTTTGGGTACAAGATACTGGTATAGGTATTAGTAAAATGAGTAAGTTCCAGATTTTCCAACCGTTTATGACTTATAATGATACTGAGGATGTATTGTATGGTGGCTTGGGTGTGGGATTGAGTATAGCTAAAGGATTGGCTAATATTTTAGGAGCATCTATTGAGTTGGAGTCACTCGTTGGTAAGGGGAGTCGTTTTGTATTATCTCTTCCTTTAAAATTAGGTGAAGATGCTATTCCTGAGAAAGAGATTGCAGGAGGAGGTAGGTCTGTTAAAGTATTGATGGTTCAATACGGATTAATGCCTTTGAGTATTTCCAGTTCTCAGCTAAGCCAATATAATGTGGAATTGCTACATGCAGCTGATGGAGTGTCTGCTATTGATTTACTATATGAGGTGCGTGATATTGATTTAGTTATAACTGATTTAAGGCTGTCAGATATGGATGCTTTTGAATTAATTAAAGCATTGAAACGAATTAATAATGATGTACCTGTAATTGCACAATCAGCATATTTTGTGTCTGAAGAAAAACATAGATGTATATCAGAAGGTTTTGCTGATTATTTGGTTAAGCCAGTAGATTCATCTGTGATAATTAGACTCTTAAGATTATTGTAGTTATTATATAGACGGTCGTTTTTTTATTACATAAATAAGCAATATAAAACTCATAATCCAAATTATAATAGTATTAAAATAATAGGTAGGTATTATGAAATTACCTATACGTTTTGCGGGAGCGTAGAGATGTGAACGACCAAATTTATTTTCGCTGATATTATAAATAGGTCCCATTTTCCTAATGAAGTTTTCATTTTGTTTCCTTACCTTTTCTATATTGGTTTCATCGGTCAATAGTTGTGTTACCTTTTTATTGGTTGTATGTTTAAGGTTAGAGTATTGTTCACTTCCCATTTGAGCAATAATATTGTCTTTGTATATTAGGTTGGAATCGTTTACTTCCTTTAAATATTCTCTTACCTGATCTACAAATCTGCTAAATGGTACACCTTTGATGGTATCGTATTTATAAAGATTAGAATAGTCTTTGTTTACAGATTTTTCAATTTGTTTAATGCCATTTGTTATTAGGTTGAAATCGCTTGAATCTTTGGTTAAGAAATGTTCTGTACTCCATGATTGCTTAAAAAATGATTTTTCAATTTCAGGAAGAAGGAAGTTTCTTGTATAAGCAGTATTATTGAGTGCAGCTTCTGTAGTGTAAAAATATTTAGCATAATCACTATCCATAAATAGATTAACTGAGATATTCTCATATACCCAGCGAGATATCATAATTTCACTAATTGCAGGGACGTATTTATCTGAAGCAAATATTGGATTTATTTTATTGAAATCTATTATAGTCCCAGAAAATAGTATTTGAGGTATCAAAACAAAAGGTATTGATACATAAACAGAAGCCATTGTTTTAAATATAGAAGAAAGCACAAGTCCTAATATGCTTGCCGAAACCGTGGTAGACCATAGTATTATAAATATATTAATGCCTGCTGATGGAATTTGCAATATCCATTTGCTTATTAGTACATACGATAGCATTTGTATAGCTGATAACAACATTAAATAGGTGAGTTTAGAAAATATGAAGGCACTGTAGCTCAAATCAAGAAATGATTCTCGTTGCAATGTTTTCCTTTCTTTTATAATTTCTCCTGATCCGCTCATTATACCAACAAATAATGCTACCAACACACTCATAAATATATATGCAGGCATATTGTCATTTTCGTAATAGTTGTAACTATCGGCAAAAGGAGCAATGTAACGAGAAAAAATACTTAGTAGAAGCCCTAAAATAGGTGGAAGTAATATGGATAAAACCAAATATGGATAATCTGCTATTTTGGTTAAAAAATTACGTAGAGAATAAATACTGTATTGACGTAATTTGCTTGGGGTAGTAACGGGTAAAGGTTTTAATTTCTGAATATTAATATCAGATGAGTCTGATTTTTTTGTATAACGAAGGAATCTTCTATGCCATCTATGTGGAGAAAATATACGTTTAGTAATTTTTCTTTCTTGATTAGCTATTTGTCGACTTTGTATTAGATGAAATATGTCGTCGGGATTTAAATTGCCGCATGTTTGACATTCATTTTCTTGTGCATCAGCCAGTTTTAAAGCATTTTTTAGATATGAAGGGATTTGCATTGCGGGACCATAATATACTGTATATCCTCCTTGATCTAAGAATAGCAGTTTGTCGAACATTTTAAAAATATCGCTAGAAGGCTGATGTATGTTTAATATTATCATTCGGCCCAATGCAGCAGATTTTTTCAGTAATTGCATGATGTTTTCTGAATCTGCTGACGACAATCCCGAAGTTGGCTCATCTAAAAATAGTATGCCGGGATCTCTTATGAGTTCTATTGCTATGTTTAATCTCTTTCTTTGTCCACCACTTATTACTTTATCGAGAGGATTTCCCACTTTTAAATCTCTAATTTTTTCAAGTTCTAATTCTTCTAGTAGAGATTCAACTTTTTTTGTCTTTTCTTTTTTCGAAAGCTCTTTGTATGATAAACCTGCAATAAAGTATAGATTTTGAAAGGCTGTTAGTTCTTCTATTAAGGCATCATCCTGAGGTACATATCCTATGTGTCCTTTTACAATTTTGAGATTTTGAGAAATATCAATTTTGTTTAGGGTGATGTTTCCAGAATATGGTTTTCTGGCTCCAATGAGTAAATTCATTAGGGTAGTTTTTCCTGAGCCACTGCCACCCATAATAGCTGTTATTTCACCTGAATTACATTTAAAACTAGTTGTTTGTATTCCGTAAACATCATTGCTGAATTTATAACTAATATTTTCAGCTTCTAATACTAAGGGTTGTATTGTTTGAATGGGAGTTAATGCTCTGGCTATATCATTGTAGTAAAAGTGCCGACCAATATCTGTTCTTATAACTGCTCCTTTATTAAGAATGTAGGTGCGCCTTTTATATAGTTTTCTGTCATTAATCTCAAAATAAGACTCTCCGCTTACTTTAAAAAGAATGGTGTTTAAAGCTTTTATTTTTATAAAAATTAATTGTCCTTTTATATATTCATCAGCAAGTATTTTAATTCCCGGAATATTTAGTGCTTTGTTATCAGTTATAATAAATAAAGGATTATCACCCTTAATTTCTTGGTAGTTTTCTGAGCTAAATGATACTGCATCAAAAAAATCAGATGAAGGAATCTCAAGTCGTTGAGCAATGTCATTTATAAGGTTGTAAGATGCACTGTTTATAAATAATGATGTTTTACCTGCCATGTAAGGAACATATTCGAGCAGATAAATCAATACCAGCATCCTATTGTCTATAGTTATTTCCCTGCTAAGTATGTAGCAATGTGCATCTAGCTCAGATTTGAAATAGTTTTCAAAATCATCAGTGTGATTATTTTTGTAGGATATAAATAATCGTAATTTTTCCTGGAAAATTTCAAGATATTTCTCTGTTGTGGGTTTTGTGAATAACGAAGATAGGTAAACCTCCAAAATATTCGTTATTAAAGTAAAACCCTTTCCTGGTTTAAAAACTGCAACCAAAGCAAATATAGATACTATTGATTCTAGTGCTTTTTTCTTCATATCTTCCCTTTTATCTCTGCTAAGTCAAATGCTTTATTATTACTTCTATTAATTCATCTACTTTTATGGGTTTGGTTATATAGTGGTCGCACCCAGCCTTGATTGCCTTTTGCTTATCTGCTGGTAGAGCATAGGCAGTTTGGGCAATAATTGGAAGATTGGGTTTGATTTTTTTTATTTCAGCAGTGGCTGTAAATCCATCCATAACAGGCATCTTCATATCCATTAGAACTAAAGATATCTCCGGATGAGCCACTATCATTTCTATTGATTCTTTACCATTCTTGGCATAATAAATAGTTAAATTGTATTTATTTAGCATCTCTACTATGATCAAATGATTGATCTCTACATCGTCTACTACCAATATGCTCGAGTTAGCCTTTATTGATTTTGGGGTTGTGTTATCAGCTTGGTTCATCAATGGTTTAACGGGAGTATAAGGTAATGTAAATTCAATTCTAGTACCTTTATCGCTTGAATCTATTTTTATACTGCCTCCCAAAAGGTCTATATATGATTTTGATATTGATAACCCTATACCCATTCCATTGTTTAGTCCGGTAAGACTATTGTTTCCTTGCCTGAATCTTTCGAATAATAGATTTCTTTTTTCTTTAGGAAAGCCAACTCCTGTATCTTCTACATGAAATACAAGATTATCATTTTCAACTTTACATCCAAATTGTATTATGCCTGATTTAGTATACTTGAAGGCATTTTCTAATAGGTTGAATAATATTTGAACAAGCTTAGTCTGGTCAATAATTACTTCATCATTGACCCTAGATATCATTGAGTTTACCCGCAGCGTAATTTCTTTTTTGGGTGAGGTTATTAAAACTTGATTGTAAACATCATTAAGTAGTTGATTTATACTAATCTTTGTATTGTTAAATTTTACCTGTCCGCTTTCTATTATTGAAATATTAATTATGTTCTCTATAAGACTAAGTAGTTGAGTGCTACTTTTTAAAATTGTTTTTGAGTATACAGTTCTTTTTTCAGCGGGGAGAGATTCATCAGCCATGAGCTCTGAAAATCCAACAATGGCATTTAAAGGAGTTCTTACCTCATGAGACAAGTTATTTAAAAATGCAGTTTTTAGCTTGTCACTTTCTTCTGCTTTTTCTTTAGCTGCTAATAGTTCTAACTGTAATTTTTTCTCTTTTGTAATATCTTCTGCTACTATTACATAGTTGGTTATTTCATCATATTCATTTCTTATGGGAGATATAATCACAGACTCCCAATATAATTCACCGGTTTTACGACTGTTTTGATGCTGTCCCTTCCAGTTTTTTCCACTTTTAATAGTATTCCATAATTCACTATAGACAGGTTCAGGTGTATGTGTTGGTCTTAATACCCTTAAGATGTGTCCTTCGAGTTCTTCAAATCTATAACCACTTGTAGCAATGAATTTATCATTTGCAAATTCTATTTTTCCATATATATCTGTGATTATGACAGAGGCGGGACTTTGTTTGGTTGCTACAGATAGTTTTTTGAGTTGGGTGTCAGCTTTCTTTTTTTCTATCATGCTCCAGATTGTTTCAAGCAAAATGGTAACTTGAAGTATATCAGAGTTATTATAGTCAGTTTCTTTATTTGCTATTCCAATTACCATAACTATCTCTTTATTGCTGATAACGGGAATGGACAAGAAATTTTTTATAGGGACACGAAGGTTGGGGTATTTGTCAATTTCTTTATACTCGTTGATAACTATGGGTTTTCTTTTACGTATAGCTTCTGCCCATATACCATCTTTTTCTAATTTTATATTATGTATAGATTTAATTGGATATTTATTTGATAAATCAGTTGAATAAAGTTCCATTTCAAGTTTTGACTTCTTCTCGTTGTAGGTATAGAGGTATCCAATTTTGCTTTCTGTAAGACTTAGAGCTTCTTTTAGTGCGAAATATAAAATATCTTTAATGTTAGTAGAGGCCTTTTGCATAAAGGAAACCATACTGTTTAATCTTATTTCATTTTGCTCTAATTGTTTTTGAACTTGTTTTATAATAGAGATATCAGTATGAGTACCAAGCATAGATAAGGGTTCACCTTGTTGGGTATATGAAATCAATTTACCCCTAGATAAAATAGTAACCCAATGTCCATTTTTATGTTTCATTCTGGTTTCTATTTCGTAGGTTACTTTGGGGTCTTTAAAATGTCTTTCTAAAAGATTGTTGCACTTCTTTATGTCATCGGGGTGTGTAAGAGACCTCCATGTATCCAAATGCTTAATGAGCTCATGTTTTTCATAACCCAGTATGGATGCGTAGTTTTCATTAATTTTAATTTCTCCAGTTTGTATATTCCATTCCCAAACACCCAAATTTGTAGCATCTATAGTCCAGTTTAATCTTTCTTGGTCTTCCTTGTTTTTTCTTTCTGCTGATTTTAATTCAGTAACATTATTTACTATGGATAATAGAGATATGAATTCTCCTTGTTCATTATATAGTGCTGAGTTATACCATTCGCAATGTACAATGGAGCCATCTTTTGCATAGTTTTTATTTATGGATATATTGTGTTTTTGGGTGCCACTTTTTTGTTTGTTTAATATATTTTCTATTCTTGCTTGTTGAGAACTCTCTATTATTGGTATTTCTTGTATGTTTTTACCTACGACTTCCTCTTTGGTCCATCCGAAGAAAGATTCTGCCTTGGGCGACCATGTTTTTATTTTGAGGTTTTCATCTGTTTCAATTACTGCTAGGGGTGAATTTTCAATTTGTATGCGCAAACGTTCATTGGCAAGATTAATTTCTTGTTCAGTCTTTTTAAGGGATGTTAAATCATTACATGTAAAAATATAGCTATCAAAGCCTGAATCAGATTCTGTGTCGAGTAGTTTTGATGTTATAATTACTGGTATGTTAGTATTATCTTTTTTTCTAAGATTGCCCTCTATTGATCCGTAACCCTTTTCTTTTACTTGTATCCATAGGTTTTTAAAAAGATTCTGAGAATCTGTTTTAGAAAAGTTTAAAATATTGGTATGCTGATCCTTTAAATCTTCAGGGCTATAGCCTGTAATTTGACAAAAGCGTGGACTAACTTCAATAAATTTATCATTTTTAATTATCCCCATACCTATAGGCGATAAATCTGATATAGAATTAAATCGTTTTTCACTTGCAGTTAGCCTTCTAACAGTTTTTTTTATTTGTGTTTTTAATAAATAGAGGAATATGATTAGAATTAAAATCGAGATTATTAAAATATAAATATAGGGCCTCAATTTTTTATACTGGCTGTCTTTTTCATAAACTCTAAACCATTTGTTATAGAGTTTATCGTAGGTGCCATTTGTTTTAAGTTGAAATAATCCACTGTTAAGGAGTAGCCTTAGTTCATCATTCCCCTTTTTTGTTGCCAGGGCATATTTTTGTGGTTCTATCCCGGATTCAATATATCTTATATTTCTGAACTTATATTTATTTAAAAAATATGCACCTTGAAAACTACCCATAAGAATAGCGTCATGTTTACCGTTACTTAATAATGTTAATGCTGATAACTGATCAGGAACCACTATAATGTGGTTAGTTAGTTTAGTTTTAAGAAGGTAGTCATGCATAATATCTTTATCCTGAACTATTATTTCTTTACCTTTTAAATCGTCAAGACTCTTTATTTTGCTTTCTCTTCTAATAAATATACTTTGAATCATTAAACTGTGAGGAACAGTAAAATTTAAATTTTGAGCTCTTTCTGGAGTGATGGACATACCGGTTATCATATCAATTTGTCCTTTGTCTAATTCTTTTCTGATTTGTGCCCAGGGTTCTAAAGATAGTTGAAAATCCAGGTTTAATTCTTTTGCTAGCTCTTTGAATAACTCTATGTTGAATCCGTCAGGTTCACCTTTTTCATTTATGAATTCAAAGGGAGGGTATAAATGATCGCCTTTTACTATAATTTTTCGTGATATGTTTTTGTTTTGTATTGAGTCATCAGCTATGCTCGCTCGACAAATCATTAAAGCTGTAAGTGATATAATTAGGAAATAGAATTTTCGCATGGCAGGTAATATTATTTGTCATCACTTATTATTTGCTTAGTTCTGATGCTCAAAAGTGTAAGATACAATTTTTTATTTCATGTTTATTATTGTGAATTCAGTACGTCTGTTTTTTTTGCGTCCTTCTGGATTATCTCTGCCATCAGGATATTGATTTGGAGCAATGGGTTTATTTTGTCCATAACCTTTTGCACTTAATCTGTTACGCGGTATACCCGCATTAACAAGGTGACTTACTACGTTAGCTGCTCTTTGTTCTGATAGTCTTTGATTATAGGAGGCATTTCCTTTATTATCTGTGTGGGCTGATATTTCAACTTTTATATAGGGATATTTAATCATTATTTCAAAAAGAGTGCTATCAAGTATTTGTTTTGCATCATTTGTAAGTTCAGTTCTGTCAAATTCATAATATATGTTATCAATTACTATAGCATTTTTTGGTATGGTATTTAAAGAAATTGTTTTCATTTCTAAAGTTTTTTCAGTACCAATATTTTTGGTTGAAACAGAAAAACTCCTTTCCAATAATGAGGTATCTGCAATACTAATTCTATAATCCATATTGGGGTCTACCCATACCTCAAAACGACCTTCTTCATTAGTTGAAATATTATGCAGGAATACAGATGATTCCGATCCTTTAATCATTTCTATTGATACAGTTTGGTTTTTAAGTACTTCTTTAGAGCTTTCGGGTAATAGGGGAGTAGTTGGTTTTTTATCAAGTAGTTCTTGGGCAAAGCGATCCTCTTTAATTAACTGACCGGTAATCAGTACCCTCGGCGATTCTGTTTCTTTAAAAGCATAAATTTTATCAGAAGGAGTTCCGGATGCTAATCGTCCTCCTTTAGGTCTGTTGGTTACAAAGAGACCAAATTGACCAGACCAGTTTTTAACATAGTCCATGTCATCGAATGATGAATTAATGGGAACTCCAATGTTTATTGGTGGATCCCAAGTTACCATGCTTCCGGTTGCATAGAGTATATCATATCCGCCGTAGCTATGCCATCCATTAGAACTAAAATATAGTCTGTGTGATGGTAAATCAAAAAAAGGTGTTATTTCATCGCCTTTAGTGTTTATGAAAACACCGGCATTTTCAGCTTTTTTATATTCGTTTTTTCGTTTGTTATATACTGAAAACCAGATATCCAATCCCCCAGCACCTCCCGGTCTGTCCGACACAAAATATAAGACTTCCATAGAGGAGTTAAAGAGTGTACCAACAGCTGGCTGAGCCGAAGTGTATTTTGGGTGGTTAACGTTTTTATCCAAGACTTTGGGTTCACTCCATTCTCCATTTTTCAGATGCGATACATATATGTGACAAATGCGTTTGCCTTTGTGATTAATAAAGCATTGTGTGCTATAGAAGCGTTGCTGATCAACTGAAAAGACGCCTCTTCCGGTATCGAATGTTTTTGCATTTATAAAGGG
>Ga0055584_100007032_pt1 | contig 11033 bp, 9 predicted proteins | sample OSDHelmetaG_FD_58716 | JGI IMG/M metagenome (GOLD analysis project Ga0055584, IMG submission 58716) | Pelagic marine sediment microbial communities from the LTER site Helgoland, North Sea, for post-phytoplankton bloom and carbon turnover... | ecosystem: Environmental > Aquatic > Marine >...
AGGCATGGTATACTACAAGTTACAGACAGGAGAATTCACAGCTACCAAACACATGGTAGTAATTCGATAAAAGAGATCTGAAGCAATTCGGAAGAACAGAAACGAAGACTTGGCCTCGAATTGAAAAATTCGGGGCTTTTTTTATGGCCCATTTTGTGGTTTAACTCCTTATCCCTAAGAAATCCCACGATCTTATGATTTTTTAAGATTTCATAATTACAGAAAATTAAGCCATAACCTAGATGAAGATTTACAACCTCTCGTCTATTATTAAATAACTTAAGCTTTTTGCCCCACGCAAATTACACTTAATCCAACCTTGTTAAAGACGACCTTGTCAAGTGTTTTTGATAGCCAGATAAGTTTATCGTACAATTCCATTTGATTCCTAGGAATTGTTTTTTTCTTCATAACTTTTCCTGAGACAAACCAACCTGCCATTCCAAATACATTAAAGTATTGAGAGTGGATAATTTTTAATTCTTTAGACATTATGCTTTTAAGACCTTTCTTTGTGTATCGTCTATAATGCTCAAGAGCAGTATCAAAAGAGTTGTACATCCATTGATAAGCAGGGACCAAAATAACGAGCTTACCCCCAGATCTTAGAAGTTTTTTTGCGTTTTTAATGGCAAGCGCATCATCCTTAATATGTTCTACAACATTGAGCGCAAATATTGTATCATAACTTTCTAATTTGTCACTAAACTTATTTTCAAAATCAGATTCTGTAATATCTAGATTGAAAATACCAACAGTCGTTTGAGCATAATTTTCCTTTAGAATGTCTACGTAGTTATCTCTGATATCAGTTAAACTAATTGTGGCATCTTTGGCAATAAAGTGTTTTGATATATTACCAATTCCAGAGCCAATTTCTAAAATATTTCCAGAACAATACGGTTCGATTGTTTTGAACATATATTCGTTAAAATTGGGTGCAAATGAAATGGCATCTAAAGTATCAATACCAATTTCATCTAAATCTGGAAATATAAATTTTGAATCACTCATCGGGAAAATATGTTGTATTTTATTATGCAGTATAAAGCGCTAACGCCATCCTTCCAGTTTATTTTTTTTCCTTCTTCATATGTTCTTCCATAGTATGAAATACCAACTTCATAGATTCGGATATCTTTATTTCGTCCTATTTTAGCCGTAACCTCTGGTTCGAATCCGAACCTTTTTTCCTTCAGCGTTAATGATTGAATTATGGGAGTCTTAAATAACTTATAACACGTTTCCATGTCTGTAAGATTTAAATTGGAAAACATATTTGACAATCCTGTTAAAAACTTATTTCCCAAAGTATGCCAATAGAATAAAATTCTATGTGGTTTACCTCCCAAGAATCTACTTCCATAAACAACATCAGCAAATCCTTCTTCTAGAGGCTGTAATAAAAGATTAAATTCTCTAGGATCATATTCCAAATCAGCGTCTTGAACAATCAAATAATCTCCTGTTGCTTTTGCAATTCCAGTATGCAATGCAGCTCCTTTACCTTTATTTACGTCATGTTCAAAATATGAAATGTTGCTCTGGTTTTCGGCTAACTCTTTAGCAATATTTGATGTTTTATCAGTAGAACAATCATTTACTATAATAATCTCTTTTTGTATATTGTTCATTAGTTCTACGTCATTAAGACAATCAATTATTTTCTTTAACGTTCGCTCTTCATTATATGCTGGGACAATTATTGATAAAACCACAGTATTAGTTTGAATTGGTTATTGTATTTGTAGTATTTGCATCTCCTTTATACCCCAATCTTTGTGAAGTTTGTAAATCCGATTTTGCTTGGGGTGAATTACCAAGAGATTGATATGCTTTGGCTCTTTCAAAGTAATACAAACCATTTTTGACGTTATTTTGAATAGCGCGTGAGCATGAATTTACAGCTTCTTGATATTGCTGAACTATATAATGCAATCTTCCTTTTTCATACCACATGTCAGCATAGAAAGGTTTGAGGTTTAAATACTTAGTTACATCTTCTAAAGCTTTTGCATAGTTTCCAGATCTATTATAAATCACAGATCTGTTTAGGTATATGTTCGCGAATGTTGGATCAATTCTTTCAGCATGATTCAAATTCTCTAATGATTTTTCAAAATTACCAAGTTTAGCATATGTGGCTCCTCTGTTTACAACATACTCAACATCTTCTTTCAATTCAATCGCCTTGTTATAATTACTTAATGCTTTTAACAATGAATCTCTTTGAGAAAAATTAAAATATAATCTTGCTCTAGAATTGTAAGGTTCTGGCGCATTTGGTTTTAATCTTATAACTTGACCATAGTCATACAATGCTTTTTGAGTCTGACCATTGTCTCTATAATAGTTTGCTCTATTTCCCCAAGGAAGGGTAGTGTGATCATAATGTTTTAGAACATGAGTCCACAGTGTTGCACTATCTTTCCAGATTTTATTTTGATTAAAATTTAAAAAAGCATAAGCTAAAAGAACAACACCAGTTAAGCCCAGTACAATATTTTTAAGGTTCGGTTTGTTTTTTATCAACGCGTTTATATAATATGCCATGATAAAGAACAATCCAAAATATGGTATGTAAGTAAAGCGATCTGCTAGAAACCCCTGACCTGCACCAAAGACTTGCAATAGAAGGGCTACATTGGCAAAGAAGAAGGCAACACCGAAAAAGATGACTTTATTTTTACTTTTGAAATATGTTCGCCACAGTATAAAAGCTGTTGTAATAAAAGAAAGAATCGCCGGATAAAAGTACCATCCAATTGATGAAGGATAAGGGTACAAAGGTGACATCCTGAAAGGGAAAATTGCCTTTACATAATATATTAAAAGTTGATATGCTCCAATGAATATTCTAGTTATTCCAGTATAAACTTGTTCAGTTGATCCTTCACCTTGAAGAAAGATTACACCCATTATTCCAAAGGCTAAGGAGCCTAAGAAAAATGGTGCTTTGTTTAAAATGCTTTTGACTGTTATCTGACTTGTTTTACTCATATAATAATCAACCAGAATCAAGGATATAGGCAGTATAACGGCTTGTATTTTTGAAAACAAGGATAAGCCAAAGCAAAGTGCAATTATGAAGATATCTCTTTTTCTAAAACTTTCTTGTTTGCCTTTTATGTAAAAAAAGATGGCAGCCAAATAAAATGCCCCAAACAATACATCTTTTCGCTCGGTGACCCATGCGACCGATTCAACCCTCAATGGATGTATTCCGAATAGCAAAGCCAGTATGGAAGCTCCTATGATGCCCAGCCTGAGTCTGATACCTATCCAAAAGACAAAGAAAACACAAACCATATGCAGAAGTATATTGTCTAAGTGCCAATAAATTGGTTGGTCAAATCCAAAAAACTTTTTCTCAAGCAAGAAGGTCCAAATTGTTAATGGATTGTATCCTCCAATGACATCTGAGGTGAAAATCTTCTTAGTATTTATCCAAAAATTGGTATTGTTAAGCGTTGTAATGTGCTCATTCTCAAGGAAATTCCGATCATCATCCCAATTGACGAAGCCGTTATTGAGGTTTGGTGAGAAAACAAGAAACGTGATTAATAGTATTGCAGCCAGAATGAACAGTTGTGATTTCTCAATCTTTGGTGCTTGAATTGTTTTTGTTTTTACAAGAGCTTGCTCTGCTTTGAGTCTTCTCTGTTCTGCTTTTTTTCTTTTTTTAGAACCCATCTTCTAGAATAGTTAGTTTTATTTGAAGCTAAGCAAATATAACTCAAAGTATTATATATTAACAAAAAAGCATATTTAAAAATTAAATTTCATTAGAAATGTATATCGAACCTGATATTTTATCTGATATTTCTTCATTTTGATATATAGGCAAAAAAAAAGCCACTCAATTATGAATGGCTTCTTTGAATTTTATTTAGAGTACTTATTATTCAGCACCTTCTTTTTTCTTACATGCTTTTTTACCAGCACAACAAGCTTTAGTTTTTCCTTTAGCATCTGAAGACTTTGAAGCCGCTTTTACAGCAGTTGGTTCAACATCCACTGACATATTTTCTCTAGGAGAAACATTTACAAAAGAATTAGCAGCCTCGTCAAAATGTACTTCGGTCATTTTAACAGAACCACTATTTTCACAAACACTTTTCTGAAAATATGCTACAGAACCAGTAATATCACATACTTTTTTCTGAATTGACTCATCTTGCTCAGCAACTATATCAGCTGCTGATAATGCAGATGCTACTTTAGTTTGAGAATCAGTAGAAGCCGAAGCTTTAGTTTTTGCACATGTCTTAGCACAAGTTTTAGAACAAGATTTTTTTGCTCCTGCATCCTGAGCAGTTGCAATTCCTGCTGTCAATACAAATGCGCACAGTAATAATAATTGTTTCATTATGTTATATTTTATTCAGTTTGTTAATTGCTTACTTTAATAACTTAAAAATATGATAATTTTTAGAAGAAAAAACACATATTTTTAATTTTTAAGCTAAATCACATAATTAAAAAGAAAAAATCATGCCTTTAGTTTGATTTGTTAAGCTTTTAACAAATTGTTAAGACAAATAGCTGAAAAATAGCAAGACTCTTTTACTTTTTGTCATAAGCGTGAAGATTGGTTAATCAAGGTCATTTTTTAACTCCTCCCAAATTCTAGCGGCAACAGATATATCAATTGCCTCGTATTTAAAAGATATATCGTTGTCAATTTGCTCTTTTATATAGTCCATTCTATTTTCAGAAGAGGGGTGCGTACTTAAAAACTCTATGCCTTGTTCGATTTTTGAAATTTCATAATCTCCGATTTTCTTTTTTGATTTTAGTCTGGAGAATAAATCGATCATGGCACTTGCTCTAATTTGTGATTTCTTTAGATATTCTAATCCAACCATATCTGCTTCTTTTTCATGAGCTCTTGAATTGGACAATTCTTTTATCTGACTGGCGTTTTCTAATAATACGCCCGAGGCTCCAGCTACATCGCCTGTGAGTACTGATAAAAACAAATACCCAGTAATAGATCTTGCCAGTTGCTTAAAGGAGTGTTGTTGGTTGACATGAGCCAATTCATGTCCCATTAAAGCGGCCAATTCATCCCAGCATTTTGTTTCTTTTATTAAGCCATCATAAATGACGATTTGACCACCAGGAACTGCAAATGCATTTATTATTTTTTCATCTGCATAATCAAACGTGATATCATACTCAGATTTAAAATTACAAGCATGAAAAAAGGTGTCTAATTTTTTAGATTTTTCTTCGTTAATGTCTAATGAGAACGAAATGCTCTTGTACATGGATTCTCCAATCTTTTGTTCAAGGTTGATTGGAATTATTTTAACGGCTTGCTCACCAACCCAAGGTGATATTACCATAAGGTATAGTGAAACCACAGCAGATATAACCACTAAACTTGATATAGTGACTGTAAATGGATTCATTTTCGTAATCGAGTGCTGGATGTTTTTTATCTTATTTTCAGATTTCAAAACAGCATTAATTATTCTTTCAGTGCCTTGGCCAGAAACTTCTAATCTTTCATAAGGATATTCGCCATAACTCAAAAGAAGCTTTTCCCTATTTGAAAAACTTTCACTTTTAACTTCTTCCAAGTTCCAAAATCTATTGATTCCCTCTTTGGCATCTTTAGAAAATATTTCTAAGCCGTTGAAAACATGTTTAACTGTGACTTTATATGGTTTAGTGGATTTGCCATCAAAATATATTGCTTTCATCTTTAGTTATTTAAAAGTCAAAATCAATATCAAAAATATCTGACATCTCATCACCTGTTGCATCATTATAATTTTGATCTGATTGCTCAAGTGAATCATAGTCAAATTCATCAGGTAAACTTACACTTTCAAAAAACAGTTTATTTTGTCTCATTAATGTCCATGGAAAAGCAAGTCCTACGGTTACAACCAATAGTAAAAAATTTGTAACTAAAACAACCCAAGCATCTCCAGTTTGTAAGTCAGATTTAAATCTTTTCTTAATCTCACCATTATCAAAAAATGTATTCTTCACAGTAAATTTAAATCTGTTTTTTATCCAAACGGGAATGTAAAGTCCTAATGTAACATATAATAGTAAAACACCTAACAGGTTGATAACAAATAAGTTCTCTCCTTTACCTGCAAAGCCCAATCGTAAATGACCAATACTCGTGTGAGAGAATAAGTATTTTTGAAGTTTGACACGCATCCAGGAACTATAGATACCAAAAGTGATAATTGTAAAAAAGAGTGATTTAAAGTATATACCTACAAATTCACCAAAGTTACCGTCAAATTTAAAAAATATTCCTCTCCATGATGTTCTGGAAATACGGTACTTCCAACTGCCATAAATAGCAAATGGTATAAATATAATTGCCGCCAAATAGAAGAGTAGAATATAGATAAAGCCATATTTCGTCAGACTGCCTATTATAAGTAATGCGTAGAATCCTATTATTATCAAATAGGCGATTAAGAATCCTCTAAACATTTCTCTTCCAGTGCCATTGAAAATGAACCTTGATTCTTTAAATTCAGTTTCATTCCACATATACTTTCTATATGCTGCTTTGGCCCATGGGTAATATAAGCCTAACGTAATAACTGTCATTACTATGTTTAAAGCTACAATTCCGAAGTATGTGGCTCCTTTTCCGAAAAACCTGATGTTAAAGTCTTCACTAAATTCATCATATGTGGGTTGTTGTTCCATTATATATATTTATTTAAAAATATGAAAAATGTTATTAATGGGTTGAATTTGCTTCTGAATATAGGCTTACATTTAGAAAAGAGGTTAAAACAATCAAAAAAGCAAGTTATTCAAGCACGAAAAATTGGTTTTTCGTATTTTGCACTTGAGAATATTTACAACAAGGTTATTAATAAAATTTAAATGAAAATTCACCTTTTTATTTCGCTGATTTTCTTATTCTGCGTTTGTTGTAAAACACAACACAAGACACCATATGAATTTGAAGGGCAGCAGATTATTTTTGGTCAAGGTGGCGGTTTTACAGGGCAAGTTACAGAATATACATTGTTGGAAAATGGACAGCTATTTGCAGGAACCAATCAAGAAGGTTTTGTTGATGAACTTAAAAGTTTAGATAAAAACCTTGTAAAACAAATCTTTGGAACTTGTAATAATTTAGGTTTTGATACTTTGGCTTTAGACAAGCCTGGAAATCAATATTATTATTTTATAACTAAAGAAGGAGACAAGATAAATAAAATTCAATGGGCAGCTGGTGAAAAAGATCTGCCTAAAGAGTTAAATGTCCTTTTTGGCAACCTTAAGAATTTAACAAAAACAAGAGTACAAGAAAAAAAATAAATACATTTAAAATATCCGATATGCGTAAGATAACTTTAACGATTTTTTCGATTTTTATGGTTGTAGCTTTATTTGGGCAGACAACTAAGAAGAAAGCAAAAATAAAAGGCCATGAATCTCAAAAGCCTAATTTGGATTTCAAGTTAGAAATTTTAAAGAAAAATATTAATAAAACTCAAGCGAATAAAGGTTCGTTTGTATTACCACAAACTTTAGCATTTGAAAGTTTAAAAGAGACGAATTTTATTATTGAATCTACTGGTGATAATGACCAAGTAAATTGGATGACTGGATTTGTTGATCAATCAAAATCTATTTCTTGGTCTGCTAAAGCACAAGGGTGGTTAGATGCTGCCTACGAGACATTAAGTCTGGATGCTGAAAAAACTTCTTTTGACATTGTCAATGAATGGACTGATGAAATAAATCAGACACACATTAAAATGAATCAATTGCATAACGGTATTAAAGTATATGCTGGTGAAATTATTTTACATGGTAAGAAGGACCGTCTGTTTGCTCAAAATGGATTTTATGTACCTAGTAAGTTAATCAATGAAGCTAAGTATAAAGTTATTTCAAAAGATGAAGCGATAACTAAAGTCTCATCTGAGCTGAAGAATATTAAAGAGGATTGGAATGTACTTAATGGTATTGATTTGAAAATAGAAAAGAACCAATGGGAAACAGAGTTGGTTTATTATATAAATCAGAATGGAAGATATGATCTGATGTATTATATTGAGGTATATCCCAACTTGGCGGAACATTATACTTATTTTGTTGATGGTAAATCAGGTAATATAGTAGATCACTTCTCAACAATTTGTAAATTTCACCATTCTGTTAAGTCTGACGACCACGCTGAGTGTTCTCATGAGCATAAAAATGTTGTTAAAGAAGAGTCAATAAACTCTGCAATGCCGCCTAATGGTCCAATAACAACATCCGCAACAGATTTATTGGGATCAAATAGATTAATAAATACATATGGTTTTAGCAATACATTTTTCTTGATTGATGCTTCTCGATCTATGTTTAGTTCTTCTCAATCTAATATTCCTGATGATCCAAGTGGGGCTATATGGACTATTGACTTGAACAATACTTCACCTGCAAATAATGATGCAATGTACTCTCATGTAATTTCCAATAACAATTCATTTGGCAATTCTCAAGAAGGTGTTTCTGCGCATTTTAATGCTGGCGAGGCTTATGAATATTATGAGAATACATTTAACAGAGAATCAATATCTCAATCATTACAAGGCAGAGGGCAAAATATTCTTTCGTTTGTAAATGTAGCCGATGAATTTGGCAATACAATGGGTAATGCCTTTTGGAATGGCTCAGGTATCTTTTATGGAAATGGAGATAATGCATTTAATTCATTAGGAAGAGCATTGGATGTAGCTGGACATGAAATGTCACACGGAGTTATTCAGAATTCTGCGAATTTAGAATATAGAAATGAATCTGGTGCTTTGAATGAATCATTTGCAGATGTTTTTGGTGCTATGATTGATCGCGATGATTGGTTGATGGGTGAAGATGTAGTAAAAATAAATGCATTTCCTTCTGGAGCATTAAGAGATTTGTCTGACCCACATAACGGTGCGTCAACAGGTGACTTTGGTAGAGGATGGCAACCAAGACACTTCAACGAAAGATTTACAGGTTCTCAAGATAATGGGGGAGTACACATCAATAGTGGAATTCCCAATTATGCTTACTATTTATTTGCAACCAATAATAGTGTTGGAAAAGATAGAGCAGAGAAAGTATATTACAGAGCATTGACTACGTATTTGACTAAGTCTTCAGGATTTGCTGAAATGCGTTCTGCTGTTGTCAAGTCCGCTCAGGATTTGTACGGAACTGATGTTGTTAGCGCAGCAAGATCTGCCTTTGATCAAGTAGGGATTCTAGGAGAGAGTGATGAAGACTTTCAAGATGATTTTGATGAGAATCCAGGTTCAGATTACTTGCTAGAGGCTGATCAAAATTTGTCAAACTTATATGTTAAAACAATACCTGATTTGAATCCATTTTTTGACCCTATCAGTACAACAGATTTACTTTCTAAACCAAGTATAACTGATGATGGAGCTGTAATTGTTTTTGTAGGTCAAGATCATCATATACATGCGATTCAGATTGACTGGAATGCCAATCCACCTGTAGCGCAAGAAGTAATTGTATCTGATATTCCAGAGTGGGATAATGTTGCTATTTCAAAAGATGGTAGATTTATAGCAGCAATAGACATGTTGGTTGTTCCTAGAATATTTGTTTTTGATTTGGTTGCTGGTGCTTCAAAAGAATTTCCTTTATTTAACCCTACAACTTCAAATGATGGACAACAATCAGATGATGTGCAATATGCTGATGTTGTAGAATTTGACCCAACTGGTACAACTATAATGTATGATGCATACAATGAAATATCCAGTGATAATTCTGGTAATATTGGTTATTATGATATTGGCTTTTTAACTTTCTGGGATAACTCTGCCAATAATTGGGCTGAAGGAGGAATAGAAAAGTTGTTTGGTTCCTTACCTTCTAATACAGAAGTGTTTAATCCTGCGTTTGCAAAGAATTCTCCATTTATAGTTGCTTTCGATGTTAGAGAAGATTTTGAAAATTCTATTTATGGTGTAAATCTTGAAACTCAAAAGTTAAATGAGATTTTTCCAAACACTGGTTTAGGGTATCCTAACTATAGTAAGACTGATGAAGTATTAATTTATGATTTGGAACTGATAGGGTATACAGATATTGGTGGTTTGATTTTAAATGAGGATAAGATAAGTTCAGTTTCTAACTCTGATGGAATTGTAGATCAGGGAAGAAAGTGGGGATCTTTTTTCAGTACAGGACAAAGAATATTGTCTGATGTTGAAGAGGTTGTAGTTGCTGATGGAACTTTGTTGTTGTATCCAAATCCGGCTAAAGATATTTTGAGTATTAACCTATATCTTGAGAATATTCAAGGCAATGCAAGTATCGAAGTATCAGATATTAGCGGACGTAAGCTTATTCAGAAAAATCAATCTGTTCAAGATTTGAAATATTACAATTTAGATATCTCGGAATTGACGTCTGGTAGTTATATATTATCTATAAGAACTTCAGACAAAATTGTGACTCAGAAATTTGTAAAGAAATAAGAAGTATTTTATACACATAAAGAGGTTTACTTTTCAATTGAAAAGTAAACCTCTTTTTTTAAGTATTAATTATAATTTGAAAGAGAAAGTACTCATAATTAGATTTAATTCTATTGGTGATATTGTTTTGACTACACCTGTAGTTGATGCTTTGTATGCCAAAGGATATGAAGTACATTACCTGGTCAAATCTTCATTTGCATCCTTGTTAACTCCTAACCCAAACATATTTAAAGTTTGGGAACTGCAAAGCGATCTTAGTAGTGTTATCGCAAATCTAAAACTGGAAGACTTTGATTTTATAATTGATCTTCATAATAATTTAAGATCAAGCAAAGTAAAAAGGTCATTGAAAGTGAAGTCATATACTTTTGATAAGCCAAGAATTAAATATTTCTTATTGACAAGATTGGGAATTAGATTAAAACCAGAACCTCATATTGTCAATCGTTTTTTAAGTGTGATTAAACCAATCGTTGGTAGTGTAAAAAATGCTGAAACTACATTTTTTTTTAACGTTTTTAGTGATAAGTTAGACTTAGAAGC
>Ga0055584_100007033_pt1 | contig 11033 bp, 13 predicted proteins | sample OSDHelmetaG_FD_58716 | JGI IMG/M metagenome (GOLD analysis project Ga0055584, IMG submission 58716) | Pelagic marine sediment microbial communities from the LTER site Helgoland, North Sea, for post-phytoplankton bloom and carbon turnover... | ecosystem: Environmental > Aquatic > Marine >...
ATCCACTTCCATCGATTCGCGTTCCATCGACTCACCTCACTCCGTTCGAATTCTCAAATTTCCGTGCAAGTTCTCTATATTACCGCGCCCGGATTTGGTAGACACATATCACGAAGGGACGTTCGCGCCATGACACAAGACCAACAAACAGCCCAAGCGATGTCACCGCTCGACGCATTGCACTGGCATGTCGAGATGGGTATCGACGAGGTCGTCGACGATTTGCCGGTCGACCGATACGCGGCGGCGCAACAATTGAATGCCGCGACAGCCGCCGCCGCTCCGGCCGCGCAACCGGTGCAGAATGTGCCACAAGGCGAGCCGCGCCAAGCCAGCGGACAGGCGCTGGCGCCCGCGGAAGGTGCGCGCGACGCCATAGCGGTTGCGGCGGGCGCGCAAACCATCGGCGAGCTTCGCGAACGCCTGGAAAGTTTCGAGGGATGCGCCCTTAAATTCACGGCAACCAATACCGTCTTCGCCGATGGAGACCCGGCCTCGGACCTGATGCTTATCGGCGAAGCACCCGGTGTCGATGAAGACCGCCAAGGTCTGCCCTTTGTCGGCGCCAGCGGACAATTGCTGAACCGGATGTTGGCGGCGCTCGGGCGGGAGCGCGATACGGTCTACATTTCCAATATCCTGTTCTGGCGCCCTCCCGGCAATCGCAGCCCGACGGATGCCGAGACGGCGGCCTGTCTGCCGTTCGTACAGCGCCATATCGAACTCGCGAGACCGAAAGTCCTAGTGTTTCTCGGCGGCAGTTCCGCCAAAACGATGCTGAGCCGCAAAGAAGGTATCATGCGATTGCGCGGCAAATGGTTCGACTATGCAAGCGATGGTCTCGATTCGCCAATTCCGGCAATGCCGACCTTCCATCCAGCGTTCCTGCTGCGTCAATCGGCCCAAAAACGCGAAGCCTGGCACGATTTCCTCGCAATCCAAGAGAAGCTCGATAGCTTGGCTTAGTCGGCTATTTTTGCACGTTTTTTTTACCAGTAGGAAATGGCGGGCTCACCAATTCAGAGCATTCCGTATCGCCTTAACTGCGGCTAGCGGTCGCCTTGCACCGAATCGCGTTCTCAAGTAGGACTATATTCAAGGGTAAGGCTCAAAACCGGACACTCCGAGGGGCGGAAATTCTTGAAGCTTGAGTTTTTCAAAAGCCGGGCTGCGGTCTCGATTCTTGCGGCTGGTGCGCTCTTCGCGGGCGAACACGGCGTGCGGGCCAACGATGCACCGCGCGATACGGCCGCATTGCCCATTGGAATTGACGTTCGGGATGCGCAAACGAGCCTGCCGGCGATCCTGCCGACGGCGGACGCCGCCCTCTATCGCCGTATTTTCGAACTGCAACGAGACGGCCATTGGCGTGCCGCGGACGGCCTCGTCAAACAACTGAGCGAACCGCTGTTGCTAGGTCACATTCTGTATCAGCGCTATATGCATCCGACGAAATACCGGTCGCGCTATGCCGAGTTAAAAAAATGGATGGCCGCTTATGCCGACCATCCCGGCGCACGGCGCGTCTATCAATTGGCGATGCGGCGAAAACCCGGCAATTGGCGGGCGCCTCAACGGCCGCTCGGTGTCTCCTTCGGGCCCTTACCGCCGGAGATCAATGAAGACGTTCGCTCCGATCGACCCTCTAAAAAGCGCTACGGCACCAAAGCACAACGACGACATGCACGTTATGTAACAAGACAAATCAAATCCTTGGTGCGCCGCGGTCGTCCAACGCAGGCTCTGAAACGTTTACAGCGTAAGGATATCCGACGCGGCTTCGACGCGGTCAATTACGACCGGGCACTAGCGATCGTGGCGCGCGGTTACTATCACGCTAAAGATAACGTAAAGGCGCTGAAGGTCGCCGCCCCCGCCGTCGCGCGCTCCGGTGTGAAAGCGCCGATGACGCTTTGGTGGTCCGGCCTCGCGGCATGGCGCTCCGGACAATTCGCCCAATCCGCCCGTCATTTCGAGCTTCTGATCGAAGCAAAATTGGATGACGAATGGATTATCTCGGGAGCGGCGTATTGGGCTGCCCGCGCGCATCTGGCGGCGCGGCAACCGGCGCAAGTGAACCCGCTACTGGCCGTCGCGGCACGGCATCCTCGGACCTTCTATGGATTACTCGCGGCGCGCGCCCTCGGCGAACCACCGGCCTTCGAATGGGAAATGCCGAAGCTCGGCGCCATCGAAATGAACCTGCTCTCGCAGGCCCCGGCGGCAAAACGCGCTCTCGCCTTGATTCAGGTCGGCGAGACGAGGCGGGCCGAGACCGAATTGAAACGATTTACCGGCAATCTCTCACCGGAACTGGCACGCATCCTGTTGGGTCTGACGGCGAAAGCTAATCTGCCCGCCTTGGCCTATCGACTAGGCCGGTTGTTGGAAGCGCGCGGCGGCTACAAATACGACGCTGCATTATACCCGATCCCCGACTGGGTACCCGATTCCGGCTATAACGTGGACAGGGCGATGATCTTCGCGTTGATCAGACAGGAATCCGGTTTCAAACCGAAAGCGAAAAGCCGGGTCGGTGCCCGAGGCCTCATGCAATTGATGCCGCGTACCGCCGGATTTATCGCCGGAAAGAGATTCCGTAGTCACAATCGCCACGTACTTTTCGATCCCGAGTATAATATCGAATTGGGTCAGCAATATATTCAACACCTTTTCGAGTTTCCCAGAATTGAGGGAAATCTGTTCTTCGCCGCCGCCGCCTATAACGGCGGACCCGGCAACTTGAACAAATGGCGGCGCAAGTCGGAATACCAAGACGACCCGCTGTTGTTCATCGAGAGCATCCCATCGCGGGAAACCCGAGTCTTCATCGAACGCGTGCTGACGAATTTATGGATTTACCGCTACCGGCTCAGGCAGCCGACGCCGTCGCTCGATGCGGTCGCGGCGGGCACGTGGCCGCGCTACAATCGCCTCGACATCAACACGAAGAAGGTCGCGAAGCGTGCCAATTGACGAGAGCCTCCCTTTCCTGCCGGTCAACATCGCCATTCTGACCGTCTCCGACACGCGCACGGAAGCAGACGACCGCTCCGGCGATACCTTGGTCGAACGGTTGAAGGCGGACGGACATCAGTTAGCGGACCGCGCCATCGTGAAGGATGATCCGGACTCCATCGAGAGCCGCTTACGGGATTGGATAAACAATCCCGATATCGATGTGGTGGTCGCCACCGGCGGCACCGGTGTTACCGGCCGAGACGTGACACCCGAAGCCTTCGAACGCGTATGCGAGAAGGATATTCCCGGCTTTGGCGAATTGTTTCGCTGGATCAGTTATCAAAAGATCGGCACTTCGACGATACAAAGCCGCGCGGTCGCCGGCGTCGCGAAAGGCACCTACCTATTCGCACTGCCGGGCTCGACCGGTGCCTGCAAGGACGGCTGGGACGACATCCTGCATCACCAACTCGACAATCGATTCCGGCCCTGCAACTTCGTTGAATTGATGCCGCGGCTTCAGGAAACCTAAACCCATGGAAGCTCGAGTCAGCATCGTCTCGCTCGGCGTCGCGGATATGGAACGCTCTCGGCAATTCTACGAGCAAGGGCTTGGTTGGCAGGCATCCGCCATCGGCGACGGCGATGTGGCATTCTATCAAGCGGCCGCCATGATCGTCGGGCTCTACGATCGCGGAAAACTGGCGGCGGAGGAAGATTTGCCGCCGCTCGATGATCCACTCCAAGTCCATGGCGGAATTACCTTGGCGCAAAACCAAGCGAGCAAAGCGGATGTCGATGACGTGGTCGAAGGTGCGGTACGTGCCGGTGGCACCTTACGGCGGAAGCCCACCGACACCTTTTGGGGCGGCTATGCGGGCTCTTTTGCCGATCCCGACGGACATGTTTGGGAAATCGCCTGGAACCCATTTTTCACCTTGGACGAAAGCGGCATCCGTCTTCCCGATTAGCGTTTCATGAATGACGCCAGCTCGGGTGTCGGAATCGACGTATCGACAAATTCGAACGTACCTTCGTCGCGAACTTCCTTCGCCGCGTCGATCATCGCGCTCATAGCAGCCCGGTAGAGCGATGTCGCGAGGCTGATCCGGCGAACGCCGGCCTCCTCCAGTCCAGCGACGGAGAACGATTTACCGGGGATTCCGACCATGAAGTTGAACGGCTTGGAGACGGCGTCGCAAACTGTCCGCACCGCATCCAAATTCGGCAAACCAGGGGCCATCAATACTTTCGCGCCTGCCGCTTCATACGCCTGTAAGCGTCGAATAGTATCGTCTAGGTCGGGATTACCGCGCAAAAAATTCTCGCATCGCCCTGTCAGCTTGAAGTCAAAGCCCAGTGCATTCATTGCTTCGACCCCGGCGGCAATCCTCTCGAGGGCGGCGTCGAAGGGATAGATCGGCTGCGCCTTGTCCTTCGTCGCGTCTTCAATGGTGCACCCGACAAGTCCGGCCTCCGCCGCTAGGCGCACGGTCTCCGCCACTGCTTCTGGCGCATCGCCGAAGCCGTTCTCCAAATCGGCGGAGACGGGCAGCTCGGTCGCGTTGACAACCACGCGGGCGTGTTCGATCGCCTCGTTCCTTGAGATCAAACCGTCTCGGCGACCGATCGTTCCCGCGAACCCGCCACTTGATGTCGCCACCGCCCCGAAGCCGAGGCCCGAGACAATCCGTGCTGATCCGGCATCGAACACATTGGCGACCACAAAGGCTCCGGGTCCCGCATGCAAGGCATCGAATTTCACTGCTTTTTCGGATTGGCTTACGCTCATAACAATTCCCCCAAAATAGATTTGGCGTTAAATCGTCCCTACCGGCGACAATGTCGAGGACCAATCCGAATTGAGTTATGAGGCCACTTCGCCGCGCCACCGGGCATAGGCGGGACCATCGTCGACGTCATTGCGCTCAATGGTCAGGCCATACGCATTAGCCTCGTGCAGGTTGCGTACGGTATCGGATAGAGCGTGTTCGCTGGACCATCGAATATCCCGGAACAATCCGGGCGCGGCCTTGGCATGCGCTAACCCGACCAACCAATAACCGCCATCCGCCGCCGGACCGAAGACCGCGTCGTTGCCCGCGAGTTGCCGAAAGGCGTCGCGAATGTCGCTGGGCGTCACGCCTGGAATATCGGAGCCGACGAGTACTACCGGTCCCGGCGGCAAGGACCGCAGCGCCGCATCCATGCGCTGGCCCAAATCGTCGCGCGTTTGACGGCGCCGGGGCAAATGACCCGGCCAACGCGCTTCTCCATCATCGACGAACAGCCAGCATTTCCATCGATGGTCGCGACCCAATCGGCGGATTGTCCGCGCCAAGGTGAATCGATAGAACCGAAGCGCCTCAAGCGCTCCGATATCCGCAGCCAAGCGTCGTTTCGCCCGGCCTAACCGGGGGGCTTTGGCCAAGATCACGAGGTGCCGGATGGTCATCCATAGACTCTTTTGATCAGATGCGGAGAGAAACCGAGATAGTAGAGTGCCAGGCACAAAAGATTTCGAGCCGGGCGGCGCCAGTAGCCGTCGCGGCGATACCGTTCCGCCGAAGTCGTGGCCGCCACGTCCAATACCCGCAACCGCCGCCGTCCCAATCGGCGTACCAGATCAACATCCTCCATCAGCGGGAATGCGCGATATCCACCGACCTTCTCGTAGAGCGCCCGAGACAATACCAATCCTTGGTCGCCATAGGGCAATCTTAGTATTCGATTGCGCCATGTAACCAGACGTTCCAAACGTCGCGCACCCGAGCAGGCATCATCCAGTGCGAAGCGGAAATATCCGGCGTGGTCGCGACTATCCGGGGCCTCGATAAAACTTCGAATGGCATCGCTCCATCCGGCTTCAAGCTCCGTGTCCGCATGCAGGAACAGAATCCAATCACCCCGCGCCGCAGCCGCGCCGGCGTGTAGTTGGCAGCCTCGGCCCGGCTCCGATGCGATCAAGAGTGCGCCAGCCTCGATCACGGCTTCGCACGTGCCGTCCGTTGAGCCGCCATCCGCAACGATCAACTCCTTCACCAGACCGGCGCCTTCCATTTGCGCCAATGCCGCGAGAGTGGGACCGAGAATCGGTACCACGTTCAGAGTTGGAATGACGATGCTGAGTTGCGCCATGATGGGTTTGTAGCATGTGGGAGGACCGGTTTGACAAGTATCCGAACAATGCAGGCAGGCAATTGAATGTTTATGTTTTGTTCTATACAATGAAATTATGGATTGGACACTTCCCGATAGGGCCCGCAAGGGTCGCGGCGCAGTCAGTAACAATGTTGGCCGGTTTGAGGCGAATGAACGGGTCGCGGTCGATGACGGTTGGCTAATCGAGGATGAGACGCCAGCGCGGGTGTCAACCTCGTTGACCGCCGAAGCCGCACGCAAGGTCATTACCCGTAACAAGTCCCCAGACGTGCCATTCGACCGTTCTATTAACCCCTATCGCGGTTGCGAGCATGGTTGCATCTATTGTTTCGCCCGCCCTACCCACGCTTATTATGGCCTGTCGCCGGGCCTCGATTTTGAAACCAAGCTCTTCTACAAGCCGGATGCGGCGGAGCGTCTGCGCACCGAACTAAGCCATCCGAAATACACCGCAGACGTCATGGCGCTGGGAACCAATACCGACCCCTATCAGCCGGTTGAGAGGGAACAGAGGCTGACCCGCCGCATTCTGGAAGTACTCGCGGAGTTCAATCACCCCTTTGGTATCGTCACGAAATCCGATCTTGTACTCCGCGACGCGGATATCATTGCGCCGATGGCGGCGAAAGGCTTGGCTGTGGTGACTCTATCCGTCACCACGCTGGACCGGGACCTCGCCCGCAAATTGGAGCCGCGCGCGCCCACGCCGCCAAAACGGATTACCGCCATCAGTTCGTTGGCGGCGCTCGGTATTCCAACTGGTGTGTTAGCGGCCCCGATGATCCCGGCGCTCAATGATATGGAATTGGAGAAGATATTGGAGACAGCGTCGAAGGCGGGTGCTTCCGGCGCCGGTTATGTCATGTTACGCCTGCCACTTGAGATTTCCGACCTCTTCAAGGAATGGCTGGAAAGCCATTACCCGGACCGCGCGAATCATGTGCTCAGCCTTGTGCGGCAAACACGCGGAGGTGCCATGTACGATTCGCGGTGGAGACAGCGCGCGGTTGGCTCCGGCCCCTACGCCGATTTGCTCAATCAACGCTTCAAACTGGCGCTCAAGAAATACGGACTCGACAAACGGGGTTTAAATCTCGATACGAGCCAATTCCAAAGACCACCTAAAACGGGCGATCAGCTCGATCTCTTTTAACGCCGCTCCCTCGGACAAACGTTTACGCCAGGGCGTCGAACCGCGATAATTCCCACGGTGACGGGGCAGCACGTATATCGCACCGAAAGGATAGAGCGAATGCTAAAGCGTTATTTTACGTCGGCGAGTTTTGCGGTTTTTATCGCAATGTTGACGGTTTTACCGACGAGAGACGCTCGGGCCGAAGGCGAAGCCGTTCTCGTCGTCTCTAACGAATCCATGCGCAACGCGGTCTCGCGGAAAAGCCCGATCTTCAAAACCGCGTTGATCGAGGTCGCCGGTGCCATGCTGCGCGCCAAGCTGACACCCAAAGGAGCGGAGGAAGTCTTACTGAAGGGCAGCTATAATCCGAAAGGCCGGAACAACATGAAGACCTGGCTGACAGCGGCTGGAAAAGCGAATCCACCGGCGCAATTCTTGGTCGGCTTGGAAGTCGTCGTCTCGGTGATAGAACGCAGCCAATCCCAGGTCGTCGAAGTCGCCATTGCCACGACGAGCCGTGCTCTCCCTTCGGGTGGAGGGCTCGGCGAATTCCGCATGAAGAAGCCGCAACGTTTCCCACTGCCCGCGGATTGCGACCGCAAATGCGTGGTCGCGGAAGCCACCAAAGCCGTCAAAATGGTCGCGCGAGACGCTGGTACCGCCGCGGCAGCACATATCGCAAACGCGCGGAACTAAGCTTTAACCCCGGCGCAAATCCGGGTGCAGGCTCTTGCCAAGAATGTGCTGGCTCTTATCGACCACATGCATGCTGGAGCCGACGATCAATGGGTCCGGCTTGCCGATTGCCCGATGATATTTTTTTGCATAGGGCAGCGTATACAGGAAATGCTTCATACAATTGAGTCGGGCGCGTTTCTTGTCGTTCGACTTGATGATCGTCCATGGGGCGTCGGCGGTATCGGTGTAAAAAAACATCGCCTCCTTCGCTTCCGTATAGTCGTCCCATTTGTCGAGAGACTCGCGGTCGATCGGCGATAGCTTCCATTTCTTCAATGGTTCTTTTTCGCGCGATTTAAAGCGCCGGAGCTGCTCCCCCTGGGTGACGGAGAACCAATATTTAAACAAGCGAATCCCGCTACGCGCCAACATGCGCTCGATCTCCGGCGTCTGGCGCATAAATTCCAGATAATCGTTCGGCGAGCAGAATCCCATGACCCGTTCGACACCGGCACGGTTGTACCAGGACCGGTCGAAAAGCACCATTTCACCGGCGGATGGCAGATGATGGATATAGCGTTGGAAGAACCATTGGGTCTGTTCCTTCTCCGTCGGCTTCTCAAGGGCGACGACCCGCGCGCTTCGCGGATTGAGATGTTCCGTAAAGCGCTTGATCGTTCCGCCTTTTCCGGCGGCGTCGCGGCCCTCGAATAGGATCACCACCTTTTGGCCCGTCGCTTTCACCCAGTCTTGTACCTTCAACAATTCGATCTGCAACTCGACCTTATGCTTCTCGTATTCCTGGCGGCGCAGTTTGCGTTTATAGGGATACTCCCCGGATTCAAACAAATGACGTATGGCGTCCGGATCGTGACGCAGTTCCGCCAGATGATGCGCCGCGGATTCATGTAATGCCGTCTCCGACGTTTCACCCGCCTTCGTATTGGCTACGGTATTTACCGCAGGCGATTCCGGCTCCGGCACCGACGTCTTTTGCCCGATCCCGTTTGGGATCCGAACGGCTTTGGCCTGTACGCCATCACTATCAGCCATGATTCCTCCAACATCGCACAAACACTAAATCTACGAAAACCCGCCGGAGCAGTCTTTGATTCAAATCAGTTTCGATATCACCTACCCTCTGAAAAAATGTGCTATGCTTGCCGACACGAAGAGGCGCGCCGAGACATGACCGAGATCGAGACCAAACCCCGCACTAAAACCGAGCCGAAAACCGAACGGCCGCGCATGCACAAGGTCATCTTGATCAATGATGACTTCACACCGCGCGAATTTGTCGTGATGGTGCTGAAAGCGGTTTTCAAGATGTCGGAGGATCAAGCCTACGGCGTCATGATCATCGCTCATACACGGGGTGCGGGAGTCGTTGCCGTCTACACAAAGGACGTCGCGGAAAGCAAAGCGACCGAAGCCACCGATCTTGGAAAACAAGCCGGACACCCGTTGATGTTCACGACCGAACCGGAGGAATAAAGGCGTCGGGAAGCAGATTGGCGCTGCACCTTTTACACACGATGACCTACGACGAATTCAATAAATTTTGCAAATCGCTCCCCGCCACGACGCATGTCGTGCAATGGGGTGGATCCCATGTATGGAAGGTCGGCAATAAGGTATTCGCCATCGGCGGTTGGAGCGACGATCTGCCCGCATACACCTTCAAGACAAGCGAAATCGCATTCGAACTCCTGCGCGAGGAACCGGGCCTGCGGCCGGCACCTTATCTCGCGTCGCGCGGCATGAAATGGATTCAGCACTATGCACGACCCGGCCTCTCGGATGAGGATTTAAAACTCTATCTGCAGGAGTCGCATCGGATCGTCTCTCTGGGTTTGACGAAGAAGAAGCAGAAGGAACTCGACCTTAATCAGGATTAGACACGGCGCTGCCATCCAATCGTCTTTTTTATTGCTATATTATGCGGAATTAATGCCATCCACCCACGACATGTGGTAAGAATCATTTATCGACACCTGACGAAAGGTAATTATGACACCTGATGTCGGACTACGTGCTAGACGCGCCACGCTCCCCGCCGAGCGTACCCTGTCCGGTGCCATATCTTGTCGAATGCAGCCCTTGCGGCTGCTTTTTTATGCCCGGCACATTCAGTAACTTCCATGAGGTCCTAATGTCGAAAAAGACCGCCCGCCGTTCCGCCCCCAAACACAGCAACGTTCGCGCCCTGCACGCCGATGTCCGGCCATGGGAAATGGGACCTGGTCGCGCGCCCCGCGAAGAAGATCGCGACCAGCGGTATGTGCGTCATGTCAAACCGAAAACGGAGACGCAACGAGCGTTTATCGAGGCGCTCGACGCGTTCCATCTGGCATTGGCGCTCGGCCCGGCCGGAACAGGCAAGACCTATCTGTCGATCGCCAAGGCGGTCGAGGCGCTCGACGCGGGCGAAGTCCAACGGATCGTGCTCACACGCCCGGCAATGGAAGCAGGTGAATCCATCGGGTATCTGCCGGGCAGTCTGCAAGAAAAAATGGCGCCGTATCTTAGACCATTGTTCGATGCGTTGTCGGATCGCCTGGGGAGCAGACATCTCGGCAAACTGATCGCGGACGGAACCATTGAGATCGCACCGGTCGGATATATGCGAGGACGGACGTTGAACCGGTCGTTCGTGGTGATCGACGAGGCGCAGAATTGCACCTACGGCCAGATCAAGATGCTGCTAACCCGGCTCGGCTGGAATTCCACTATGGTGGTCACCGGAGATCCGGATCAATCGGACTTACTGCTGGGAATGTCGGGATTGCAGGACATCGCGGCTCGGCTCGACGCCTTGGAGGACGTCGCGGTGATTCGTTTCACGAACGAAGACGTGGTCCGGCATCCCTTGGTCTCCAGCATTCTCGAGGTTGTGTAGGGAAACTTCGGCTAGCCGCCGCCATCCGCACGAAGGTAGAGGTCGGTTTTTTCAAACCGGTGAGGTTTGCCGCAATGCGGGCAATCGGGAATGTTCTGATCCGCATTGCCTGGATCGAAGCCTTCAAGCTGACTCCATTCCATATTGAGCCCGACATAGACCGGTTTCCGCGTGGTCGGGCAATCCATGAATACCTGT
>Ga0055584_100007035_pt1 | contig 11031 bp, 11 predicted proteins | sample OSDHelmetaG_FD_58716 | JGI IMG/M metagenome (GOLD analysis project Ga0055584, IMG submission 58716) | Pelagic marine sediment microbial communities from the LTER site Helgoland, North Sea, for post-phytoplankton bloom and carbon turnover... | ecosystem: Environmental > Aquatic > Marine >...
CGTTTGGCATGTGCCTCAGTCGAATCCGGATATCAAACCCAACCCAAGAGTGGGGTTTGATGCGGTAATGGATATATTCGTGTCAGGGGTAAATATCTATCAGCAGGGATCGATGGATGTTCAGTTACAGCGTCTGGTGGCTGATGAAGACTGTGTAATGTCACAGTTTACCCTGCTGGCGAAACTTGCCAATGGTAAGGACTATAAAAATGACTACATTATGTTGTTTTCTGTTAAAGACGGAAAAATAAACGGCGTTTGGGAGTACCTGGATACTTTGTATCAGTATCAGCTTGGTACTTTTGAAGGAAGGACGTAAAAGGTATTGCCTTAGTTAGCGGCATTTGTAATCGGGATCGCGTCCTTGCTGCCTGGCCAGTTTACCTTCTTGGTAATCTTCGGATTGAAATACCATGGCTTGGGTAAGCGCTTCGTCAGTCAAAGAACGTTGAACCTCAGGGTTGGCAATATTATGCAAGTTTCGTTTAAACATTTTCACCGCAAAGGCAGAAGATTTTGAAATCTGATGGGCTACTTCCAAAACGGTGTCATCCAACTGATCATCGGCTACAACCCTTGAGACTACACCGTGACGCAGGGCTTCTTCTGCATCCATAACTCTGCCGGTATAAACCATATCAGCGGCTATACCGTGACCGGCAATTTGGAAGAGACGGGCCGTGCCTCCGGTATCGGGTAGCACGCCATGGGTAACTTCAGGTAAGCGCATTTTAGCGGACTCTCCAGCAATTCGCATATCGCAGAGCAGGGCGCGCTGAAATGATCCCCCCATGGCCCAGCCCTTTATGGCAACAATGATAGGAATTTCTATTTCAAAAAAAAGCTTGGTGTTTTTGTGGCCGTTTTCAATAAATTCGAGGTCGCTAATACCTTCTGGACGCCCACCCATTTCGGTAAGATCACGGCCGGACGAAAAACTCTTGCCATTGCCGCGCCACACAACTGCACGTAAATTTTTATTGTCTTTAATTTCAGCTAACAACTCCCAGAGTTTGGCGTCAGCTGCATTGTTAAAGGCATTGTGTTTGTCGGGGCGATTGTAGCTGAGAATGGCTACACTGCCGTCAAATTCCAGAGTGAGTTCGTCAGACATTTTTTATTCCTTCGGATGTATAAATCCGTTCATTTTAGATTTCCTGAAAGGATAGCGGGGTTTTCAAGACTCGCTGTGAATACATCCATGTACGCTCGACATTAGCTTCCCTGCTGATGTCGGTCTTGCAAACCCCGCTGTCCTTTCCTTCCGTGCTGATCATGTCTAGTTTGATCAGCTGGCAGTAAATTTCGGTTTTCTTTTTTCTGAAAAGGCTTTTACAGCTTCAACATAATCATTGGTCTGAGCGCTCTGTACCATGCGCTCAGCCTCAACAGAGAGGTGTTCTTCAAGGCTACTGTTCCAGGACTGATTAATATTGTCTTTCATATAGCGGTAGGCGATGGGTGGCCCTTCGGCCAGTTGTGTTGCCCATGCCATTGCCTGTTCAAGTAAATCATCTTTTTTGGTAACGCGGTTAACAATACCCAATTCGAGGCATTTTTCAGCGCTCAATCGTTCCGGGCTGAAAAATAGCTCTTTGGCTTTTGCATCACCGACGAGTCTGGGTAAAAACCAGGAACTGCCGTAGTCGCCAGCCAGCCCAAGGTTGGCATAGGCGGTAATCACGAAGGCTGTGTCAGCAGCAATACGAAGATCGCAGGCAAGTGCCAGGGCAAATCCTGCGCCGGCGGCAGGCCCCGGCAGTACCGCCAATGTTGGCTTTGGAATGCTATGCAGCAGCAGCGGAATACGATGTTCCCAATGCAGTTGCTGCACTCGGTCTTCATAGGAAACGGGTTTTCCATCCTTTGCCATATTCTTGGTATCGCCGCCTGCGCAAAAGGCATTGCCCGCGCCGGTAAGAACAATACAGCGTATATCTGGGTCATTTTCGAGTTTGGGAAGATATTCAAGCAGCCCCTTTTTCATGTCCAGGGTAAGCGCATTTTTTGCTTCAGGGCGGTTCAGTGTTAATACTGCAACGTGGTTTTCTACCTGTAGTTTAAGTTGATCCTGGTTTGTCATTTTTGTCACCGATTTCGTATACAAAGGCAGATTAGCAGTATTAATCATCAGATAGCGAGAATGGTTCTCGGCCCAGTTGTTCACGTATAGGGCTGAATTCTGGCTGTAGCATGGCCCTGCGTTGCCAGTTGGCTCCGTCGACTACCAGGGTATGACCAGTGATATACGATGCAAAGGGTGACGCCAGAAAGGTTGCTGCCCAGCCTAATTCACGCGGTAATCCTACTCGACCTCCTGGACAGCGCTTGTCTTCTAATTCTCCCCGTCCGGGTACGGCTTTGATATTGGCGACCTCATCGTCGTGGGGGAACAGTCCTGGCACCAGTCCGTTTACCTGGATGCCGTAGGGTCCCCACTCTACAGCTAGAGACTCAGTCATATTTTTAACGCCGGCTTTTGCCGCAGAAGAATGAGCAAACCCTGGGCCCCCTGTCCATGCATAGGAGGCGCCGATATTGATAACAGAGCCTGGTTGGTTTGCATCGATTAGTCTGCGTGCCAGCTCCCGTGAACAATAGAAGGTGCCATTGAGCACGATGTCGACAACTGTGCGCCAGCCATTTGGGCTGAGATCTTCTGCAGGTGCGGGGAAGTTACCCGCAGCATTGTTAATTAATATGCTGGGTAATCCCAGTTTTTCGGTAACCTCATCAAAAGCGTTGGCAATTTGTTCTGGGTTACGAATGTCGGTGGCCACAGCAATAGCTGTTGCGCCTATGGCTTCCAGTGCTTCAACTCCAGCCTGCAAGTGTTCCGGTTTGCGGCTAAGAATAGCCACTGAGGCTCCCAGTCGCCCAAATTCCAGCGCTATGGCTTTACCCAGACCAGTTCCGCCGCCGGTTACAATAACAACCTTGCCATTATAACTGCCTTTAGCCAGGGCACTTTCACCTAAGGCAGGTGGTAGCGGTAATGACATGATTTCCTCCAGGCGTTTGGCCGGTTGATTAATAATTTTTTGCTAATATTTGTTCGACCAACAGTGTTCTCTGAGTTTGACCTGTAGATGGGGTTTTTGGAAATGAGTCCATAAATTCCAATCTTCTAGGTTTTTTGAAATTGGCCAATTTGTCTGCGCAGTGCTGTTGTAGTGTTTCCAGGTTAACTTCAGCGCCGGAATCATCTCGAATAACAATTGCGCACACGGTTTCACCCCATTGCAGATCCGGGATGCCAACCACAGCAATTTCCAGCACACCAGGGCATGAAAGTAATACCTGTTCAACTTCAACCGGGGCTACAGATTCGCCTCCGGTGCGAATAATTTCTTTAAGCCTACCGACCACTGATAAATAGCCCTCATCATCAAGGGCACCAATATCGCCAGTATGAAACCAGCCGTCTCTTAGTGCTTCAGCCGTGGTCTCTGGCTTGTCAAAATAACCATCGGTTAAATAGTCGCTGCGAATACAAATTTCACCGCCTTCAGCAAGCTTGAGCTCGCCACCGGGAGATACCTGCCCGACGCTGCCGGGTTTTCGCATGACATCGCCATCGAGCAGCGCGGTGCCTGAGCCAACTTCGGTGGAACCGTAGAAAATTCTCAAATCGGCATGGGGGAATCGCTGTTTGAGTTCAACCAGTAGTTCCATTGGGGTTGCTGAAGTTCCTGTATCCATAAAACGCAGGGTACTTGTATCCCACTTGTCGGAATCGATATCCAGTATTCTTTTCCAAACGGCGGGAATGCAATAGAGGCGGGTACCTTTGCGTTCCTGCACTGCATCTAGCAAGACTTCGGCAGTCGGTGTTTCAACCAGCACTATTTCTCCCCGGGTTTGCCATGCACATAAAATCAATGCAAAACCGGCCATATGAAACAGGGGGAACATACAAATTGAAATTTCTGGTTCGGCGACAAACAGACCCTGATATGTTCGCAGGTAGTGAGCCTTGTGGGAGATGATTACGCCCTTGGGCATACCTGTGCTGCCACTGGTGAAGAATATAACGTGAGGGTCTTCTTCCTTGAGTTGTGGTTCAAAATACTCCTGGGTGTTGCCACTGGATTGCCCAGGGGCTAGGCGAAAATTCAGATCATTGCCGCTTGCGCTGAAGTCACCCAGTGAAGCGAGGCTGGCTACCCCTGTTGCATTTTTTACGACGATCGCATCCGCTATATGAGCTTCATCGGCAATAATCAACACGGGTTTTGACAGCTCGGTAACCGGAATAGCTTCTTCGGCGTTGTATCTTGCGTTTAGCGGTGCATAGACAGCGCCGAGTTTGGCGCAGGCCATAAAAATTGGTAGTACATCGAGAGAGGTTTCGGTCCAGCACACAATTCTGTCGCCATAACCAAACCCTTGGTCATGGAGTGCCCAGGCAAAACGGTTACTGATCTCGTTTAATTGTCTGAAAGTGAGGGACTTTCCAGCCATCCACGCCGCAGTTCTTGCCGGCACTACGCTGGCATTTCTCCTTAGGATATCGCCGATTAGCAGTTGGGTCTTTTGAGACATTCTCAGTTTTCCTGGCTTGCCTAATTATTATAGTTATGTGATTATAAGAATCACGTTCTGCAAAGTAAAGAATAAGATTCCGGTCATTATGGAAGCAATATTAGCTTGATCAGTATGCTGGAAATTTTCGGATCAATAGGCCTTGAAGGCTTTTATTTCAAGGTTTAAACCAAGTTTAAGGTGGCTTGAATATGAGCGAAAAGCAACAGACTCCGTTAAAAATCCTGACAACCCTTCCAGAAGTTGCATTGCAGCGACTGATTGATGAGGTGGGTAATGTTGAAATTATTACGCTGCCAGAAGGCGGCGGCGCTATGCCCGAAGGTATGGAGGGTGAGGTGTTAATAATGCCTCCATGGGACCCGGGTAATCTTGCTGAAATTCTCAGTCGCGGTGTGAAGTGGATTCATACTATTGGTACCGGTGTCGATAAAATGCCAATGGATATTGTGGGTGACACCCTGTTGACCTGTGCCCGGGGTGCCAGTTCTATTCCGATTTCAGAGTGGGTGATAGCGTCAATGCTTGCCTTTGAAAAACAGTTTCCTGAAACCTGGCTAAGTGCACCACCCGAGCAATGGGGGCAGGCAAATCTGGGTTCCCTTCGAGGTAAAACTCTGGGCCTGATTGGTTTTGGTGGTATTGGAACAATGACTGCAGAATATGCTCAGGTATTTGGCATGAAGGTGATTGCCTATCGTCGCAGCAACAAACCGGCTGAAGTAGAGGACGTAGACATTGTTGACGATATCAATCAGGTAATGTCTCAGTCGGACCATATTATATTGGCTCTGCCGCTGACACCTGAAAGCCGACACTGCATCAATCGCGAAACGTTGGCCTCAATTCCTGAGGGAGCGGGGGTTCATTTTTGCAATCCATCTCGAGGTGGTCTGGTGGACCACGATGCGCTTCAAGAGGCTATTGAAGATGGTCGAATCGCACGAGCTTCTTTGGATACAGTGGAGCCTGAACCGCTACCTGAAGGCCATTGGATGTACTCACACCCGAAGGTAAAACATACAGCACATATTTCATGGGCCATGCCTGAGGCATTTGGTTTGTTGATAGATACGTTTATTCGTAATGTGATTTGTTATCAGAAAGGAGAGACTCTGGAAGGGGTGGTGGATAAGGACAATGTCTACTAACGCTATCAATACGAACAGTTCAGTTGCCAGCCGCGCTGTCGATCGAGCCATCGAGGGGCGGCGTAATGCCTATCAGGAAGAGGTAACTCGTCTGGTGCAGGCCAGTTTTAAACTGATTCGTGAGTCGGGAAATCTCGAACCAAAGGTCAGTGAAATCGTGTCTGAGGCGGGTTTGTCCAATCAGGTTTTTTATAAACATTTCCGTTCTAAAGATGAATTGTTATTAGCCGTGTTAGAAGAGGGCAGTAACCTGCTAAAGGGTTATCTCGAACACCGCATGGAAAAGGCCAAAACAGCAGAGCAGAAAATACGTCATTGGGTTGATGGCATGCTGGCGCAGGTTGTTAATGAAGAGGCCGCATCAGCAACGCGGCCATTTTCATTGTCGCGGGCACGCTTGTCTGAACTATTTCCAGCTGAAGTTACGGCCTCGGAGGCGCAGTTGACCGGGGTGTTGCGAGCGGCCATTCAGGAGGCGATTGATTCAGGACATATGCCAAAGGCAGATGCCGAGCGCGACGCGGAAGTCATAAACAATATGGTAATGGGCTGGATTGAACGAAAAATGGCGGTAGCTCAACCGCCAAAAAAGATGGATGTAGAGCATCTGATTGAATTTATTATTTCTGGGCTGAAGCGAAAAGATATTTAATAACTCAATAATGAACCTTTGAATATCAAAGGGAGGGCAGTAGTGGAAATTGAAATTATGATGACTGGAATCGGCGGCCAGGGCGTGCAGTTGATCGCTCAGACGTTGGCGAGGGCAGCAACACTTGAAGATAGAGATGTGATGTTGCTAGGCACCTATGGCGGCACAATGCGCGGAGGTAATACAGACTCCACCATGGTGATAGCCGATCAACCGGTTAGTTCGCCTCCTATGTTATCGAAGATTGGCGTGGCACTGGCCATGCATCATGAATTTTGGGGTAACCTGGAAATGCGTCTGCGCCCGGGGGCAGTGGTGATATTGAATGATTCAGTTTTTGTTGGTGATGTCACCGACAAGGATGTCATCGTACACCGAATTCCAGCGACCAAACTTGCTAACGATTTGAAATTACCTATGGGCGCTGCAATGGTTTTTCTTGGCGCCTATGCGAAATTAAGTGGCATTGTTTCCTTGGAGTCTTTGATTGCGGCGATGACGGCGTCTTTGCCCTCATACAGAACTCAACACATTGAATCAAATACCAAAGCACTGACTGCTGGTTATGAGTCGGTTGAAGCCAATCTCAGCCCGGCCTGGGCCGAAAAAGCTGCTTAAACTGGGGAACTTAGTATGGAACAGGTAAAAACCCGGGGAACCGTCAGGATCGATACAGAGCGTTGTAAGGGCTGTGAACTGTGTATCCCCGCATGTAAACCAGGCGTGCTTTTTATGTCTGAAGATCGAAATACAATTGGCATGCACTATCCCGAGTTGTTGGCGGGCTGTACTGGCTGTACTGCCTGTGCGTTGGTTTGTCCTGATTTTTGCTTTGAAATATATCGTTACAACGAGCCCGTATTTATAGAGGTGCAATCATGAGTCGCCAATTATTGGAAGGGTCAGAAGCAATAGCAGCAGCTGCCGTTGCCGCTGGTTGTAGGTTTTTTTGTGGATATCCGATGACGCCTTTTACCGAGACTCTGGAATTTTTTGGTAAAAAATTGCCCGAGGTAGGCGGCGTTTGCATTAATGCAGAAAGTGAGCTTGAAGCCATTGGTATGGCGTGGGGCGCGTTGGCAACGGGTGTTAGAGCCGCTACCGGTTCAACCGGTCAGGGGCTGGCGCTAATGCAGGAGTCATTGTCGGAAATCACAAGGTCTGAATTGCCGTTGGTGTATTTCAATATGGCACGGGGCCAGGGTGATTATTTTCAGGCTACCCGCGGCGGCGGTCACGGTGATTACCGTCATATTGTGTTGGCGCCCGCCGATGTCGTTGAAGCCGTTGAATTGACCCAGTTGGCATTCTATCTTGCAGATTTATGGCGCAATCCAGTAATGATTTACGGCGACTATTTGTTGGCCCACACCAATGAAACTGTGGAAATGAAAACCATTGAGTATCCCACATTGCCAGCCAAGGATTGGGCGGTAGACGGATCCTTGGGTGGTACCGGTAAGTCTCGCAATATCAACCCTATTGGTATGAGCAAACTCAAGCATGAGATCGAGCCAGAGTCATTTTGGCGCAGGCTGAACAAAAAGACCAAGGAGATGGAGAAGGCCGAAGCTAGACATGAACAGGAATTTGTAGAGGACGCGGAAATGGTTGTTGTGGCCTTTGGAACGGTAGCCCGTTTTGTTCGTCATGTGGTGCGAGAGATGCGAGCTGAAGGCATCAAGGTCGGTTATATTCGGCCAATAACGCTGTGGCCTTTCCCCTATGAAGCGTTGTCCAGTGCGGCAGATACTGTGAAGTCAGTAGCCGTGATGGAACAGAATGCCGGTCAGATGATCGACGATGTTAAATTAGGTGTGCTGGGCAAAGCGCCAGTGCTTTCTATCGGTGGAATCTCATCGGATGAAGCGGGTTTTGGTATTGGCCCGATTCACGATGCAGAAGACGTTCGCAGACGTATTGAGTGCGGTTTGCGCGGAGAGGAGATGGAACCATGAGCAATGACGCTAAGGTAAGACAAAATATCATCAGTACTGATGTTGTACCCGAGGTTCCATCGGAACAGTTAATTCCCTTTAAGCCCGACTTGTTACTCAGCGAAGATCATCATCTATGTCCAGGCTGTGGTGAGCCCACAGCTGTGCGGATGATGTTGGAGGCTATTCAGGAATTGGGTTTGGCGCAAAAGGCCATTGGTGTTGTGGGCATTGGTTGCTATACGGCTTTGACAGGCGTTATTGATACTGATTTGGTTCAGGCCCTGCATGGTCGAGCACCCTCAGTGGCAACCGGTGTCAAACGCATGTTGCCAGATTCCCTAACCTATGGCTTGCAGGGCGATGGAGATATGGTCAGCGAAGGGCTGCAGGAAGTTATTCATACCGCTGCCCGGGGTGAGAATGTCACCATAATTTTACTCAATAATGGTGTGTTCGGTGAAACCGGTGGTCATATGACGGCTTCGACTGTTGTCGGGCAGAGAACCAAAAATACCCTTGATGGCAGAGACGCAGAGGAGCATGGGCATCCGATTTTGATTTCGGAAATGATTGCGGGTTTAAGTGGTGCTGCCTATGTTGCCCGCTGTGGCGTATTTAACGCATCGCAAACAGTTCATACCAAACGAATTCTTAAGAAAGCCTTTCAGACGCAAATAGACAAGAAAGGGTTTTCTTTTGTGGAAATTCTGACTATGTGTCCTACCGGTTGGTTTGTGCCAGTAATTGAGGGTCCGGGCTATCTTGAAAATGTGTTGGGTGAAATTCATCAGCTGGGGGAAATTAAAAGCTGTGATTGATGCAGAGTGAAACCTGGTTTTTAATGAAGCCAGACTTGCCTGAACTGAATCCGGGCGCTGCTCGCCTAGCAACACAGAACAGCTAAAACTAGCCCTGCAGGCCTCAGCTACTCAACGTTTACTGAGTCTCAGTATAGTGCCTTATCATGCAAGCTGCGGCTCATCGATCGAACTAAAAACTGATGTATAGTAGTTCGCAGTATTTTCCCCTCAGCTTGGCTGGATATTTAAAGAGCACTTCACACATGCAAAATAAAAAAAATATTTTTCATCTTTGTAGTTTTTTACTTTTATTGGTTTGCCCTCTGGCTGATGCCGAGCTATCGCCTGGAAAGCAACAGATAGCCAAGGCTATCGATACACAGGGGAAGCACTACAGTGAACTCGCCCACCAAATCTGGTCTTATGCCGAAGTTGGTTATAAAGAATTTAAAAGCACTGAGTTGTTGCAGCGTGAGCTCAGTGATGCAGATTTTAAAGTTGAGGCCGGTGTGGCGGGCATTCCCACTTCATTTGTCGCAAGCTTTGGCAGCGGAAAACCGGTTATTGGCATTTTGGGAGAATTTGATGCCTTACCGGGCTTGTCCCAGCAGGCGGTGGGTCATCGTAGCCCGCTGAATGAAGGCGCGGCTGGTCATGCCTGTGGGCACCATATGTTTGGCGTAGGGTCACTAGCGGCAGCTATAGCAATAAAAAATTGGCTAAATTCCACTAAGCAATCGGGCACCATCCGCTATTACGGTACTCCTGCCGAAGAGGGCGGCTCTGGTAAAGTCTATATGGTGCGAGAGGGATTGTTTGATGATGTAGATACAGTACTCAATTGGCATCCCGGGCCAACCAATACCGCGATGGCAATGACCTCTTTGGCTAATAAGTCTGCTCGGTTTAATTTTCACGGTGTCGCCAGTCACGCCGCTGCAGCACCTGAGCGGGGACGCTCGGCTCTCGATGGTGTTGAGGCGATGAATTACATGGTTAATATGCTGCGCGAGCACATGGACGCTAGCGCCCGCGTTCACTATGTCATTACCCAAGGAGGAGAAGCCCCCAATATTGTGCCCGAATATGCCCAGGCTTATTATTATGTTCGCCACCCCGATTATCGAGAGCTTAGTAAACTCTGGAACAGAATTATTAAAGCTGCAGAAGCTGCAGCACTGGGCACAGAGACCAGTATGGACTATGAGGTGATGCACGGTAATTACAACAAATTACCCAATGAAACGGTTACTCGGTTGGTGCATGCTAATCTAAATGCTATTGGGGGTATTGATTACACGGTCGAAGAGCAAGCATTTGCCGAGGCTATTCAGAAAACCTTCGCAGCAGTTCCCGAAGGTGGTGAGTTGGGTACGGAAAAAACTGTTTTGGACTATGGAGAGACCAGTATGGGCGGTTCCACTGATGTTGGAGATGTCAGTTGGCTCACTCCAACCACTGATCTTGGTACCGCAACATGGGTGCCCGGAACGGCAGCCCATAGCTGGCAAGCAGTAGCTGCTGGTGGTACCACTATTGGTACAAAGGGAATGCTGTTAGCAGCAAAAGTGTTGGCGATGACGGCAGTTGATTTATACTCCGACCCTGAGCATATTATCGATGCAAAAAAAGAACTGGAAAGACGCAGAGGAAAAGATTTTCGATATAAGCCGCTGTTAGGTACACGCAAGCCTGCATTGGATTACCGTTACTAGGGGTAATTGTAAGATGTTATCAAAACCTGGAGTCAGTCCAGAACTGACCGCGAGACAGTCCTTGGCCTGTTGTTTAAGAATTCTGGCAAAAGAAGGCTGGAATGAAAATTTTGCCGGACATATCACTTGGCAACTGCCTGATAGCCAGACCATGCTGTGTAACCCTGACTCAATGTGGTGGCAGGAGGTCACTGCGGCAGATATTTCTGAGGTTGATTTTGATGGTAA
>Ga0055584_100007036_pt1 | contig 11031 bp, 6 predicted proteins | sample OSDHelmetaG_FD_58716 | JGI IMG/M metagenome (GOLD analysis project Ga0055584, IMG submission 58716) | Pelagic marine sediment microbial communities from the LTER site Helgoland, North Sea, for post-phytoplankton bloom and carbon turnover... | ecosystem: Environmental > Aquatic > Marine >...
ACAATACATGATGACGATAATCAAGCTATCGCAGCATGAGGGTTTTCATCAAGTAGAACAAATTTACAGCCTGATGTCTAGCTAAGCCGTAAACTTTAAAAACCTTTATTAATTATATGCTTATTAAATAAGAAAGAGGCTATATAGGTATTAATACTGAATAGGTTACGTCGAGACAGCGGTAAATTACCGTGGCCATTACCTGCTAATTTTTGGTGAGAGTGTCGCTGATTACCTTCCTTCTGATGAGGCAAAACAGTCTAGCATAGCTGCATTTTTACAAACCACTAAAGTTATCGAAACACTCTTGCCAAAAGATGCAACCTTTGAGCAAAAGCGTAATGCCACCCTACAAATATGGTCCATTGTGCATGGCTATATTGGTTTAATGCACCATGCTATTGCAGAAGAAGTTGATAGTGCTCATCGGTAAGGTTTAATGCTAGATACTGTTAGCCTAAATGTTGACGCGCTGCAAAAGCTTCATCAGTCAACTAACTGATAACGCGAAACAATCACGGTGCAAGAAATCAACTCTCAGCTCTGTCACTTAAAAATACTATTTCTGATGGCTTAGCTATAAACGCAACGGCTATTACCATTTGATTCAATAGTAAAAAGTGTTAAGTTTAGTATGCGTCGTTGATAGTATATTGATATTTCAACTAAATTTTCATACTACAAATATTGACTATAAAGAGTGCTCGATAGCCTGGGTGAATATTAACATGAAAACTTCAAATAAAATCATAAATTTAAACCAATGGCATACTAGCGGCGATTATTTTGATTTTCACGGCCAGCAAATTTTTTACCGAGTCAAAGGTGAAGGCGTGCCATTACTACTAATTCACGGGTATCCAACGGCAAGCTTCGACTGGGGTAAAGTGTGGCCTCAATTGAGTGAAACGTTTCATTGTATAACACTCGACATGCTTGGCTTTGGCTTTAGCGATAAACCCCAACAGAGTTATAGTATTTTCACTCAAGCTGATATTTATTGTGCATTAATTAAAAAGTTAGGGATTAAATATTGTCATATCATCAGCCATGATTATGGTGACACGGTTGCTCAAGAGTTGTTAGCTCGACAAAATGAAAAAACACTGCCTTTTAAGATCAAAACTTTGCATTTACTTAATGGCGGTATATTTCCTGAAACCCATCGCCCTGTGCTGATGCAAAAATTACTTTTAAGCCCTTTAGGCGGCTTACTTGTTAGATTGATGAGCAAAAAAACATTAGCAAAGAATTTACAGAAAATATTTGGCCCTAATACCCTTCCAAGCACACAAGAAGTAACAGACTTTTGGTCGTTAATACGTTACAACAACGGCCATCTGGTGATGCACAAACTTATCTCTTATATTGTTGAAAGACGAGTCAATAGAGCAAGGTGGGTCGGTGCATTGCAACATACGAAAATCCCACTTCGCTTGACCAATGGCTTGTTTGACCCAATATCAGGTGCTCATTTAGTAACACGATACCAGCAACTTATTCCAAATGCTGATGTAATTTGCCTTAAAGACATTGGTCATTACCCACAAATTGAAGACCCTAATGGAGTTGTTGCTGCTCAATTAGACTTTATTACCCCTGAGGGAGTTAATCGGTTTTCAACGCAAGTTAAGTAACAATTCGATTTTTGTAAAAAAGAGGAATAACATCGCTGTTATTCCTCTTATCGTTGTGACTTATTTAGCGCACTTTATTTACCTATAAGTAACTAGCACTAAAGCAGAAGGCCCAGATACTTCCATATAAATTAGCTTGTTTGGCAAACTTCTAAGCAAAAGATTAATGACCTAAAGTTGACCACATGAAAATAATCACCTTAAAAATATGCTTTAGATAACACCTAATAGAGAAAAATTTATCTCTAATAAATTAAAGTACTTAAACTTATGTGGCTGCTTAAATTTGGCTAGTCTTTTACCAAAATTTTTGATTTCTTGCAGTCTACACGCCAATCTTCTGTGCCATGCATTACCAAGAATACTATTTCAATGGTTAATCCCTTACAACTAGAGAATTACTACGCCTTTTATCTGAAATATGAAAAACAGCTAAAAACCACCTGCCATCATATTATGGCATCAGTTAGCTTTTACTGGTTTTTAGTTTACTCAAAACATCTTCTAGCGCGATAATATCAGTGTTAATAATCATCGCACTTTGTTTAGAAGCTTCAGATAAAATTAACACTTCCTTGGTAGCATCTCCAACAATCACCATATTTCGATTAAGCTCTTCTGAGACTTGGCTTTGCTCCTCTGCTGCCGCAGCAATTTGAATGATATGCTGAGTAACTTCACTTATTTGCAGAACGGTTTCTTTCATTTTAACAAAAGCCGCATTAGATTTAGATGCTGCGACTTGAGCCTTTTCAGTACCTTGCTCAATAAGATTTACTGTCGTGGTCACTTCTTCCTGTAATGAAGAAATAACTTGTGATATTTCATCAACAGAATCCGCCGTTTTAGATGCTAGGGCTCTTACTTCATCTGCAACGACACTGAAACCTCGACCATGTTCACCAGCTCTAGCGGCTTCAATGGCAGCATTTAAAGCCAGTAAGTTGGTTTGATCAGCAATCGCACTAATAACGTCTAATATTTTTCTGATATCTTCACTACGCATTGACACTGCTTTTACTGCATCTGTAGCAGTTGCCATCTCGTTCGACAACGTGGTAATTTCAGTGGTGGCCAAGGAAACGTCAGATTCTGTGCCTTTAATTGAGTGACTTGCGGCGTCAGCATTGGTTGCAGCATTAGAGGCAGTAGTGGCAACTTCAGATGCTGTTGCTGACATCTCAGTAATGGCCGTAACAATGCTATTAACTTCCATCTCTTGAAGAGATATTTGTGCATGGGTTTGTTCAGCGTTGTGCTTACTTTCTTCACTTTGCTCAAGCACCATTTGCCCTGATTTTTTTGCTTGCTCTAATAAATCTCTAACGGTTTCTCTAAACTGGTTAAAGGCGACACTCAAGCTAATTAACTCAGCATGTGAATGCACCTGAAGCTCTTGCGTTAAGTCACCACCTTGACCAGCAAGCTCAGCCATTTTATCTGCTACAGCTTTCACTGGTTTAACAATACTTCGAGTAAAGAAGTTAACTAAAATTAAAGCAAAAATAGTAGAAACTAAGGCTAGCACAAGAAAGCTGATCAATATTTTATTAATAATTTCAGTAATATCATTAGAGATTTTAGCTACGGGTGACATAGCAATATTAATATCAATACCAACAATTAAATGCCATTCATTATCTGCAAGATTAATTTTAATAGGCCGAACAACGTACAATAAACCATCAATAACTATCGATTTATTTTGTCCAGAAATACTCAGCAACTCAGTACTGCTGTCGAGCGCTTCTTTAATTGGACGTGCCAAGCTATCTTCTTGTTCTGTAGCTGCCGCCAAAAACCCGTCCTGACTGACAATTAATACACTTGATTTACCACCATAAAGTGACGCTTTTAATTGTTGTGCTTTTTCTTGTAATATCGGTAAATTAAGATCGGATCCAACAACCCCCCTAAATTCTCCATTAGCAATTACAGGTACAACTAAACTCGTCATAAGTTCAGTATACCCAGGCCTAATTTCATATTTATAAGGGCTACTAATACAAGGCTTTAAACTTTCTTTTGAGCATAGATACCATTGTGCTGCGCGGTTGCCAAACTCATCTAACGTTTCATCGTATTTTTCTGCTGAGTCGTCAACGATTTGCTGAGATATTTTATTATCTTGCTCTCGAAAAAAATAAACTTCTAAACTACCTGAGTTAGTAACAGAGTGACTATAACCTGAAGTGAAATTTGCATCCTCACCGTCAAACTTATCAGCATCAAACTGTGCATACATTGAAGAAACTTTGCTATACGACAAGCTATTTTTCACCATAGCTTCAACCTGCCCGCGACTATAAGGCTCTGGCAATTTACCTTCAATACTCGCAGCAAGCTGGTTCGCTAACTTATGCGGGTAAACGTAATTTTCATTGAAAACACTCGAAATATCAGCAGCAATTGCACTAGATTTAGCAGCGACTGTTTGCTCAATTTGAGCTCTAACTTCAGTACTTACCCCTGAAACAATATCTTTTTCAGCATCATTTAAGGATATTGAACTCACTAAAATAAAACTTAGCGACATTAAAATCAACAAGCCTCCAACCACTAGCAGTAACTTCAGGGATAAGCTTTTCTTTTGTAATAACATTTATTAACCTCAAATAAGATCAGGTCTTAGTAAACAGACCATGACACTTCAATATGTAGAATTTAGCTTAAAAAACGATATAGATTAGCTTATTAAAATCCATAGCATCTTGTACTTCGTTTTTATTCCAGTCCTTCGTGAAAAAGGCGTTAAGCTCTGCGTTATCTTAATGGATTTAAGTACTTATATTATGTTGGGAACATATAACCTTTGTATTAGTTTGAAAGCCACACTGCATTCCTAAAAATACGTCTTGAACGAGTTATATTAAATAACGCTGAAACACGTTATAAAGTATTATAGCTATATATCATAAACATAACTAACCATAGTTAGATAAAGTCATTCTCGCCATATAAATTATGGCTTTGTTTATCCTAAATAACGAAAAATATTCAGAGCCAACTGAGTGCTGTTTTATGCGGCATAAAAAGGGGAATAACATCGCTGTTATTGCCCTTATGTAACAGCAATTAATTGAATCGATTCGTGATTTTTAGAGACTATATAGATGGTATGTTGACATTAAAAATAAAGGATTTATTCCAATACAACAATATCTTTTTCTTGTTGGCTAGGAGTCGTAAATAAACGTTGGCTACCATCAGCACTAACATCAATTATTTTATCAAATATGGTCGGCAATATACTGAGGTATGTTGCCTGCTTTCCTTTCATATCAACCTGCCATAATTCTTTGCTCTTTGTTCCGTTATCAGCTTCATCATTTAGTTGAAATAGCACTCCATCACCAATAGAGACTGAGGCAACAATCTTCTGGTCATCACTTGCTTTATAAAGAACAAGCTCGTTTTCTTTTATGACTTTTACAATGCTGTTATCTTTAATAATAACAAGTTCGTCTTCTACTAAATGAGCATAGTTGATATTCCCACTTGTTATTGGCGTTAACTTATTAGTGTCTAAATTATATTTAGTAATAGTAATTCCTGTGTCACTTCTATAATCAACTAACAAGGCATTCTCCTTTTGATACCAAGCATAAACATATGAAATATCTATTGATTTCTCTAGGAAGTGATTTTTTTTAGTCAATGGGTCAATAAACAATAATTCCGAGCCTAAATTTATTAAAACGGTTTTGCCATCATTTGACCACAGTGGTGCGCTATCTATGCTTTGCCGATCTTTATTAGCAAAAAGTAATTCAGTTGTTCCCGCATGATAGAGATAGACTTGTTGATACCCAGCATTCTCAGATAAATAAACAATGCCAGTCCCGTCAGGCGAAATATCTGCACTTGAGTCTATTGCATTTGAGTTTGCTACTGTTGTTACCTCGTTATTGTCATTGACCGACTGAAGTAACAGATCAACATCTGTCATCGATAAAACTAGGGCTATTTTATCTCCTTGAGTGTTAAAACTTGGACTTTCTATGTCTCTAAAGTTTAACCAATCAATGACTTGTACATCACCTTTCAAACTAAGAAGTTTTAGCTCTCTTATATCGGTAAGCAAGAGGTATTCGCCTAATGGGTGCCAGTTTATTTGTGTATAAACGGGCAAATTAGCTATTAAGGGCATCAGTGACTTATCTTCAAGATCAAGTAACTTAATATCAGTTTGAAAGCTTTGTCCGTACCCTGATAATGCCAGGGTATTGTTATCAGGGGATAAGCTCATATCATAAGGCATAAAACTATTATTTTGTTGCCAAATCAAATGAGCAGTCTTTGTCATCAGATCAACAGAGTGTATTGTAGCTTGTGTTGAGACTAAATCTTCATTTGGATAAGACAGATAATACAGGTGATTGTTCTTCCCCCATTGTATTGAACCTATATGCTTATTACTTTGAAAACGATAGATAACGTTTGGGAATAATGGCCTAGATAGCGACTTTGGCAGATCAAAATACCCTAGTTCAAAGCTACTGTTTACTTTACTAATATATGCTATTGCCTTGCCATCGCTTGACCAAGTTAACGATAAAAATTCTTGGCTATCCTTACTCAGTCGATATTCCTTTTTTGTGGTTAAATGCTTTATCCACAAGTGCGTTTGATGTCCATTGTCTGTTCGAATAAATACAACAGTATCGCTCACAGGAGAAAGTTCAGGCTGATACTCAAAAGATTGTGTTGAAGTGATAGGAGTCAGCTCACTAAATTGCGTTTTAACAGCTGAGGGGCTGTATGCTTTCCACATGATCCAGCCTAGCAAAACAAAGCTGATAGAGTAGATGCATTGATAAAACCTGCTTTTTGCGCTTTTATTAACAACTCGCTTATCTTTTGAAAAGATGTTCGTAATCGCTAAACGGTTGTCTGAATCACTTGATTGCAATTTTTTTAAAGACGGATCCGTAAGTTGTTCAACTTCAAGCTTTAGGCTATAACCACGCTTTGGGTGCGTATGAATAATAGACTGTTTTTTTGCATCATCGCCTAATGCTTTTCTTAATTGCGCAATACAACGAAGAACTGAACCGGAACTAAATAAGCTATTTGGCCAAAGCGCTTCAAATAGTTCTTGTTGGCTCACGACCTCACCTTGATGTAGAGCTAAATGATGAAGAACATCCATAACTTTGGGTTCTAATAATATTGTGCGACCCAAAATATCCAGTTGATTACGTTTCACATCAACATGATATTCACCAATTTTAAATTTCTCCAACACTTACTTCCTTTTTGCAGCGAAAAGAACAGAACATATCCTATTGATTTAATTGAACATCATATTTTAATCATAAAAAAATATCATCGTCATCATCGCCTATATTTTTTATTAAGGTATAAGTAATGGCAATAATTTTTTGCATTTTATCAGGTAAAAGTTCGTACAAAAACTATTTAATTTTTCAATAAATTTGACCTAAAAATACAGATTACCAATACAATAATAAGGCTAATAAAACGATGCTTAAATATCATATTAAAGTAACACTGCTCATCATAGTATTCTTCACAGCAACTATGGCTGAAGCTATTGTGATTCGACACGACATTGACGATAAGGATTATCAAAAACTAGCAGAAAGATATAAAGACTCAATAACATATAATGATGGCTGCGTTGGTACAGTTATAGATCCCTCATGGGTACTCACCGCAGCGCACTGTGTTACTCCTAAAGAGCAACGCCCTCTTTTTATCGAACACTTAGGAAAAAAATACCCCGTTGAATTGATCAAAGTACATCCAAAAAACAACACCGAAACAAATGCTTATGATATGGCATTATTACGGTTAAAGTGGCCAATGAATAACTCGCGACCAGCCATACTTTATCCTTTGTTTGATGAACAGGGTAAGCAAGTCACTTTCGTTGGTAATGGTAATTTTGGCAACGGTATTAAAGGGATCATAAGTACTAAAGCTATACTCAGAGCCGCGACAAATATCATAACAGGGGCTAGCCCAAGCCAATTATCCTTCACATTTGACAAGCCTGAGCATGCTCTGAGATTAGAAGGTATAAGTGGTCCTCACGATAGTGGCGGACCGGCGTTTATTGAACAGGATGGCAAGCTTTATATTGCTGGTGTTAGCTCTTGGCAAGATAATCAAGGTATAGAGGGTATTTATGGCGTAACGGAATATTATGCCAGAGTGTCAACCCAACAGCAGTGGATTAAAAATGTATTGCAAGAATATAAGTCGACTCCTGCTATGCAGCACGCATTATTAGTAGCGATTAAAACTGCCTCTGTCGACACGCTAAAAACACAGTTCTCTCAACATCCCACGTGGAAAAATAACGCCAATTTAACCAGAGAACTGCTTATTCAACTTATTTATCAATTACCGCCTGAGAGATCTCGAAAAGTCATCAATGTTGTACCTGAGTTAGCGACTTTAACACTTAATAATATCAGCTTGCCCAGTTACGTTATTGAGCAAGGAAATTGGCTGTTATTTGAAGCTTTAATAGATCTAGGCATCAATATTCATGAGAAGAATATTTATGGTGAATCCTATTTAACGCAATTATTAATGCTATACCCTCAAGCGTTAGCATTATCTCCATTACTCGATAAATTATTAAAAAATAACTTAGATATTAACGCCAGAGATGAACGAGGAAATACTGCCTTAGCTTTAGCTACCTATTTAGCTAATCGTGATAATAATTTAGAACGTGTGCAGTTATTGCTTGAAAAAAATGCGGATCCTAACATTGGTGATTTAGAAAATTACACCCCTTTAATGTATATAGCTAGTGTTGGGAACAGCAAGCTAGCAGCTTTGTTTTTAAAGTACGGTGCAAAAATTGATTTAAAAGATAGCACAGGCAAAAGTGCACTAGGTCACTTGAGAGAACATAATCGAAAGGTATTAATACCATTACTCACTAAAAATTAACTAAAACTTTACTAAAACTTAATTAAAAAAAGGGTAATAACATCGCTGTTATTACCCTTTAAAAATAATCTACCTAAAAATGATTAGTGGTTTTCAGAGACCATATTGATGGTATGGCTACTTTAGGACAAAATCTTAAATTTCAGTTTTATCATAAGACAATATTAGATACCGAGTGTACTGATAAAATTATTCAGTTCATATGTTGAAGACTCGTAACCTAACTTGAAACAATTAATGCATCTGCAATACTTTGTAAAAGACTATGTTGTTTTTTTAAACCTAGTCATTGACCCTAGTACGCCATCTCGTTTTATTATGCCGTGAAGTATAGCTGCGCCTATGTGTAAGACCAATAATCCCATTAATGAATAAATGCCTAATTGATGAATCAGTCTTAAGTTTTCAAATAGATTTTGGTTAAACTCTCGACCACCGTTTATGTTGATGTTGCCAAATACCATTACCGGAAGTTCATGAAAATTAGCTGCTAAATATCCGCTAGCAGGAATTAATACAAGCAATAAGTAAATGGCGTATTGCACTGTGAGTGATGCCTTTCGTTGTAACCTACTAATATTTTGGTCAGGCACTTCATCCTTTTTAATAAATCGTTTATAAATTCGAATGATGACAAAAAAGCTAATTAGCGTTCCTATACTTGAATGCCCTACCAACATTTCCATACGCTCTTCGTAGGTAATAGCTTGAGCAAAGCCAACAATACCAAAAAACATTAACAAGACTAAAGCGGCCATAAACCAATGAATAATTTTATAACCTAAGCTAAATGACTTTCGATTGATTGGCATAATATTTTCTCCGTAAAACTCTAAGGTAGTGATAAAAGTATGTTGCTAATTATGAGTGTTTATTCATAATAGATAATTAACCAATTAATCAACTTATTGTTTTTTAATATGAACAATCAGCTCAATCAAATTCAAATATTCAGCCAAGTTGCTCATTACCTAAGCTTCACAAAAGCTGCAAATGCACTAAATATCGAGAAATCGACAGTGAGTAACAAAATAAATCAGCTTGAAGCCCATTTAGGCATTCGAATGTTTGAGCGAACAACACGCTCAGTCAGGCTGACAGAGGCAGGTCAACTGTATTTACAACATTGCCAACAAGCCTTAACGGCATTGCAAGCTGGTGAGGCGTTGATGTCGGAGCTGAATCATGAAGCCGTAGGCAAATTACGAGTCAGTATTCCTAATAATTTAGCCGATGTAATTATGGATGCAGTAATAGAGCCTTTTTTACAGCAAAATCCGAAAGCGTCTTTAGAGTTAATACAAACCGATAATGAAGTGAATTTACATGAGCAACATTATGATGTCGCCATTCAACCTCGTATAGACGCAGTGCAAGATAGCAGCCTCATCTATCGATTGTTATTTCAAAGTCACTGGTCGTTGGTGGCTAGTAAAGAATTTATAGCGCAAAACGCTATGCCTTCCACCGCCAAACAATTATCATCATTACCAGCTGTAGGCATGACAAATAACCAAAGCCATCAATATATCAACATGAAAGATGAGAAGGTTTCACTTAATTATCGTTTTTCAGTGAATAATTTTCGTGCAATATTAAGTGCCGTTGATAAAGGTTTGGGTTATTGCATAGTGCCAAGAAACATGATCAAAAAACAATTAAATGAAGGGCGTTTTATTCAAATAAAAAACGGCATCGAAATCGCGCCCACGGCTTTGTACTTAGTTTATCCGTCAAGAACAGGCCAACCAGCTAAAACCAAAGCTTTCGTAGAATTAATGATGGCGTGGGCAGACAGTATGTCTAAAGATAAGTGGCGACCATAAATTTTATAACTCCTGCTAGAGCTAGAATACTTCTGGTATGTATCAGTATATCGCTAATCTAAAGACCATATTAATCGTAAGCGTCCGGCAATCGACACTTAGCTAAGTTTAATATACCAAGGAAGTAGTTTTTCTACATTCGTTTGTTCATGGCTTAGCTGCTCAAGACAATGAGCAATATAGTCAAATGGCGTTAAGCCATTAGCCTTCGCGGTTTCAATTAACGAGTACAGCATTGCACTGGCGCGCGCGCCATTAACTGTGTTTGAGAACAACCAATTTTTTCGGCCAATTACGAAGGGCTTTACCGCGCGCTCTGCACGATTATTATCAATGGCTAGGTTGCCATCTTCAACGTAGCGGGTCAGTTTATGCCATTGGTTTATACAATATTGTATGGCTTTTCCTAGCGCACTTTTCGGTGGTACGTTGGCTTTTTCTATCCACTTATAAAACTGTTCAAGCTGCGGTTTAGCCTTTACCTGACGTAGCTGATACTTTTCACTGGCGTCTTTATCTTTAAGGCTGATTTCTATCCGGTATAGCTTTTGTATCATGCTGAGCGCCATATCGGCTTTGCCTATTTTACCTTTGGCTTGCGCGGTTTGTGCCTCGATAAATTTGCGGCGTGCATG
>Ga0055584_100007040_pt1 | contig 11026 bp, 12 predicted proteins | sample OSDHelmetaG_FD_58716 | JGI IMG/M metagenome (GOLD analysis project Ga0055584, IMG submission 58716) | Pelagic marine sediment microbial communities from the LTER site Helgoland, North Sea, for post-phytoplankton bloom and carbon turnover... | ecosystem: Environmental > Aquatic > Marine >...
GCGGCTGTATCGCTTATTACGAGGAAATGTCAGAAAAGCGCGTGCGCCTCGCGTACGACATCGATGGTGTGGTCTTCAAGGTGGACAGCCGGGAGCAGCAGCGCACCCTGGGCTTTGTCAGCCGCGCACCTCGCTGGGCGATTGCGCAGAAATTTCCGGCCCAGGAAGAAATGACCCGTTTGCTGGCGATCGATGTGCAAGTGGGGCGAACCGGCACGATCACGCCCGTGGCGCGGTTGGAACCGGTGTTTGTGGGCGGCGTGACGGTAACCAATGCGACGCTGCACAACCTGGATGAAATCCGGCGCAAGGATGTCCGCGCCGGCGACTGGGTGATCGTGCGCAGAGCGGGAGACGTGATTCCGGAAGTGGCGCGCGTGGTCATCGAACGGCGGCAAGGTGAGCCTGAACCCTTCGAGATGCCCCGGTGCTGCCCGGTGTGCGGCTCGGCCGTGGAGCGCGACGAGGGCGAGGCCGCTTTCCGCTGCACGGGCGGCCTGTTTTGCGGCGCACAGAGAATTCGCAGTATCCAGCACTTTGCCTCGCGGCGTGCCCTGGACATTGAAGGGCTGGGTGAAAAGCTCGTCGTTCAGCTGGTCGAATCCGGCCTGGTCACTTCAATCGCGGACCTGTACAGGCTGAACCGGGAACAGCTGATCGAGCTGGAACGCATGGGCCAGAAATCGGCCAACAACCTGCTTGCTGAACTCGAAAAAAGTAAAAATCCCGGGCTGGACCGTCTGCTTTATGCGCTGGGGATCAGGGAGGTCGGCGAGGTGACCGCGCGGTCACTCGCGCGTCACTTCGGGTCGCTGGAGGCATTGGCAGCGGCGGCGGAAGAGGAGTTGACCGAGGTTGCGGATGTGGGCCCGGTCGTCGCCAGGCACGTGCATGCTTTTTTTCACGAACCGCACAACATCGATGTGATTGCAGAGCTCGAACAGGCCGGTATGCGTTGGCAGACTGTGGAAGAGGCCGCCGGTGATCAGCCGCTGTCAGGGCAGTCCTGGGTATTGACCGGTACCTTGAGCATGCCACGAGCACGGGCAAAAACCTTGCTGGAATCGCTCGGTGCTCGCGTCACCGGCAGTGTTTCTTCCAGAACATCGGTGGTGCTGGCTGGCGAGGCTGCCGGTTCGAAACTGCGCAAGGCGGAAAAACTGGGTGTTGACGTGGTTGATGAAGAGGCGTTCAGGGATCTGCTGCAGTCTCATGGCGTATCTGCTTGAGAACAGTTTCGTCCAGGTCCAGCCGGTACAGCGGTGAGGGCCGCCTTTCTGTCGCAACGAAAATGGATTGCTGATCCAGGCTGAACGTAACCCCTTCTTCATGCAGGCCCCGGGGTCCGACAAATTCGGCCGGTTCGCGCTGGAAGGCTGCCAGCCAGGATTCGTTTTCCCTCCGCTCGTACACGTAAAGGCTGCGATAGGTGATCACGGCCGCCAGTCGGCCGTCCGCTGAAATATCCATGCCAGTGGGCTGGGAGACCCAAAATCCACGTTTGGGGTGACTCAGGATATCGGAACGGGTGGGGGGGCGCAGCGGGCGTATTTCGCCCAGGAAAGTCGCTTCCAGTTCCTGTTTTACCAGCGCCAGGTCACGGGGAATACCATACAGTCTCGGTGGCTTATCGCGCTTGCTCAGGAACAGGATCATGTCGCTGTGCGGGTCATGGCTTATCGCTTCGACATCACGGGCGCCGTCAGGATAGCGAACATCCAGTTTATGGACCAGGTTCAGTTTCTTGTCCATGTCCCCCTTTTCCGGCTCGTCGAGAAAATACAGGCTGACATTGCCGCGCGAAGCGGAATTGTCGCCCGTGTCGGCCACGACCAGCAACGGACCGTCCTCACCCATGACTCGCGTGAGATCCTCCCAGTCCTTGATCCCGGCGCTTTTGAGAGACTTTCTGCCCAGATCTCGCCCCGTGCTGTCGATGGCGTAAATGTGTTTTTTACCATCGTTGTGCAGAAAATAGACGCCATCCCTGCCGGCCTGCAGACCGCTGGCTTCGTCAAGCTTTTTGGCCTCGAGCTTACCTGCCAGTACCCAGTTTGGCGTGTTTTCTTCCGTGCCATTTGCCGTCGCGGCAGGTTCACATGCAGTAAGCGCCAGCAACAGGACAGTGCTTGTAAGGAACTGTTTCATGACTGAACCCTCATTCGGGTGCACTTTCCGGATGGGAAAGGACCGCGGCCATCGCCGGTTCGTTACCGTCTCGTACCGCCCGGTAATGCGGCGAAGTAATCTCCACGCCTGCTGTATGGAACGCGTCCAGGATATTGGCATGCAAATCAGAATAAATACGGGGGCGCAGATCCGCCCTGCGGGTGAAGGCATTGAGTTCATACGCCACGTAGTTGTCGTCCAGCGACGTTTGCAGGACGAACGGTTTCGGTTCTTCTTCAATATTCTCAGTTGCGGCCGCGGCGGACAGCAATAATTGCTGCACGGTGGGCCAGGGCACGTCGTAGCCGATGGTGACCCCGGTATGGAGCGCAATGCCCTCTGATTTAGCCTGGGTTGAGTAATTGATCACCTTGTCCGACATGATCGATGCATTGGGCATGGAAACAACCACGTTCTTGGGCGTTATGATCCGCGTGACGAATGCGGTGCGTTCAATGATCTTGCCCTCGGTGCCGGAAATATTGACGTAATTACCCACTCGGAAGGCTCGTGTGTAAGTAATGACGATACCGGCCACGACGTTCGCCACCGCAGTCGTCGAACCCAGTGAGAGCAGCACACCCACGAAGATGGACACACCCTGAAACGCCGGAGAGTCGGAGCCTGGCAAGTACGGAAATACCACCACCACGGTCATGGCAATGATCAACAGGCGAAGCAGGCTGTAGCTGGTTGACGACCATTCCGGATAAAATCCGGGTACCTTGATCCGCTGCCTTCCCACGCCTTCGAAAACCAGCCGGAACAGGCGGATGATCATGTACGCGATGCTGATTATGACCACTGCGGTGAACAGATCAGGCAGGTAGGTTATAAAGGCATTCCACATGCCGCCGATAATGCTGCCGACAAAACCGGCAATCGCTTCAGAGGCTTCCCGTGTCCATTCGAAAAGGCCCAGGGCCGTATTGACGAACGCGAAAATGATCCATAGCCTAAGGAACCAGCTGATGGCCATCAGCGATCTGTTCAGGATCATCGCTACTTCCCTGGCGGAAAGTATTTCCTGCTTCTGGATCCGCAAGGGCTGTACCTGGCTGTCTTCTTTCAGGACACGCCGGGACAGTCTTTTGAACACCCGAAAAACGATAAAATAGAACAACCAGTATATAAAGATGGTAAACACCATGAGTGCGATATTGGTGATCAGCAGAGCCTTGGGACTGTCGCCGAGAAATTCGAGCAGAAAGTCCTGTAAAGCCTGGATCAGCATCAACATGTACATGGTGTTTCCTCCGGATTTGTTCCGGCGAGGCAGGGAGCGGGTGGCGCCGCCCCCCCTTATTCTTTACCGGGTTTATTCAGCGGATTTTATCTCTTTCGGTGTGTACTTGAATCGTTGCCCACCCACGGATCCTTCGAACATCAATCCGCCGGCTGCATGGGTGAATATCGCAACGCCCGAGTCATAGGCTGCATCCGCGGAAGCACCTGCGGTAATCGCAACCGCCGAGGCTTGTGCACCGAATTCGAAATTTCCGCGCTTGAAGTGGCCGACCGCCGTATCGTCCTTGAAGAAAATGAACTGGGCATATTTTTGTCCACCCAGTTGCAGGCCGATGGTGGCCTGCGACATGCTGGTATAGCCATCCACTTTTCCATCGATGATGACCAGCCCCTTCCCATAGGCTCCGCCAATGACCAGGCCGCCTTTGCCAACACTCGGAAAGACCGCGTAACCGGCGGCATTTTCGAAAAAGGTTTCAATGCCCGGGTCTGCTTTTTTGATCGCGATGATGGCTCTCTGGACATCGAGCTCCATGCGGTCGTTGATATCGGGTTCAAATGCAATCGCTGGTGCCGCAAACGGCACCAGCGCAAGGGCAACCAGGGCTGCAAAAACGTATTTCATTCTCAATTCCTTTTTGTCAGCGTTTTAAAACGCTTCGTATTTGAATTTCTGCCCGCCAATAGAAGCTTCGGCCATCGCGCCACCGCCAATATTGGTGAAGACGGCCACACCCTTGTTGTAATCGGCATCAGCCGAGGCGCCCAGGGTCACCGCAACGGCGGATGCCTGTGCGCTCATTTCCCAGTTGCCGCGCTGGAAGTGCCCCAGTGCGACATCATCTTTAAAGAAGATGAACTGGGAATAAACCTGTCCGCCAATCTGCAGGCCAACGGTTGCCTGGCTCAGCGAAGTCTTACCAACCGCTTTTTCGCCGACAATGACCAGACCTTTGCCATGGGCGCCGCCCACTACCAGGCCCCCTTTACCCACTGTTGGAAACACAGCATAGCCAGCCGCCCCGTTAAAGAACTTTTCCATGCCGGGGTCTGCTTTCTTGACGTCCAGGATGGCCTTGGCTACAGCCAACTGCATCTCGTCGCTGGTGTCAGGTTCAAACGCCCACAAAAAATTGGGGGATGCAATAAACAAGAACAAAATTGCGAAAAGCGCTGATTTGCGCATGGTATTTCTCCTAAGATGGGGCGCCGGCAGGAAGGCGCCTGGTAAGTCACGATTGATCAACTGCGAAGTAAATCACATCGGGGAAGGTTATGCCACACCCTGCCTGACCTCGCTAGGCGGCTTGCCGGTCCAGCCTTTGAACGCGCGGGAAAAAGAGCTGACTTCGGAAAATCCCAGCATGAACGAAATTTCAGTCAGGGTCTTGCTGCGATCCTGGATATACTGCTGTGCAAGTTCTTTGCGGATATCCGTCAGTAACTGTTTGAAAGATGTATCTTCTTTTTGTAACTTTCTGTGCAGATTACGGGGAGTCGTATGCATTTCTTCGGCAATCGATGCTTCCGTCACTGCACCATTGGCCAGCCCGTCGATGATGGCGGCTTTGACACGGTTGACGATATCCTGCTTTTCATTGTGTGCCAGGTATTTGACCACGATGTGTTCATTGAGCTTGGCTAACTGGTCGTTGGATCCGGTCAGGCGACGATCGACATCTTCCAGCCGGATCACGATGGTGGTAGCCTCGCAGCCGAATTCGATGGCGCACCGAAACAGTTCATAGTAATAACCTGAATCTTCGGGTTCAGGCTGTTTCATCATGATCCTGGCCGGATTGAAATCGTCACCCGCTATCATGCGGCAAAATCGCGTCACGGCGGCCAATTGTCCATTTTCCCTGATGCGCTTGTTCAGCAAGGGCATGTGGGCATCCATCCTGACGTAGAAAAATTCCTCATCTTCGTCCAGGTCGATGGTCAGTCTCTCCTGGATGACGCGGGCGTAACGACTGAGTCGCTGAAACCCGGTGCGCAGGCTGGAACTGGCCAGCCACGCAAAGCCCAGCGCTCCCAGGTGGGCCGGTCTTGTATGTTCGGCCCCTTTCAGTCCGAAATAAGGATCCCCGGACAGCTTGGCCGCTTTGACGTCCAGTTTTTGATACTGTTCCAGCGAGATTCGGGCGCCCGGGTCGAACAGGGAGTCAGGATCTACGCCTTCCTCCCTGAACAGAGGCTCAGGATCAATACCGTAGCCTTTCAGTTGTTCCCAGAGCGCACCCAGGGCTGGAGCAAAAATGGTCATCAATCGATTTACCTCGGACCGGCGAATTCTTCCCGCTCATTCTGTCTGAGCATGCCCGATCACGTCAACAGTCTGTCCGTTCCCGTCAAGCGGGGAAACCTGCGGCTATCTATAGTTCATCGCGTAATCAGTACGCTTTCCGGGTGCTGACGTTTACAAGGGAACACCAATGGCCATGAGTGAAAACACCGGCTCCGACAGGCAAGGGGCGGTCAGCATGCAGCGGGGCATCAACGAAGCCCTGCTTCGAACCGAAATCGGGTTCTGGCGCGACATGATCGTTTCCTGTCGGGATACCGAATCACCCGACAGTCTTGAGCGCATGCAGCATGCATTGAAGCTGGCGGAAACCCGCCTGGCTCAAATGAGCGGAAAAATGAAATCAAATGTGCTGTGCATTGACGTGGCGCGTGGAGGAGTCAAATGAATGCCAATCTGAACTTCGACCTGCTGTTCAACCAGCTCCCGGAGCAAGAGCTTTGGCAGTTATTGCAGGATCTCATCGCCTCGGAAATCGAACTACCTGACCAGACCGTCGAGCAACTGGATGACCGGATGCAGGGCTTCCTTTTTTTGCAGGAATCCGTTAATAACCGGGAAGCGCGGATTCGTTTCGCCCGGTCTGCAGAACACATGACCTATTTACGGGATGCTGCCGGTAGCCGTAATGTGTGGATGAGCGATGACGAGTTTTCCGAGTTGGTCAACGACAATGACTCGACGACCCTGGCCTGTTTTGCCCGCAGTGACCAGATGAAACCACACCACCTGGCATACATCGAATACAAGCTCGGGGTGCAACCACACCGCGCCGACTTGCTGGCGTCTTCTTATGAAACGTCGATTACCTTGAAAAAGGCGCTGGAAAAACAGGACAACTCCTGGGAGATGGCCCTGTTTCGATTGGCCCGGACGGCGCTTGACGGCGCAGATACAGATCCCCGGGCACTCTGGCAGGCCTATCTGAACCTGAAAAACATGGATCAGGATGCGGTCCTGTCAACGGGACGTCCGGTCCGGACAAGCAAGACTGCTGCCAGATCCATACACTGAAAATCCAGGTTGATACATGGCCTGGGTCTCTCTCTGAAAAATAGTGTGTGCGTTGGGGGACAGGAAACTGTCCCCATTTTTTTAGGAGCAAAAAATAATGAACAATTTGCTGAAACTCCTCAGATTCCTGGCCTGGTACGGCATCGCGGTCGCTGCATTTTTCTACGTGCTGCCCATCGTCGGCCTGCTGATCGAAGTGCAATACGACATGCTCACCAGCAGCGCAAAATTTTTCGCAATCATCGGATTCTTATTGGTGATCGCGGTCTGGCAGGTCATCAGCCTCCGGGACAGGTTGCGGCAGTCGCCATGGAAGAAGCTTGACGGTATGGCGCTATAGTCTGCCAAAAGAACACACAGGGCAGGGGACACGATCCCTTGTAACGATGAAGGCCGGCGCATGAGCCGGCCTTTTTTCATGCGGGAAATTGGTCGATAATGCCCGCATGACTGAACGAAAGTGCTTTCCCTGTAACGCCTGTTGCCAGGGGTGGATGATCTCCAGCGTAGTGGAAATGGCGCCAGGAAAGCCCTGTCAGCACTGCATCTCCGAGGGGTGTGCCATTTATCCGGACCGTCCCAGGATTCCATGCCAAATCTATCGTTGTGCCTGGTTGCGCGAAGACGGCGGTTTGCCGGAGGATTTTCGTCCGGATATCTGTGGCGCTATTGTCTCGCTGGGCAGGGTCTGGAACGGCTGGACCGTAATACGCGCAACGCCCACCGGAGCTGAAATACCTGGAGCGACGCTGGACTGGATCAAGGCTTACGCGGTCAGGCTGAACACACCGCTGATGATCCAGCAAAACCTGGTTGAGGACGGGCGATACGGGGCGGCAAAGATCCTGGGTTATGGCCCCCCTGAATTCGTAGCCGCAGTCAGGAACGCCATCAACGTTGATGACATCATCAAGTTATAGGGCCTGGTTCGTGTTGCGATCTTCGCTGGGCGATTTACCGGTCCAGCCCTTGTAAGCACGCGACAGCGAGCTGCTGTCGGAAAAACCCAGCATGTAGGCGATTTCGGTCAGGCTCAGCGAGCTGTCCTGGATATAACGCTCTCCCAGTTCCCGGCGGGTTGCAGCCAGCAGTTCCTTGTACGAAGAGCCCGCTTCCTTCAGGCGCCGGCGAAGAGTCCTTTCCGACAGGAATAAGCGCTCCGCGATTTGCTCGATGGCCACCTGGCCGAAAGGCAGCTGGTCGTAGATGATGGACTTGGTCTGTCCCAAGATGTCGTTTTTGTCGAGCACTGCCAGGTAGTCGATGATCTGTTTTTCAAACATCAGCAACAGCCGGGGATCGTAGCCGGGAAGCCGCTGGTCAGCGGTTTCAGCGTCGATCAGCACTGCACTGGCAGCAGCACCGAATTCCAGTTCACAACGGAAATAGGCGTAATAGGCAGCAGGCCTGGGCGGCTCCTCCTGCATGAACAAAACCTTGTCTGGCTTGAAAGCATCTCCACAAACCATGCGGCACAGCCTGGCCACGTTGCTGAGCCTGATGCGTTCCCGCAAGGCCGGGTCACGTTCAATATCCGGCCGCCATTCGAGCTCTACCCGCAGGTGTGTGCCGGTGTCTTCCAACTGGACCAGCCCGTCATCCGATAATAATTTCTGGTAGCGGTAAAGGAGCTCGAAAGCTTTGCGCAGCGTTTCGCTGGCGAGCCAGGCATAGCCCATGACGCCATAGTACGAGGGGTGGACATGCTCAACCAGGTGAAAAGCGAACGCATCGTCGTGGCTTTCCTGCTTGGCGGTCCAGAGCAGTTGGTCCAGCTTGTCCGCGCTGATACGTGCATTGGGATCCATTCGCAGGGCAGGATCAATTCCGGCTTCCCTGAACAGCTGTTCGGCGTCAATTCCGCACTCTTCGGCGCTTGCCCAGATAAAGCTTAAATAGGGTGCAAATACGGCCATCAATGGATTCCCGGTCAATTAATTCTGAAAATTCTCATATTTGAGGTACATACGTCAAACATTTGGCCTTGTTTGCAGGGTTACTGGACGGTGAACTCCCTAAACTTTAACCCATCGAACAAGCCAATACTTAACGGGACAAACTGATGGACTTGGTAGAAGCCTTCCAAACGGAAATCGAATTCTGGAACGACATGCTGTGCAACCAGACAGAGGAAACATCTCCGGAAATACTGCAACGAATGCAAATGGCCAAGCGCCTGGCCGAACAGAAGTTACATCTTTATTCTGCAGAAGGTCTGGACTCGGTCAACTGACTGTCTGCAGCGTGGTCCACTGAATCGGGCCACCGCGCCCGACGTATTTTCAACGAGATACTCAGTACCCACTCCTTTTCATTTAAGCTGCGGTTAATCGACCGTATGTTAAATATATCTAATCTAGAGGTCTTTTGGTCCGATCACGTAGCCAATTGAGAGGAGACGGAATCATGACGAACAGACGCATGGCGGAAGCCACCATTAACGCCTCATTGGATGCACACCTGCATGGTGCACGGGAAGGTGACGCCAACGAAGCCCGGCAGTTGCACGATTTGCTTGACCAGATGCTGACCGAACGGGAAATCCCGGAGGGCCGGTTATGGCTGACTGACCACGGCAAGATGTTACTGGCGCAAATGCACCGGGAACTCAGTCACTGCGAAAGCAGCGGCGATCACCTGGGAAATGAAGTGCTCGAGGCTGTACAGTTCAGGCCACACACCAGCCATTGGCAGGATTCATGCAGCTTTGTGCATGACTTGCGGGTTGCCATGTCCGTGGCCAACGAGTTGTGCATTCAACGTGACGCCGGCGAGACAATCGATGTGAGCGTAGCCGCTGAAAAGGTCGCCGCCCGGGGTGAATATGGCCTGGATGCCATTCGGCTTGCAGAGGTATACGAGGAAATCGCCTCCACGGTGGGAGGCTTCAGGGAGATATCACGCTGCTGATGGCGGGCAAGCTGATGACCGGGGATCAATAGTCTCGATACAGGTCTTCGGCCTTTTTCATCAGTCGCGAACGTTCTCCAGGGTTTGTGCGCGTCAAAGCGCTGTAACGGTACTGCAGATAAATCCTGGCCCTGAGGCTATCATTCCAGGGTGCGACAGCCAGTGCGTCGTCAAAGATCCGGTATTGTTCTTCCAGCGAAATGCCTTCGAGGAATTTCTGAAAGCCGGTCAGGTAGCGATACTCTGCTCCCAGAGTCCGCAGCATCCTGGCTTTATCCCGGGAGTTTGCGTCCAGGCCTGCCATGAAGTTTACAAATTCAGCCTGTTTCAATTCAATGATAAACGCGTGATTCTCAATGAACTGGGTCTGCCGCTGGTAGGCGTATTCCCAGGGATAAAAAAACTCGTAGCGGGGAAATTCCAGGCTGTTGACCGGGGTGTCCCGCAGGCGTTCCAACAGTGCCTCGCGGCCAGCCACGTAATGCGGCAGGACCGCTTCAGCCGAGGTCAGGCCGTAAGGTTTCAGAGCCTGCATCGCTTCTGCATTGAGCCGAAACCTCTCCCGCACTGAATCAAGTTTCATCGGAATTGGTTGCCTGGAGCCTACCAGTATGGTGTTGAATGGCCCGCGTTTGTGGGCAGGCAGAAAATACCATAACTGGACATATGGAAAACTCTCGACAAAAGTCTTCAGCACCATGCGGTATTGCCTGGGCGGCAGGGTAGTTGGCACCCATTGTGCCGCCAGGCCATCATCAGCCAGGTGGTCGTACAGCAGGTCGTAGTAATCCTTTGAGTAGGAAAAGCCATTGGAAGCATATTCGTCAGCCGTTTTTTCATCAGCTGAAATGACCTGAACCCTATTGTCATGGGTACGCAGATAACTGCCGATATCGTCTACCACGATGTGCAAGCGCAGATCGTCCAGGGCCCGGTTGTTTTCCTCTGCAAACCAATGGGCGCCCTCGACCACACCCGGTTCGATTTCCACGCCGGTGATTGATTTCACACCCTCATGCTTCAGGCTCTCGCCCAATAAAATCCCGGAACCGACGCCCACCGACAGTTCGGTCGAGACGTCATCCAGCAGCAGCTTGGGCAAATGCGCCAGTAACAGTTGCTTGAACTCGGACTGCCCGGTTCCGCCAATCACGATGCCGTCTACACTGATATGCTTTTCGCCATTCCTGGGATTCATGAAGACTTTTGTCGTTGCCAGCGGTCCTTCGCGATAGAACAACGTCTCGAAAAAGGGCTGCTCGCCATCGGATGGAAACTGGAACTGGATGGGTGCGCGGCCGAGCAACGCCAGGCTCGCCAGCAATGCAGCAGGTAAAGCCAATCGCCATGCTGCCCTTGCCGGCGGTCTTAGCAGTCGCA
>Ga0055584_100007041_pt1 | contig 11025 bp, 13 predicted proteins | sample OSDHelmetaG_FD_58716 | JGI IMG/M metagenome (GOLD analysis project Ga0055584, IMG submission 58716) | Pelagic marine sediment microbial communities from the LTER site Helgoland, North Sea, for post-phytoplankton bloom and carbon turnover... | ecosystem: Environmental > Aquatic > Marine >...
TGAGCGTTTCAATTTTTTACAGATACCATAATTGGTTTGTATGCTTTGCTTTTGCGGTTTTCCGATCTTAAACATTTGAAACCCGTTGGGATTGCCGATCTCACCGCCTTACCGATGTTAGCCGACAACCCGCATCGTCCACTATAGCGCAATGCCAGCTTCCTTGGTTCTGCGGCAAGTTCGACTATCGCTCAACTTGGGAGAGGAAAAGACGTCATGACAGATAAATGAACCTGTTTCGCAATTGGCGGATGCACTTTTTGTCACATGCCCCATCCGTGACGACAAAGCGGTGAAATTGGGGTCTGAAAGCGGTGAAAGCGGTGAAGGAAAGCGGGGAAAGCGGGGCCGGAAAGCGGGGCCGGACCAAGCCGGATGAATGAGTATCAAGGCTTCAGGACGAAAACAGGACCATGTATTGGGCTTAAAACGATATTATCGAGGTCGAAAAAGGCGGTTTAAGGGAGTATTGTGGACCATACGGAACAAGGTCCTATCCATGAACCTCTATCTACAAGAAACTGGCAACTGCAGGGATATTCAAACTGCTGGAATAAGGAAGGGGTAGCTGATGGATCCACAAACGCATGAACGGTTGGAGCGATTGGAAGACCAAATGGGCCGCATTAATTCACGGCTTGAGGTCGTTGAGAAGGTTCTCAATGAATTAAAAAGTGTATTGCGTCAACAGGGAATAGAACAGGGCAGAAACTACGCTGCCCCATGAATGAATCGAATTGCCGAATAGTCAACAGTGATTGAAAAAAAAGACTCGAACTTCTGGCAGGTCCGAGAATATATTGTCTGTTTCGCAAATCGGTAGATGATTTATCATTGATAAAGCGGGGTCAAAGCGGGGTCGGACCAAGCTGGATGAAGGGTTATCAGGGCATCAGGACAAAAACAGGGCCATTTTTTAGGTTAAAAAATATGATGTTTTCGAGGTCGAAAAAGGCGATTTAAGGGAGTATTGAGGAAAATGGGACGGGCCTCAGTAACATAGCAGAATATTTTTCGCTTGATCTTTTAATGTTCCATGCCGCTCAGTGTCGCTTTTGCCTGCTGCCTGCGCCCGCTATTTCTTTCTCGCTGGTTATGGCACCAGCCAATCGCTGATCCGCACCGGTCACCCTTATAGTCAAGGCTTCGGGTGTATGGTGAAGCCGCTACAGGAAACACCGGCCCTGGTCTTTTTCAACCCCAGAAATCTATCGGTTTGGTACCGTTGACAACTCGTCTATTTTTCCATAGCGTGACTCTAATTCACATTTATAAAGTTAAAGGATGGGCATATGCGAAGGGTAATTTTCAACCAAAAAGGTGGTGTAGGCAAATCGACCATTGCATGTAATTTGGCGGCATTGAGCGCCGCGGCTGGACAGAAAACCTTACTGGTCGATCTGGATCCCCAGGCGAATTCCTCGCAGTATCTGCTGGGCGAAAAAGCTGGCTCCCTCAAATTGACGCTGGTGGATTATTACCAAGAGACCCTCAGCTTTAGCTTTTTCCCCAAACGCGTAGAAGAATACATTACATCCACCCCCTTTGACGACTTGGCGCTTTTACCTTCCCATGCGGAACTCGGTGAGTTGATGTATCGGTTGGAGTCGCGCTATAAAATTCGTAAACTCAAAGATGCACTAGACCAATTGGACGGCTACGATGCGGTCTACATCGACACACCACCAGCCTTTAATTTTTTCACTTTATCGGCACTCATTGCCGCCGATCGCTGTTTGATCCCCTTTGACTGCGACGATTTTTCGCGCCGCGCCCTGTATCAGCTTCTTGAGCGAGTGCATGAACTACAGCAAGACCACAATCGAGGGCTGGAAGTGGAAGGCATCGTGGTCAATCACTTTCAGCAGCGCGCCAACCTGCCCAAAGCGCTGGTATCTGAGATGATCGAAGAAGGGCTGCCGATTCTCGACACCTATCTTTCTCATTCGGTTAAAATCAGAGAATCGCACCAAAAGGCCACCCCTCTCGTCAACCTTGATCCCAACCATAAGGTTGCCCAAGAATTTCAAGCCCTGTTCAATGAGTTGAACAGGATAAAGGAATAAGGGAACAGCGACTGGCGTTCTGAGGATCTGAGGTCGGACAAAGCTGGACGAACGATTATCATGGCTTCAGGGCGAAAATAGGGTAAAATCTTGGGCTTAAAACGATGTTTTCGAGCACGAAAAAGGCGGTTAAGGGAGTATCGCGGACCATTAGCATTAAGGCCTTTTTGGGATATTTCCTTATCTACAACGATGACGGTTCCCGATCACCCTTCCCATCCGGTTGCCTGGCTGATCCGGGGCCGGATCAAACCAACTTATCGAGACAGTGAAAAAAGCGTGAGGAGTTGGCCGGAAAATGGTCCTGGCCGTTCAATTTTGTGGTCAAAATCTGCACGATAAGCGCAACATCAGCAATGGCTCAAGCCGGCGATTCATTTTAGGGACTCACAGCAGTCATAACCCAAACATTTGGTAGCAAAAAGGAATACGTAACAACCTTGATTAATTTGCTATAGTTTAGATTTATGCTATTTTCTGAAGCTTTTTGAGGCGGTATGAATTCAAATTACGATACTTCATGGGATTCGGTCGAAACCGAAGAAGGGACACTTACTGTCAATGAACGTGCCTTTGAAGATATCTGTCAAAAATGGGCGGCGCGTTCATGGGAAGCATGGCTAACTGAGAATCTTTCTTTTCCATTCGTTGTGAAGCGGACCGACGATGAAGACGACGCCTATTTTACAGATGTTGCAGATCGTGAACCATTCAGACTTGGACATGAAATGAAAGTGATTGGCATTGAGCAGGAAGATGATTTGTATGGCATAATATTGAAAGTAAGAGAAGGACGACGCATCGGACACGTTCCGCTCTGCGATGTTGAAGTGATTGAAAAGAAAGACTCGAACTTTTGGCCTGTCCGAGAATATATTGTCTGGTTCGCAAATCGGTAGATGTTTTATCATTGAAATGGGACATCAAACCCGACTCGTTTGCACCGACCTTCCGCTGTAAAATCCATTGGCACAATAAAAATCGCGAGTATTTTGTCCTTAAGGTGAAATGTGTGGAATATTTTTCTCGTTATTTAAAGGGGAATGTCGAACTGGACCTTGCGAAAAAGATGCTGTTTCTCGCCGGTTCCCGGCAGGTGGGCAAAGCCACCTTTGCCAAAGCCCTGCTTGCGAACAACAATATTCCCGTGGAGCGTTTTCTGAACTGGGATGCGGCTGAAGACCGTGAATAGATCATCCGAGAGCGGGTTCCGGCCGGAACGGGGTGGGTTGTCCTGGATGAAATCCACAAGCATACCCGCTGGTGGCAGGTGGTGAAAGGCCTGTTCTACAAGCGCTACCCCGAAGTGAGTGTCCTGGTTACCCTGGGGTGGATTCGGTAATAGCGGGTCAAGCCTGTCGCTGGTAGCGTTCACAGCAGACGTCGCCGGTGGAGAACTGACAGGCGGCGCAGGCATGGGCGTCCGCATCGGGCATGGAACGCCGGGTGTCGACCAGGTAAGGGGACAGCAACCCTGCCGCCCGGGACAGTTTTTCGAGATCGACACCCACGTCCGCGCCCTTTTCCTCCAGAGCGGTCACCACGTCCTCGGTGGCCACATTACCCGAGGCTCCGGGCGCATAGGGGCAGCCTCCCAATCCGCCCGCGCTGGCATCGAAGGTGCCGATGCCATAGGACCAGGCCGCCAGCACATTGGCCACGCCGCGGCCATAGGTATCGTGGAAATGCATGGCGATGTGCGCAACCGGCAGGCGGGGGAGCAGAAGATCGAGCAACCGCCTGACTTCGTCCGGGGTGGCCTTGCCGATGGTATCGGAAATCGATACTTCGCCGACGCCCATGTCCATGAGTTCGTCGATGACGCTGATGACGGCTTCGGGGGCAATGCGTCCTTCGAAGGCACACCAGAAGGCGGTGGAGAGGTAGCCTCGCATCGGGATCCGCTCACGATGGGCGCCGGCCACCACCGGTGCAAAGCGTCTCAGCGAGCCGGCAATGGAGGTATTGATGTTTTTCCGGTTGAAGGTCTCGCTTGCCGCCGTGAAGAGGGACACTTTATCGACCCGGGCCTCGACGGCCCGCGCAAGGCCCTGTTCGTTAGGGACCAGGGCCGAATAGACGACTTCTTTCCTGCGGGTGATGCCGTCGAAAACCGCTGCCGCATCGCCCAGTTGGGGTACCCAGCGGGGTGAGACAAAGGCGCTCGCCTCGATTTCACCCACCCCTGTCTCGGAGAGGGCATCGATATAGGCGATCTTCACCCCCGTGGGGATCTGGGCGGTTTCGTTCTGCAGTCCGTCCCGGGGGCCGACTTCTACGATTTTCATGGGTGGACCCTCCTTTTATTTGCGCTGAGGCGGCCATTTCCTGACGATTTTCCGAGGCACCACAGCCAATCCGTGACCCTGAGCTGATTATCTGCGGAATCCTCGACATTTTCCAAGGTAGATCATATATGGATGAATGTCTACTTAAGGAGCCGGTGGGAACTTTCTCGGTATAGTGCATTTGCCATCGGTAATTTTCTGTTCTAATATTTATTCATGATCATAAACCTAACTTATTTTTTCATCCTGTTTCTGGCTGTCGGTGTTGCCGCTCCTGCGGGTGCCGATGAAGTCCTGAAAGATTTCTATGACAAACGAGTTGGGACGGCTGTCACTCGCCCAGAAACGAAAAGACACTATGATTATGCGGGTCGCTCCTTTGCTCCTAACGCTGTTAACACGCGACGTGAAATCGTGATTGATAAACAGGGGCGCCGTATTGGGTTGGCTATCCCGAATTCGCACGGAGAGACGAATAATGACCTGCTCCGCCTCCGGTCCGGAAAACGTGTAGGTAACCAGATATTCGACCCCGCTGGTCGGCGCGTGGGGACTATAATCAGGAAATAATTTAAGGCGCTATTCTGAAACGCTTGGCAGTCTAGTATTTATCGAAATCGTTGGGTTTGAGGCGCTAATTTTACCTTTGATAGGCGTGGCTGCCCTGCCCATATTCTTTACGGGTGGAGTGATTAGTCGGAAGGAGGGTGTGTGATTGCCGGGATACGACGTTGCCTGCACCTGTACCTCGTTTTAGCCTCAGCTCATCATGATGCTTTTGATTGCAATCAGAATTTTTTTTAACGCAATATGCACCTAATGCGATATCAAATAACCTCAAAATGGAGAAAAAATGCGAATCGTATTTTTAGTTACAGCGATAATTTTTGTATTTACCGTATGTTCTGTTAACGCTGGAGATAACATGCAAGCGTTCCCACCTCCAGATAAGGGGCAGATACGATACGTCCTCCAACTTCCTGAACACGATGATGAATCCAATTACCAAGTTGAGCTGATTGTCGGCAAGACAATCGAAATTGATGAAATAAATCAATATTTTTTCGGTGGTCAAATTAAGAAAGAATCAATAGTTGGCTGGGGCTTTCCGCGTTATCTGGTCAGCGAGTTAGGGCCAATGGCTGGCACATTGATGGCTGTTGATCCAAACACTCCGAAGGTTACTCGATTTATCCGTTTAGGTGGGGATCCATTTTTGATCAGGTACAACAGCCGTTTACCGGTGGTGGTATATGTGCCCGAAGGCGTTGAATTACGGTATCGGACTTGGAGTGCAGATCCGGAGGCAACAATAGCTAAAGAAGACTGAACCGTGAAATCGAGCAAATTCCTCGCCGCTTGCGGCGATGTGAGTGAGCGAACTGGAAATTGATTTTCAATCAATAATGATTGATTTCGTGCTCCCAGGATATACTTTATCCACCTCCCCACAACGCACCAAGAGACTACCCTTAAACGGAAAAGGCTGCGTTGCTCCGAAAAGGGACGATTCTCATCGTTGCGTTGCCCACGCCGATAGCCATCCACTGGCAAGTCGGCAGAACAGATCGTGGAAGGCTGCCCTAAACGCTGTCATGTGTGCGTAGGGCTGTTTCACCGCGATCCTCCTCAAATAGTAATCCTGATTCTAAATTATTAATGATCAAAGTCAGTTGCCACATGATTCGTTACGTATTATTGTTAATATGTAAGGTCAGTTTGCTACTTTCAATGCTTGTGGCGGGTCACCAACTGATTTAAGCAAGCGGTTGCAGCCGCACAATCGTGGAACCGGCACCAACTACACCCGATCCCGCAGACCGGTGATATTCCTGGTAACCAGCGCCGGAATTTCCAAAAGCGATGTGTTCAAAGTAGAATGTCGCATCATACAAACGCCTGCCGCCAGGAAACTGACCATCCTCGAACATGCAAAGGATCGCACGGAAATGGTAAACACACAGACACTGCAACAGATCCGGAACGAACTTCAATCGGTCGTCAAAAGCATCCAGCAGCTTAACGCCAGCGTTGGAACCATCGTTGCCGCATTTGAGAAAATAAACGGTGAGGGATCACCGCGGCCAAAGGCCAAACGTTCGCCGGTCAGAAAAAAAGTGGTGGTGAAGAACGGTGTGGTCGAAACGATAAAAAGGGTTCCATCCACCAAAATCGTATACGACATACTCCGGAAATCCAATCAGGGCATGGATATCGCCGATTTGATGAAAGCAACGGGATACGATCAGCGTAAAGTTTACAACATAACTTTTCGTCTGAAAAAAGAGGGAAAGATCGAAAATGTCGGGCGTGGCGCCTACAGGACAGTCTAACTTTCGAGTTGAATCAGGCAAAAGGAGTCTCATCATGTGCGGTCGTTCGTCGGATTCAGATGACTCGAAAGACTTCCATGGTATTTCCCCATCGACGCGGCCAAGGTCAATTTCTCACCCGATTACATCGTGTCCCCACGCAAGAGATCCTCGCCGATGCCTGTCGTGACGAACGCAACCATCTGGAAAAATTACATTGTGGATTGGTGCTTTTCTGGGCCAAGGATACCCGTATCAAAACAGGTTAATTCGGCACAAAACAATCGACCGGAATATATAAACCCGTTCGATACCTAACAGGAGATTTGGATATGCCTTTGAAATCTATCCTGGTTTTAGGACTGGGAAAAGTTGGAATGCTGGTCGGGGTCCTGCTCAACAAAACCGGCTTTCACGTTGTCGGCGCCGCTCGCAGCGAAAAAGCGGGGCTTCCTTTCGAGACGAAGAAAATCGATGTCTCCGAAATGTCCCAGGTCATAGAATTGATGAAGGCCCATGATGCAGTTGTGTCCTGTCTTCCTTACCAGTTTAATCTTGATATCGCGAAACAGGCGTGCCTCAATCAAATACATTATTTTGACCTCACCGAAGATGTCCCCACGACCAAAGCCATCCTTAAACTGAGAAAGTCGGCAAAGTCGATTCTGGCTCCCCAATGCGGCCTAGCACCAGGGTTTATTGCCATCGTCGGGGCTTCTTTGGTTGAACATGTTGATAAGGTTCGCAGCTTGAAATTACGCGTCGGCGCGCTTCCACAGCATCCGACCGGTCTGTTGGGATATGCCTTTAATTGGTCGCCTGAAGGTGTCGTGAACGAATATTTAAACGATTGCGAAGTGATCGAAGGTGGGGTTCACAAATGGATTTCTCCGATGGAATGGGTTGAAAAGCTGGTCATCGATGGCATCCCATTGGAGGCGTTTACCACTTCGGGCGGGCTGGGAACCATGTGCGAAACTTTTATGGGTGAAATCGAAAACCTGGATTACAAGAGCATTCGTTATCCCGGTCATGTCAAATTGATGAACTTTTTCTTTCATGAATTGTTGATGCGTGAGAATCGGATAATGGCCGGGGAGATTCTGATAAATGCCAAACCGTCCGTCAAGAATGATGTCGTCTATGTTCATGCCTCAGCCGAAGGCTGGCAGAACAAACAGCTGGTCCGGGATGAATTTGTAAATGCCTATTATCCTGTCGAAATTGACGGGACATCCTGGAGTGCAATTTCCTGGACGACAGCTGCCTCGGCATGCGCGACCGTGGAAATGGCGCACAACGGTTCGATAGCAGCCAAAGGCTTTGTCAAACAGGAGATGATACCATTGGAGAAATTCCTTAAGACCAACAATGGGCGCTTGTATAAAGAAGAGCCCCATGGCGGATCGATTGCGGGTTAGATCTTATGGCATGGAATCAAAACTCCAATGATCATATATACAGTCGTCACCCAATGCGATGGAAAGTGCCGAGGAGGATGGAACTCTTATTCCATGCCACCTATCGGAATCTTTGGGTTTAGCTCGAACTCGCAACCACACAATTCACACGTTGCTTTTTCATCATCTTCATTTTCGCAGGGTGTTACCTTTTTACTGAAGCAGTTTGGGCATTTCAGGTTGGCGAAGAATTCTTTTGCCCGGCAGCCAATATCAGAAGCTAAAGTCATTGGTTTTCTCCCATTACACAAATTAAATAAAACTGGCATTCATTTAAATACACACAATGAAGTGGTTCGGAGAGGATCGATGCGTGCGCAGCGATCATGGTGACGGTTGCAAACAAGATTAATTTTGAAGGAAATTAGTTCTCAAGGATACTGCCACATAGTGGTAGTGTCAACCACTATTTTAAAACCTAATTTGATTATCGCCATGATCTGACTAGCATAGCACATTAGCGATTGTTATACTCCCCATCCTATTTTCAGCTCATTGCGATTGCTGGAAGCCCTGCACCCACAACTTTCAACTAACCTTTTGGCTGATTCAGGTTGTACCTAATTTTTCTTCTTCAAAAGCAGCAATTATCTCCTCAGGGGTTTCATACAAAATCTAAGGGAAACTTGCTCGGTTTTCTGACCGACCGCAACATCTACATTCCCGATGGATTCTTTAATTAATCGACACTTGACAGGTCCGTTATGCGTTTTATTGTTCATAGTATGAACCACATGCCCAAAAAAATTTTAGGATCGATCGCTGAACATCAGGTCGAACAGTTCCAGGGACTAATTTACAAACTTTATCAATGTTGTCAAAAACGCACACATCACCAGTCTGAGAAGTTCGATATTCCAGATTCCGAATTGCGTTGCTTAAGATTATTCGGCCAGGAGCGTTACCTAACGTCAAAGGGGATTGCGATACAAATGGGCGTAGTTAAAAGTCGGATTTCCAAAATCATTAACGGGCTTGCTCGTCGGGGGCTTATCCAACGCTATAAAGATCCTGAAGATTCTCGTGTCACATTGCTCAGTTTGACCCCAAAGGGTCAAAAAAAGCTAGACCTTATAAATACTTATCTGTTTTCTGCCAATATGGACATACTCTTCCAGATATCACCAGAACAGCGCAGCCCCCTAATGGTTCATCTTGAAGGTCTAAGAGCGGCAATGGATTCAGTCAGTAACAAATAACGGTGGCAATTCATTTTGAGGTTGTAATATCATCATAATTTTCACTCAAATGGTTCACACTGTGAAATTATAGCAAGGGATGATTAAATCACAGGAGGCAAATATGCAGCATGTTGAAGAAAAGATTGACGCTCTCAAATTGCAGCTGGAGACGATGCAGCGCCGTTCCCCTGAAAATAAGCTGGCAATGGTTGTCTTTAGCGGCGATTTGGACAAGGTATTAGCAGCTTTGATTATGGCAAGCGGGGCCGTGGCCATGGGGATGAGTGCGGTGTTGTTTTTTACGTTTTGGGGAACGCCGGTTCTGCGCGATAAGAACAAAAATGTTGGCGGCAAGGATCTCATGGGTAACATGTTCGGGGCAATGCTGCCCAAGGGCGCTACTGATGTCCATCTGTCACAAATGAAAATGGGCGGACTGGGCACGGCCATGATGAAGTCCTTGATGAAAAAGAAAAACGTGGCTTCTTTGGAAGAAATGTTTGCATTGGCCGAAGAACTCGGGGTGCGTATCGTGATCTGTGAAATGTCTATGGATCTTATGGGATTCAAGCGTGAAGAAATGATTGATTACAAGTTTTTGGAGTTTGGTGGTGTGGCCAAGTTTTTAGAGGAAGCCAGTACCAGCAAAGTCCAACTATTCATATAAACCGGTATTGCAAAAAAAAAGGAGAATAACCATGAACCAAGAGATCAAGGTCAGCAAAACACTGGATCTGAAAGGGCTGGCATGCCCCATGCCAGTTGTAAAAATCAGCAAAGGTATTAAAGAGGTGGAAGTTGGTGAAGTTATCGAAGCCCACACAACCGATCCTGGATCCTTAACAGATGTTCCCGCTTGGGGCCGCACGACCGGACACGATATTGTCGACACCCGTCAGGATGGCGAGGTTATCCACTTTTTCATTCGACGTACTTCCTGATATCACAAAAAATCAACAACCTGAGAATAATGGAGAAAAAAATGGCACTGGGATCTTTTACAGCTGACGATCTTTTTGAATGGTTGACCGGCCAGAATGATTTTTTACTATTGGATGTGCGCAATGATGTTGATTTCGATCGTTTTAAAGTAGAAGGCCCTTATCCAGTAGACATGGTCAACGTCCCTTACATGGAATTCATTGAAATGGAGGATGAAAGTGTGGCCAGAGTCCCACAAGACAAAAAGGTGCGTATCGTCTGCGCCAAGGAAGGGTCATCGAAGTATGTAGGAGAAATTCTGGTCAATCATGGGTATACAGACGTCGCCCACATGAAAGTTGGAATCAAAGCCTGGGGCAATCTACTGTCTCCGATACTAGTGGCGAAGCGTGAAGGATACCAATTATTCCAGTTTCGCCGACCAGGCAAAGCTTCATGCAGTTACGGATTGGTCAGCGGAAAAGAGATGATGGTGTTCGATCCAGCCAAGAACTTCCAGTTTTATCTCGATTTTGCTAAAAAAAACGGATGCACTATCACCAAAACCTTCGAGACTCACCGTCAAGCCGACTACATCTCTGGAAGCAACATGTTGCGGCACACCGCTGCGGTGGAAATCGTGGCACCGGAGGACGATTTCAAAGAGGCCAAATTCCCATACACGTCTGCCCGTCACGGTGAAATCCATAGATTCGGCAGCGACGGGCCCGAAGTGGAAATCATTCACACACCAGGTCACACACCAGGTAGCACCTGTTATTTGATTGATGGGAAGT
>Ga0055584_100007042_pt1 | contig 11025 bp, 9 predicted proteins | sample OSDHelmetaG_FD_58716 | JGI IMG/M metagenome (GOLD analysis project Ga0055584, IMG submission 58716) | Pelagic marine sediment microbial communities from the LTER site Helgoland, North Sea, for post-phytoplankton bloom and carbon turnover... | ecosystem: Environmental > Aquatic > Marine >...
CCCCAACTGCGCGGGCGGCGGTGAGAGCATCCAGACCGTGGACAGTTCCGGCAACACGGGGCGTCACTCGTCGCTCCGACTCGACGACGCGGGCAATCCGGTGATCGCGTACTACAACGCCACCAGCGACGACCTGAAGCTCGCACGCTGCGACGACTCGGACTGCGCCGGCGCCGGGGAACGTACCGAGACCCTCGACCGTGACGGAAACGTCGGCGAGTGGCCATCTCTCGCGCTTCGCGCGGACGGGGTTCCGGTCGTCTCCTATTACCGCCGATCGAGTGGCGACCTGAAGATCGCCGTGTGTGACGACCCCGGCTGCGCCGGCGGGCGCGCTGACGTCGAGACCGTCGCGAGCTCTGGCAACGTCGGCCGCTACAGCTCGCTCGAACTCGACCCGGGTGGCAACCCCGTGATCGCCTACCTCGATCAGACCGGCCGGGATCTCAAGCTCGCGCGCGTCTTTCCGGCAGGAAGGGTGACGCCGGGCTCACTCGAGTTCGGGGACGTCCAGATCGGTGCGAGCAGCGTGCTGGACGCGACGATCGAGAGCATCGGCGACGCGGACCTCGACTTCTCGAGCGCATTGATCGATGGACGCGACTCGGAGGCGTTCCGTCTGCCGCCCGGCACCGACACCTGCAGCGAGACCTCGCTGCAGGCCGGGGCGACATGCACCATCCGTATCGCGTTCGAGCCCGGATCAACCGGCCCGGCGACCGCCGTCGTGCGACTGCGCTCGAACGCGGCGGATGGACCGATCGAGATCAGCCTGGCCGGTACGGGAACGCAGCCGCCGCCGCCGCCGCGGCCGCCGGGCGCGACCGACCCGGAGCCGGTCGAGCACGTGCCTGGCGAGGGGCCCGGGCAGCGACCGGCGCCGAGCCTGGATGCCGCGGCCGACCATCCCGCGTCGGACGAGACCCACGGGGCGTGGTCGAACATGAGCCTGGCGGACGGCGGACTCTTCTCGCTCACCGCCCACGCCGGCGACCCGGGCATGAGCCGTCGTCTCCGACTCGGCCTTACGCAGGGCCCCACGAGCAACGCCATCTTCGCGACCTACGGCAGTCGGCTGACCATCGCGGGCACGCACACGGCGACGCCGGGGACATCGATCCATGTGTACGGACCGCGCCTGCGTCGGCGCAAGAGCACGCGGCTCAGCAACGCGCGCCCAGGCCTGGCACGTCTCGCGACCGCTCGTGTCGACGAGGATTCGACGTTCTCCGTGTCGTTTCGGGTTCGCCCCGCGGGCCAGTACTTGCTCGTGATCGGCGACGGCCGTGCGCAGGACCGCGAACCGTTCTGGATCACGCTGCGACCCCATCTGCGCGGGCGCGTCGAGGGACGTACGGCGCGTCTTTGGGCCCGACCTCCGCAGGCCCTCGCGGGTGCGCGGGCAGTCCTCCAAGCGCGGACCCGTCGCGGGTGGCGACGGATCGCCGTGACACGCTTCGACCCTCGCGGCCGGGCCCGCGTGCGCCTGGCAACGGCCAGGAGACGGGCGATCCGGATGGTCGTCCCAGCCGATCGCGGAGGCCGCTTCTCGACGGGGACCCAGATTCTGCGTCGGTAGCCTGCGCGCCGGATGGCGCGTCGCGAACGATCCCGCGCACGCGCGTCCCGCGGGTGTGGGAGCTTCCACTCATGCCAGAGGGACACTCCCTGCATCGCCTCGCCCGCCGACTCCGGCGCGACCTCGTCGGTCGACCGACGCGCGCCTGGTCGCCGCAGGGCCGCTTCGCCGAGGGTGCGGCCGAGATCGACGGCGATGTGGCGGCGTCGAGTGACGCCTACGGCAAACACCTGGTGCTGGGGTATGAATCGGGACGGCTGCTGCACGTGCACTTGGGACTGTTCGGGAAGATGGGCCGCCGCAGGGACCCGTCGGCCGAGCCGCGCGGGGCCGTGCGCCTGCGCCTGGCAACCGATCGGTCCGCCTGGGATCTGCGCGGGCCGACCGCCTGCCACCTGATCACGCCTGGCGACCTGGACCGATTGCTCGGCCGCCTCGGCCCCGATCCGCTCCGCCCGGACGCGTACCCGACGCCCGCGCTGGCGCGCATCGCCCGCAGCCGGCGGACGATCGGCGAACTGCTGCTCGACCAGTCGATCATCGCGGGCATCGGCAACGTCTACCGGTGCGAGATCCTCCATCTGGTCGGCATGGCGCCGCAGACGCCCGGGCGGGCGACCGGAGAGCACGAGCGGGCTCGGATGTGGGACCTGGCCGTGTCGCTGATGGCCGAGGGCGCGAGCGCGGGCCGCATCGTGACGTTCCCGCAGCCGTCAACCGACGGTCGGCGTCTGTACGTCTACCGCCAGGAGACCTGCGGCTCCTGCGGTGGCCCCGTCACCCGCGCGGCGCTCGGCGCGCGACCCGCGCACTGGTGTCCGCGCTGCCAGCCCGAAGAGGGCCCCTGATCGATCAGGGCCGCGCCGCGGCCTCCGCGGGGTGCACGACCCGCACGTCCGCGCCGATCTCGCGCAGGCCGGCGGCGATCTGGATGGCGCATCCGGGATTGGCCACCGAGACGAGCGGCGCGCCGGTGGACGCGATCGCCTCGGCCTTCTGGCGCCGAAGGGTGGCCGACATCTCCGGCTCCAGCACCGAGTAGAGCCCGGCCGCCCCGCAGCAGCGCGTCCCGTCAGGCACCTCGACCGGCTCGGCGCCGGCGGCGCGCAGCATCGCGCGGGGCTCCGCCGTGATCCGCTGGGCGTGCACGTGGTGACAGGCGTCGTGCACGGCGATCGGGCCCAGCCGCCCGGCCGGCCGCGACGGCGCCTCCAGCTCGACCAGGTCGATCGTGCGGGCCGCGACCCGTCGCGCCCTGGCCGCCCACTCGCGATCGTCGGCGAGCAGATGTCCGTACTCCTTGACGTGTGCGCTGCAGCCGGCCGCGTCGACGACGACGAGATCGGCATCCTCGAGCGCGGCGATCCGTGCCCGTGCCATCCGTCGCGCCGCCTCGGGGTAGCCGTGGTGCATCGAGAGCGCGCCGCAGCACCCGTCGACCGGGACCGCCCGGTACCCCTTCGCCGCGACCAGGCGGAGCGCCGCCCGGTGCACCGGGCGGAAGGCCAGGTCCATGACGCAGCCGGTCAGCACCGCCGCCCGTGGGCCCTCCCCCATCGGGCGAAGGGGCGTCGCCTGCTGGCGGAGCGCGACACGGGGGGTCGCGCCACGGAGCCGCGCCGGCACCAGCACGCGGTCAAGACGGAGCACCTGGGCGATCCCGAGCCCGAGCCCGAGCACCCGCGTGAGCCATCGCCGGGGAAGCACCTGTGTCAGCCCGATCCGCCGGGCGAGCGCGTCGGATGCGGGTCGCACCGGCTCGACCTGCGCCCGAGCGGCCTCGATCATGCGCCCGAAGGGCACGCCGCTCGGGCAGGCCGCCTCGCAGGCCCGGCAGGCGAGGCACTCGTCCATCATCGTCCGGAACGCCGGCTCGGCCGGCGACGCCGCGCCCTCGGCAACCGCGCCCATCGCGGCGATGCGCCCACGTGGCGACGCGGTCTCGCGGCCGGTGACGCGGAAGGTCGGACAGTGCGGCAGGCACAGCCCACAGGCGACACACTGCGAGATGTCCGCATCCGCGGGGGCGAGGCGCGCGGGGTCCCAGCCAGACGCGGGCATCAGATCCCCCCGACGCCGATGCCGGGCGAGAGGATCCCGGCGGGATCGAAGGCGGCCTTGAGGCGACGCATCACGTCGAGCCCGCCCGGCGCCGGTCCCCACGGGTCCTCGCGCAGCACGTCGGGGCCGTCCGCCACCCAGGCGTGCCCGCCGAGGCCGGTCGCGATCTCCCGGATCCGCGCGACGTCGTCGGCCGTGTCGGCCACGACCCGGCAGGCACCGACGCCGACCTGCGCCTCGTAGGCGTCCCCGGCCGCCGCCAGTGCGCGCACGAGGGTCGTGACCGCGGGCGGCGGAACGCCGACGCTGAGCATCCCGGTGCCGGTCGGCCCCGGCGGCGGCGCCGCCGGGCGGGCAGTCGCCGGCGCCACGACGTCGTCGGGCGGCCCCTCCAGGTGCAGCCAGGCGCCGTCCGGGCGCAGCAGCACCGCGGCGGGCCGAACCAGGTCGCGCATCCACGCCGTCGCGACCTCGAGGCGCGCCTCGAGGTCGCCCTCCATCACGAACCATCCGGCGGCGGGCGGGACCGGCCACAGCTTGAGGGTCGCCTGCACGACGACCCCGAGCGTCCCGAGCGCGCCGGTCATGAGCCGCGGCAGGTCGTAGCCGGCAACACCCTTGACGGTCCGCCCGCCAGCCGTGCCGAGCCTTCCGTCGCCGGTGGCGATCACGATCTCGAGCACGCCGTCGCGAATCGGCCCATGCCGCAGACGCAGACGCCCGGACGCGCCCGCCGCGATGGCGCCGCCGACGGTCGCGCCCGGAGCCGGATCGACCTGCGGCCAGCGCTGCCCCTCGCTCGCAAGCAGCTCCGTGAGGGCGTCAACGCGCGCACCACCCTCGACGGTGACCGTCAGATCGGCGGGGGCATGGTCGATCACCCGGCGAAGGCCGAGCGTCGAGAGCGTCGCGTCCGGGGCGGGCACGACGTGCCCCCGGCGCCCGTGCGACCCGCCGCCGCGCACGGCGAGCGTCCGGCGCTCGGAGCTCGCGTCGCGAAGCGCCTCGATGAGCGACGCGCGGTCGGGCGGAGTCATCGTCGCGCTCACACCCACGCCCCCGGCGGCACCGCGTCGACGCGCGCGCCGATCTCGCCACAGCGACTGCCGGCCGGCAGCACCTTGTGCGGGTTGAGGCGCCCCTCGGGATCGAACGCCCGGCGGGCACAGGCCTGGAGCGCCAGATCCTCGGGGGCGAACTGCAGCGGCATCAGATCGCGCTTCTCCAAACCGATCCCGTGCTCCCCCGACAGCGTGCCGCCGACGGCCATGCAGGTCTCGACGATCTCGCGGCCGGCCTCCAGCACACGGGCGGTCTGGGCGCCGTCGCGCTGGTCGAAGGCGATCAGCGGATGCAGGTTGCCGTCGCCCGCGTGGAACACGTTCAGGATGACCAGGTCGTGGGCCGCCGCGATGGCCTCCACCCTGGCGAGCGTCTCGACCAGACGGGTGCGGGGCACCACGCAGTCGTGCAGGTAGTAGTTGGGCGCGACCCGGGCGACGGCGCCGAAGGCCGACTTGCGCGCCTTCCAGAGCAGATCACGCTCCGCGGCGTCCCCCGCCACCCGCACATCGCCGACGCCGTGGCGGCGGGCGACGCGCTCCACCTCGGCCGCCTCGTACGCCACCTGGGCGGGACTGCCGTCCACCTCGACGAGCAGCACCGCGGCCGCGTCGACCGGCAGGCCCGCGTGCACGAACGCCTCGACCGCCCGGGTCATCCCCCGATCCATCATCTCGAGCGCCGCCGGGATCACGCCACCGGCGACGATGTCGCCGACGCACGCCCCCGCGGCGCCCACGCTGCCGAAGTCGAGCAGGACGGTCCGCACCGCCGGGGGCGTCGGCATGAGACGGGCGCAGACACGCGTGACGATGCCGAGCGTCCCCTCGCCCCCCACCGCGACCCCGCGCAGGTCGTACCCCGCCGGGTCCGGCGCCGGGCCGCCGAGGGTCACGACCTCGCCGTCGGACAGGACCATCTCCATGCCGAGCACGTGCTGCACCGTGACGCCGGACGCCAGGCAGTGGGGGCCGCCCGCGTTGGTGCCGACGTTCCCGCCGATCGAGCAGGCCGCCTGGCTGGAGGGATCGGGCGCGTAGTGGAGGCCCAGATGGCGGACCGCATGCGAGAGGTCGAGGTTGAGCACGCCCGGCTCCACCCAGGCACACGGCACCGCCGGGTCCACGGCCGTGATCGCGCGCATCCGGGCGAGCGAGATCACGAGCGCGCCGTCGAGCGGTACGGCGCCACCGGCCAGGCCCGTGCCGGAACCCCGCGGAACGACGGGAACGCCGGCCGCGTTGGCGATGCGCGCGCATGCGGCGACCTCGGCGGTGGTCTCTGGTAGCGCCACCGCGGCGCACGCGCCCGTGCTGATGCCGCCGTCGCGACCGTAGAGGCGGCGCTCGAGGGGGTCGGCCACGACGCGCGCGGGGCCGAGGAGGGCCCGGAGTTCCTCGACCAGGCGCTCCGCCACGGGGGTGGCGGCGCTCGCACGCGGGCGGCGCAGGACCAGGGCGCCGAGCCGCTCGACCGTTGGTCTGACCATTGGGCCGAGGGTACAGCAGCTGCGGTAGGGTCGCCGCATGTCCGACGCACCGATCCGCTCCGTGAGCTCCCCGGAGTCCCCCGCACCGGTCGAGGGCGCGCCCTACAGCCCCGGGGTCGTCGCCCAGGCCGGCGGCCTCGTGTTCGTCTCCGGCCAGGTGGGGATCGACATGGCCACCGGCGCGCTGGCCGAGGGCGGCGTCGTCGCTCAGACGACCGCGGCGCTCGCCCATGTCGATGCGGTGCTCCGGGCGGCCGGGTCGGGCCTCGACCGGGTGCTCAAGACGACCGTCTACCTGACCGACCTCACCGCCGACTTCCCGGCCATGAACGCCGCCTACGCCACCGCGTTCGCGGGCCACGCCCCGGCCCGTGCCACCGTCGGCGTCGCGCGCCTGCCCCTCGGCGCAGCCGTCGAGGTCGAGGCGATCGCCCTGACGCCCTCGTAGCGCCTCCGCATGGCCGAGCGCGCCTTCGAGCAGGTGCTCGCCCGGCTCGAGGCGGAGATCGCGGCCGGGCGACTGACGGCGGGCGCACGGCTTCCGGCGGAGCGTGACCTGGCCGCCCAGCTCGGGGTCGCACGGTCATCGGTGCGAGAGGCGCTCCGTGTGCTCGAGGCGCTCGGACTGATCGAGACGCGGCGCGGACCCGAGCACGGCGCGCGCCTTCGCGAGCACCCTGGCGACGGCTTCGGCGAACTCGTCCGCATGCATCTGCAACTGCGCCACGCGACCGTGGCCGACCTGGTGGCCTTCCGCGTGCTGGTGGAGTCCTGGGCGGTCATCCAGGCGGTGGACCGCGGGGGACCCGAGGTGGCACACATCGTCGACCTCGCCGACGTCACGGCGGACGACGCGCTCGCGCCCGATCGCTTCGTCGCGGCCGACGCCGACCTGCACATCGCGATCGTGCGGGCGGCCGCCAACCCGATTCTCAGCCTCGTGGCCGAGGGGCTGCGCTCGGCGATGGAGCGATCCCTGCTCGAGCGGGCGCTCGCCGACGAGGACTGGCGTGTCACACGCGGCAGGCTCGCGGCCGAGCACGTCGAGATCGCGTCGCTCATGGCGGCCGAACGCGGTCCGGATGCCGCCGCCGCGCTCGAACGCCACATCCGCGGGTTCCTTCGCCCGGGCTGAGCCCCGCGTCCCGCGACCAGGGCGCCGGACCGGGGCGGAGGTTCGGTCAGGCACGGGCGGGCGCGGCGGGCGTCCCGGTGCGTGTCCGCCACCCCAGATCGCTCCGGAAGTGACCGATGACCTGAGCCACGCGCGGCGGGGCGAGGCGCAGGCCCACGTAGCCGTCGGGGCGCACGACGACCGCGGTGGGCCCATCGGCACCGACGGCCGCATGCAGGGCGCCCTCGACGTCGGTCAACCGCTCCACCCCCTCGGCGTTCTTGAAGGCGACGGCCGGCCCGGGGGCCAGCGTGACCACGACGGGATCCACACCCGGGAGCTGACCCCGGAGCGCGCGCGCGAACGCGAGCATGCCGGGCTGCGCCTCGGCCCGCGACACGCCACCAAGAGCAGCAGCGTCGGCGTGGAGTCCCGCATCCGCTCATGCAGGCGCACGCGCCCCGACGGGCCGGGGAGCGGGGCGTCCGGCAGCCGATCGCCGGCCCGAAGGCCCCTGCGGCCGGCCCCGGCGTCGCGCACGATCGGTGACGCACGATCGGCGACGCCGAGCTCGCTCAGATCGTCGCGAAGGCGGCGGCGGGCGGGCGGGAGCGCGAGCACCACCCGGGCGAGCCGATCCCGTAGCCGTCGCGACGCCCCTCCCCGCATGGTGGCGACGCGGGTCATGCGTCCGGCCATCGCGAGCACGTGCTCGGCGACCGGGCTCCGCTCCGCGCAGTAGGACGCCAGAAGCGGCTCGGGGTCGGCCAGGCCACCGAGGACCGCCGCCAGCTTCCAGGCGAGGTTCGCGGCGTCCTGCATGCCGGTGTTCATGCCCTGCCCGCCCGCCGGGCTGTGGATGTGGGCGGCGTCTCCGACCACGAAGCACCGGCCGCCGCGGTAGTCGGGGACCTTGCGCTCGTTGATGACGGAGCGCGAGCGCCATGTCGTCTCGTGAGCGACGGCGCCGAAGGACCCCCGCTCGGCCACCACGACCCGCACGTCGTCGAGCGACGGCGGCGCGTCACGCCCCACGTCGACCGACGCGACGATGCGCCCGATGCCCGGACGCACCGGGAAGTAGGCCATGACACCGGCGCGGTGCCAGAAGATCGCGATCTCGTCCGCCGGAAGCGGCCAGTCCATGACCGCATCGGCCAGCAGGAACGTCCCCGGCTCGGTGACGCCGTCGAACAGGAGACCGAGCGTCTGCCGCACGCGGCTGCGCGCCCCATCGGCACCGACGAGCCACCCGGCACGCACGTCCTCCGTCGTCCCGTCGCCGTGGCGCAGGAGGCAGTCGACACCCCCCCGGGGCGTCCTCGAACGACACGAGCTCGGTCCCGCGCTCGACCGTGACGCCGAACGTCCCGAGATGCTCCTCGAGCAGGCGCTCGGTCACACACTGGGCGAGGATCAGCGCCGCGTCGAAGCGGGAGCCCGCACCGCGCATCTCGACGGTGCCGAGTGTCCGGCGATCGGCATGGAAGGTCACCCGAGGTGACCACTCGCCGGCGTCGAGGGATGCGTCGACGCATCCCATGCGCTCGAGCAACTCGAGGCGGCGCACCTGGATCCCGAGGGCCTTTGAAAGGCCATCGCGCTCGGGCGCCATGTCGATGATCCGAGGGCGGACGCCATGGCGGGCCATCTCCGCCGCCGCGACCAGGCCCACCGGCCCGGCCCCGCTCACGAGCACCGCTACCCCGTCCATGCCCCACTCCGCGTCGTCGACGTCTCACAAACCGTTGTCGAACGACGACGTCCGGTCTTGACGCGGGCGTCTCGGCCTCAGCCGCCCGTGCCAGGGGCCCCCGCGTCCGCCGCCCCCGGCGCGGGCGGCACGAGCAGGACCGGCTCCGCCGCGTGCAGACCCACGGTATGCGCAAAGGCCCCGGGCATGCGCGGGCCGGGCCGGTCGCCATGCGCTCCCACGACGATCAGGTCCGCGCCGTTTTCGGTCGCCCAGGTGCATGCGTCGCGGGGGAGCCCCTTGATGACGACCGCCTCGGCATGGGATGTGCCGGCCGCGGCGGCATCGAGCCGCCCACGCACCCACCGTTCCTGACTCCCGGGTGCGGGCAGGTGCCGCGCAACTGCGCCGATCCGGAAGGGGCGCGGAGGCACGATGACCCGCAGGGCCGTGAGCCGCGCCAGGCCGGCGGCGTCGCGCAGGCGGGCCGCCTCGGACAGGGCTGCGGATGCGGCGGGGGAATCGTCGATGCAGCACAGGATGTGCGCGAGGTCCGACCCCGGTTCGGTGAGACGCCCCGCATACCCGGGAGGCACGAGCAAGACCGACGTGTGTGTGTGCCGGGCCAGCCCGTCGGTGAAGCTCCCGAGTGCGGCCCGCTGAACGCGGGTGCTGTGCCGACTCGCGACGACGAGGTCCACGCCCGCCCCCGCTGCCCACTCCACCGCCCGCTTGGGCGGATCGGCGTCGGTCAGGACCAGGCGCTCCGCGTCCTCGATCCCCGCGGTCTCCTGCTCGAGCCAGTCGCGCACGGGACGGACAGGATCGTCGGCGTCGAGGGGCCAGCCGCTGAGACCGGCCTGGAGCACCTGCATCGGGGGGGCGACGTGGACGATGCTCAGTCTCCCGCCCTCGACGTGCAGGCGCGCGGCGACCGCCAGCGCCGAGCGGATCACCGCGTCGTCGGTCTGGTCGATGAAGCAGGCGATGTGCCGATAGAGGGGGTGGCGCTGGTGCATCGGGGGTCCAGGTCGATCGTGATCGGTCACGCCCTCGAGGCGGTGTCCGCGGGCGACGGACACATGGTATTGCACAACCTGCGGCCTCCGCATGCGGACCGCGGGCGACCGCCTACCCGGCGACCAGGACCTGCAGCCCCCACATCGCCGCGAAGGCGACGACCGCGCCAAGCGCCACGTCGCGAGCGCCCGCATGGCGGCGTGCATCCGGAAGCAGCTCCGCAACGACCATCCAGAGCATCGCCCCGGCGGCCAGCCCGAGGCCGACGGGCAGGGCCGGCGTGAAGACCGAGACGAACAGGAACGCCGGCACCGCCATCAGTGGCTGGGGCAGGCTCGACGCCACGCTCCACCCCGCGGCGCTGGCGACGCTCGCGCCCCGGGGCACCATTACCAGGCTGATCGCGAGCCCCTCAGGGATGTTATGGATCGCGATCGCGATCGTGATCGCCCAGCCGAAGGCCTCCTCGCCCCCGAACGCGACGCCCACGGCGATCCCCTCGGCGAAGGAGTGCGCGGTCATCACGCCGACCACCAGGATCGCCTGCGCGGCGCCCGCCCCACTGAGACCCGCGATGTGGACGCCGTCACCGCTCGGGAGGAGTCGGCGGACGACCACGATCAGCGCGATCCCGGCAAGCGCCCCCAACGCGGTCCGGGCCGAGCCGATGCGGACACCTTCGAGCGCCAGGCCGATGCTCGCCGCCGCCATGACCCCGGCTGCGACGCCGTCGGCGATCCCGAGCAGGCGCTCCCCCGGGTCGCGGACGATCGCCAGCGGCACGGCGCCGAGGCCGGTCGCGAGCGCGGTGACGAGCGCGGCGCCCGCCACCGCAAGCACCAGGCTCCACTCGGTCAGCGCTCGGCCGCCGCCCAGTCGACCAACACGGCCATCTGCCCCGGGAGCGGACAGACCCCCGAGCCGATCCCCTCGATCGCGTCGACCGCATCCTCGGGCGGCTCGCCCATGAGCCTGGTGCGGATGGCGGCGGCGACCGTGGCCGACCG
>Ga0055584_100007043_pt1 | contig 11025 bp, 9 predicted proteins | sample OSDHelmetaG_FD_58716 | JGI IMG/M metagenome (GOLD analysis project Ga0055584, IMG submission 58716) | Pelagic marine sediment microbial communities from the LTER site Helgoland, North Sea, for post-phytoplankton bloom and carbon turnover... | ecosystem: Environmental > Aquatic > Marine >...
TTTAATCAGCGTAATCAGGGCGCAACTACAGAAGAGTCAATGCTCAGCATTGCCGAAATTATGAAACAGAACGTCTCTTCGGACCTGAGAGCAGGAGTCACTATCGGTGCAAGCTTTGGTTGTCCCTTCGAAGGTGAAGTGCCAGTGTCGACGGTCGTTGAACTTGCTAGACGTCTTGCCGATATGGGTTTCAAAGAAATTGCGCTTGCAGACACTATTGGCGTTGCAGGCCCTACAAACGTGACAGAACTTATCACGGCGATTCGACCCGTAATCGGTGACGCAAATTTGCGCTGTCATTTTCATAACACCAGAAACACAGGCGTTGCTAACGCCTATGCTGCTGTAGAAGCGGGTGTCCGTATAATTGATTCAAGTTGTGGTGGAGTCGGTGGTTGTCCGTTTGCACCGGCAGCAACGGGAAATGTTGCTACGGAAGATATACTTTATATGTTACAAAGAATGGGAATGGAAACTGACGTTAATATCAGCAAAATAATCGAAACTGCCAAGTGGCTGGAAGGCCCACTGGAGGCTGAAATGCCCGGCATGGTTACTCGGGCAGGTTTGTTTCCACCTGAGAAACAGCATACTAATAATTAGGTTACGTAAGGAGATTTATTAATGTCATACAGACTCGGTGTCGATGTAGGTGGCACATTCACAGATCTGTTGCTTATCAACGAAGAAAGTGGAGAAACATTTACCGCTAAGGTGCCATCTACACCAGAAGATTCTTCTGTCGGTGTTTTAAATGGTATTTCCAGAATCTGCGAAGAATCAGGTGTTGCACCGGAGAATATAAACCGCGTAATGCATGGCACTACCGTGGCCACCAATGCTGTATTGACCGGCCGAGGTGCCAAAGTCGGTTTAGTGACAACTAAAGGCTACAAGTATGTTTTACAAGTAGCGCGTTCTTTTTGCCCCGGTGGTCTGGGTGGTTGGGTCTCTTTTGTTAAAAAACCCTTGCTTGCACCGCTTGAATTAACTATAGAAGCTGAAGAGCGAATTGATGCGCAAGGAAATGTGGTACGTGATTTAGATGAGTCTGCTCTGCTTGAAGAATTAAAATCTTTAAAAGCAAAAGGTGAAGTTGAGTCCTTAACTATTTGCTTTACTAATGCCTATATAAATGGAAAAAACGAGCTGCAGGCCGCTGCAGTGGCGAAACAGATATTTCCAGATATTCCTATTTCTATCTCTAGTGAAGTTGTGCCGGAAATGCAGGAATATGAGCGTGCAGAAACTACGGTTGTTAATGCTTACGTCAGACCAGAAGTGTCGAAATACATTAATAATCTTCAAGCTGCCCTGAAAAAAAGTATGGGCGAAGACATAGCACTTTCAATTTTACGGTCTGATGGAGGATTAGCTTCCGGCAGAGCTTCAGCTGAATCACCGGTTAACATGTTGATGTCAGGGCCCGCGGGTGGCGTTGCCGGGGCGATATATTTTTGTAGTCGCGCAGGCTACGACAATATCCTTACATTTGATATGGGAGGTACATCTACTGATGTGGCATTGATCCAAAATGGTAAGGCACAGGTACGAAGGGAAACCATTGTTGCAGACGTACGTGTACGAGCACCGTCAGTTGATGTTCGAACAGTTGGTGCAGGTGGTGGTTCAATTGCCTTCGTACCAGATTTGACCAAGGCGCTTCGTGTAGGGCCGCAATCCGCCGGTGCCGTTCCGGGACCTGCTGCTTATATGAAAGGTGGTGAAGAACCTACCGTATGTGATGCGAACGTGGTGCTTGGATATCTGCCGTCCGATGTTCAATTAGGCGGGGCGATGGCGATTGATAAGGCTGCCGCAGAAAAAGCAGTGCAAAAAGTCGCAGATGCGATGGGCATTGGTCTGATGGAAGCGGCAGAAGGCATAATAAAAATCGTCAATGAATCGATGTTTGGTGCGCTACGATTAGTATCGGTTGAGCAGGGATATGATCCGAGAGAATTCTCTCTGGTCGGTTTTGGTGGTGCCGGACCCTTGCATGCAAATGCGCTGGGTATTTTGAGCGGAGCCTGGCCGGTTATCGTGCCTCCCGGCCCCGGTGTATTGTGCGCTTATGGTGATGCTACAACTCAGGTACAAGATGAAGCTGCACGCACCTACGTGACAATGGCAACGGATTCCAATACAGAAAAGTTATTGGCTGATTTACACGCACTGCAAAAGAAGGCTTCTGAATCACTGAATGCGGATGGAATCAGCGGCTCTGATCAGGAAGTATTCTATCAGGCTGATTTTCGATACGCGGGACAGGCATACCAAATCACCCTTGATTTTACCGAAGATGAATTAAGTAAAGAAGGGGTCAAGGGCTTGATGAAGCGCTTTGATGCAGAACACAAACACCTTTTTACATTTGACCTTGGAGAAGGGCACGAAATCGTAATGATTCGAGCGATTGTAAAAGCTAAGTCTCAGGCCATTGCCGAATTGGTGACAGGCGAAGCAGGGACAACGCTTGAAGATTGTATAATTCAGGATAGTCGGTTTTATTACGAGGGAGATTGGTACGACATCTCTATCTATGCGCGTGGGAAATTACATGAAGGCTTAACTATCCCCGGACCGGCCATAATAAATGAAATGGATTCTACTACGGTCATCCTTCCGACTTATGAAGCAAAGGTTGACCAGCAGGGCAATCTTATTATTAATCCAGCGGGATAAGGGGCGACGACCATGACTGCTACTATTGTTGAAAAAAATACTACTCCACTAGAACGTGTTGATGTTGATACGGTTACCGTAGACATCATTGAGAACGCTTTGAAAAATGTCCGTGTTGAAATGGATGCCGTTTTGTTTCGTACCGCTATGTCCCCCGGTATTAGAGAACAGGGAGATTGTTTCCCGATGGTCGCTAATCGAGATGGCAAGATGGTGGTCGGCCAGTTTGGTTCTTTTATTTACGGCTTTATGGAAGCCTATGATGCGCAAATCGAAGAAGGCGACGTCATTCTCACCAATGATCCTTACATGTGTAATGGTGCAGTATCTCATTTACCTGACTGGGTCGTGTTAGTCCCTATTTTCAAAGATAAACGACACATAGCATGGTCGGCAATGTTCGGGCATATGTCAGATAATGGTGGCATGGTGCCAGGCAGTATTGCTATCGAAGCCTCTACCATATTTCAGGAAGGTATCCGTATTCCTCCTACCAAGTTGTATAAAAAGGGTGTTCTACAGGAAGACATGCTTGAACTAATCTTGCATAACGTGCGCACCCCTCAGTGGAATCGTTTTGATCTAAATGCATTAGTTGCTGCCTGTAATACAGCAGCAAAACGTTGTGCAGAATTAGCGGAAAGGTTTGGTGACGATGTCTTGCATTCCACCATGGAAATTATGTTGGAACGTAATCATCTTGCCATGAAGCAGATCATAGAAATGCTGGTGCCGGAAGAACCTCGCACATTTGAAGACTATTTATGTGATGACGGAGTAGGTAAGGGGCCTTATAAAATTAAGTGTACTTTGTGGCGTGAAGGGGCCAAGGCCGTTTTTGATTTTGAAGGAACTGATCCACAGGCTAAAAGTTCGATTAACTTCTATTTGAGCGAAGAAATGTTCAAGATGTTTTTCGGCGCTTTTACTATTAATCTTTTTGATCCACATATTCTCTTTAATGATGGCTTTTACGATCTGGTAGAAGTACGTCTTCCACAGGGTTCATTATTGAGACCAAATTATCCGGCAGCCTTATCAGGTAGAACGCATGCGTTGGGAAGAATATTTGATGTAATGGGGGGCTTACTTGGTCAAGGAGTCCCGGAAGCATTGAATGCCGCAGGGTTTTCAGATAGCCCACATTTGTTTTATTCCGGTTATGACGATAAAGGCGAATGGTTCCAGTTATTTCAGATAGGTTTTGGCGGTGTACCCGGTCGCCCGGCTGGTGATGGACCAGATGGTCATTCTTTATGGCCCAGTTTTACCAATGTCCCCAACGAGTTTATTGAGGCATATTTTCCACTTCGTATAGAAAAATATGAACCGATATCTGATTCAGGCGGCGCCGGCTTACATCGTGGTGGTAATGGCTTAAGTGTTGGTTATTGTTTTTTGTGTGATGGAGCAATCGCGGTTCATGATGAGCGTTGGTTAACTTACCCATGGGGTGTCAATGGTGGAGAGCCAGGGCAACGTTCCAGCAAGCTATTAGTACGAACGGATGGCAGCGAAGAGTGGTTACCTTCGAAGTGCGAAAATATAGAAGTGAAAAAAGGTGATCTACTTTATTTTAATACCTGGGGTGGTGGTGGTTGGGGCGATCCCTATATCCGCGATGGTGAATTAGTCAGACAGGATGTTGAACGCGGGTTGGTCTCAATTGAGGGTGCCAAGCGCTATGGTGTTGTGATTAGTAGCGACGGCAGTGTTGATACCTCAGCGACGGAAAAATTACGCCAGAAATTATCTAGTGAACGTGGTGATCCTGAAATGTTTAATTTCGGAGGAACAATTGAAGAAATTAAAGCACGTTGTCTTGAAGAAACGCATTTACCACCTCCAATATCACCGAGTGTTAACGACTAGCCGAGGCAGACGATAATGGATCTGGAACGCAACAGTATAGGACTGGGGAAAAAACCGGGCATTATAATAGTTGATGTCGTCAATGGTTTTACCAATTCGGAATGTCCTCTTGGCAGTGACTGCCCTGAAGTCGTCGCTGCTAAAAGAAAACTACTCGATGCTTTCAGAGAAAAGGAACTCCCCGTTTTTTTTACCACTGTTATCTACCATAATTCTGAACAAGCTAAAGTCTTTCGGCAGCGTTTGCCGGTACTTGATTTATTGCAACCCGACTCGCATTGGATCGAAGTAGATCCGGCATTAGCCCGAAGAGAAAATGAAGATATTATCGAGAAGCGTTGGGCCAGTGCATTTTTTGGGACAGATCTGGCAGAGCGCTTAAAAAAACAAAATGTGGATTCGCTGGTTATTACCGGTTTAACCACCAGTGGATGCGTACGAGCAAGCGTACTCGATGGCATGCAACATGAATACCCTGTCTTTGTGCCACGCGAAGCTGTCGGTGATCGAAATCAAGAAGCACATGCCGCAAATCTTCATGATATGAATGCTAAATATGCCGACGTCGTTTCGATGCAGGTTGTATTAGATTACTTATCTGACATCTAATCATTTTATGAGTGTCGTGTAGAGCGCTCATTCTGACATCATTTTTTCTATCTATAGTGAAAGATTGATATCTACCTGGAGGAATTGAAATTATGCGCATGGGTGTTTTCCTGAGAAATTTTGGACCATATTCAACCTCAGCCAATATTACTGCTTGTGCAAAGGCGGCAGAATCCATAGGACTTGATGATTTATGGCTCAGCGATCATATTGCTATCCCGCCGGAAGAAGCAGAAGGTTCTGGTGGTCGCTATCTTGATCCACTTGCTACCATTGCTTATTTAGCGGGAGTTACGCAACGAATTGGAATAGGCACATCAGTTCTCATCGTACCGTATCGCGCACCTCTGGTGACCGCCAAATGGATAGCAACTATTCAGGAGTTATCTAATGGACGTTTAACTATCGGCGCGGCAGTAGGGTGGATGGAAGCAGAATTTCGTGCAGCAGGAGTTGAACATAAGCGCCGAGGTGCGATTACGGACGATACGCTTCAGCTCTGGCATGATTTCTTCGCCGCTGATGAGGCAGAAATAAACGGACAGTGCTTTGTCTTTAAACCACGACCCCAGCGACCTGGCTTTCTGATTGGTGGCGCAGCACCACATGCCCTGAATCGCGCAGTAAAGCTTGGTGATGGATGGATGCCGACTGAAGGCGATGCAGAAAAATTACGAGAGCCGATTGCCAGTTTATCCGAACGCATGCTGCAAGCAGGAAAACCCAATCCTGATGTAATACCTCTAACTTCTCTACCACTTGAAGATTTGCCTGCTGCAGTTGATAAACTTTCTGCCTTATCAGAAGTAGGTGTAACAGGCATAGTGCATGCGGGTAAGTATGAGAACGAAAAGGAATTTGAATCAATTGCTGAACGGTTAATGGAAGTGCATAGTCGGGCGAATCTTGCAGACTCTTAACGATATAAAACTTTATCTCTAATTAATAAAGGATCTTCACAGCACAGTCTCGTGCATAATCAAGCTCGTGTGAACATAAAAAATGAATACAGCAGAATTTAAAGCCCACTTATTAGTATTGTGCGCTTCTCTACTTGTAGCGGGTGCTTTTCTGGCCTCAGAGAAACTGGCACATGTAGCTAATTCACAGTCTCTGACTTTGCTTCGCTTTATTGGCGCCTCGCTTATATTGGCGCCAGTGGTACTTTACAAAAGTAAATGGCGGAATAAGATAATTAGCACATTACCAAAAGCGCTGGTGATTAGTTTTTTCTACACAGCGTTCTTTCTTGGGTTTTTTGAAGCACTGAAGACGACTAACTCAATGAATACGGGAGCAATATATACCCTGGTACCACTATTGACCTCAATGATTTCAGTTATATTCTTGAAAACAAGAATTAGCCAAAAACAGCTGGGCATCTATTTGCTCGGCGTTATAGCGACGACATGGGTAGTGTTTAATGGGGATCTAGATCTACTTTTAAGTCTTTCACTAAATAAAGGAGATGTAATATTTTTATGTTCAATAATATTGCAATGTTGTTTCACAGTGTCTATGAAACTACTCTATAAAAATGATGAAATGATCGTGCTGGTATTTTGTATCCTGCTAGGAGGGATTATTTGGATGCTACTTAGCAAGGTTTTCTTAGGTTATCCGCTTGACTGGCATCTTATAAAAGGCGCCTCCTTACTTCACATGTTATATCTGATTATTGGCGCTACGCTGACAACTGTTTATTTATTTCAAAAAACGACTGTCATATTAGGACCAGCAAGAGTGAGTGCCTATATTTTTCTGAACCCGGCGCTAGTAGCCCTACTGCTTTTGATTATTGATGGTGTGGCAATCCCTGCACGTATTATCCCTGCTATCATACTTTCCGCGATAGCAACTCTGCTGCTACAGAAGAATACCAAATAGCGTATTAATTAGCTCAAAGCAGTAATTTAATGTTTTACTGTGACATGTAATTGGAGCGAAACCAGTCGTTAATATCATCACTGGTTGCAAACCAAATATCGTTATGACCTGCAATATACTCAAAAGCGCGTTTCAAATGTTTAAACTTATTCGGTTGGCCGACCCAAAAAGTGTGTAAACATATTGGCATAATACGTGAGTTAGTCGCACCTTCTTCATAAAGCACATCAAACTGATCGATAATCATGTCACCAAATGCTTGTGAACTGACACCGACATTTTGAAACGCAGGAATATCATTAAGCTCCACTGTGTAAGGTACTGAAATCAAATTGCCGGTTTTGGTATTAAATGGAAAAGGATGATCATCAGCAGTGTAATCACACAAATATTCAACACCCAGTTCGGCAAGTAGATTAGGTGTATTATTCGTATGCGTCAGAAAAGGAGATAACCAGCCTTTTGCTTTGCGTCCGATAGTCGCTTCCATTTTTTCAAGTACTTCAGCGATGATTTCCCTTTCTTTGTTTTCATCAATACCGCTGAGAAAATTAGCCGGAGCATTATTAATACCATGTCCGATCCAGGCCCACTCACGCTTCATTCCTTCTTCCAGAATTCTTGGGTATTCCCGTATAACATCGGAATTTAAGCAAACAGTGCCACGCATCCCGATGTTGTCCATTAATTCCATCATGCGCCACAAACCTACGCGGTTACCATAATCACGCCAGCCATAGTTGAGTGGATCAGGGTTAAACTGTTGTGTGCCAGGGATGATGGCTGTTCCCGGAATGTCCGCTGGGAAATGCTCGATATTAATGTATGGAACAATCGCCACTCTTGCTTTATTGGGTAGAGAAAGTGTTTCACGATCAATAATAGGAACGTAGTCGTAGTGTTTGCTTTGAGTTAGATCTGACATAATTTTTCCCGTGGTAAAGAGTTGTATTCAAGTTACAGCGTGTTTATATATTCTATTGCTTCCTGTTTACTAATGACGTCACCGTATTTTGCATTAATATCAAAAAGATTGGCTTCATGAGGTCCATCGTGTCTGTCGCCGATACATTCTTTAACACAAATTGGTCTGAAACCATGTTGAACTGCATCGACTGCAGTAGCGCGAATACAACCTGATGTAGTGCAGCCGGTAATTATCAAGGTATCAATATTTTGCCCATTAAGAGTCGCGACGAGCGAGGTGCCGAAAAAAGCGCTGGCATATTGCTTGGTGATCACTATTTCGCCCTCATTGGGAATGACTCCTTCGCAAAAATCTGCATAAGGATTCCCTGCTACCAGACTTTGCAGAACAGGTGCTTTTTTAATCCAGATTCCACCATCTTCAAAGTTTGGCGGGGTATAAAGGACATTGGTATGAATCACAGGCATTTTCTTTGCTCTGGCGAGTTCGAGCAATTGTGGCATATGTTTCACGCATTCCACGACACCGGGAGCATAGAGTGGCGAACCTTCAGTTGTATAACCCTGTAAAAGATCAATAACGATGAGTGCAGATTTTTCTCCAAACCCAAGTCTGTTATCCCATACGCCCTGGTAATTATCTTCTGCCTTATCTGACATTGTCTTTCTCCACTTGTGTTCGGATTGGTTTCCACAGTTTTATGTTGTTGTGGTCAATTATGGCTATTTTTACAAATGCTTACACGTATTTTATTGCACAACAGTTTTTTTGAAGAGTTAATTATTACTCATAATTGATTTAGAAGAACACTCTAAATGTAAAACTTATTGCTCACAACGATAGTCGGTGTAAAGTTCGGTACTTTGATTAATACTTAGGTACCTGTCAGTTAAATAGGAGTTCAATTTCAATATTAATCTTGGCAAAGTATACATAATCAATTGCAAATTTAAGTAACAATGATGTTGGGAGAGTACTAAATGGGGAAGTTGGAAGGTAAAAAAGTTTTAATCACGGGCAGCAGCTCCGGAATAGGTGCAGGCGTTGCCATCGCCTATGCAAAAGAAGGTGCGGATATTGTTATTAATTATCCGGATAGTAGTCAGCAAGAAAATGCAAACAATGTATGTGAAGGCATTGCTGCGAACGGCAGAGAGGGTATAGCGGTTCAGGCCGACGTCTCTCTGGAAGATGGCGCAAATCATCTGGTAGAAGAAGCTTTGTCAAAACTCGGTAGAATTGACATTCTTGTTAATAATGCAGGCATAGCGCATGCAGGTAATATTGAAGATATACCGGTTGATATGTGGGATAAAATGTTTGCAGTGCATGTACGGAGTATGTTTCTAGTGACAAGAAAGGTAATCACGGGGATGTATGAGCAGGAATATGGCAAAATTATAAATACTACATCACAACTGGCTTATAAAGGTGCGCCTGGATTTACCCATTACACTGCCACCAAGGGGGCTATTCTATCTTTAACACGCTCACTGGCTCTAGAAGTAGGTGATAGGAACATAAGTGTTAATGCAGTCGCGCCAGGCGCAACACACACGCCAATACTCGATGATGTTCCTGATGAGCTTCTTGAATCTATCAGACAATCTATCCCTAAGAAACGCTTAGCTGAGATTTCCGATATTGTGCCGACTTATGTTTTTCTCGCATCAGATGAGTCCAGTCATTTTCAGGGTCAATGTTTGAGTCCAAATGGCGGCGACGTTTTTTTATAATAAGGAAAATTTGTAATGACAAACAAAACAGTTTTAATAACAGGCGCAGGAATTGGTATTGGTGAAGCAACTGCACTGCGTTTTGCTAGAGACGAATATCATGTTGTTGTCACTGATGTATTGGAAGAGGAGGGTATAGGTACAGTAAAGGCAATACAACAGGCTGGAGGTAGTGCGGAGTTTTTTTATCTTGATGTGAGAGATACGGATAACGTCAACACTGTTTGTAACAAGGTTGCTGAAAATAATGAAAGTCTGACAACGCTGGTTAATAATGCGGGTATCGCACATTGCCAACCATTACAGAGCTTGAGTGACGAACAGTGGGATTTAACGATGGATATTGATTTGAAAGGCATGATGCGTCTGGTGCGCGCATCTATTGAGTTGCTGAGGAAAAGCAATGGTGGCTCAATTGTATGTTTGTCGTCCGTAGCCGGAGCAAATGTGGGTTGGGCAGATCATGTTCCCTACACCGCAGCCAAAGGAGGAATTAGTGGTCTGGTAAAAGGTTTGGCTATTGATCTTGCCGCAAAAGGCATACGTGCTAATGCCGTTGCCCCTGGTTTAATCCGTACTGCGCAATCGATGAATGAAGAACATTCTCTAGGTGTCGAAGGTCTGGCGGCGATGGCCTCCAGTGTACCTCTTGGTCGCATTGGCGCACCAACGGATATTGCTAATGTAATAGCATTTTTAGCATCAACTGATGCGGCTTACATTACAGGGCAAACAATTTCGGTAGATGGAGGACTGACGACGGCGCTGTGAAACTTGATGTTGGCGTAGTAGATGCGATTGCTTGTTTGCTGTCATAAGCTTAAATGGATAGAAATCAGCGTAAACCTGATTGAGCCTGTTAAAGTTAAATAACTAGTGTTTCAAATCTTACTCGCTCTTTAGTTCCGAAGGTTCTTTTGAGACATAGATTCTATGTCCCGCTCTTAAGTGAGATTCCATTACATTTCGTGCCCAATCCCCATCGCGTGCTTTAAAGGCTTCAATTAGCTCGCGATGATGATTGTTACTTCGTTCAACGTCTTTATTTGAATACCGATCAATTGTTTTCAGTAGCATAGGTATTTCCACCAGGCTGACCAATAGTCTTCGTAAATGTTCACTGCCAGCCGCTTCAACGATAATGCTGTGCAAGCGATGGTTAAATTCGATTGTTTTTCGATGATTTTCGTTGTTATGTTGTTTGCAGAGCTTTTCAATCTCATCAGCGCAGGCCTCCATCTCGCTAATGCCTTCATTATCTATACGGCTTGCGGCACGGTAAGCGGAATAGCCTTCCAGCATTATTCT
>Ga0055584_100007045_pt1 | contig 11023 bp, 9 predicted proteins | sample OSDHelmetaG_FD_58716 | JGI IMG/M metagenome (GOLD analysis project Ga0055584, IMG submission 58716) | Pelagic marine sediment microbial communities from the LTER site Helgoland, North Sea, for post-phytoplankton bloom and carbon turnover... | ecosystem: Environmental > Aquatic > Marine >...
GATCCTGACGCCGGCACCGTCTCGCGGCATTGCCGCACTGACACCACGTACTGGAATCGCAGCATCAAAGCGTAACTCCGCGCCGTTGAACGAGCGGGTAATCGAGATCGGCGCGCCGGCTTCCTGCAGCCCTTGCCGGTCGATGAAAGTCAGGATGTCGAAAAATGCGTCTCCCATCGCCGCCGAAATAGCAGCAGGCTCGAGCGTCGATTTGGCTGGCAAATACGCGATGTCCATTGCCTCGATGACAATATGTTCGATCTCGAGGTCGCTGAAGTCTGCTTTCGGTAGCGTCTCGGCAAGCTCCTTGAGCTTGCTGAGGCCCCTGGAATAATCTCGCCGCACGACGCTCGTCAAAAGCATGGCGAAATATCGTCCGACCAGGTTGTAGCCATAGTCCGCTTCAAAGGTCCACTTTGCCGTCGTGGCGCCATTATTGCCCTCGAGATCGAACCACGATCGCGCCGAACCGGGTTCTCCCGGATTGATGGCATTCTCCACGTAGCGGTAGGGCCTGCTCTCGGTGATGATCTGGGTGCCGGATCCTATGATCATGCCGTCCCAGGCCATTGCTGCGCCAACACCTCGGTCGGGGCCGGAATAGCTAATCCGTGCATTCGGATCGGAATCGATCCAGGGCGACCACAGCGCTGTGCGCCGCGGGTCATTGACGAGCGCGAACACCGTTGCCGGGTTGGCGTCTATCAGCGTGGTTGTGCTCACAGTGGCGTGGCGGGGCAATGCCAGCCCAACTGCGATTAGCAGCAGCAAGAACCCAGCGATTGCGAAAAGCAGCTTTTGCATCGTTAGAATTATTCCACACAGCGGCACGCTTGGGCACAATAGCGGTATGTCCATAGATAAAAATAATTTGCCAATCGGTGTTTTCGATTCCGGAGTTGGCGGCCTCACGGTCGTCAAGGCGCTGCGCGAGGAACTGGTGCATGAAGATCTGATCTATCTCGGCGATACCGCGCGCCTGCCGTATGGGACCAAGAGTCCGGCATCAATTGCGCGCTATGCGAGCCAGGCCACGCTGCAGCTGCAGGAGCAGGGCATCAAACTGCTGGTGGTCGCCTGCAATACGGCTTCTGCAGTGGCGCTGGCCACTCTGCAGGAGCAATTGGCGCCGATGCCGGTTATCGGGGTAGTCGACCCTGGCGCGACGGCAGCCGTTGCGGCCCGGCCCGGCGGCTCGCATCTTGTGCTCGCAACCGAGGCGACGGTGCGGCTCGGCGCTTACCGACGTTCAATTCTGCGCCGCGACCCCTCGGCCCAGGTGCGTGAACTTGCCTGTGAATTACTGGTTGCGGTGGCTGAGGAGGGTTGGCGCGACGGGCCCATTGCCGAGTCGATCGTGCGCCGCTATATCGATGAAATGCAGGATTCTGCATATAAACCCGACAGCGTCATCCTGGGTTGCACGCATTTTCCGATTCTGCGTGATGCGATCGCCAGTGCTTTTGACGATGATGTCGTCATTGTCGACTCGGCCAGTACTACCGCCGAGGTGGCCAGGGAGCAGCTGCAGGAGCTGGGGCTCGTCAGCAGCCGGCAGCGTCCGGGGTCACTGACCTTGCTGGCAACGGACGGTGCGTTGCGCTTCGCTCGCGTCGGTGGCCAATTCCTCGGTACAGACCTTGCGGCGGAAGATATAACGGTCGTAGACCTTTGAGAGCTTTGCACCAGCGCGCCGCAGCATTGCCAAGATTGCGGCGCAGGGCGCGGCGATCCGGATGCTGTCGCTGTTCGCAGGCCGGGTTGTGGGATAATTGCCGGCCGCTTGCTTCAGCCAGGTTTTAGCTTTGGGTTTCAAAAGACGATTGGTCGCTCAACCCGCCTGGCTTGTCGTTTGCCTGCTTGTGGGTTGCAGCGCTGAGTCGCCGGGCGGGCCGCCGCCAGAGGCGCCCGGCACGGCTGCGCCACGGCCCGAAATTTACGCAGAATTTGCGCTAACCGCCGATCTGGGCTTTTACTCGGATAATCAGCGCAAGATGATAGCCGTGCTGCTAGAGGCAGCAGAGCTTATTGACGACCTGTTTTGGAAACAGACCTACGGTTACAACTATTCCCAGTGGCTCGCTTCGATCGACGACGATGATGCGCATCTCTTTGCCGTTCAGAACTACGGGCCGTGGGACCGACTCGATCAGGAGCGGCCGTTCATCGACGGGGCAGGCCCCAAACCGCCTGGCGCAAATTTTTATCCGGTCGACTTAAGTGAAGACGAGTTCAATGCTGCCTACCTGCCCGGTAAAGCCGAGCGTTACTCGCTGGTGCGCCGCAACGAGCAAGGCGCATTGATTCTGGTGCCCTACCAGGTTGCATTTGCTGATGAACTCAAGGAGATGGCCGGACTGCTGCGAAGCGCTGCAGGGTTGGCTGATAGTGCGGAGTTTGCGACGTATCTGAAGCTGCGGGCAAACGCGCTTTTGAGCGACGATTTCACGCTGAGCGATATGTTCTGGATGGACGTCAATGACAACGAGATTGATATTGTTATTGGCCCGATCGAGACGCACGAGGATCGGCTGTTCGGCTATCGTGCTGCGTACCAGTCGGTTGTCGTGCTAAAAGACCTGGAATGGAGCGCTCAGTTGGCAATGCTTGCCGATTTGCTTCCAGAGTTACAGGAGAGTTTGCCGGTACCTTTTGATTACAGGCGGGACCTGCCGACCAGCAACGCCGATTTGAATGCCTATGATGTCATTCGCTATGCCGGCTATAGTAACGTCGGTACGAAGGCAACCGCGCTCAGTCTGCCAGACGATCAAGAGCTTCGCCTGCAGAAGGGTACACGCCGCATGTTGCTCAAGAATGCGATGCGGGCAAAATTCGAGACAATCCTAGAGCCGATCGCGGATGTGCTGATCGAGCAGACTCAGCGGCAGCATGTAAATTTCAATGCGCACTTCGCTAATGCGATGTTTCACGAGGTTGCCCACGGGCTTGGGCCCAGGAATACGGTCAACGACAAAGGCACCGTGACCGAGGCCCTGCGCGACGTTGCAGCCACCGTGGAGGAGGGCAAGGCCGATATTCTTGCGCTTTACATCGTCACCGCGCTGCACGATGCCGGAGAACTCGACGGGCCGGATCTGCAGGACTATTACGTCAGCGCCATGGCCGCTGCCTTGCAGTCGGCGTATTTTGCAGCCGGTGACGCGCGTGCCGCGGCCAGCATGTTGCGGTTTAATGACTTTGTTGCCAATGGTGCGTATGTGCGCGATGCTGGTACAGGTCGCTATCGCGTTGATATTGAACGCATGCCGGTGGCGATTGAGAGACTAGCGCGACGTTTACTGATGCTGCAAGGCGACGGTCGTTACGATGATGCCGTTAAATTGCAACGCGAACTCGGCGTTGTCAGCGCACGCCTGCAGGCGGATCTGGAGAGACTGGTCGATGTCAATGTTCCGCTTGATGTCTCGTTCAACCAGGGCGCTGGCTACCTCGGGCTTGAGAATTAACGTGCGACATTGCCTGGATATCCGTTGCAGCTATTGAGCGCAAGATGGGCATGGCCCGTCCTGGCGATTCTCGCCATGGCTGGCTGCGGTGGCGAGAAACCAGCGCCGGCTTCAATCGACACAAGCCCGCCGTGGCCCGAGTTTGTGGCCAGTACCATAACGGCTTATTACGAATGGAATCCGGGCTCGGCCGTTATTGCAGGCCTGCATGAATACGATAGCCGCATGGCCGACTACAGCTTGTCTGCCCTGGACGAGTACGCAAAGTGGCTCGATAGCGTCATTGCCGAGGCAGCAGCGTATAAAGATCTTGCGGGCATCGAAGCGTTCGAACGTGACTACCTGCTGACGGCGATGAACGGCCGGCTGTTCCGGTTACGCGATTCCGGTTATCCGACCACGAATCCGCGGTTTTACAATGTCAATGTCAGTGTCGGTGTGTACGTCGACCGGGACTATGCGCCGCTTGATAAGCGCATTGCGACCTACACGCGATATATCGCCCAGCTGCCCGGCCGCATGGCAACGATGAAAAAGAATCTTAAGCCACCCTTGCCGGCGCCGTACCTGGAGATCAGCAGCCGTATCTTGAGAGGATTTGCAGGCTACCTGGAAACGACTGTGCCGGAGGTGTTTGCGCCTGTCGAGGATGAGCAATTGCAGCGCCGATTCGCGGCTGCAAACAACGAGGCGGTAAGTGCCGTCAGGCAGTCTGCAGCCTGGTTGAATGACCTCAAAGCGACCGCGACCGATGACTATGCGCTCGGCGAGGAACGCTTCCTGAAGATGCTGCTCACGACGCAGGGCGTCGACATTACGCTGGCAGAGCTAACGGCAGCCGGCGAACGTGATCTGCGGCGCAACCTCGATGCACTCGACGCGGTATGCGCCGAGTATGCCTCCGGAGAGAGCACCCGGGATTGCGTGCAACGGGTGGATAATCGCAAGCCCGCCGAAGGTGCGGTGGCCGGTGCGACCCGGCAACTATCCGATCTCAAGCAGTTCCTGATCGATAACGAGATTGTCTCGATCCCGGACAGTGAGGAGGCACTGGTGGCCGAGTCGCCACCGCATCGGCGATTCAATGCGGCCTACATCAGTATCCCGGGCCCATTCGAGTCCGGGCTGCCGTCCGTGTATTACATCGCACCGCCGGATCCGAACTGGTCCGAGGAGGATAAGCTCGCCTATATTCCGGGCGAAGCCAGGCTATTGGGAATTTCAGTACATGAAGTGTGGCCTGGCCATTATCTGCAGCGGCTGCATTCCAGGCGAGTCGAGAACAATATCGGCCGGTATTTCCGTACCTCGGCCTTCAGCGAGGGATGGGCACACTATGCAGAACAAATGATGTGTGATGCTGGCCTGGGTAAAGGCGACCCGGAGGTGCGCATCGGTCAGTTGCTCAATGCGCTGAAACGCAATGTTCGTTATCTGTCAGCCATAGGTCTGCACACCGGGGGCATGACGCTGGCTGAAAGCCAGCAGATGTTCGCAGAGCAGGCGTTCCTCGACGTCGGTAACGCAAACCAACAGGCCCTCCGCGGCACTTACGACCCCGGCTATCTGAACTACACGCTGGGCAAGCTGATGATCAACAAGCTGCGTGACGACTGGACCGCGAGTCGCGGCGGACGCGCGGCCTGGCGTCAATTCCATGACGAATTGTTGAGTTACGGTTCGCCGCCGATTCCGCTACTACGGGCACAAATGCTCGGCGCGGACTACGACGGGGACAGGGCCTTGTTACCGAGATAAGGCATCGTGACCGGGATGCGGCGTCTCAAAGATCTGCCTTGAGCAGAACTCCGAGTTCGCGCCCGAACAGAGAGGTCAGGTACAGCGCGTTGGCGGTCTCCAGAACACCGGTCAGCGTCGAAAAGCGGGTGTCTGGATCCTGCAGGTCCATCAATACGTCACCGTTACCGTTGACTGCGAACACATGCGAGGATGGAGCGGCCGCCGGTCGGTACCTCTCGGGCAGTCGCTGCACGATTTCGCGCAGTAACGGTATGTCCGAGGCGGCATCGAGCAGCGTGTCGCGTGGCGCCACAAGACCTATCCAGAATCGGCCCTGCAGGCCGTTATTAATGTTGTCGGGAAAACCCGGAAGATTGTCTACCAGGACCTCGGTGTGGCCAGTCTTTGCACCTTGCAGCCAGTGCTTCAGGATGCGGTAGGAGCCGGTTTCGGCGATGAGCAGGTATGCCTGATCGTCGCTGATCGCCAGGCCGTTGGCGAAATTCAGCCCGCTGACGAGCACGCGAGCGGCGCCGGTATCGGGCCGAAACTCGATGACCTGGCCGTGGCCGCCATGTTCCATGACATCCAGAAGCGAGGCCGCATAGGTGCCGCCGTATTCGCTGGCGCCGAAGCGAGTGCTGGCCTCGGAAACGTAAATCGTGCCATCGGTTGCAATGGCGATGTCGTCCGCGTAAACCAGCGGCCGGTCCCCAACCTTGTCGAGCAGCATGGTGACAGAACCGTCGGGATTGATGCGCTGCACGCCGAGGTATGCATTAGCGACGATCAGCGCCCCGTCGGGCGCTGTTTCGATCCCCAGCGGCCTGCCACCGACATCGGCGAAGACGTCGTAGCGGCCTCCGCTGTCGATGCTGAGAATGAGGCCATCCTGCGTCGTTGCGTACAGTTTGCCGTCGAGGCCCAGCGTGGCATCCTCGGGCCCGATGTGATCACCCAGCGTGATCCCGCGCGCATAGCGCAGCCGGTCATTCGCCGCAAAAGGATCGACCAGCCCGCGATCGACAGGCGCGTCCCAGGCCACCGGGTTGATCGGCACCGGCCACGTGAGCAGGTAGGCGATAACCGCCGCAAGCAGGACTCCGAGTGCGACCAGTAATCGCTTCACAGAATGGCAGGAGTTAGCGCGGGCTGCCGATCATGCGTAGAAACTCGGCTCGAGTCCTGGCATCCGCGCGAAAGGTGCCGACCATCTGGCTTGTGACCATCGATACAGCGGATTTGTGCACGCCACGGGTGGTCATGCATTGATGCGAGGCTTCTATGACGACGCCGACGCCCTTCGGTTGCAGCACGTCTTCAATGCAATTGGCGATCTGCGCCGTCATCTTTTCCTGTACCTGGAAGCGCCTGGCAAAGGCCTCGACGACGCGCGCCAGCTTACTGATGCCGACGACATTGTTTCTGGGCAGGTAACCGACATGTGCCTTGCCGATGATCGGCGCCATGTGGTGTTCACAATGCGATTCGAATTCGATATCCCGAAGGACAATCATTTCATCGTAGCCTTCGACTTCCTCGAATGTGCGGCGCAAGTAGCGAACCGGATCATCCTTATAGCCGCTGAACCAGTCTTCATAGGCGTTAGCGACACGCTTCGGTGTGTCGATCAGGCCTTCTCGACGTGGATCCTCGCCGGCCCAGAGTAACAGGGTCCGCACGGCTTCCTCTGCGGCCTTGCGGCTGGGTCTGGGCGGTTTTCGTTTGCTGCCGGTTTTCTTGGTCATTGCGTATTCCTGGCTAGCCGCGGGGCTATCGATACTACCGATATTGCTATTAGCGGTATACCGTAAGGTGGCCCGAATCGGGGTGTGTGAAAGGCTCGTGCCTGCCCTGAGTCAGGCAGTCTGCGTATCCAGCGCCAGGCCAACCGGGCAGCTGACTCCCGTGCCCCCGATACCGCAATAGCCGCCAGGATTCTTTGCCAGATATTGCTGATGATAGTCCTCGGCGAAATAGAACCTGTCCAGCGGCAAGATTTCGGTGGTGACTGCGCCGTACCCGGCACGCTTGAGTTCGGTTTCATAGGCGCCCCGTGATCGGTGCGCGGCTGCCTGCTGAGAGTCGTTCCGCGTATAAATGGCGGACCGGTACTGGGTGCCGATATCGTTGCCCTGGCGCATGCCCTGGGTCGGGTCATGATTCTCCCAGAACACCCGCAGTAACTCATCGTAACTGAGTTGCTCCGGGTCGAAGATGATTCGCACAACTTCGGTGTGGCCGGTCAACCCGGAGCAAACCTCGCGATAATTTGGATTTGGCGTGATGCCTCCTGCATAGCCGACCGCTGTCGAATAGACGCCGGGCGTTTCCCAGAATTTGCGTTCGGCCCCCCAGAAGCAGCCGAGCGCAACAACGGCCTGTCGCAGATTTTCGTCGAACGGGCCGCTCAGGGAATTGCCGTTCACGAAGTGCCGCTCGGGTACCGGCATCGATTCCTCTCTCCCGGGCAGGGCGTCTTCCCTGGACGGCAACGAAGATTTTTGTTCGAGTTTATTCACAGTCATAGCGCCTGGTAGCGCCCTCCACGGCGCGGTTTGACAATGATACCGTCCGTGCCCTGGAAACGCACTGGAATCGACTGCGTGTTGCCCCAGTCGGTCGCTCGATATACTGCGAAATGCAGATGCGGCATTGTTGTGTGCCCCGTATTGCCCGAATACGCAATCCGTTGACCTTGCCAGACACGCTCACCTGCCGAAACGAGCGAGCCGTCCTGCATCAGGTGATAGTACTCACCGGTTGTGCCGTCGCTATGCAGGATGACGACAAAGTTGGCATACCTGCCGCAACCGTCTTCCCAGCAGCCCTCGGAATTCCCGTCTACTACGCGGGCAACAACACCGTCTCTCGCCGCATGGACAGGCGTTCCGACGGGCATATCAAAGTCGATTGCAAACTCCTCGAGTCCGGTGTGGCTGAATCGCGAGCCATAACCCTGCAACACGCGATAAAGCGTGCCGCTGGCGTAGGGCAGCGAGTACACGTGATCGTCATCATGAATGGCGTCCTTGTCCCCAACGGTCCACTCGTAGTCGATCCGATAACCACTGTTACCGATGGCCCCGGCGCTCTTGAGCTGCATCGCCTGTTGAGCCTGTTTGGGGGCGAGCGTGCGCGTCACCGTGTCAGGCCCGTCAATGTGCAGCTGCCGGGGGCCACTTATCTTCAGCGTGTAGGTGATCGGAAAGTCACCGAGGTTTCTCGCATGGAACTCGATGTTGCCACCTTCGTTTACAGCATCGACGCAGATCCACTCGTCGCGGCATTCTGCCAGTGCGGATCCGGTCGCCATCAGCAATGCGAGGCCAGTCAGGGTCTTGCCTAAATCGAGTATGCGCAACCTGAAGCCCTCGGTGACCAATTGTTGCGATCAGCTCTCTTCGTTTGGCTCGGCGTCTGTCGCTTCGGCACGAAGGGCGTCGAGATCAGACTGCTTGTAGAAAAAACGATGCGTCAGGATCTGGTCGGCGGAAACGACGGGCTCACCATCCTCGAACTGCGGACGATAAATTCTGAGGCGCATTTCGCGCTGCACATTTCGCAGCATGTCCGAAAAATCGGGCGGCTGTGCCTCGACGACTTTGAGGTTGGTTGCGCGACCACGAGCAGATACCGCGTAGGAAACACTGATCAGGCCCTGCTTGACCGCCTCGTCGCTGAGCGTTCCGTCCGCCGCATCCCGGTCGCCGGCAAATTCGGGAATCGGCTGCTCGCGTAACGACCTGAACCTTTCGAGCGCATCGCGACGATACGCCAATTTATCTTCATCCTCGGACAACATTTCCCAGGCGTCCCTATAAGTCCTGCGAGCGCGCTGTTCATTACCCTGGTACATGTAATAGTCACCCAGCGCCAGCGTGGTATTCGCGGCGTCCTGCCAGTTTGCGCCCGGATTTTCTTCTGCGATACGCAATGCACGCTTGAAATACATCTCACCCGTGGTCATGGTCACCGACTGAGTCACGTCGCTGCCCGAGAGGTCGACAAAGAAAAATGACTGGCCGAGCTTCGTGAGTGGATCGATCAGCCGCAGGTCGTCTTTGCCGAATTGTTCCTCAATGATACGAATAATGCGGCGATAGGTGGTGCGTTCGTCGAATATGAAGCCTGCCCGATGTTGCCACGATGCTCGTTCCATAAGGGCAGGGAGGAGATCAGGTACGTTGTCGGCGTAATGCCTGGCGTTCAGCGCATAGATCGTGTCCTGGATTTCACGAGCCTCGTCGATGGAACCCAGCCTCAGGCTCGCCTCGGCGAGGGAATCGAGAATTCCTACCTGGTCGAGGTTGTGCGGGCCCTCGTTGACATGAGTGACATGCACAGCGCGCTGAAACGTCCTGGACGCAAGATCCGGTCGTCCCGCCTCGAGCTGCGCCGCACCAAGCCCCCTTAGCGGGTTGACGAGCTGCGCGTTAAGGCGATCCTCGTTGGATTCGATGATCTCAACGGCGGCCTGGAAATTCTGCTGGGCTGCGTCGTATTGTCGCGTTCGATGCTGCACGATAGCGAGATTGGTCAGTGCCCTGGCCGTATCGTTTGAGTCCGGTCCCGTAATGCGAATCGCCAGTTCCACGACCCGTTTCGCGACTGTGTCTGCCTCGTCCAGCACGCCATCGCCCATCAGGCTCTTGTAGCGTTCGAACTCAACGATCAGCCGTTGGTGGTCACTGAGCGTCGGTTCCGGGCCGGGTTCGGGGCCCACAACCCTGTCATCGGCAACCGGCACGAGTTGCTCCGGCGGCGGCGCTGGCAAGTTTTCGTCAAAATCGTCTTGTGCATACAAGACGGATGCGATGCCTAAAAGGATCGTCGCTGCAGCTGGTTTCAGGTCTCGAGTCAAATACATAGCGGTTCAGGTGAGTAAGTGTTCGATTCCTGTATCGAGATACGCCGGCGAGAAGAATTTATGACTGATAATCGGCACAGAAGTTCTGCACGCGGGTCGACAATGTGTAAGTCAACACTATACCGGCTGCGGTCGAATCGCGGTAGCGTCTGCAGACCGCCGGCAGCCTTATCAGGATCATAAGTCCAAACCGAGTTGCTGCTGCCCGGGGCGTTCGAACCGGCTGCAGTCAAGGCGTCGCTGGTACCGGTCCCGGGTCAGCCCGAAGCGCCGGCAGGCAAGGCGGAAACGGGATCCGAGCATATCCGCGTATGCGCCGCGGCCCGTTTGGCGGGCTCCAAAACGGCTGTCATAGTCACGGCCCCCGCTGGCTTGTCGCACCAGGCTCATTACATGCCCGGCTCGATCAGGAAAATGAGTCGCCAGCCACTCCGTGAACAGTGCTTTAACCTCGTGAGGCAGCCGCAGGAATATATAAGCGGCGTGGGTCGCGCCCGCTGCCCCCGCCGCCTCGAGGATGCGTTCGATTTCGGCATCGTTAACAGCCGGAATCACGGGTGCGACGAGCACGCTCGTAGGGATCCCATTCGACGCGAGTAATTCCATGGCCTTGAGCCGGGATCGTGCAGACGGTACACGCGGCTCAATGATTCGTTTCAATGCGGCGTCGAGCGTCGGCAGACTGATTGCAACAGAGCACAAGTTTTGCCGGGCGAGCTCTGCGAGCAGGTCAACGTCGCGGGTAATAAGGCTTGCTTTGGTGATCAGGTTGACCGGGTGGCGGTGTTGCAGAAACAACTCAAGCAGTTGTCGCGTGATCTGCAGTGATTTTTCGGCGGGCTGATAGGGGTCGGTGTTGGCGCCAAGTGTAATCGGCTGACAGTCGTAGCCTGATTTCTGCCATTCCTGCAGCAGCCTGCCGGCCGCGTTTGGCTTGTAGAAT
>Ga0055584_100007046_pt1 | contig 11023 bp, 9 predicted proteins | sample OSDHelmetaG_FD_58716 | JGI IMG/M metagenome (GOLD analysis project Ga0055584, IMG submission 58716) | Pelagic marine sediment microbial communities from the LTER site Helgoland, North Sea, for post-phytoplankton bloom and carbon turnover... | ecosystem: Environmental > Aquatic > Marine >...
TTGTCATATGCCATGTTATTAATCCTCATTATGTATAATTGCAAAGATTATACACTAACGCCACTTAGGGCTCTATACAAGGAGAGTATCATCAGAACGCTGAACGGATTATTGCTCTCTTTATTGTTGCATTTACTTATTTTATTACTCTTTATCAAAAACTGGCAAGAGATCACCTTGTTACCTCCTAAGGGACAAGAAAAGAAAATAAGCCTTAATCTACAGCAAATGGTTACACCTCCTGCACCAAAGCCGAAACCTGTTGTTCCACCTCAAAAACCAGTACCTGTGCCTCAGCCCGTAGTCACTCCGACAATACCCAAGCCTATCGTTGAAAAACCAATAGAACCGCAAGTGCAATCTATAAAGAAAAAAGTTTTAGATGAGAGTAAAAAGGTTTTTGCACAGCAGAGTACGGAAGAGAACAATGTCACCAAAATAGAACCAAAACCTGTTAAAAAGGTCGTTAAAAAAGAAAAGAAGAAGAAAGCTGTTAAAAAGGTACAGAAAAAGACTGTGGTGAAAAAAACAAAGCAATATAGACAACCTAAAAAACGTTCAAGTGATCCTCTTGCCAATCTGCTTATGGGTGCAGGTACTTCCGTTAATCCAGCACAACGAAGACGACCATCCTCCTCAGGTAGCTATGGTGCAAGAATGATCAATCAGCTTTATGGTGAGGAGTTTAATACCTACAGTGAAACCCAAAAGAAGTTCATTAAAAATAATCTGGGGACGATTCACAGTATCACCCAACGTACACTTACGCGAAATGGCTACCCGGATGTTGCAGTACGTACCAGACAGCAAGGAACCAACGTCGTCTCTTTTAATCTGCATCCAAATGGGGATATCTCAGATCTTAAACTACAAAGACATATAGGCCATCAGGCTTTAGATCAAAATACTTTAGATGTGATACGCATTGCGTATAAAAACTACCCTTTACCAAATAAGAAAACTAAAATAAAATTTTATGTAAAGTATAGTATCTACTAAAAATATTTTTACCTATACATTCACTTTAAAATTCATTCATCACTGCATGAAGCATAGCCATTGCTTCATTTTTTTAAGGGAAATTAAGAGTGTTTTGGGTGTAACCTGCTTCTTGAAAGCAAAATTTATATACTAACTTTGCTTTTCAATATTTCGACGCCATAAAAAAACCAGCAATGCTGTTATGGCCATCAGGGACCCCATGCTGAAAACAGCATTCAATGTGCCACTTGCCCCTTCAGTAAAAGGCAGACCACTTGTATTCATACCAAAAAACCCGACAACCAAATTAAGCGGAAGAAAAATAGCTGAAATGATAGTTAGAAAAAAAATCAAGCGATTCATTTTTTCATTGGTGCGTGTGTTGTAAAAACTATACAGATAATCAAGTTTTGAAAGCTGCAGCGCTGCAGAACGTACAATTCGTTCACAATGTTCATGTATATCTACATAATGATTCATTGGAAAATCATCGGCTGCTTCATAATAATCAATCATATGCTTCATTACGGTCGAAGTACGGGACATGACACGTTCTATTCTCAATATATCTCTTTTAAGTTCTAACCAATGTGTCATAAAACTCTTTTGTGCACTATCTTCATATAGAGACTCTTCCATGTCTCCAATCCTATCTTCATATGCATTAAACGATGTGAGTAATTTGTCTAGCAATCTATCTATAGTCCTATAAGGTCCATCAAAACGGTTCGAAAATGCTTCAAAACTATTATCTGTAGCATTATAAAAATAACTCTCTCTTTGGGTAATTATAAAACCTAACGATTTTCTCTCAAGTACATCCTTAATGACAGGAAGACGAACAATAAGCATATCATAATCATCATTTTCATCAAATACAGAGGGGTGCGATCCATTACGTAAGTCCTCTAAATGTAGCGAGTCAAGCTGCTCTTCGATATGTTCCATACTTGTGCCTTTATTCTTAATCAAATATTATATCAAAATAGTGGGTGAAGGGATGCTATACTTCATCCTTATCTCACCCCTTTTACAACATTTCATTTCTGATTTAAATTTTGTGTATCATATCATTATATTTTAGTGTTAATATTTCGATGTTTATACTATGCTATAATTCAAAAAAAGTAGAACTTTATGAAATCCTTATTTTTATTATTAATTCTCTCCCTCTCTTTATACTCAGCTGATATAGATACAAGACTTTATGAGGGCAATAACACCATAGCCCATTATGAAGAAGTTAGAAAACTCATTGACCAGGAAAAACCTCAAGAACAAGCTGATATAGAACGTATTGCCACAGAACGTATGATTTTAGCGAAACTTGCAAATATGATCTCCTTTACACCAAAAATTCATTCTCTTCCTGATTCACTTTTGCCTGATGATCAAAATATCAGCACGGAGAACTATCTCTCTTATCTTAATGCGCTGACCGACACCTATGCAATAATGGATACCCTAAAAGAACAAGCAAGCAGTATGCAATTAAAACGAAAGTCTTTAAGTGAAAGTATCCATAGTATGACGATTGAAGATAAAAAAAACTTACTGCTTTACCAATTACAATATGCGTTCTATAAACTTAAAGGGAAAAACCAGGAACTATCTATAGAGGCATATGAACCAATAGTGGAAAAAGGAGAAAATCGTTTTAAGAACGCCTTAAAACGAGTTACCTTTAATATTCCGGATTTAGAGCAAGAACTTGCTGCCACAAACAAAATATTCCCTTCCATAGAGCAAGAAGCCATTGCGCTAAAATTGGCCAAAGACCGTGAACTTATGCACCATGAAACTGTCTCAAAGACATTAAATAACAATCTACTTGCAAACACTTCAAGCAGAATGGAAGCAATCACTACAAAAATAGATCAAACCATACTTCTTTCTCTTGCTTATCTGCAAATAAAAGAAAATCAAAAAACGCTTGATCTGTTCAATGCGAGTAAACAAGATATCGATGCACTTACACCAGAACTTAATGAGCATTATACTTTTAAACGTACTATACTCAAGGAAGTATTCAAAGACGTCGCTGGTAATATAGTGCTAGCACTCTCAAGTGTCGAGCAAAGCGCTGAAAGTCTTTATGAATATACTTACAAGAAGCTCACGGAATCCCTTTTTGTATTTAATGAGCGAGGCATTTCTGTCATTGATATCCTCAAAGTAATTTTGGTTTTAATACTTGGGTTTATGCTTGCTGCATTTTATAAACGAAAAATCATGAATCTGGTTACACGAGAGAAACTTTCTTATTCTTCGGCCAAGATGATCTCAAGTGCAGGATACTATGCTCTCGTATTTATTACTCTACTTGTAGCACTTAAAACCATAGGTCTTGACCTTTCAAATCTAGGATTGATTGCAGGAGCACTCTCTATCGGTATTGGTTTTGGTTTGCAGACGGTCGTCTCTAACCTTGCGGCAGGTATCATCCTGATGTTTGAGCGGACTATTCGTATAGGGGACTACATAGAGGTCACGGATACGATCCGAGGTACGGTAAGTGATATGAAAATGCGCTCGACTACTGTCACTACCAATGACAATATTGACGTCATTATCCCTAACTCTTCTTTCATTCAAAATAATGTTATCAACTGGACTCTAGAGAATGATATCAGACGTATACATATCCCCTTTTCTGTTGCGTATGGAACACCTAATGAAAAGGTGGAGGAAGTCATTAAGGAGGAACTTAAACACTCAAATATCCCCTATGTTTCAAGACCTCCAAAATACACTACTGCTATCTGGATGACAGCTATGGGGTCTAGCTCTGTGGACTATGAATTAATCGTATGGGTTAAAGGACCGTCTACCCTTAAACCTTCAGGAACAAAATCAGATTTTTTAAAATTTATCTATGCTGCGCTCAATAAGCACCATATTCAAATACCTTTCCCTCAGTTGGATTTGCATGTCAAACAAACGAAACCGAATAAAGAGCATAATGAATCACAGATCATGTAGTTTTGACATTCATAAACAGCCTAATGAGAATTAAGTCTTATCAAAAATATCTACAGTAAGGGCAGAGTTTTTCACATACAAACCTGCCGGAGCAGAAGGTACCTCAATATTATTTATCAACGTAATAGTTCAGCCTCAACAGAGACTAAAATATTCTCATCAGCCTTCAGATAAACAGTCGAATCTTGTTCCTCAAAATCAAGTTCTCTCAATATCAATTTCATAGCTTCTATCCGTGCTTTATGTTTATCATCTGACCGAATAATATGCCATGGAGATTCCGGTGTATGTGTTCTCTCCAGCATAATTCTCTTTTTTTGACTAAACTCACTCCACATTGCCTGTGCCTGCATATCTATTTCGCTAAGTTTCCACTGTCTCAAAGGGTCAGTTCGACGTTTTTCAAAACGTTCGTTTTGTACCTCTTTTGAAACACTCAGATAAATCTTTATTAAATGTGTACCATGCCTAGTAAGGGAGTCTTCAAAGTTGGTCACCGTCTCCAAAAAAAGTTCATACTCATTTTGGGTACAAAATCCAAATACCGGTTCAACCATCGCCCGATTATACCAACTACGATCAAAAAGTACCAATTCTCCTCCACGCGGAAAATGTTTAATGTATTTTTGGAAATACCATTGTGACTTTTCTTCCTCTGTAGGTCTACCAAGAGCAACCGTACGACAGTGTTTTGGGTTCAAGTATTGGGCTATACTCCCTATAAGGCTTCCTTTACCTGCTGCATCTCTTCCGTCAAAGAGCACAACAACTTTCTGGGACTTTTCCTCTATTTTAGTGAGTAGTCTGACCAATTTAGCCTGATATATTTCCAACTCTTTCATCTTGGCATAATACTGTTCAGCATCAGTATGATATTTACGTAAAGCATCATTCTCTTTACGCAGGTATTCCAGTATTTCTTTCTCCAACACACACTCCTTCATATTACTGTGTATATTTTTATACGATTGTTTGATCTTCTATAGAAATCTCAGTCAGTCTCTCATCCTGATGGAAAGGTTCCATACGTTCTTCAGCTATTTTAAGATCATTCAGTGCTGCAATATGAAAAGCTGCATCACCCTCATGAATAAGAGGAATTTGCGTTTTTCCTATAATGATGCCATCAAACGGAGTCGTTAATTCGTATTCCTGGTCATCAAAAAGTGAATGAATTCTTGCAATCACTTCTCCTTCTTCAACTACATCACCTAATTTTTTTAGTGTTTGTATCATTCCACTTTCTTGCGCACGAATCCATGTACTCGATTTTGTAAGCATCGTTTTAATTTGAGTGCTTTTTTTTCTCTGTAATTGTGGCAGCATTTCGTTGGCTCTAAGTACATTGATAATGCCTTTAACCCCGATTTTGATTGACTTCTCGTCAAGTCTTAGTGCCTCTCCTGCTTCATAGAGTAAAATAGGGATACCCTTATCTTGGGCTACAGCACGTAAAGACCCATCCCGTAACTCTGAATGAAGTACAACAGGTGCTTCAAATGCACGGGCTAACATCAAAGTGTATTCATTATTTGTATTGGTCCGTATCTGAGGAAGATTGTCTTTGTGTATACTGGCTGTATGCAAGTCGATGCCTAAATCACATTTCGATACTATCTCATCAAAAAAAGTCTTGGCTACACGTGAAGCGAGTGCTCCTTTCGAATGGCCGGGAAAACTTCTGTTGAGATCACGTCTATCAGGTAGATACCTAGAAAGGTTTATAGCTCCATAAATATTGACTATAGGCACAAGTATTAGTGTCCCTCTGAGCTTGGAAAGCAGATGAAGCTGTCTCAGACGACGGATAATCTCTATACCATTGAGTTCATCTCCATGAATTGCTGCAGAGATAAAAACAATGGGACCCTCTTTTTTACCACGTATCACATAGGTGGTGAGAGTGGTTGGAGTACCATAAAAACTTGGTAATTCTATTTCTAATTGTTGCTTGGTACCTTTGGGTATTTCTACCCCACCCAAAATAAAAGGTTCAGCTTGCATTTATGCTCCAATATTATCTTTTTTACGACGAGGTTTTTTATTATCAGTAATGGTAATATTGGCTTCAATATAATCCATGATCTTACCTGCAATATTCTCTTCAGTAGCCTTCTCAATTCCTTCAAGTCCAGGAGAAGAATTAACCTCCATCACTAGTGGACCACGATCAGAAGGTATCATGTCTACTCCACACACACCAAGTCCCATTGCCTTTGCGGCAGCAATTGCCATAGATTTTTCCTTACGACTCAGTTTATGTATAGTGGCACTTCCTCCCTGATGTAAATTAGAGCGAAAATCACCTTCTGCTCCTTGACGCTTCATTGCACCAACTACTTGTCCACCGACAACCAATGCTCTAATATCTGCTCCACCTGCTTCTTTGATGAATTCTTGAACCAAGAGACTGACGTCCATTCCATAAAATGCATCTAAAACTGATTGTGCAGCTTTTTGTGTCTCGGCAAGTACTACACCGACACCTTGTGTTCCTTCAAGGATCTTAAGTACCAAAGGTGTCCCTCCAATGAGTTTGATCACATCTTTGGCATTGGCTTTGTTTGATGCAAAAACCGTTTTTGGCATATCTACATCATGAGTAGATAAAACCTGAAGACTTCTTAACTTGTCTCTAGAACGTGCAATAGCAAGATTACCAGCAACAGAAAATGCCCCCATTATTTCAAAGTGGCGCACCATTGCCGTCCCGTAAAAAGTTCGGCTCGCTCCAATACGAGGGATAATCGCGTCAGGTACTGGTAGCGTTTCACCATCGTAAACGACTATCAACTCCCCCTTCATGATCTCAATAGTACACATCAAATAATCTATGATACGCACATTCCAACCTTTTGATTCAGCCTCTTCTACTAACCTTTGTGTTGAGTAGAGTTTTGTACTTCTGGAGAGTATGTAAACAGTCATTATTTTTCCTTTGTTATATATTTATGAGAAACGTCTATCAGATAATGATGTGATAGGAAACGTCTTCCTATGAGCATTGGATACTTCATATTTTCTCTATTTGTCAGCGAGATCTCTGCTTCATACGTTTTACAACCTAATTTCAACATTGATTTTACAAACACTCTTTCTTCGCTTTTTCCGTTGGAACTTTTTACGTTCTTAATTTTAAATATCGGTAACGTGAGCCTTTTCCCATGATAAGCAGGATGTACTTCATCATGTAGGGTAAATATGACTTTTTCACCTTTAATTTCAATGTCATCACAGTGCATGGAACAAGAGTCCGCTCCTGTATCTATCTTGGCATCCAAACCAAAAAGCTCTAAGCCTGGAAGATCTACTCTTTCAATATATCCTATAACTTCCATATTCTTTCCTTTTCTTTATATTTTTAGATAAAGTGTTTCTAACACTTTTAATGCATTCTCAAGTGACGCCAGAGACACTGTCTCAGCTGTTGTATGATAACCAGTAGTCGGAAGCTGAAATGTCGTTCCCTGTATCGACCCCTCACTGGCATTTGTTAAACGTCCCATCTCTGTACTCCCTAGAGAATAAAGCGGTTTACCTTCTAGGATAAATTCCTTATTGAGATTCTCTATGTATGCATCTTTATATCCATAACTTATCGAGAGTTCATCACAAATAGATTCTATTTCTTTTGTTAATGGTGAGATAAAATCTGCATTCGCATCTTTGTTTCGTAGTACTATATGCTGTGAATTAGCATCTTCTCTACTACGAAATGGGCTGGTATCAAGTACCAAAAGTGAATCTGTAGTAACATCTTTCCCTCTGAACCATTCGAGTAAAAAACGCCAGCTTTTACCTACTTCTTCCTGTGCAGTGAAAAAAGCTCTGCCCTGATATCCTCTTTCATACAAAAATAGAATGATGGCAGCACTGAGTACGTTGTCCAATTGTGCAGAAAGATAACCATCTTCATAGGTAAGCGTATCCACATATGCTACAGGGGTCCCCGCATGTAAATGCTCCAAACCTCTTACATTGAAGAGGAGGTTTGATCTGCGTTCACACAAATATGCATTGTCAATGGTTCCCAAACCCAAGTATGCCCCAGACCAGGGATCATAGGCTTGAACACGCTGATTGATGAATCGTCCCATGATATCCTTATAGGTCTTTTCTGCTACAGAATCTCCTGTCAGGTCTCCTCTGTTTTGTGCGATAAAAGCGGCATACTGAAATTCATTTGGTCCAGTACATACAAGGCCATGTCTGTCTATATGTGCAGAGATCATGCCACTATCGGGGTCATCTCCATCTGCCACAAGTAGACCTTCATAAAGGGTTGCCTTGATACCTATTTCTTCCAACTCTCTTTTTAGTGAGAGAAAAAATGAATGTTCAGCACCTACAACAGAAGGTGTCCGTATCAGCTGTTTTAGTATGTCTAGGAAACGATTTATTTCTTCCGAATTTCCTGCGATTTCTTGCATATGCTTTAAAAAAAAATTCTTTATCATGTCCCTCGCTTCCTTTCATAATATAATAAAATTTATATCATATATTACCTTCTTTAAAGGCACTAATAAGAAGGTAAAAAAAGCTTTTATTTACAAAGTTTTTTTGCTTTCTGTCTACTATTTAAATAAAATACAATTTAGACTGCTTTTAAGGGATAGCATAATTCCTTATTCTTTGAAAATAAAAACCTTATAATCTAACATAGAATATAACGTTTGTCGCTATAGCGTCATATAGGAATTCTAAAACAGCAATGAAAACGTTATAAAGTTATATATTTTATAAGGTTTTGATTTCTTCTCTTAATTTATTTAAAGATTCAGCCATTTCAATAACTCTAATCATATCATTGACAGCATAGTCTAGCTTCCTATCTTCCCAAATCTTTTTTTCCATATTCGCATATTGAATTACTAGTTCAAGTTCTAAGTTTTTCCAATGTATTCGCTCGCATTCATTAAGTAAAGTGTGAAATTCTCGTTCAAGTGTTTCTAGCATAGACATCTTTTCTCCTCTTCATTAGACACTTTTGATAATCCGAATATAGCTACTCAGAAAGCACGATGGTTGCACTTATGATTTGGACAAGGTATAAGTTTTTTAGTAAAGGAATACTCATCAACTATCGTGCTATATGAATAGCTATTATTAGAATATTAGGTGCTAAAACTAACAGACTTAATGTTTTCGTCTTTGTTTATTTCATTTTATAAAATAATAATATTGTTTTTCTGATAGTGTAACCAGGCAATCTTTTCATTTACTATAGAAGTTATAGTATCTAAGACCATGGCTTTCTGACCCTATTTCACAATAGGTGTAGCATTTAACTATATAACATTTTGATTATACTATACATAATGTCACATTTCTGTCATATTTATCTCTGAATTTTTATAAGTAATTTATTATACACAAAGAAAAACCTCATAAAGTTATATATTTTATAAGGTTTCTAGAACAAGACATTAGTAATTGTTATAATAATGTGCTTATCTAGCAAGAACATAACAACATTGTATATTTACGTCAATATCAAGACACTTTTGATATACTTATAATACGGAAATAAGGTAGTAATAGGACATAGTGTTCCACTAATAAATGGTTATGTATATAAAGGCAAATATTGATTAAAAAGAAAAAAATATAAGTTTGTGCAATGAATATTACATTACTCAATAATGCCTTTAGCACTCTAATAATTGTTCTTGCAAGCATCCTAACTTCTTGTTCTGTTTCACCATCATATGTGTCAGTTATGGGCGCAGATGAAAACAATCCTGATAAGGTCGCTTATGTCGTAGACTATGGTATACCCAATCAATATCGTTTAAATCTTTATGCTGTAGATGGACAAAAAGTTTTAGATGCAGCATGGAGTGCGCACTATGCGATACACCCAGGTACTCATAAATTGTGGGTTTTAGCACCGGCTGCCATCGGCGGGCCTTTTGGACTGGGAGTTCGTGTAAGTCCCAATCGTTGTTTTGTTTTTGAAATTGAATTAATTGCAGGTAAGACATATTACCTAAAATCTTTTAATAAGGGTAAGGGAGCAAGATTAGAGATTGATGGTTCAGGAGCTAGTTATATTACAGGGAAATTAGTAGACGAATCAAGATGGACTTGTTACTGGGACAAATAAATCAATAGTTACATGAATGTCTACTTCTGGCCGTAAACAGACATTGAGGTTTTTCTATATAATATGGCGAAATTAAAACATACTTTCTCAATCCCCTGAAAAACCAAAACCTTATAATCTAACATATTTCATAACGTTTATCGCTGTAGCGACGTTTGTAGACCATAAATATGCAACCTCCTATAGAAAACATTATAAAATGTGCTATATAGGAGATTTTATAATGTTATTCAGAGAGTTTAATTCTTTTCCAGAAACTTGTTACTATAGCTTCAGTCCCCTGAACCAAAAGAGGTTCAGCCCTTGGATCTAACCAAAGTAACACTTCTTTTATCTCACTCTCCGACATTACTGTACATCCAGCTGTAGGTACACTCTTTATATGGATAAAGATGCATGATCCTGCACCTTTTTTAGACTTTGCACCCTCTGTAATACCATTATGATCAACAACAATGCCATACTTGTAGTAGTCCTTAGGAAACTTCATGCGTTCATGACTTTTATAGTCTCTTTCTATTTTAGTGCTATCTACTATCTTGTTGTAATATTTAGAATTGACATCATCTACACAATGATCTGTCTCTTTGTAGACTTCATACGGGTAAGCTATGTTAAAAGGTGTGTATCCAAAGGCTTGCTTGAGCTTGAAGATACCTGCGGGTGCTTTTCCGTCACCTTCTTTTTTCATGATCCCTGCATCTTTGGGTACTTCATGTAGACCTAACCCCCATCCTAAACCATTTCTACCCAGTTTGATATTTATCTTATTACCTACTTTTTGCCAACTTGTATCATGTAGTTCATAGCGTTGCAGATTACCTGTAGGTGTAGACCAATTTTTTGTCGTGACCACCAAAAGTTGTTTTGTTTGTGCCTGTAGTGTAATCAGTGTTAGACATAGTGCAAGTACAATCTTCATGTGGTATAATCCTTCTATGGAATATGGAATAT
>Ga0055584_100007047_pt1 | contig 11022 bp, 11 predicted proteins | sample OSDHelmetaG_FD_58716 | JGI IMG/M metagenome (GOLD analysis project Ga0055584, IMG submission 58716) | Pelagic marine sediment microbial communities from the LTER site Helgoland, North Sea, for post-phytoplankton bloom and carbon turnover... | ecosystem: Environmental > Aquatic > Marine >...
GCCATGAGAGCCATTATGGCAACCATGTTGGGCAGCCTCATTACTCTGCCGTTATGGTTGTTCTTTGGGCTTCGTCTGCTGTCCTGACGCTCGGGGGAGAGCGGGCAAGATAAAGCCAACTGGAGGAGGAATGATTTAGGAGGGGGAGGTATCTTTGCCCGGACCGCCCGCTCCTTCTTCGTAATTGGCTTTGGCGTCCAACGTCTCGAAAATATTGGTTACGGAATTCTTGAGCTTATTGTATTCCTCGGCGTAAATGAGTGATATCAAGTAGTGCTTGAATTCTTTCCTGTCCCGAATGATCTTGAGATCCAATTCTTCCATTTCCTGGGCAAACTTAATATGCATCTTGTCTATTTCGGAATCGAATTTCTTGTGTTCTTTCTCGATGTGTTGTTTCACTCGGGCAACTGCGCCGATCAGATTCCTGCTGTTGCGGCAGTCTTTGGAAGTGAAGTCGTGGAAAGAAATAAGACCGGAAGCCAAAGCGGCGGCGAATGCGGTAAGCTCAAGTTCGCCTTTTTGGCTCTCCTTGCTTGCCCATCCTTCAATTGCTTTGAGGAGGCGTGAAACGGAAGCTTTTGCTTCGTCTGAATCGGAAAGATTTACTGTATCTTCGTCCATAGGCTGGATTTAAAAGTTAGAAAAGTTATAAAAATTGAATAATGTATTAAAAAGATTGGTAAAAGCTGTAGAAGTCAAATTTTTTATGAGCGGTTTTGAAAGTTTTTGCTAGTGGAAGGCGTTCATTTTGAGAGTTTCTGCTCGTAATCCCTTAGTTCATTCCTGACCACTCGGCTAAGAAATAGCATTCCCAGGATATTGGGGAATGCCATGCCTAATATCATTAAGTCACTGAAATCCAATACGTTGGTTGCCGTTATGATGGATCCGAGAAAAGAAGAAACCAAGAACAATATCTTGTAGATTATCGATGACCGGTCACCAAACAGCCAAACCCAGCATCTTTCCCCGTAATAAGACCACGAGATCATTGTAGAAAAGGCGAAAAGAAAGACTGCAACCGACAGAACGTATGGAAACCATGGGATGACACTTGCCATTGCCGCGGAGGTCAGGGCACCTCCCTTGTTGCCGTCGATGTACCCTTGAATCAAAAATTGTTCTGCTGGGTCGGATGAAAAAGTCATGGGCTCGTACACCCCGGTAATGATGATCACCAATGCGGTCATCGAGCAAACTACTATGGTGTCGATGAACGGTTCCAACAAGGCGACTACACCTTCTTCGGTCGGATGCGAAACTTTTGCCGCAGAGTGAGCAATAGCCGCAGAGCCAATTCCTGCTTCATTGGAAAAAACCGCTCTCTTCACTCCAATTACGAGAATTCCCAAAAACCCTCCGAACCCAGCTTCGAAACTGAATGCACTTTTGAATATCAAGGTTACGGCTGCGGGAATGGCAGTGAAATGCATTCCTAGAATCACTATGCAGGCAAGCAAATAGATTGCGCACATGGCAGGAACGATCCGAGAAGCCACTCCAGCGATGCCCTTGATTCCCCCGAGAATGACAAGACCAACCAAGGTCGTCATGATCAAGCCGTAGACCCATGGGTAGGATTGCAAAGAAGGAAAAACGGATTTGATCAAATCAAGAGATTGAACGACTTGAAAGGCATTTCCTCCACCAAAGGATCCCCCTATGCAAAGGATGCAAAACAATCCCGCGAGCAATCCACCCAGGTGTTTTAAATTAAGTTCTTTGAGTCCATCCGACAGATAGTGCATGGCCCCACCCATGATTTTACCGTCTTTACGAATCTTTCGATATTTTTGCCCGAGAACACATTCCGTGAATTTCGACGACATGCCAAGAAAGCCGACCAAGATTATCCAAAAAGTGGCTCCTGGCCCGCCCATTCCAATGGCAATCGCGACCCCCGCAATATTTCCTAGTCCTACTGTCGCGGAGAGGGCTGTGGTCAGGGCTTGGAAATGAGAAACTTCTCCTTTTTGATCATCCGAGTCATATTTACCTCGTACGAGGTTGATCGCGTGTTTGAAGAGCCTGAGGTTCACAAAGCGCATGCGAAGCGTAAAAAACAATGCTCCTCCCAACAACCACGCTACGATAAGGGGAAAGCCTTGTTGGATCGAAATGAAACCAACTGGATCCATTTTTTGACTATCGAGATAGGCTTGGGGAGATTTTGAAAATTGCTCGTAGTCAGTTTTAAAAACGGGGGCTTCCGCAGACTTGATCCATCTTCCGTCTTTCAGGAGGGCCGCATTCAATATGCCATCGTCAAAGGTGTAGTTGCCAGCCTTTGCGTTTTGGTCCGATAATTGTTTTATTTGGATGGAAGTAAAAGTATATACGGGAGAACCATCCTCGTAATAATGAGTTCCGGGGATCTTCCAAAATAATAATTTTGCGATCGGAGAGACCACGTTTTCCCCGAAGAATCGATCTACCTTGTCTTGCCAATCGGGGTGAGGGCTTTCGTTGCTCCCGAAACATTCAATGGAAAGGCAAAAAAAACAAAGGCAAAGAGTGAGAATTCTATTTTTGTTTTCTAATTTGGGCATATGCTTACCTGGATGGTGAAGACAAAGACTGAGAATTCGCTTTGACGAGGGCAAGAGTTAAGATCATCAATGGTGTTTATTTTGGGAATTTGACTAAGGATGAAACTGATTGATCGCTACCTCGGGTTTGAATTGGCAAAGTGGTTTGCTCTGAGCTTGTCCTTTCTTTTGGCCATCCTTTTCCTGCAGGCTCTATCCGACGATTCTGATTTTGCTCAGGGTTTGCTTGAGCAGGAAGGACGCAAGAGAATCTTGGCGTGGATTCTGGGATATGCTCCATGGGTTTTGCCCGTCTCATGTTTTGTCGCGACTGTGACCAGTCTGTCTTTCCTTTCCAAGAACCGAGAAGTGTTGGCTCTTCAGGCCTCGGGTTTCTCTTCCTGGGGGCTCAGTAAGCCTTACGTTGTTTTTGGGGTAATGCTGTCCGTTCTTTGTTGGCTCGCCGTGAATTCCAAAGATCGGCTTTCAGGGCCGGTAAATCAGGTGGAAGACGTTCTTCTCTTGGATTCTTTCAGAATGAAAATCGGCAAAGAGAGAATTTGGTATTTTGGGGAGTTTGATGAAAAATCCGGTAAAGGAACCGGAGTTCATGTTTATTCTTATGATGCGAATGGTTCGGATTCATACCGTATTCGGGCCCAATCCGCTTTTCGTGACGGGCATGATTGGATCTTCGAAAACGGTAGGTTTCTCGGTTTTCCTTCGGCCAAAGGTTTACCTGTTCCCCGGGAAAGCGGAATTGGTTTGAATTGGGAGGTTTCCGTAATCCAGTCTTCAAACATAATTCAGGGACGATCCAGCCCGCGAATCAACAAGACTTTTTCCTCGCTCCGCCTTTCCTTGCCATCGGATGATCCGAGGATCCACGCAGCCCTTCGCAAAAAGCCCGCAAACCTTTCCTTTCGCGAATTGACGAAGGTCATTGAAAATTACCCCCATCAAAGCTCTCGAGAACTTTATCCCTATCGTTTGAAAAGGGCCCAACTTGCCGGAAGCGCCCCGAGTTGCCTGTTGGCGGTCCTTTGCGGTTTGGCAATCGCTTTGAGAAAGAAATCTTCGTCCGTCGGGTCGCTGGCAGGGTTTGCTTTGCTCGGTGCTTTTTCGTTCTACCTTCTCAAAACGTTTTGTGATGCCTTGGGCGAGAAAGGGATCGTGTCCGAGTGGGAGGCCGTAGGGATTCCCTACTTTTTTGTCGTCCTGGGTTCTTTGCTTCTTCTGCGAAACCGCTGACCCCGGCCTTCTTCTTAGGCAACTTCCCTAAGTTGTATGGCTTCGACTACTTTTCCGTCTGCCAAAATATTGGTCACCGTGACAAGTTGGTCTTTGTCGTGAACCCAACCTTCGTCTTTTAACTTTTTGATGGCATCTTGAATCGTCATTTCCGGGTCTTCCGAAAACGGCAGGAGGAATGGTTCGATTCCCCAAATCAAACGGAGCCTGCGGTGTAAGCCTTCCACGTCGGTAAAGGCGAAAACTGGGGAGCCGTTTGGCCTCAACGCGCCTAGTTTAGCCGCCAAGTCACCACTTCGAGTGAAGACGAGGACGGCCGAATTTTCAATCCGCATCGCAAGCATCGCAGCCGAACGAAGCATCTTCGCTTTGGGACGGAAAAGTTTGAGTTCTTCGGTCAGTCCCGGCTGAATCTCAGCTTCGATCCGAGTAGAAATGCGATTAAGGAGCTGAACGCATTCGATGGGTTGTTTTCCAGTCGTGGTTTCTCCGCTGAGCATGAGGCAGTCCGCCCCTTCGTTCACTGCATTGGCAACATCACTGATTTCGGCTCGCGTGGGAACGGGGGACTCGATCATCGACTCGAGCAAGTGGGTTGCCACGATGACGGGTTTGCCCCTGGATTGGCATGCCCCGACGGCCCGCCTTTGAATGATGGGTAATTCTTCGAAAGCGCATTCGATCCCCAAATCTCCCCGGGCTACCATCAAGGCGTCCGACGCAGTAATGATTTCGTCCAAGTTGCTTACCCCTTGCTGATCTTCGATCTTGGCGATGATTTGGGCGTCTGATTGGTTTTCTTTCAAAAAACTCCTGAAGAGATCGATGGCATCCGCATCGCGGGTAAAGGAGAGGGCAAAGTAATCGTGTTTGCATTCGATACCAACCAAGGTGTCTTGCCGGTCTTTTTGGGTAAGGGAGGGCAGTCCGGTTTCTATGCCGGGCAAATTGACATGCCGGCGACTCTTGAGTGTTGCGTCCTGCTGAACGAGACAACGGATTTGCTCGGGCGAGGATTCGACAACGGAAAGTGGGATTAAGCCATTGTCCAACAAAATGGTGTCCCCCGATTTTATATGTTCGGAGAGTTTGTCGTAATTCACTTCAACTTTCCAAATTCCGTCGGAGGTCGGAGGGGTGGGTTGTGCTTCGAAAATCAGATCGAGCAAATCATCCTTCTTCAAGTTTAAGTTGTCGTGCAGGTATCCCGTCCTAATTTCAGGTCCCTTTACGTCCATCATAATCGCAGGTTCGCGATTCAACCTTGTTCCAACGGCTCTTATTCTCGTTGAAATTTCCCGAACCCAATCATGATCCGCGTGAGCCATGTTCAGCCTGCACACGTCAACCCCTTCGTTGATCAACTTTTCGAGCATTTGCTCGCTTTCGGTTGCAGGTCCGATGGTAGCTATGACTTTGGTCTGTCGAGGTAAGTTTTTCATAATGGGATGGATTCTGCGGAAGTCGGGTCGACCACGTAAGTGGAAAAACGATTGCCCTGTCCCTTTAAGGCTCTGAAGCGATCTTTGACCAAGTCAACGTTATTGCAGTCTTTGCTGAGGTGCATGAGAAAAATTTTCTCCCAACAACTACCTTCCATGGAGTTGAGTAAGTCGAAAGTGGATTGGTTGGACAAATGTCCGTGCCTTCCCCTGATCCTTTGTTTGAGGCTCCACGGTCTTCTTGTGTCGTCTTCAAGCAATTTGGAGCAATGGTTGGCTTCGACGACTAAAATACGGGCTTGCCGTATCCTCTCTTTGACAAGTGCGGGGACGTATCCGAGGTCCGTTACCCACGCCAGACTGGACCGCGGGTCGAATAGATCGTCTCTTCCCCATTGGAAATAGAATCCAACCGGGTCGTACGCATCATGCGGCACGCTGAATGGATGGATATCGAACGATTCGAAAGAAAAAGGTTTTCCCGTCTCGAAAATTTTCCAGTTAGGTCGCCTTGGGAGTTTGGCTTGGATCGCTTGAGTAGTATCTCTATTTGCGAAAATCGGTAACCTGGCGAATTTTGAAAGCCCTCTGATGCCGGCCGAATGATCATTATGTTCGTGCGTGAGAAAAACAGCATCCAACTCCTCAAGGGCAATCCCTTCGTTTCCCAGTAAGAGTTGAAGCTTCTTGCATGAGAGCCCCGCATCGATAAGTATGGTCTTTTCACCAACTCGCAATACAGCTGAGTTACCAGAACTGCTCGAGCCCAAAATCTTGAAAAAAACTTCCACCTGCGAAAAGTTAAAGAAGATGGACCGAGCTTAGCCAACCTTAAACTTTAAAATCTTTTCCAATGTCACGCAGAAGTGAAGTTTTCGACGTAGTGGATGCAATGGATTGTGTTGTCGGTGAGGCAAGTCGCGCAAAGGTTCACGATCAAAATTTACGGCATCGAGCGGTACACGTATTCATCCAAACCCATTCCGGCTCTTGGATATTGCAAAAGAGATCGGCTCAAAAAGATTTGGAACCCATGCTATGGACGTCCAGTTGTTCTGGACACGTCGACAAAGGAGAGGATTACCTTGAGTCTGCCGTGAGGGAATGCAAGGAGGAGCTTGGACTTGTGCTGGCGCGTTCTGAATTGAAAGAAGTCTTACGATGCAGTCCATGCAAGGAAACGGGAAACGAGTTCGTTCGAGTATACCAAGCGAGAGCTTCGGGTCAGGTTACTCCATGCCCTGAAGAAATTATTGATACCGTTGAGCTGAGCCTTCATGAAATAGAACTCGAATTGGCAAGCAAACCCCAATACTACGCTTCTTCATTGAGGCATCTTTTTCCATTCTTGAAAAAGAAGTTAAGCCTCACATGAGTTCCATCTGATCCGAAATTGAAGATTGCCCGCTCCCGAAACCTGAAATCTCCCATCCTTTAGGTGTGAGAACCCGGCCTTGCGCCGTTCTTTTGACGTATCCCTCTTGTATGAGAAAAGGTTCGTGCACCTCCTCCAAGGTATGTTCTTCCTCACCCACGCCAACTGCGATCGTACCCAGGCCAACGGGTCCACCTTTGAAGTTCTGGGCCATGGTGGACAGGATTCGCTTGTCCATTTCGTCCAATCCATGGCTATCAATGGCCAAAAGTTCCAAGGCTTTGCACGCGATCTCACGAGTGATCTTTCCGTCGGCTCTTTCCTCCGCATAATCTCTCGTGAAATGAATCAGATTGTTCGCGATGCGAGGGGTTCCTCTTGCTCTTCCGGCAAGCTCCGTGGCTCCTTCTTGGTCGATTGGGCAATCGAGCAGTTTGCAGCTACGAAGCACGATCTTGGTAAGATCTTCTCTTTTGTAGTAATCCAATCTGGTTTGAAGCGTGAAACGACTGCGCATGGGAGAGGTGAGCAGTCCCACTCGTGTGGTTGCCCCAACGAGGGTGAACCGTGGAATTTCCAACCTTACGCTTCTGGCGTTGGGGCCTTGATCGATCATAATGTCGATTCGATAATCTTCCATAGCGGAGTAGAGGTACTCCTCAACGGTTTTTGGGATACGGTGAATCTCGTCGATAAAGAGGAGATCGCCTTCCTGAAGATTGGTGAGCAATCCCGCGAGGTCTCCGGGTTTGTCTATAACCGGGCCCGAAGTAATTCGCACTTCTCTTTCGAGTTCCCGGCCTATGATGTGGGCGAGGGTAGTCTTTCCCAACCCCGGTGGTCCGCAAAGCAAAATATGTTTCAAGGATTCTTCTCTCTTTCGAGCGGCCCCAACCATGACGCGGAGTCGCTCAATCGTCTTGGATTGTCCAGTGAAGTCTTGAAAGGAGGGAGGACGAAGAGCGGCGTCTACGTCAGGCGATGGTTGAAAGCTTTCGGCTGCGCTCGTTATGTCCTCACTCATTATTATAAGGCTCGCACGCAACTAGGCGGAAGAGGCGTCGAAAGCCTTTGGCATCTCGCTCTCCGGCAACCTTTCAACCTCTGCTCCCAGTGCTTGTAATTTCTTTTCGAATGAATCATAGCCGCGATCAAGGTGATAAATCCTTTGAACCCAAGTCTCTCCTTCGGCCGCCAGTCCTGCAAGAATTAAAGCGGCGCTTGCCCTTAGGTCCGAAGCCATTACCGGTGCCCCGGTCAGAGGTTTTCCTCCTCGGACAATGGCACTTGTTCCCTCTAGAGAGATTTCCGCTCCCATGCGTAGAAGTTCGGGGACGTGCATAAAGCGACTAGGATAAACCCTTTCGGTCAAAATACTCAGTCCGTTCGCCTTGCATGCCAGCGCGCAGGTTTGGGCTTGCAGGTCGGTAGGAAAACCGGGGTAGGGCAGGGTGATCGCTTCAAATGAATTCAAGCTTCCATTGCGCAGATCGACTGATATGTCATTCTTACCCGAGTTTTCCACATTGATTCCGGCATCGGACATTACGTTGAGAAAGGCACCCAAATGATCGGTTTTTGCCTGTTCGACCAAAATTTTACCATTGGTAATGGCTGCGGCAAGAACATAGGTTGCCGCTTCGATTCTATCCGGAATGACTCGATGCCGACACCCCCCCAAACTTTCGACCCCCTCGATTTCAATCATGTGAGAACCAATTCCTCCAATCTTAGCTCCCATGCTTGTCAGCATATTGCAAAGGTCAGTTATTTCAGGTTCGCATGCCGCACTGTCTATGGTGGTTCTGCCCGGTGCTAGAGTTGCAGCCATTATGGCATTGGCAGTTCCCGTAACAGTGCTTCCGTGCCGCCCTCCCATAAAAATAGAGTTCCCCTTGAGTGAGTTGGCTTCAACCTGTATGACACCGGCTTTCAATTCGACGGTCGCACCCAATCTTTCCATTGCCCTTAGGTGTAAATCGATGGGTCGGTTGCCAATAACGCATCCTCCGGGCATTGGGATTTCAGCGCGTCTCAATCTTGCCGTCAATGGGCCCAGAAGGCATACGGAAGCACGCATCTTCCGAACGAGTTCGTAGGGTGCGTAGTGAACAATTGAGCGGGGGTTGATCTTCCAAGTGGTTTGATCCAACCTTTCGACGCTTGCCCCCAATTCGGTCAGAATCTCAGCCATAAATCGAATGTCACTGAGATTAGGAACATTCTCCAAGACGCTTTCTTCCGAAGAAAGTAAGGCCGCCGCAAAAAGGGGCAATGCGGCATTTTTGGATCCGCTTACTTTTACCGAACCCCGAAGAGGGGTCCCTCCTTTTATTCTAAAGACTTCCACTTTGGGCGTGGACCCTTGGCGTTTGCATTTTCAAAGTGATATTAATTGCCGAAGAGTTTGGATAGAAAACCGCCGATACCTTTCTTTTCAGGGGTCTTCTTGTTTTTGGCATTGTCCGAGCGATGGTTTTTCCGAGAGTTGGAATCGTTTGGACGTTCTTCGCGTTTATTTCTGTTCCTATTTCGTGACCTTTTCTTTTTCCTTTGGTCTTCGTCGCCGTTTCTGTGTTTCTTATGAGAGTTGGATTCTCGGCCATCTTCGTTGTGATTGCCTCTTTCGCCCTTTGGTTTGTCGTTTCGTGAAGGGCGTTCTTCCGAATCGCGGCCGGATTGTTTACGAGGATCTCTCTTTCCTCTGTCATTGCGGTCTTCCCTCTGTCGTCTTTCGCGACCGCCTTTGGGGCGTCTTTCGCGTCCATCTTTAGAATGTTCGTGGCGTCCGTCTTTGGACCGCCTATCTTCTCTTTCTCTAGGGGGACGTTCCCTTCTTTCACTCGATTTAGGAGGAGAGGCGTTACTTAAATCGTCGGACAAGTTTTTATCTTCCGAAAGATTGACTTCACCGAATGGAGCTTGTGTGCTGGGCGTGGAGGAGTTCGACTCCAACGGTTTTTCGTTGGATCGATACCAACGTGATCGAATTTTTGATTTCATGGATTTGGGTAATCGTGAGGGTTTGCTGAGTTTTCTTGATCCATTGGGGTGTTCAAATTAAGTGATTTGCGTTTGCCAATCAAATTTGAGGGCAATGATTATTTTGTTACCTTGGGCGGTCTTCCCGATACATGTTACCTTTTGGTAACGGATCAATGCCATGTTTACATTCGCTTGGCTTTTCACACAAGGGTAAAGAACGTCACTAGGTAATTAAAACCACTTGCCTAATTGCTACTCTTAGTGCTTATCGAATGAATGGATAAACTTGAGAATATTTTCGATCTTCAGGAGCAATTGAACGTTAGGATTGGTGTTGATATGAAGGACATGGATGATGAAGAACGCGCTAAGTGGATTCTGAACTATGTTCGAGCAATGCAACAGGAACTAGCTGAATTGACGGATTCGGTGCCGTGGAAATGGTGGGCCAACTACCAGGCTTTCGATAAGCAAAATGCGAAGGTTGAAATTGTAGACCTTTTTCATTTCCTCATCTCACTAGCCCAAGTGATGGGCATGAGTGCGGAAGACATTCACGAAGCATACTTGAAAAAGAATCAAGTTAATCACGACCGACAGGAGACTGGGTACTCAAGCAAAGACGAGAACGATTCTCGCCATATTTGAGAATGACGAATGAATTCTTGCTTTAAGAAAGCAAGATCAACTCCCAAGAGCAGCAAGTAATTCGGCGCAGCGAGATTTCTTTCGGGAAACCTTGTTTGCGTGAACCAAGTTATTCTTTTTAGCTTTTTCCAATGCGGAAATGAAAGAAGCAGCGAGTTCCTTTGCCAAATCCGCACTCTTGTCGGTTACCGCGGAAAGAAACTTTTTTTCCAAGGTCTTGAGGCGAGTCAAAATAGCCCTGTTTTGCAAATAGCGGGCTTTGTTCTTACGAATGTTCTTAAGTGCGGATTTTGTATTGGCCATAAGCGGTAAGGATTTTGCACCCTTTCAATAAATCGTCAATTTCAAAAGTAAATGGAGAAAAGTGAATTCCGAGAAGCTGTAAGCCAGATTTTGTTATTCTCCCGGTAAAGGGTTCGAATAGTCATTCATTTATCTATCAATGCAAGCATTGATTCCCCCCTAGGGAGATGCGGCGTACCCGAAACCATGGGGCGGGCAACCCGGTTTCCTATTTCACCTTGCATCGGATTGGGTTTACATTGCCCACTAGGTCGCCCTAGTGGCGGTAGGCTCTTACCCCACCATTTCAACCTTACCTTCAATTGAGGGCGGTATATTTTCTGTTGCACTTGCCGTGAGCTTGCGTTGAAGCAAGCCCCCCCCGGTTTCACGGGGAATCCTGCCCTGCGATGTCCGGACTTTCCTCTGCACCTGCTCGCGCAGGAGCAGCGAATGACCGCTTCTCGGAAATATAATGAATTTACTGCACCTTGTTTTATCGCCATTT
>Ga0055584_100007048_pt1 | contig 11021 bp, 9 predicted proteins | sample OSDHelmetaG_FD_58716 | JGI IMG/M metagenome (GOLD analysis project Ga0055584, IMG submission 58716) | Pelagic marine sediment microbial communities from the LTER site Helgoland, North Sea, for post-phytoplankton bloom and carbon turnover... | ecosystem: Environmental > Aquatic > Marine >...
ATGTAAAACCGCATTATTTTCAGATACATTTTTAACCTCTCCGGCTAAAACAGACTCGTATTGCGACACACACTCCATGGAGGTAACATACCGCGATAAAGCCGCTAGCGACTCGTCGTTAAGCCCTGACGTCGCATAAGAAAACGTCCACTCTTTAAATCTAATTAACTGTGATTGAACAGCGTCAGGAGTCGGAATAATATCCGCTGCCGTTTGTGTGACTTCAAAAAGCCGTTGCCATTCTTCTGTTTGACTTGCCATTCTACCCCTTAAAGGTCCTACTCTTTTGGAAATAACGGTGCATATGAGGCTTTAATGGACTTAAGATCACCATCAAATGCAATCTGATAGATCATATCATCATCCGCACCAATAATTTTTTCGAGGCGACCTTCACCCAAAACCTTATGGATAACTGTATCACCTTCCTTAAAAATAAAGCAAGTTTCTTCAGCTGAAATAATAGGCATTAAGGGCATAAATTCTTGGTGCGCCGGATAATCATTTCGAAGCTGAACCAACCCCTCATCAGACGAACAAATCGCTTTTTCTGTAAAACTAGTTTGAAAAGTTCCCGCCGGTAATTTCTGAATAAAAGACGATAACGGTGTGTACTGAGACATTCCAAATTGATGACGCTGTCTTGCATAGAATAAAAATAATTTTTCTTTAGCTCGCGTCATCCCCACATATAATAAACGACGTTCTTCTTCAATATTAACGTTCAAAGAATACGTATGTGGAATATTCCCTTCTTCTAGTCCCAAAATAAAAACGACCGGGAATTCAAGACCCTTAGAATGATGAATGGTCATTAACTGCACATCATCACTAACATCAACGGGGTCATTTAATCGACTCTCTAACGTTAATAATGCCGATTGAACAGAAGGAGAAGACTCGTTAAGATCCTTAAACACAGCACTCATAAAGGACCGGTATTGATCTGTAAAGTACGTCATTAAAAAGGGCTCTAACGCTGTAATAAATGCGTGATGATCTTGATAGTCGGTCGTTATAAAGATCTTGTATGCACTCATAAAAGACTGCGTATTAGGGTAGGTATCTAATTGATTAAGGTTAAGGGGTTGACGCCGTTGTCCTGTTAATTTTTTATGATCAAAAAAGTCGATTAGATCTGCTACGATTGTGGTTTCTTTAGGGTCAAGATAAAGCTCTAAAACAGCCTTCAATAAAATAACTTCCGGAACGTCCCCGTACGTAATCTCTAATTTCGAAGATAGTAACTGGTTCGCCATTAACACTTTTCGAGCCTTTTCAAAATGGGTATGTGTTCGAACCAAGACTGCGATATCCGAATTTCGATACGCCTCTGACTGTTTCAAAGACTGAATTTGAGAGACTAATGCACTTAATTCATCGTATTCATCCACCGTCGCAACAAACTGGACCGGATACCCTTCTTTTTGGTCGGTCCATAACGTACGATCAACCCGTTTATTATTATGGGCAATTAATTTATTAGCCGCATTTAGAATGTAAAATGTAGATCGATAATTTTGCTCTAAGGTAATCAATTTAACTGGTGCAAAATGAGATTCATATTGATCCATACAATGTTGGTTCGCACCACGCCATGCATAGATCATCTGATCAAAATCACCCACAACAACCCGATGAATCGCGTTTTCAGCAAGCATTATAAACAACGTGTTTTGTGCAAAGTTCGTATCTTGATACTCATCTACAAAAAAGTATTGATAGCGGTCTTGATACTGTCTTAAAACGTCCGGGTTCTGTTTTAAAATTTGAATGGCATAAATTAGCATGTCTTCAAAATCGATCACGGATAACTCTTTTTGAAGAGCCTCATATCGCTCGTATAACGCAACGATTTCACCTTCTAAATCTGTTTTAACAGACGCCTTAGCTTGTTTAACAGACACTAAATTATGCTTAAACATCGCCACATATAACATTAATTGATAAACCGAAAAGTGGGACGATCCAAAAGTAAGACCTTGTGAAAGAGATTCAAACATATGTTGAACTTTTTTCTGAGAACTGATCCTAAATGAGCCTAGCTCTGGTAATAAATGACCATGTTGACGAACAATAAACAAGGCAAATGAATGAAACGTACAAACACTTGGAAAATCACTGGTCGGAACCACATCTCGAATTCTCGAATGAAGCTCTCCAGCCGCTTTAGACGTAAATGAAAACGACAAAATCGATTGAGGGTCAACGTTACAGTTTCGAACTAAATGAAAAAACTTTTGTGCTAAAACACGAGTCTTTCCAACACCAGCACCCGCTTGAATTAATAAGGATCCATCGGAGATCTGAACCGCCTTTTCTTGATTCTGATTCAATTTCATTCATTTTCTCCTGATAAAAAACAACACCTACACAACCCCTCATAGTAAAGTATCGTATCTCGTCAAAACATAATTTCAATTCATAAGAAATTTATAAAAAAGAGAACCCAAATCGTGTGTTTCCCAATACAAAATCATTAGAAATATAAAGGTCCCAACAATGAATTCTATAATAAAATTCCACACGCGCCGATCTAAATCGCTCATCATTTAACTGGTAATAAGACCTCAGATTTAGCTTAACAACGCCTTTACTTACCGAAAATAAGCTATATAGCTCATCTGAAATACGTTGATTATATGAATCAAATTCAAAAGGACTTTGGCCCTGATCATAAAGTTTCCAAGAATAGCCCAACTCTTTTAAAATACCCCGATTAAACGCAACCGTCAGATTAAAATAAGACCGTTTCCAAAACTGATCATAGTCTCTCGACCACCAATTCCTAAAAGAAAATTCATCGCCATCCTGCAACTGCCGATAAAAAGAAGCTTCCCCTAAAACCCAGGCATCTAAATGTAAAAGAGAGGTCGTCAATAAGCGTTTTGTCGTCTGCGCCTCAATTAATTGTCGGTATCCCGTTGCTTTAAAGTCTTTATAGTACCCCGTTGTTAAGCCAACTTTTTGTTGAATTTGATACCTTGGAAAAAAATGATCGTACACTGTACTAAGTTCAGGGTATTTCGATACCAAAGTATCATTTTGAATCAAGTCTCGGTGCATCGACGTTCGAAAATACCATTGATCTCGATTATACTCCGACGATTCTTTTGACGAAAATAATTTTTCCAGAAAGCGTGCCTCATACTTTGGTTTTTTTAAATAGTAAAAATGATCAAACCCAGAATCGATACTCTCTGCATTAAAATTATAGCGAACCCTTAAATATAATTCCTGAGCCTCACCCAACTCAAACCGATGACGCAATCCCACATGAGTCCCACGTTCTTCAGAAACACCTAAATCAAAATGACCAGAGGAACCTGAAGTCGAATAATAAGGTCGAGAAGCAGTAAAAAAAGAGCCATCAACCCGTGAATTTCCAAAGGTCGGAAACATCCCTTCGAAACTAGACGAATTATCTTTAGTAAGGTCATACGTAAACTGTTTATGCTTAAAAAGTCGTTTCTGGTAAAAATAAAACGACATATTTTGGCTTAAAACCGTTTTATTACCACGGTCATAATACATTTCATCAGCATAGAATTCGTAATGTCGGTGCGGTTGGTTGGTACACGCCGAATACCGAATCGATTTTAAAGTAATCTTATCTTCACTCAGCTCAACATCAGCAGCATCCACAAACACACCGTCAATCACAGTTTGAGCGCCAAACGCGTGGCCTTTATCATGGTCTACTTCATAAGATAAAGACTCGACACGAAGCTCGATATCTCGAAACAAAACAACCGTATTGCCTTCAACTAAAATCTCTGTCGTTGATGCATCGTAAGAAAAGTAATCCGACCGAATATCATAGCCATCAATGAGGACATGAACATTCTTAGTCGCTAAAATATCGCCAGAATCCTGGTCAAAAATAACGTGATCTGCTTGAAGATCAAACTCTTTACCGGCTATTTCAAAGGCAGAAAAACAACTGGTCACAAGGACCCAGGCAAAAAGCAGTCGCTTAAGCAGGCGCATGGGATTCTACAATCGCATCTGGGATCATGGTCGCACTCTCGAAACGACCAACATCACGACGAAAGACCAGGTTCACTTCACCCGTAGGTCCGTTACGTTGCTTTGCAATAACTAACTTTGTGGGACTGTATTTTTCGGTTTTTTCTTGATCATAATAATCGTCTCTGTGAATGAACATAACCAAATCCGCGGTCTGCTCGATCTCTCCAGATTCCCGAAGGTCACTTAGTTTTGGTAGATCGCCACCCCGTTTTTCAACATCTCGACTTAACTGGGATAGGGCAATAATCGGGATTTTGAGCTCTTTGCCCAAGGCCTTAACTTCTCGAACAATATCGGACACCTCTTGGTAGCGACTCTCGATCCGTTTTTTACCCGACCGCATTAACTGTAGGTAATCGACGATAATTAATCGGAGGTTCCCTTCCATTTGCAGACGCCGGCACTTGGCCCGCATCGCTAACGGCGTAATACTTGGGGTATCGTCAATAAACATCGGCGCTTCCGATAATCGGCCAAGTGCCTGAGACAAGCCTTTGTATTCATTCTCGTGAATATTTGCGGTACGAAGCCGACCCAAATCGACCTTCGCTTCGGCGGCAAGCATTCTTAAGGCCAACTGTTCTTTAGGCATCTCGCAACTAAAAATGGCGACCATGTCATCTTTGCCAATCGTCGCATTCATTGCAAAATTTAGGGCCAATGCCGTTTTCCCCATCGAGGGTCGAGCGGCCAGAATCACCAAATCACCCGGCTGGAACCCAGAGGTCATATCATCTAAATCCGAATATCCCGTCGAAACCCCCAAAATCCCTTCATCATTATCATAAGTATCATTAATATCATCCCAAACCGTCGAGACAATATGTTCTAATTTCACAAAATCGTTTTGGATATTCTCTTTACTAACTTCTAAAATATCGCGCTGCGCATTCCCCAAAATCTGATCTACTTCATCTTGATCTTGAAAGGAATTATCAACAATTTGGCTCCCAATCCGAATCAAACTACGTAACAGCGCTTTTTCCTGGATAATATTGGCATAATAATCCACGTTACTCGCCGTAGGTACCGAATTTAAAATATCAATTAAATACGCTTTACCCCCCGCCTGCTCTAGTAAATCCAATTTTTTAAGTTCAGAAGACACCGTCACCAAATCGACAGGATCTCCTTTCTTCATCAAGTTAACGATCGCATTATACAAGTGCATATGCGCGTCTTTATAAAAATATTCAGGTTGAATCCGACCCGTAACGGCCGCAATGGCGTCCTTAGACAACATCATCGACCCTAATACGGATTGTTCAGCTTCTAAATCTTGAGGTGGTATTCGTTCTTGCATATCCGCTTAGTGTATCAAATTTAGGGCCGTTTCGTAATACCCTGGGGTCTTACGTCGCATTGGGGCTACGAACCGAGCTTATTTATAAGAGATTATACGTTCTTTTTTTCCTAGAAGAAGGCAAGCACTTTTTTTTCAAGAAAGTCAACGGTATCCTCAACCCTCTTTGTTGTTGCCTTATCAGATCCTTTCGAAACTGTTTCCAAAGACACTCTTCACGTCCATGCTTCGCAGCAAGCGTTAATGCAGTTTCCCCATTCTTTGGATGTACTTAATTAACAGTCTTTACCTTAGTCGCTAATAACGCCACAAGCTCTGTCTACCCTGAGGATGCTACATCCCTTAAAAAAGAGGAATCACTACCATGACCCCCAAAATCAAAGTCAAAATTCACATCAACACCCATCGAAAGAAACTGGTTCACGACACCCACTTGTCCATTTCTTATTGCAGCTACTAAAGAAAAAACCATCTCAGGGGAATGATCATCATGAGCCAATTTATTAGGCGTGCTTTCGGTAGTGCTCAATAATGGTGTGTCTTCAGTTGCCACAGGTCTCTGAATCACTCTGGTAGCCCTCGCTGTTGGCGTAGAACGAGACATCACATGATCTGTCATCACCTTAAGCAATTCTGTATCTCCATTTAAAGTAGCGTATGTAAACGGACACCTACACTCATTAGCATAGCTACCCATCTCAAACAGAGACGCCCCTTCACTTAGCAATTACCTTGCTTATTCGGCTCTATCCGTTTTATTATCTTCCGTTTTATTGGGATGACGAACCAACGCAAACAACACCGCCGTCTTATTTTGATTTGGATTTGTATTATTCATTATGAGCCCTTAATTTATTACATCCTATAAATATATATCAATAACAAATTAGGTTTTTATGAATTTTATAACCCTAAATTAAAATTCAGCGCCATTTAATTCACAAAGCTCGGCCATAAACTAAGTATTTAACTGAAAATAAACATACTCTTTCGATGCTTCGCCAATATCTTTATAAGTAGGCTCTTATGTCGTTGGGCTAACACTAGTTTATGTTGGACTAGCACTTCGAGTGGTGTTGATCCTGGTACAGGAGTATATATCCCAGATATTGATGTCGCCAAATCCAGATTCATTTTAATTGGCTCCTAAAATAAACTACTTTTAAGCTAAAAGTGGCTTTAAATACCGCCCCGTAATCGACGCCTTAACCTTAACAATATCCTCAGGAGTCCCAGTAGCAATCACTTCACCACCACCATCACCCCCCTCAGGCCCTAAATCCACCACATAATCGGCGACTTTAATCACATCTAAGTTATGTTCGATCACCAAAACGGTGTTTCCAAGGTCCACCAATCGCTGTAGGACCACCAATAACTTCTGAATATCCTCAAAGTGTAAGCCCGTGGTCGGTTCATCTAAAATATACAGTGTTTTTCCAGCACCTCGCTTACTTAGTTCTTTGGCCAGTTTAATCCGTTGCGCCTCGCCCCCACTAAGCGTCGTTGCCGATTGGCCACAGGTAATATAGCCCAAACCAACGTCCACCAAGGTCTGTAATTTCCGTGCAATCGTCGGAATACTCTCGAATAATTCACACGCCTGACTCACCGTCATTTCCAGAACATCGTAAATCGACTTCCCTTTGTAGGTCACTTCCAAGGTCTGTTCATTAAACCGTTTCCCCTTACATACATCGCAGGTCACGTAGACATCCGCTAAAAAGTGCATTTCGATCTTGGCGACCCCGTCCCCTTGGCAAGCTTCACATCGGCCACCCTTAACATTAAAACTAAAACGGCCGGCTTTATACCCACGAATACGGGCCTCCCGAGTCTTGGTAAATAAGTCGCGGATCGCACCAAAGACCCCAACATAGGTCACAGGATTAGACCGTGGGGTCCGTCCGATCGGGCTTTGATCAATGGTAATTAAATGCTCTAACAAGTCCACACCCGCAATCGATTTATACGCCCCAGGTCGGGTCCGCTTATTGTAGAGCATCCCCGAAATTGCTTTCTCGAAGGTCCCCGTCACCAAGGTGCTTTTTCCAGATCCCGACACACCCGTTACGGCAACCAAACAAGACGTCGGCACCGATAAATCCACGCCCTTTAAGTTGTGCTGCGACGCCCCTTTTAAGTGAATCCACGCCGATTTCGCACAAGTCCGTCGTTTTGCAGGAATCTCTATTCGTTTTTCACCACGCAAATATTGGGCGGTTAAAGTCTTCGCCTTCAACAATTGTTTCACCGTCCCCGAAAACTCTACATTTCCACCATGCCGGCCGGCAAACGGACCAATATCCAAAACAAAATCCGCCATCCGAATCGTGTCTTCATCATGTTCAACCACCACCAAGGTATTTCCTAAATCCCGAAGATATTTCAAGGTCTCTAACAAGCGATCGTTATCCCGTTGGTGCAGCCCAATACTCGGCTCGTCCAGCACATACAAAACGCCCGTTAAACCTGAGCCAATCTGCGTCGCCAAACGAATCCGTTGCGACTCGCCACCCGATAAGGTGTTCGCACGACGGCCCAAGCTCAAATATCCTAATCCCACATTATTCAAAAAGGTTAAACGCCCCACAACCTCACGTAACAAAAGGTCTGAAATCTGACGTTCTTTATCCGATAATTTAATCTCTTCAAACAAGGTCAAAACTTTCGCTACCGAAAAGTCCGAAATATCCGCAATCGAGGTCCCTTGTATCGTCACGTTCAATGCATACTGATTCAAACGCTGACCCGAACACTTTTTACAGGTCGACGCCGACATAAACTGCCGAAAAAAGAACCTCATCGGCTCGGAACTGGTCTGTTGGTAGCGACGTCGTAAATTATTCACGACCCCTTCCCAATATTTAGGGATATTCATCCAACGACCCCGTTTATTCCGTTTAAAATCGCCTACATACTCGCGGGTGCCATATAAAAAGAACTTTCGCTGTCGGGCCGATAGTTTAGCAACGGTTAATTTTTTCGTGATGCCATACTCTGCACCCTCTGCCAAAAACCGTTTCCCATAAATCGTATCATCCAAATTCAAGGCTTTTTCCGTGGCACTAACGACCGAAAGCTCAGGGTCTGCAATTAAAAGATCAGGGTCAAAATCTTGTTTTTCGCCCAGACCATTACAATCGCCACACGCACCATACGGCGAGTTAAACGAAAATAATCGTGGGTTAATTTCGGGGAAGTTGATCCCACAACTAGTACAGGCAAATTGTTCTGAATATTGTTGTTGCCAGTCTCGGTCCTCACAGCTTAAAACGACCTGCCCTTTCGTGACCTGTAAGGCGGTTTCAATCGACTCAAACAAACGGCTATCATCATTCGGATCATACGTCACACGGTCGACCACAATATCGATATCGTGCTTTTTATTTTTCTCACACTCGATAGGGTCATCTAAACGGTACAAGGTGCCATCGACTCGAACTCGGGTAAAGCCATCTTGTTTCACTTGCTCAAAGGTATCTTGATGTGTGCCTTTTTTACCTTGGATTAACGGCGCATACACAATGACCGCATCCCCTTTTTTAATATGCGTACAAACATCATCTTTAATTTCTTGGGAACTTTGCGTTTGAACCGCAACACCACAATCGGGGCAATGAGGCTTGCCAATACTGGCATATAACAGTCGAAGGTAGTCCATTATTTCGGTTACCGTCCCTACGGTAGAGCGCGGATTTTGAGACCGTGTTTTCTGGTCAATCGAAATCGCAGGCGACAAGCCCGTAATCTGGTCGACATCCGGTTTATCCAGACGATCCAAAAATTGGCGAGCGTAGGCACTTAGGGATTCCACGTAACGGCGCTGACCCTCGGCATATAATAAATCGAAGGCAAACGACGATTTCCCAGACCCAGAAAGGCCCGTAATCACGTTTAGCTTATTTTTAGGTAGCGAGACGTCTATATCCTTAAGATTATGAACGCGTGCACCTTTAACTTCGATCGTATCAGACATAAGCCCTATCATATCAAGATTTGAATCGATTCCGAAATCTTAGTTTGAAACGTCCGGTCGAACACTCGATATAAAGGTATCCAACATGGCCACCCCAACATCACCACTCTTCTCTGGATGAAACTGGGCTGCAAATAACGACTCACTCGCAATACTAGAGACAAACGGTACCCCATACTCCGACGTCGTACAAATCAAGTCTGAATCCGTCTGATCCAGATAATAAGAATGCACAAAATAAACATAGTCTTTATCGAAGCGCTTATACTGAATTTGATGATCCGCAACATTAAGCATATTCCACCCCATATGAGGCACCTTCAAATCTCCAGGTTCAAACTTTTTAAAGACCCCAGGAAACAAGCCTAACCCTTCGGTAAATCCATCTTCTTGTGACCCCTCAAATAACAGCTGGTACCCCACACAAATCCCCAAAAAAGGTCGCGCCTCCTTAACATAACCCTTAATAAAGTCCACGCACCCGGCCTGCTTCAGCCCATCCATTGCCGTCGCATACGCCCCTTGCCCAGGTAAAATCAAAAGATCCGACTGATCCATCACCGATAGATCATTTGTAATCTGCGGTTCATACCCAAAGTGCCGACATAAAGATGCCACACTAGACATATTCCCAACATTGTAATCACATATCGAAATTTTCATCTCAGTCTCCTTCATTAGAGACTATCACAAACCGCTCTCTTTTCATATAAAATCAGCAAAAAATAACACCGAGGCCCCCTTCCCCTTAGTTGAGCTCAAAAAAAAAGCCAAAAACAGAGCACCATGATCTATTCTTCACCAAAAACCACCATAAACCACTAAATTTATAGGGGTACCCCCTTTAATATTAAAATAAAACAAGCTCAAAAAATAAAGTACCCCCTACTGCTACAGAAAATAGACCCCTCTAAAAACATTCATCACCCAAGACCCTCACAAGCACCAAAATCACTACCCTACTCTACCGATAATCATCACTAAAACCTTAAGAATTAAGCACAAGCGATCGATAATAACGAGCAAACAACCGGGAGGGACACATGTACTGGAGATATTTAAAAGAAACCATCGAAAATAATGCACTAGAAATTCTTAGACTTTATGTCGGCGCATTTCTACTGTTAAAGGGGGTACAATTTCTAACGCACCCAGACTTAATCACCAATTTAGTATCAGGGCATGTTATTTTAATTTGGAATGCGATTATTGCGCACTATATCGTACTAGCACATCTGGTTGGCGGCACTTTATTAGTCATCGGGCTATCCACACGACTCGCAGCGCTCGCACAAATCCCTATCTTATCCGGGGCCGTTTTCTTAGTACATTTAGAAGAAGGACTATTGGGCTATAACCAAAGCTTAGAATATGCCAGCCTAATGCTCATTATTTTAATTATCCTTAGCATTACAGGTAGCAAAAGTTGGTCAGTGGATACCTACGTTCAAGATCAAGACCCCTTGTAGTCAATCTCAATTGGATATGGGATACTAGGTACTATGCCTAAAACCTTTGTTTGCATCGATCTAGAAACCACCAGCCGCGCCCCAAAAGAAAACGAAATTATCGAAATTGGGGTTGTAAAGCTTAAAGACCAAAAAATCATAAGCCAAAAAGAATGGTGCATTAAACCTAAACTAAGTATCCCCAAGTTCATCTTCAACTTAACAGGACTCAAACAAAAAGATTTCGATGCCGCACCCA
>Ga0055584_100007050_pt1 | contig 11021 bp, 10 predicted proteins | sample OSDHelmetaG_FD_58716 | JGI IMG/M metagenome (GOLD analysis project Ga0055584, IMG submission 58716) | Pelagic marine sediment microbial communities from the LTER site Helgoland, North Sea, for post-phytoplankton bloom and carbon turnover... | ecosystem: Environmental > Aquatic > Marine >...
GGCGAGACACAAAACGCATGCGCTCATCCATAATATTACACTCCTTCCAAGGCATTTGAGCGCTCCTCAAATGCCAAAAGTGTAACCTATGTCTCCGGTATGAACTGTTACCTATGTCTCGGGTAGTTCAACAAACATCAAACGGCTTGTGCGCCTTGATGTGGCATCAATCCCAATCGTTCCTGTCTGACTTTAGAGGGAGGAGTCCGTCCAGAAAGCAGCAAACTCACTCTAACGGTGGTGAGGCCCGGAAATATTACCGATAAAAGCCGTAAATCCCACGCCTCAGCCCATTTGCCGACAAGGCCCTTGTAGAAGAGCCGTCATCAAGGCATCGAGCACCAAGTCAGTTTGCATCCGCGAGTTCATTTTAGGTATTCATCCTTTCAGCCTGCTCGATAACCAGACGCATGAAAGCGTCAATGACTTTGGACTTAGGTTGCAGTCGTGATTTCATCAACCAGACATTAAGGTGGAGAGCTGGCTCTAAGGGTCTGAACTCGATTTTGTCGTTGGTGTATTCTTTAGCAAAAAGTGCATCGACCATTGTTAATCCAATACCCTGCTCGACCATCCTCATGCGGGTATAGGACAGTGAAGCCTCACCTCTTTCGATTGGGCGGGAATCTTCCGCTAAAAAAAACTCCTCGATCTGCTCTCGTGAGCGATCCAGCATACTGGCGGTTATAAAATCTTGCTGATGGAAGTCCTTTGGTCGCAATCGTGACTTAGCCGCAAGGGGATGTCCCTTTTTCATTGAGGCCATCAGTTCGACGTCAAACAGCTTGCGGCATTCGACATTGGGATCGTCTACCGATAGAAGGCCAATGGCAAAATCCAGCTGTCGTTGGGAGACTAGCTCAACAAGAGCCTGTGAATTCCTCGTGTGAATACTCGCTGTCACGGCTGGGTGGGACAACATGAAGGTTGAGACGACTTCAGGCACGAAATCTCGGGAAAGTTGTGGGGTGGTGCCGACCGTCAGGCTCCCATGACGCATCTCACGAAGGTTACTGGCCCGGGTTTCGAGCTGACGAAGACTAATCAGTGAGGATTCTGCTTGCTCCGCTATCAGCCGTCCTTCCTCTGTCGGATAGAGCCTGCCATTCATGCGTTCGACAAGTTGAAAACCGAAATGTTCTTCCAGTCTTTTCAACATCTTACTGGCATTCGGCTGGGTTGTGTGCATGACCTTTGCCGTCTCTGACACAGACCTAGTGCGGATCAAGTTATGTAAGAATTCTAGATCTCGAGTATGCATTGATATTCCAAATATTCATAGATCGATGAATTATTTCAATTTGGAGAATACCCTGCATTTCGATAGGCTGTCTAGCGTACGACAATGAAATTATGCAGATTGCGTCTGGCAAAATATCTGCTTGCGCGGTTTGACTGGGAGATAAAAATGATCAATGACACAATCAATCGCAGGACGTTTCTTCAAGGCACGGCTGCCACTGGCGCTGCATTAGCAGCGACTACGGCGATCCCCGCTTTTGCGTCAGCAGGACAACCTGTTGAAAGCATGTCCGTGCTAACGGCAAACGCAAGTTTTGACCCGGTTCGCCCGGAAATGGGCCGACTTATAACTCAAGCGGCGAAAGGGATCGGCTGGGATATTAAACTGGCTGCGGAAGACTATAACCTAGGGATCGGTAAGGTTTTCAAGGAACAGGATTTTGATATGTTCATCGTCCGCTGGACCGGGCGGGCAAACCGGATCGATCCTGAAACATTCATTCGGATGCAACACCACAAGGATGGCGCTTACAACAAATGGGGCTATGACAATCCGCGCATCAATGAGCTTGGTGACGCTCAGCAAGTGGCCATGGTTGCCGAAGAGCGCCAAGCCCTCGTGCATGAGGCCCAAGCGCTTTTGCACGAAGATGCAGTGCGTAGCCCGATTGTCTATCCTTCAATGACTAATGCATATCGTGAAGATCGCCTGGATGGCCTTGTCCCAATGCTTGGTGAAGGCATCGGCAGTTTCTGGACAGATATCAATGTTAGCGTGAAGCATGGCGACGGTTATGTGCGTACTGGCCAGACCTCTCCATTGAAAAATTTGAATCCAGTATCTGCGACTGACTCAAATGAATTTAAGGAGCTTCGGATGATCTATGATCGTCTGGCTCAGGTCGACCCAAGCGGCAAAGTCGTTCCTTGGGCGGCAACTTCGATTGATATCGTCGATAACACAACGGTTGATATCGTGCTGCGTGAAGGAATGAAGTTCCATGATGGAATGCCGGTCACCGTGGATGACGTAATCTTCACCTTTGACTATTGTACCAAGTGGAAGGCACCCTTCTTCATCTCATCGCTTGAGAAGTTCGAGAGCGTCACCAAAACTGGTGCTAATTCCCTACGCATCAAACTCAGCGCACCTCATGCGCCACTGATGATTAACTTTTTCTGCTCGATATTCATTCTGCCACAGCACATCTGGAAGGATATTCCGGAGAAGGCCAATGTGGACGACGTGTTGAACTTTGCTAATGAGAATCCTATTGGATCTGGGCCGTTCAGCTTCGACTACTGGGATCGTGGCAAGGAATTGAAGGTCAGCGCAAATCCTGATCACTTCAGCCCGCCGAAATGTGCTGGCATTATCCGCGTCACCTATGGCAGTCACGACGCTATGGCAGCAGCCATTGAGGCTGGCGAATGTGATCGGACGCGTTACATCCTCAAGCCAGCACTGGTGGAGGATCTCAACAAGATCGATGGTATCGTTGGGGCAGGCTATGCAAGTCACGGTTTCTATGATCTGGGCTACAACGTGCGTCGTGGCCCACTCGCTGACCCGGCTTTCCGTAGGGCGATGGACATGATCATTCCGCGCGATGTGATTCGTGACGTAGTGATGTCAGGTTTTGCAGAAAACGGCGGTTCGGTTATCGCGCCCGCCAACGAATTCTGGCACAACAGCGCAGTGAAATCACGTCCAACCAACGTGAAAGCAGCGCGCGATGTCCTGGCTGGCGCTGGTTATAGCTGGGATGGCAACGGGACATTGCTCTATCCGGCTTAACCTGACCGACACAACCTAATTGTTCAATGCTGTTGTTTAAGCCGCCAGGCCTTTTAGTGCCTGGCGGAACGTCATGACTTTGTCTGGAACTGCCCCATGTTAGACTACATCATTCGCCGGTTCGTCTACACTCTGATCACTATCGTCGCCGTAGCGACAATCCTTTTCATACTATTCCGGATGCTGCCGGGTGAACCGACGATGCAAGTGATCAGTCCAGCGATGGATCCCGCAGTTCAGGAGCGGATGAAGAAAGCTTTCGGGTTAAATGAGCCGATTTGGAAGCAATACTTCATCTACATGAAAAATCTGATCACCCTGGAATGGGGCAGATCATTCGTATCTGCTCAGGAAGTCACCTCCATTTTGTCTTACAGATTCTGGAATACCATCCTTTTGATGGCCGCCGGCATGTGTATGACGCTTGTTCTAGGTATCGGTATGGGAATTATTATGGCTTGGCGCCGCAATGGTGCTGTCGATCTGATAGGTACTGTCGTTGGTCTGATCTTTCAGGCAGCGCCTCCGTTCATTACCGGCCTACTGCTGCTTATGATTCTTAGTTACAACATGGGGTTCTTTCCAACCGGAGGTATGTACGCTCCGGGAAATCGGCCAGACGGTCTTTTTGACCTGCTCACAACAGCTGATTTTTGGCACCGTCTTGTTTTGCCCACATTGACCGTGGGTATGTACTACATCTCAACACCGATGCTGATCATGCGGGATAGCATGTTAGAAGTTCTTGGATCAGACTATATCGAACTGGCCCGCGCAAAGGGGTTGAAATCAAGAGTGATCATGATCCGCCATGCAGCCCGCAATGCGCTTCTGGGTGTGGTTACTATCGCTGGTATTATGATCGGCTTTGCAGTGGGTGGTCAGGTGGTTGTTGAATCGCTCTTTTCCTGGCCTGGCATGGGGCAGCTGATGGTTGAAAGCGCGGCTCAACATGATTATCCGGTCGCGCAGGGTACCTTCCTTATGTTGGCGATCTTGGTGATTTCGCTGAATTTCCTAACAGATGTTCTCTATTCATATCTTGACCCAAGGATCAAGATCACAGCCAAGGGGTTGAGTTGATGGCAGATGGTCTCAATATTGCGCAAGTGGAATGCTGGCCTATTAAGATCCCACTGGCACGCTCCTATCATCTTTCTGCGGTGCTTGGTACGCTCACTCATTCACAAGCCGCCATTGTCCGGCTGACACTGGAAGATGGGACCGTTGGCTGGGGTGAATGTGATCCGCACGCTGAGTTTGATGGCTACACGCTGGAAAAGGCATGTCAAACTGTTGCAGAGCGTGCATCAGCAATGATTGGTTTGAGCGTTGCTGACTGGGTTGAGAATGCGCGTGGGCGCGCTTTTCACGGTACGCCCGCCGCCGCAATCGACGTGGCCTGTTACGATGCTTTAGGCCAAGCGCGGAGGGTGCCCGTCTGGCAGTTGCTGGGCAAGCGTGTACATGATGGGGTTGATGTTCTTTGGCCGACATCCAGCGGGACGGCAGAGGAAGATTTGGAAATCATCCAAGAACGCCATCCACAGGGCTTTCGCACCTATATGCTCAAGATGGGTAGCCGTCCTATCGAGGACGATATTGCGCGGACGCATGAGGTGTTCCGGGCTCTCCCTGACGGCGTGCAAATAATGGTTGATGCCAATCAAGGCTGGAACCGGGATCAGGCAAAGGCCTATGCCAAAGGTTGTGATGGATTGCCGGTTGTTCTGATCGAGCAGCCTTTGGCGGCCGAAGACCTGGAGGGAATGAACACTCTATGTGGGGAGACGCCTCTGGCGATTTCCGTGGATGAAGCTTTGTTAACACCTCAAGATGCTGACGAAATAATCGGGCATGATGCAGCAGACGTTTTCTCTATCAAGATATCCAAGCATGGTGGGCTTGCAAACAGTCTTCTGATCTCAGGCGCGGTCCAAAAGGCTGGCAAGCTGGTTCTTATGAATTCAATGATTGAATTGGGAATCACTCAGGCGGCGTCATTGCATCTGGGCGTTACCTTGCCTCACCTCATGCCTTGTGGACATGCCTATATGTCAACTTTGCGGATGGCGGATGATATCACTGATTTTTCTGATTGGGTGCAGAATGGTTATGCCACGATTCCTGATCGCCCGGGACTGGGGGTCAAGGTTTCATTAGATAAGATCAGTCAGTATCAAGTGGGAGAAGCTCATGTCGTCTAGCCGAACTTCTCAGCGATTCAGGAAACTGCGCTTGGCGCTTCGCGAGCATTATCGGATCATCAATTCGAATAAGCTAAGTCAGTTCGGTTTTTGGGTGATTATTTTGTTCACGCTGGTCGCGATCTTCGCGCCGTGGATTGCGCCTCATGATCCCTGGGAAATGACCTATGACAGCAATGGTAATTTTGCATCACTTCGTCCGCCTTCATGGGAGTTTCCGATGGGGACCACACATCTAGGCTACGATTTGTTTTCGCAGCTCATTTTGGCGACCCGGACGACACTGTTGATAGGAGTCGTATCCGGCTTCATCTCAATCGTGATTGGCGCAAATGTTGGCCTCATTGCCGGGTACTATGGTGGTAAAATTGATGAAGTCTTGATGCGGATCACCGACATTCTTTATGGTATGCCCTTTCTGCCGTTCATCATTGTCCTAATTGCCCTGTTTGGCCGTCAATTGGAGTTTATCATCCTGGCGATTGTTCTGATCATTTGGCGCACTTCTGCCAGGGTGATCCGGGCGCAGGCTATGTCCATCAAACAACGTCAATACATCCAAATGGCTAAAGCGCGTGGCGCCTCAGATTTGCGCATTATCTACCGTCACATTTTGCCGAACGTACTGCCTTTGTTGCTGCTCTACGCTGCATTCAATATTGCTTGGTCGATAATCACTGAAGCATCAGCAAGCTTTTTGGGTTTTGGCGACGGAGAAACTGTTAGCTGGGGCGGCATGCTGTATGAACTTTGGCTGTCGGGCAAAACCCGGGTTGCTTGGTGGTGGTTTGCCTCACCGTCGGTTTGTATCATTTTGTTGGTGACGTCGCTGGTCTTTGTCTCCAGAGCTTACGAAGAAGTTGCTAATCCGCGACTGCGTAAGAGGTAAGGTCATGACTGAAATAAACAAAGACCCATTGCTTTCCGTTCGCAATCTCGGCGTTGTCTATGAAACCTCTCAAGGTCCTGTTCATGCGGTGACTGATGTCAGCTTTGATGTCCAGGAAAACGAAGTCTTCGGGATAGCAGGAGAATCGGGATGCGGTAAATCGACCCTAATCAAAGCGCTTTTGCGGTTATTGCCTGATAATGGCGTAGCGACAGCTGATCGTTGCGACTATCGCGGCAGTGCTTTGATGAAGATGGAGGGTGAAGCTTTCCGCAAGGAAATCCTTTGGCAAGAAATATCAATGGTCCCACAAAGCGCTATGGCCTCTTTCAATCCAGTCTACCGGGTTGGGGATCAGGTTGTTGAGTCGATCCAGACTCACCGCAAAGCCAGTCGCGCCGAGGCATTGGAACGGGCATCAGAGCTGTTTGATGTGGTAGGGTTAGAGCCTGGTCTGCTCAAAAGTTACCCTCACGAATTCTCTGGTGGCATGAGGCAACGTGCTATGATCGCCATGGCACTTTCCCTCGATCCTGGGCTGATCATCATGGATGAGCCGACCACTGGTCTTGATGTGCTTGTGCAGGAACGAATTCTGCGGCGTATCCGTGAAATCAGAGCTGAACTAAAAAGCTCAATCATTCTCATAACTCATGACATTGCCGTGATTGCGGAAATGAGTGATCGCATTGCTATTATGTATGGCGGCGAGATCATGGAGCAAGCCAGCACCATCGAACTGTTCGAAAATCCGCATCATCCTTATACGCTGGGTCTTAAAAATGCCTTTCCATCCATTACGACGATGGGAACCGAACTGATTTCGATCCCTGGTTCACCACCGACCTTAATCGGGCCTGTACAAAGTTGTCCTTTCGCTCCTCGTTGCCCTTTCGATGACGCGGCTTGCCATGCGGCGAACCCAGCAGCGACTGAAATTGCCGCTGGACATGTGGTGCGTTGCGTTAACTATGAAAACAGTGCGCAATTCCGCAGCCTTGCCAAGGAGAAATCAACGTGGTTGTCCTAGAACTTGATCGGCTGAGTTGCCATTTTGAACTGACCCCCGGCTTCGTTGATCGAGTTATCAAACGCAAGCCACCCAGTTATATTAAGGCGGTTGAGCGGTTGAGCATCGCAATTGGAGAGAAAGAAATCCTGGGCATTGCTGGTGAATCCGGCTGCGGTAAGTCGACAACCTGTTCAATGGTTTCAGGACTGCTCGATCCAACCGAGGGGGACATTAGATTCCGGGGTAAGTCTATTCTTGGCCTTAGAGGAGATGCAATCAAGGATTACAGGCGCTCGGTCCAGATGATCTTTCAGGACCCTTACGAGTCACTTAACCCCCGGTTTAGGACTGTTGATATTGTAGCTGAAGGGCCTCGAGCCTTAGAGCTTTGGGATGCCAACGAAATCGAGCAGCGTTCATTGGCTATGCTGGACGCGGTCGGTCTACCTTCGGGCAAATATGCTGAGCGCTTCCCTCACGAGCTTTCGGGTGGTGAACGCCAACGGGTGGGAATTGCCAGTGCGTTGGTGATGGAGCCAGAGGTGATCATCGCAGATGAGCCGCTTTCAATGCTCGATGTATCGATCCGCGCGGGCATTCTTGACCTCCTACGAGAGATGCAGGCTGAGCGCGGGTTTTCATCGCTCTACGTCAGTCACGATCTATCAATACTTGGTAACGTTGCTGACCGCTTGTTGATTATGTATTTGGGGCAGGCAATGGAAATTGGACCGGCGGAAGAGGTTATTCGTAACCCAAAGCACCCCTATACCAGAGCATTGATTGGGGCAGTTCCGATTCCTGATCCACGATCACGTAGGGCAATTCCAAATATCCGTGGTGATATTTCAAAGCCGATTGACCCACCACCCGGCTGTCGTTTTGCGCCACGCTGTCCCTATGCTGATGCGTCCTGCTCTAACACTTTTATTGAGATGGAAACTGGGGCTGGAACCTTACATCAAGCGGCTTGCCATCGGTTGGCTGAGATAGACAATGCTGGATCATGATGTTGCCATTGTCGGCGGTGGACTTTTAGGCTCTGCCTTTGGTTGGGGCTTGGCGCGGGCCGGCCAAAAGACGATTGTTTTTGACGAAGGCGACACCGCAATTCGAACAGCGCGCGGCAATTTTGGTCTGGTTTGGGTGCAAAGTAAGGGGCAGACGATGCCTGACTATGCTGCCTGGTCATTACAAGCGAGTCAACTATGGCCGGACTTTGCAGACGAACTAAAAGACAGCACCGGCATCGATATCCACTACGTTAGAGAAGGCTACAACATTGCAGCGAGCGAGGTCGAACTCGAGCAAGCGATTGCCGGACAGGAACGAATAAAAGCCGGTATGGGAGACAGGGCTTATAGTTACGAAGTGATCGACCGAAAGACGCTAAAGTCGGTCGCACCATTGGTGAGTGACACTGTCCCTGGCGCTATCTACACGGGACACGATGGCCACTGCAACCCACTTTTCTTGATGCGTGCACTGCATCAGGACATGCAGACTAAGGGGGGTGACTATCGCCCGAATACTCCGATTGATGCTATCCGACCGGCTCCAGGCGGTGGTTTTGATCTCTTTAGTGGATGTGGTCGTCTACTGGCCTCCGCTGAACGCGTTATCGTTGCTGCTGGACATGGATCGGGTGAGTTAGTCCGCGACTACGGAATTGACCTACCAGTTCATGCTGACCAGGGGCAGGTTCTCGTTACCGAAAAAGTGAGCGAGGTGTTTTCATTCGCCACTGGAACTGTGCGTCAGACGGATAATGGCTCCTTCCTTCTGGGTGCCTCCAGCAAAGAAATCGGACTTGATACCCGAACTGATTTGCCAACGCTGGCTGAAATTGTTCGCTATTGCCTCTCCATTTTCCCATTCCTTGGCAATCTCCGCTTACAACGCGCCTGGGGTGCACTGCGCGTGATGACGCCAGATGGTTGTCCGATTTACCAGCAATCTGATAGCTATCCTGGGCTGTTCTCCTTTGCCTGCCACAGCGGGGTGACCCTGGCTTCTGTTCACGCGCTTATGGTTACCAAATGGATATTGGACGGACAAATTCCCTCTGAGTTCGATGTGTTTCACCCGAGGCGATTCCATGTTTAAGCGTGCCAGGAATATCCAGAGCAAAGTGTCCATCCTGTTCGACGGACAGCCCATTGCTGCGGAGGAGGGGGAGACAGTTGCGGCAGCGCTTTTCGCAGCCGGTATCTTAAGTTTTCGCCAGGCTCCAGAAGACGACAGTCCCCGTGGCCCTTACTGTATGATCGGCAATTGCTTTGAATGCTTGATCGAAATCGAAGGGTTGGGAGGGCGGCAAGCCTGCCAGACGCGAGTACGCGATGGCATGGTGATCGCGCGCCATCGAGGTCTCGCGACGGTGGAGGCCGGATCATGACAGCGGATGTGGTCATCATCGGTGCAGGTCCTGCAGGGCTGAGCCTCGCTATCGGGCTTGCCCAATTAGGCGTTTGCGTCGAAATCATCGACGAAGGTCAAACAGCGGGCGGTCAGGTTTACCGCGCTGTCAGCCGGAACAGCAGTAATAAGCAGTTGTTGGACTGGCTTGGCCTGGACTATGCCAAGGGTGCTGCCGTGGTCAGCGATGCACAAAAGCTTGATCGTATATCATGGCGGATGGCAACTTCGGTTTGGGACATTCGGTGCGAAGACGAAGGAATTGAGCTTGGACTGGTGGTGGATGGCAAGGTGTCTGTTGTGAAATCCAACCACGTCGTTCTAGCGACTGGTGCAATGGAGCGTCCGACGCCCTTTCCAGGTTGGACCTTGCCCGGTGTCGTCAGCATGGGTGCTGCGCAGACATTGCTCAAAGATGCCGGTCTGTTGCCCGAAGACGGGGTTGTTCTGGCTGGACAAGGGCCGCTGCTCTATCTGTTCGCCTCCCAGATTCTTGCCGCTGGGGTGAGACCAAAGGCAGTGTTAGATTTTGCCCCTAAATGGGTTGCTCCGAAAAACCTGCCACTCCTCGCCAGAGCCCTGATAAGCTCAGGAAAAATGATTGCTAAGGGCTTGCATCTGCGTAACCAGATTTCGGCGGCAGGGGTTGAACATCTCTTTAATGTCAAACGGATTGAGGCATTTGGTGACGACTCACTCAACAGGGTTCGCTACCTCCACCGGGGCGTTGAGAAAGAGGTCGAAACCAAGTTGCTGCTTGTGCATGACGGTGTGATTGCGAACACTCACATAACGACTGCAGCTGGTTGTGCACATAATTGGGATAAACAGCAGGCTGCTTGGATTCCAAGGCGCAACACCCTTGGGCAGACGAGTTGCAAGAATCTCTGGATGCTAGGAGATGGGGCTGGCATCGCCGGGGCGGACGCCGCGGTGCTACAAGGGCGGATTATGGCACGCGCAATTGCCATGAAGCTTGATCTGTCGCCCCCTTACGGTGAGCATCAAAACCGTGCCGATCTTCAGGCGCTTAGCCGCATAACGATCTTGCGGCGTTTCCTTGACCGGCAATATGCGCCGGTTGCGGCTTTTTCAAATCCCCCCGATGAGACGATGATTTGCCGTTGTGAGGCGATCAAGGCGGTTGAAATTCGCACTCTCGCCCGTTCCGGCTGTATGGGGCCTAATCAATTGCGGGCCTTTTCCCGCGCCGGGATGGGACCCTGTATGGGACGGCAATGTGGTGGTGCCATCAGCAGGATTATGGCTGCAGAGACAGGGCAAGACATCGCTGATATAGGGCACTTCAGCATACGCACTCCGTTGAAACCAGTGACACTGGCAGAGGTTGCAAGTCTCCACAAAGTCGAGCCGTGAGAAAGGATTAACAGGGAGGAAGGTAACATCGGCAAAAGTCCGGGTAATTTTTTTCCGTAGAGAGATTCACAAGGGGCA
>Ga0055584_100007052_pt1 | contig 11020 bp, 9 predicted proteins | sample OSDHelmetaG_FD_58716 | JGI IMG/M metagenome (GOLD analysis project Ga0055584, IMG submission 58716) | Pelagic marine sediment microbial communities from the LTER site Helgoland, North Sea, for post-phytoplankton bloom and carbon turnover... | ecosystem: Environmental > Aquatic > Marine >...
GGCGAGGCTGGTATGTTGGGCTTGCTTGACAACCATTCCTTCACTGATGGAATCTTGGATTCAGTCTTGTTTGCCGCTTCAGATCAAGTTCTTGCCAGTGTCTTCTTTACAGAAACCTCAGACGCCTACACAGCATTAGATCAATTGGACCGCCGCCAAGATTCAGCTTCCGACGCGGTCACAGGTGTCGATGATGGCAAGGAACTAATCCTCGGCGGTAAGGAAATTTCCTTTTCAACAGGTGACTACGCACTGCAATCGGCAGATTCCGTCGACTTCCTGGTTGCTTCATCAGACAAGCTCACCCTTACTGGGAACGTTGTGTTCAACTCCTCTTCTACCGATTCCGATTTGATTCTTATGTCGGCAGGGATGGTTGATCTTTCGGGAGCCACCTCCATTAGCTTTAACGGGGACGAGCTCGGCATAGGATCGTTCGATTCTTTGGAAGTCAAAAACGTCGATTTGAAATCGAGCAACCAAATCTCTCTTCGTTCCCTGGATAGCATCGTAATCAATAATTCGAAGATGGAAACTTCCGGAAAGGGTGCTGACTTTATCCACCTGTTGGCCGCCAACCAGATTCAAGTTGATAACATGCGCTTCTCCGAATCGGTCAAGCGGATCGCCATGGAAGCCATGACAATCAATCTTTCCAATGTGAATTTCCCCTCCTCCTCAACCGTTAATTTGAACAGTTTATACGGAGGAATCGATGGTAAATATCCACACTTCAATTCCATTCAATACGGTAGAGTCAACTTCATCGAGAAGATCAGGTACGGATCTCAGTCGGTCATGGACCGTGCTTCCTTTGACGCACACGGCGGTAACATCACCATTGGCAAGAGCAACTAAATTTTTCTCGAAAAGGAATCCTCCTTTGCCCTTAAAACAATCAAGCTGATTCTTCGAATTGTTTGAAGGGTAGGGCATCAGGTAAATTATTCAAAATTCTATGAGATACACACTGACGTTCATTCTGGTTTCAGTCTTTGCATTTACGATTCAAGTTTTTGGAGACGCTAATGCCTCATCACCTCAAGACGATGCAGGTGGTACTCCGGTCCTCCCCTCTGATTTCTTCGCCGATGCCTTGGCCAGCGCGAAATCGGGTGACGATGCGATGGGCACTCAACGGTTGGTGGATGTCAAAAGTTCTGAACTTACACCATCCCTCAGTCTTAGCTCTTCCTACAAATATTCGTCCAATCCAACCAAAAGTACCAGCGCAGACAAGTTGGAGGATGGAACAACCCTTGATCTCAGCCTGATGATGATGATGGGATTGGGTGAGTTTGGGATTGGAGATGACGTGCTAAGTGCCCCGTCCCTCATGCTCATGCACATGCGCACTTACAATGACCCCACTCAGGATTTCGGTCACGATTTGCGGGCTTTGGATATGGACATACAAATAGCCGGCTTAACCATTCCCTTTGTTCTGCCGAACGATTATTCCTTGTCGATCGGCAACACCTATGTCCGGGCAATCAATTTCCGAAACAATGGAGATTCTCCCGCTCATCATTTCAGAGGTGACGTTCTCATGTATTCTAATACTCCTTCCGTTTCAGTTACCAAAACCATCCCTTTGGAAAACGGTGACATTTTATCTCTAACCGGTGGTCTGAGCTATGCCATTTCCAACGGCGACAAATTATCCGAGACTCTCAAGACGACCACCCAAGCACTCGTCGATTCAGGTTTAACCGACACACCTGCTGATCTACAAACGGGAGCTTCCTTTTCGTTCAATCTTTCCTACATCAAGCCAGTCACCGACAAACTCACCCTGACCCCTTCGTTTTCGGTGTCCAAAATGCACTACAAGAAAGGTGGGAATAGTGGTAAGGCCGATGTGACCTACGTCGTTGGTTTGAGTTCCTCTTATCCAATCAATGACTGGTTGAACTTGACTGGTGCCGCCAACTACACTGCAAAAGACGGAAACAGGGCGGACGTCATTGAATTCAGGGACTTCACCAGTGGTTTTTCTTTGGCGGTCAACCATTCTTTCTAGTTGGTAAAGGTGGCGTTTTCCGCCTTACTGAGCAGTGGTTTATTTCGTACCTCGCGTGCGATTCTTATATTCTTTTTCGTAGGTTTTCTTTCAGTTGTCGTAGGCCAAGTCACGAGTCCCCAAGTAGAACAGCTTATTCAACTTGGGCGTGCCGAGGCAGACAAGGGAGACTTTGCAAAGGCCTTGGGATATTACAATAGGGCCATGGGTTACTTGAAACAGGCTTCCCCGAGTCATCCGCTTAATGAGCTTGTCCGTAAGGAAATTAGAATAACCAAAGGCAGATCACTCATTGCCCGGTATCAAAATAGATCGGGCTTGAAGATCATTCAAAAAGACGAACTTCTCCCTCTGAGTGATGAGCCCGAAGATATAGTCGTGAGTCAACGTTTTGGTACGGTTCTGGCAAGAGAAGTTTGGCAACCGAAGGAAATTAAAAATGTGGGAGAATTCATCGGGATTGGGAGACGATTGACCATTCTACCCGAAGCAGGAGTTGAGCTCTTTTTGGGGGATGAAAGGAAGCTTTCTCTTCGAAGCGTGGATGCAGCAAGTTTGGCTATCCCTGATCTCAACGTATTCGACCTTCACTCGGGATCTTTTGTGGTTTCTTCTAGTGGAAACGGCACGAACACTACGATCAAAAGCCCTTTGTCTACAATAAAGGTCAGTTGCGAAAAACAATTCGCTCTCATGATTGGCATAACGACGAATGGAGGTCTCAAGGTCATTTCTCTTTTGGGGGAATGCCAACTTGAACAAGATGATATTGGTTCGACTGTTCTTTCCCCAGGTGAATTGGTTTTTGCTTTGCCCGAAGGTTTCAGTAGAAAAATGAGTGTAGAATTGAGCACTTTGATGGTTACTTCCAGGCTGATGACCGCTTTTGACGACCCTCCCGTATACCATAAGAAGTTGAGGCAGCAGGCCATGATCCAAGCTCTTCGTACCCGCAAGCGTTACAAAGCAGTGGTGGGTGATGCGAAAAACAGCAAGGATTTCGAGATCAAAGTGCTGAAACCCGACCAACCTTAGGGCATTTTTACGAAGAATCTCTTCGCTTGAAGCTTTTCGGCAAATTTAAATTCGTTTTGGTTCTAAGAGCCGGCCTTTTTCTTGTCGTGGTTTTGTTCTGTTATGGTTGTGTAAGTTCGCATTACGACCGATCCGAAAACTTTCAGTTCTCCTGGAAAATAGGGGATTACAAAAGTGCTGCAGGCGAAGCGGAGCAATTGTCTCAAAATGGCCCCAAGAGAGACCGACTGCTTTATAAACTGGAAGAAGGCTCCGTCAAACGCCTCGCTGGCGACCTGAGCGGGAGCGTTGAAGCATTGGAAGAAGCTTCAGCAGAATACGATCGGTGGTTTGGAGTTCATTTGGAAACAGAGACCCGCGTTTCCGAAGCCTTTACTTCGGTTCTTGGATCCGCCGAATGGAAACCCTACAAATCGAGGGTTTACGAAAGGGTTATGATGAGGGTTTATCAGGCTCTCAACTATCTCCAACTCAATGATTCAGGGCGGGCCCGTGCAGAAATTTTCAAATCCAGACAGGCGATAGAGGACTCCAGAGAGATTTGGAAAAAAGAACTGCAGTCAGCCCAATCTGAAATGAAGAAGAAGGGTGTGAATCTTGAGCAAGGAATCAATGCGCAAGAGGAAAATCCCCTGAAGAGCGAAAGGATAAGGATTAGGGCTATGGTACCTTCAAATTTGCCCGAATACGTAAACCCTGCCGCGATTTACTTGGAATCCCTTTATTTCCTCAGGACTGGGACGCAAAGGGAAGACTTTGACAAGGCTGCATTTTCGTTACGCCAGTTGGCCTCTCTTTTTCCCGAAAACCAATCGATACAAGAAGATTTTTTGGGGGCGAAGAAAGGCACCCCTCTACATGAGTCAGTCACCTATGTTTTTTTCGAGACCGGACGCGCTCCCGTTCGTGTTGAAAAACGATTTGATTTACCAATCGTTTTTTTTGCGAATCAATCTCGGATCCCTTACCTTGGCATCGCTCTTCCAAGCCTCAAGACAAACGACCAGTTCCTTTCGGGGTTGAGGATAAACACAACCACTTTGGATCAACCTGTTCAGACTAAAGTTCTTGCCGACATGGATGCCATTGTCGCCAAGGAATTCGACAAAGACTATCCCATCGAGCTATCTCGGGCAATTTCCGGGGCCTTGGTAAAAGGAGGAATACAATACCTTGCCACGGATTCGGTACGGTCTGAAAATGATACGACCCGAGCCATTGTGGGTTTGGGAATCGGTCTTCTTGCCCATGCTACCACAAAGGCCGATCTTCGAGCTTGGACGACTTTGCCCAAGCAAATCCAATTTTGTAAGATCAAGACTCCAAAGGATAAAAAATTGACTCTCTCGAGTGTTGGCGCAACTTTTAGTAAAGAGGTTGCGTTGAATCCCAGTACCTCTACGAATTTGGTATGGGTAAGAAGCGTTTCAGCACATACTCCCGTCAAAGTCGTCGGCGTTCTTTCCCTCGATCCTTAATCAAAAAATGACCCAATCCAGCTCCACCCACCTTCGTTCACTTTTCCTTTGCTTTCTAGTCGGATTATTTTCCTTTGGTTGTAACACCAATCCGGTTCATCAAACAACCAAGAAGAATCCGGGAGACACCAGTGCCCTTCCCGAACTAAAGCGGGTTTATATGAGCAGTTCATTATCGAGAAACCTGCAGGTAGTCAGCATTAACCAATCCAAGGCGAACGAGGATCTTCTTCGGGTTCAAGTGAACTTGGCGAATCTCACTAAAAAACCTCTCAACCTGAACTACAAAATCGAATGGATGGATGATGCCGGAATCGTCATCAACGACTCTTCTGCAGTTTGGATGCCCCTCTACGTACGTGGTGCTGAAAACGTTGCAGTCCAATCCGTGGCAAGTACCCCCAAAGCTCAAAACTTTTGGCTCAAACTTCAAAACGCCAAGTAATCTCCATAATCCTCCGTACCAAGTATGAAATATCATTTTTTTCGCATTTCTTGTATTCTTAGCGCGTGCTTTCTCTTTTCCTGCAGTGATCGCAGACCGATTGGCCGAAATGCCGATGCCCGTTATATCGAAGACAGCAGTGAGAAAGGCTTGGTCAATATTGGTAAGATCAACTCCCAAGACTTCACGCGTGCCGCAAACAAATTGCTCCAAGACTTGTTTACAACTGGTGCGTTGTCGAAGGCTCCCGATCAACCTGCGATCCTTCACGTCGGGGAAGTTAGGAACGATACGCAGACTTATTTTGATACGGACCTTCTTCTTCAAGGGATGAAAAGGGATTTGCTCGCAAGCAATCGAGTGAGAATCTCTACCACGCAAGGAAGTAAAACAACCGATCAATATGCCAAAGACGTCAGGGCAAAACTTGGAAGAGGCGATCCATTCTCAGTATTACATCCCCGTCCTTATTTTTCTCTTTCAGGAAAGATCATCGAGGAAACTTCAAGGGTCGACAAGGTTACGCAAAAAGATTTTTACTTCCTGATGACTCTCACGGAAATCGAATCCGGAGCCGGCGTGTGGTTCGGCAGGGAATTGATCAGCAAACAGGGAAGAAGAGATTCGATTGGTTTTTAACCGACTTCGATTCTAGGGGTGAAAAGCAGGCTGATGGACTGAGGGGATGGCAGGCGTATCTGTCTTTCCTCTTTCCCGGCTACACCCCCATTGATTTGCAAAACATCACCTCTTTGTAAAAGAAGCACGCCTTTGGTTTCTTCTTTTTTGATATCTCTTCTTTGTAATTCGTAACGATATTCCTCCCCGTCCGAACCGATTCCGATAAATGAAATTGTTCCTTTTCGTTTCCTGACCGGAGAAACCAACCGGCAGTGTTCAGCACCTCGTGGAAGGGTAACGACATCGGCCTTGCTCAACATTGTAAACCCGAATTTGACTTCCCGAGTTTCCAAATGGAGAGGAGAATTGATTCTTTGAACGGTTTGCGTGGGGGGTATTCTCCGCACCTCGTGGCTGTAGTATTTTGACTTCTGGATGAAAAATGGACAGGGCAACCCATTGAAATACGGAGCATGCAAGTTGATCCGGGCATCTTCTTGCTTCAAAACAAAAGAGTCTTCCTGTAGTCTGGTACAGCTGTCGACACCCGCTGGATCCATGCTGACGACGAATCCCCCAGGCTTGAGATGATGAAGGACTTGTTTCATCCATTCGATTCTGCTGCCACTTTCCGATTCCTGAAGAATCTCGTTGAGGGAAAAACCGAGTAGAATCAAATCGAACTTGCGTTTATTGGGGGGAGGCAGGTCGTTGGTTAAATCTTTCCTCGTGGTAAAAACTTTGCTGTCGGGCCAAAGTTCCATACACGACCGATGGAGATTTTTCATCGTTGCGAGACTTTTACCTGAATAATCCCATGCTTCGAGGCTTATCGGGTTCTTAACACCCCATTGCCTAAGCTGAAAAAGGGATGCCAGGCCGCTTGCTCCGCTGCCCGAGCCAAGATCTAGAATACGAAGAGGTCCTTTGCGGGGAACTTTCCAATTCCTCAGGAAATAGGCTTCCGAGAGCACAAAGGACATGGCCTGCCAAGTGCGCGGGAAAAAGAAGTTGCCATAAGAAAGAATGGACAAATCCCTGGAACCATAGGAATTCGAATCAAATGAACGCGTTTTGTTGAACCGATCGCTTTGCTCGACGATTTCCCGTCGAATGGCGTTCAGGAGTTTGTCCTCTGAATAATCGGGCCACTTGAGACAGGCCTGATTCCACCACCACTTCTCGATTGACTTGGGGAAGGTCGGCAGGATCGGATGTGGCGTCATCCTAAATGATTCAAAATAGCAGGGTTAGGAAGACAGGACAACCCGATCATGCACGGGAGAGCAGTTGCTTTATTAGAGCTTGCCCCCGTAAACGGCTTGTTCTCCGAGTTGCTCTTCGATTCGGAGCAATTGGTTGTATTTGCAAATCCGGTCGGTACGCGAGAGTGATCCGGTCTTGATCTGCCCGGCGTTGGTTGCCACTGCGATATCGGCAATCGTCACGTCTTCGGTTTCGCCGGAACGATGAGAGATAACCGAAGTATAAGTCGCTTCCTTGGCCATTTCAACTGCGTCGAAAGTTTCGGTAAGAGAACCGATTTGGTTTACTTTGACGAGAATGGAGTTGGCTACACCCTGATCGATTCCTTTTTTGAGAAAATCAACGTTGGTCACGAAGAGATCGTCTCCGACCAATTGGACGCGGTCTCCGATCGCATCGGTTAGTTTCTTCCAACCATCCCAATCATTCTCGTCGCAACCGTCTTCGATTGAGCGGATGGGGAATTTATTCACGAGATCAGTGTAAAAGTCGACCATCTCATCGGAATTCCGTTCCGAACCGTCACTTTTTCCGAAGACGTATTTCCCTTTTTCCCTATCGAAGAATTCGGACGAGGCGACGTCCAAGGCAAACTCGATCTCTTCGCCGAGTTTGTACCCCGCTTTGTCAACGGCTTGGACCAAAGATTCGAGGGCGGCTTCATTACTGGCCAAGTTCGGAGCAAAGCCACCTTCGTCTCCTACCGCTGTGGAAAGGCCTTGGTCTTTGAGTACCTTCTTGAGTGCGTGAAAAATTTCACAACCCATTCTCAAGGCTTCCCTGAAAGTCTTGGCTCCGACGGGCATAATCATGAACTCCTGAACGTCGATCGGTGCATCGGAATGAGAGCCTCCATTCAATACGTTCATCATGGGAACGGGCAAAACTTTGGAATTCGGCCCGCCGAGGTATTTATAAAGAGGCAAACCACATGCAGAGGCGGCGGCGTGGGCAGTCGCCATGGAAGCACCGAGAATTGCGTTGGCTCCGAACACCGACTTGTTGGGGGTGCCATCGGCCGAAAGCATTGCTTGGTCAATTGCTGTTTGTTCCGTTGCATCAAGGCCGATGATGGCTTCGGCTATCTTTGAATTAACGTTTTCGACTGCTTGGGAAACCCCTTTGCCCAAATAACGGTTCGAATCACCATCGCGAAGCTCGATGGCTTCGTGTTCTCCGGTGCTGGCACCGGATGGAACGGCTGCTCTTCCGAAGGCACCTCCGCTTAGTTCAACTTCGACTTCGACAGTCGGGTTTCCTCGGGAGTCAATAATTTCACGTCCGTGTACTTCGATAATTTGAGTCATGGTATGGAAAGTTCTGTGTTTGGTATTAAAAAAACGGTCATGATGTCCTCTCTCTTGATGGTTGTCAAAATTCTTCGGTAAAAGAGAGCCTCGCTTTCGATCGGAATTTTCGCTATGAAGATTTGTTTTTTGCAAATCATGGGAAAGCCACGCAATGCGATCGCACCAACACGGGAAGAAGATTATCCCGAATGGTATCAACAAGTAGTGAAGGCGGCCGATTTGGCCGAGAACACCCCCGTGCGGGGGTGCATGGTAATCAAGCCGTGGGGATACGGAATATGGGAGAATATTCGCGACGCCTTGGATGCCATGTTCAAAAGCAGTGGGCACAAAAACGCGTATTTCCCTCTTTTTATTCCTAAAAGCTTTCTTCAGCGGGAAGCCGAACACGTCGATGGCTTTGCCAAGGAGTGCGCTGTGGTCACTCATTCCCGTCTGGAGGCGGATGAGCAAGGAATTCTTCAGCCTGCGGGGGAATTGGAGGAACCTCTGATTGTCCGTCCAACTTCGGAGACGATCATCGGGGAACTCTTTGCCCGTTGGGTTCAGTCCTATCGGGACTTGCCTCTTCTGATCAACCAGTGGGCCAATGTCGTTCGCTGGGAAATGAGGCCCCGATTGTTTTTGCGAACGGCTGAATTTCTTTGGCAAGAAGGCCACACCGTGCACGCAACCGCGGAAGAGGCATTGGAGGAAACCCGGCTTATGCTTGCCACCTATGCGACCTTTGCCGAAGAATGGCTTGCCATGCCGGTTCTTCGAGGAGAGAAGACGGAGGCCGAACGCTTTCCCGGAGCCGAATCCACCTTGTGCATCGAGGCGATGATGCAGGACCGGAAGGCTCTGCAAGCGGGCACCTCTCATTTTCTCGGCCAGAACTTCTCGAAAGCCTGTGGAATCAAGTTTCAGGGAGTCGAAGGAAAAGAAGAATTCGGCTGGACGACTTCATGGGGCGTTTCTACCCGTTTGATCGGGGGTATGATCATGACCCATGCCGATGACGATGGACTAGTCGTCCCTCCCAAGGTCGCTCCCACTCATGTGGCCGTTCTTCCCGTTACGCCCAAGGAGGAGTCTCGGGAGCAGGTTCTTACCGCGTGTCGGGAGCTCGTCGGAAGACTCCGCGAAAAATCCTATGCCGGAGCTCCCCTCCGAGTCGAATTGGACGATCGAGATCTGCGCGGAGGAGAAAAATACTGGCAGTGGGTCAAAAAAGGAGTGCCCATGACCGTAGAGATCGGACCGAGAGATTTGGAAAACGGATCGGCGTTCGTCGGTCGTCGTGATGCAGGCGCCAAAAGAGAAGGCATGGATTGCGAGGCATTGATTGAAGGAGTTTCGGGCATAATGGAAGATATTCAAAAAGTTCTCTTCGAGCGCGCCTTGGCATTCCGGGAAGAACATACGCGGACAATTGACGACAAGGATGAGCTTTACGAATTTTTCTCGGACGAATCTCAGGGAAAAACAATTCACGGTGGTTTTGCCCTCGTTCACTGGGACCGGGACGCAAAGTGGGAGGAGCAACTCAAAAACGACCTGAAAGTAACCGTACGTTGTATCCCGGAGGATTCCGGGGAAGAGGGCACCTGTCTTTTCAGCGGCAACCCAAGTCCGGGGCGCGTTGTTTTGGCTAAATCCTATTAACCCATAGAACGAACTTCGTCGTGCAAGTCGTTTCCTCCATAGACGAGATGCAATGCCTCGCCAAGGAGTTCCGAAAGCAGGGCAAAGCGATCGGATTGGTGCCCACGATGGGTTTTCTTCACGAGGGACATTTGTCTCTTGTCGACTTGGTGAGAAATCGGTCCAACGTCGTCATCCTTTCCATTTTCGTAAACCCTGCGCAATTCGGGATAGGCGAAGACCTGGAAAAATATCCCCGTGACTTGACCCGCGATCTGGAGTTGTGCAAAGAGCGCCAAGTGGATTTTGTTTTTGCTCCCGAGGAATCTCGCATGTACGCCTCGGATTACTCCACTTTCGTGTCGGAAGAAAAAGTGGGAGCAGGTTTGTGCGGGCTTGCCCGCCCGACCCATTTCCGGGGAGTGACGACTGTTTGCGCAAAGCTATTCAACGTTTGTATGCCGGATTTCGTGGCTCTTGGTCAAAAAGACGCCCAGCAGGTCGTAGTGCTCAAGAAAATGATTTCCGATTTGAATTTCCCCATTGAGGTTTTGGTCGGTCCCATCATCCGCGAGCCGGGTGGCTTGGCCATGAGTTCGCGTAACGAACATCTTCAAACCAGACAAAGGGAGGGAGCTTTGGTCTTGCTCCAATCGATGCAGGCGGGGAAAAAGCTTGTCGATGAGAAAGAGATTACGAACGTTGGGCGGGTGAAATCCGAAGTGATGAGCATCCTTACTGAAAGTTCGGTCGTCCGTGTGAACTATGTCGAGATCGTCGACAGGAATACCATGGAGGTCGAACGGGAAATCGAGCCAGGTCGTTCGCTTATCGTAGTAGCGGCTTGGTTGAACGAAGTCCGTTTGATAGACAACCTGCCCCTTTGAGTTTCCATCTTGTGAAATACCATGAGCGCTAAAAGAAAGAAAGAATACGATTTCGTTATCGTGGGAAGCGGTATTGCCGGTCTGAGCTTCGCCCTCAAAGTGGCCCAAGAAGGTCACCGAGTTGCGATTTTTACCAAAAAGGACAAAGCGGAATCGAACACCAATTATGCTCAGGGAGGCATTGCCGCGGTCACTTCGGCCGGAGATGATTTGGATAAACACGTGAGAGATACTCTTGAAGCCGGAGATGGACTGTGTGACCCCAAAGTCGTTGAGGAAATCTTGCGGGACGGCCCGGACCGGATCAAGGATTTGATCGATTTGGGCGT
>Ga0055584_100007056_pt1 | contig 11020 bp, 11 predicted proteins | sample OSDHelmetaG_FD_58716 | JGI IMG/M metagenome (GOLD analysis project Ga0055584, IMG submission 58716) | Pelagic marine sediment microbial communities from the LTER site Helgoland, North Sea, for post-phytoplankton bloom and carbon turnover... | ecosystem: Environmental > Aquatic > Marine >...
TCAGAGTCAGGATGAAAAATCGCTTCCAAACCGCCAAACCATCACCAACCAGTATAGTAAGTAAATTCAATTACGATGTTTGAATCAGAATCCCCGCTATCAAAGTAAGTTTCATTGGCGCTGACATCAATACTGAAATCAGTTTGCCGACTCGGCCACCAGGTTAAACCAACACCCACTTCTGAAAAGCTGTTCTCGTTTTCGCTCAGGTTCTGGCTATGGAAAAATTTAACGTAAGAGTCGAGAATGGAACTACGGGATTCTATGAGTCTTATTCCCGGGCGCACATCTACTTCAAAAAACCAGTCATCATCATAACGAGAATAATATTTAAGCTCCGAGCCGACTGACAAGATAAAGCGATTGGGCGTAATATCCTCGATATCACAACCGCGCTCAGTATTCCATGAGTGATAGTACTCGAATCCTGCCATGTAATCCTCTCGTTCTTTGTCACGATCAAAATCTTCTAACTCTCTGACCCAACTTGCCTCAGTGATAAATGAAAGACCACCCACCAGCGGCGTTTGAAGACCCACACCAAGAATTCCAAGGTTGTCCAGGTACTCCACCGGAAATTCACCTGCGACACCGCTGCGGTTGTCCCTCAGGTATTGCCCAAAAAGATAATACTCAAGATCACCGGCACGGGCACCGAATCTCGCTTTAGCATCAATATAGGCAACATCACCAATACTCTGCCAGCCTACATTAGTGTATAAATCTGCAAAATATGGATCGGGTAGTGATTTATAGCGAGAATATCTGAGCCATTCGCTTTGCTCACAGACCTCTTTTGCAATCTCCTGGTTTGTCGAATTCGCCAGCTTTCTATATTCCCAATACGCCTCCTTTTCATTGCCCATATCCAGGTATGTCTCTGCAATGGTCCGGGTTAGTGCATCTCCACCTTTTCCTGCTTTTTCAGCTTCACGATATGATGCAATAGCGCCTTCATAATCTCCCTGGAGACGAAGCTCATCTCCTGTCTCAATCAACGTTTTCGCAGGTTCCTGTGAACTCACAGTTGTCTGAGCCAGCTGCAAGCTCCCGGAATTTTTCGCATTGCTGCCATTCTGGCCTGCAGCAGCAAAACTGCCACATAGAAAGCTCAGGATAACCACTGTTCGCATAAGCGTCACGGGCTTGTTTATAGTGATCGGTTGAATATTATTCATTATGGTCAGTTTAAAATTATTACTTTCATCATTAATAAGCTTATCGATAGCTTGAAACAGGTTATTGAGTTGAATCAATTTAACGCGTTTCAGAAAACCATCCCCCGATACCTGACTTAGATGATACCCCGTGGATATATTATCTTCTATATTTTATTCTCGCAGCAGGAGGAATCTAATTTGCAGAAGAACAGTGCCAAGCCAAAAGCATTACCATCCAGGTCAATGCCACATATATGTTATCGATTAAACCATGTAAATTTCCTGCAGCATCAGCAACAGGTTTTCAGCGGCAGCACTTAATTGTTACCCGGCTTCAGAATACAACCAAATAGTCTGCGTGGCTTCAATATCAGACCATTATGAATTTATTACATATTTTTTTGCTAATATACGATAGTAAGTGATGTAAAGAGTTACCTGTAAGATTTGATTTCGGCAACGTAAGCAGAGGAAATGATCAGTGAGCAGCGGAAACAGACATGCTGAAATCGCCCATATTCTTCGGCGAGCCACATTTGGCCCTCACCCTGGAAATGTAGAAAAATGGGTTGAGCCCGGCCCCGAAGCGCTGATCGATTCGCTACTTAGCGGGTCACCGCAACGGATTCTACCTGCTGCAGAACCAGCGGCTGAGCCCGGCGATGAAAGATGGGATGACGTGGTTAAAGGTTTCTTCACCAACATGCACTCGGCCAATGCCGGGCTTCATGAAAAGATGACCTGGTTCTGGCACGGACACCTGACTTCCAGCGACCAAAAAGGCGGACCGCTGGCAATATACCGCCAACACAAGCTTGTCCGTTCGCTTGCCTTAGGAAATTTTCGCGAACTACTGCGCCGGATTACCATTGACGCAGCAATGCTCCGCTGGCTTGATGGCAACGAGTCCAGGGGTGATGCACCGAATGAAAACTATAGCCGGGAACTCATGGAACTGTTTACCCTCGGCCCCGGAAACTATAGCGAAGCCGATGTCCGGGCCGGTGCAAAGTTACTGGCTGGTTGGGAAGCACACTGGCCAAGCCAGATTGTCAGATTCCGTCCCGCCAGTGCTTATAAGGGAAAGGTGCGGTTCCTCGGTCGTAAAATCCGCGCTGGAAAAGAAAGTTATAGCAGAGTGGTTGATGCAGTATGCGACCATCCGAAATGCGCACCTTTTATTGCTTCAAAGATCCACGAATTTCTGATTGGCGTTGCACCCGACCCGGTCCGCACCGACAAACTGGCTGAAGTTTTCCGTGACAGCGGGCTGGAGATTCTGCCGCTGCTGCGGGAAATTATGACCCACCCCGACTTTCTAAATCTTCGCCTCAACCGGCCACGATATGCAATCGAATGGACAACGGCCGCCGCCGCCGTCCTTGGCAGAAGTAGTCAAGCTAACATCTGGGCAATGACACCGCTTGGTCAGACGCCGTTTAGACCACCCAATGCGGCGGGATGGCCTCCTGCAAGCTCTTATCTTTCTAGTCAACAGATGCTGAGCCGGCTCGATGTACTCGGTTGGAACTGGACTGAAGAGAACAGTGCTTTAGGTCAGCGTTTAATCAACAGCGATGACCCCGCTGAGGAGGTTCTGCAGATTGCCAGTCTTTATGAGGTTTCCGATACAACCCGCGCCGGACTGGTCAGTGCCGCCAGACGGGCGCAACCATGGGATATACCCAATACAATGCTCCGCCTGGCACTCACCTCACCGGAGTTTGTTATCGCATGAAAAAACCCGTCGCAGATCACCACTATCACTACCCGGACCCCGAGCGCCGGCAATTACTCCGCTTTATCGGCATGGGCGCCATCGGCGGCGCTCTAGGTAACATTGGCGGGGTGGCCGAAGCAGACCAGAACAGGCTCCATCGCAGAGCAAACAGCACGACTAAACCAGGGGCCGATAGTGATCGTATTCTGGTGGTCATTGAACTCAATGGCGGCAATGACGGCCTGAATACCCTGGTGCCCTATGGGCATGGCAATTACTATGACGCCCGCAAGGCCCTCGGCATTCAACCTGATGCGGTGATTCCTTTCGATGGGAGCTTCGGCTTGAATGCGGCGCTCGCTGGTCTGCATCAGCGTGGGCTATCCGTTATGCAGGGCATCGGTACCACTACCTCTCCAAACCTGTCCCACTTCCAGATGCAGGATCGCTGGTATCGGGGCGATATCGATGGGACCTATACAGGAGAAACCGGTTTCCTCGGCCGCTGTTGCGATGCCGTGAAAGGCGACTCGGTGGTAACCGGATTATCGCTCGAATATACCCAGAGCCCGATCATTGTAGCCAAGCAGGCGCGTACTGCTACCCTTGGCAGCCTTGAGGGTGCCACCGCGCTGTTTGCCAAGGAAAATGCGTTGCTGCCCGACGGCATTGCCGCAATTCATAAGGCCCGGACTGAACAACTGAGCAGTCTGTTCGGCACGGCCCGGGAGGCGATGCGGGACATGGTGATCCTGTCAAATTTTCTGCGTGGCGTTGCAGCACCGTCAAAGGGTTACCCCGATACGACTCTGGGCGAGAAGCTCGCGGTGGTAAGTCGTATCATCCGCACCAATGGCGGTGTACGTGTATTTCATGTCCCCTATGGCGATTTCGACACCCATACAAGTCAGGGGAACAAACATACGCCGCTACTTAAACAACTGAACGATGCCACGTCAGTATTTCTCGACGATATGCAGGCATCGGGGTATGGCGACAAGGTGCTGATCGCCACCATCAGCGAGTTCGGCAGACGCGTTCAGGAGAATGACTCTGGAACCGACCACGGCAATGGCTCGGTGGCGATGATGGCTGGACCAGTGATTGCCGGATTGCACGGCGAGGCGCCGTCATTGAGAAATCTGGATGCAGATGGCAATCTAAAGCCCACCACAAGCTACGGTGACTATTACGCCACCCTGGCCGCTTGGTTGGGGGTAAGCGATATTGTGCTGGGTTCACCACTTCCCCTGCTCGCTTCGGCAACCCAGGCAAACAGTTAGAACCATTATCATTCGCCTTCAATTTCTCACCCTGCTCCGCTCCTGACACGACGTCATATTCCCGCTTACTCATTGAATGAATCTGGATAAAATCAAAAGAGCATTCATGCCAATGAATAATCAGGCTTGATCGCTATTTCTATTACTATTTCATTGTTACCGAGTTGATCGATATCAATCCACAACGTGCGCTGTTTGATAGCGTAGAGGATGTAACGAACCCATGATGGAGTAGAAGCCAAAATGTCGACCATTCTTATCAGAGCACTGAAACTCAAAGTGTTATTCATTATTCTTGCGGGAACGATGCTGCAGGGATGCGCTCAGATCAGCAAGGCAACCTACCCGCCGGATTTCGTCTATCTGAACAAGCAGGAGATCAGAACCACAATGCAAAAAATGGCGGCGAGCATCAGCAATATCCACGCACTGCTTTCCGATACCAACCATTCTCAAGACCAGATGCGCGATAAAGTTTCCGCCGAGCTCAAAAATATTGAAACAGCGACCAGGGAACTGGGTACTGCGGGCAAAAGCACCAACCACCCGCTGATCGACAATCATCTGGATGGGTTTCGTGATGAACTGATTGCAGCACTTCGAGCTGTAGAATCCGATCCGCCGGACTACTATCCGGCAGGCCGGTTGGTCGGACAATGCCACGGATGTCATGCACAGAACTGATGCTGGTTGCGCTACTGGCTGATAATGTCAGGCTGAGTATTTTTCGCTGTTTCCAAACGTTCAAATAACACGATCATGACACTACGCGGAATGTTTACTTACAATATTACCGGGGTGCTTCAGGACCCCACTACGGTAAATTCGATTCGACGATTTCTGCGTTTATTTTCAGCGCTATCATTGGCTACCACGGGCTTCAATTCTCCGTATCCTCGGGTAACGATCCGGTTACTTTCAATACCACCCGATACAAAATAAGACTTTACAGAATCTGCCCGGGCCTCAGATAGCGTCTGATTAGTCTCAGAACCGCCATCAGAGTCAGTGTGTCCAGACACCTCTATGACCAACCCCGGGCAACGCCGAATAATATCCGCAATACTATCCAGAATAAGGCGGCTTTCAGGGTCCAGTTCTGCACTAGAAAAATTAAAATAAATATTATCTGTTCGTGACATTATTTCAAACCGTCCCTTACATGCCTCCACAGAAAAATCACCCTGTGTTTCCAGCGCTGCCGTACCAGCGCCAGCAGTTACTGCATCTGAAGCAGCACCCTGGGCAGCTCGTGAAAACAGAAAATCAAAAGTCACATTGGTCGATGGCAGAATAGAGACATCTGCCGCTTCTTCCAGTTTTTTGATTCCACCCATAAGATTAAAATCAGCAACAGATAAAGTGATCGGCGCGCTGGTGGTTACTGAAATCAGATCATCACTGATCTGGGTAAAAGCCAGCTCTGCCTCAAGATCACTGGCAACGCCATGAAGAGCAAGGTTATACGATACCGTGGCAATTTTGCGGCGGGCTGTTGGTAGTTCATTCAATATCTCAGGATCCAGTTTAAGCGTCACTATGGCTTCCGGAAACTTAAAGGTTTCAAAGAACAGAAAACGCATTCTCACATTACGCAAGTCTACTTTTGTGTCAACGGAATCAAGTAATATCTTCACCGTCGCCAAACCATCAGCGTTAACATCTCCGGACAGCGATGCAAAAGTGCTTGACTCGACCTTGGTGTTATTTTTTACCGATTGAAAGCGAATAGTCGAGGCTTCTGGCTGCAATGCCCAGCCCGGCGCAAACGGATTGGCCAGGGAATTTATACTGAAAAAGGAAAGCGCCAGAACAATCAGGCATAAACTGCTGTGTATGGTACGTCTCACTGATTTTCTCCTGTTATTTGTGACATTTCCATTACTCCTCAAAATTCTGAAAATACCAATATCGATGCAACTATACTAAAATACAGGGATATCTCAAAGGTGAACATGTCACAATAAGACTGATATCACACACTGTTATAATCCAGAGAATATCCGCAAATATTGAGATGGCACACAACCGGGGAGATACGCGGGCTACCCTGGCAGCGTCAAGCACAAAATAAAAATTTAACTTGAACCGAATTCATATCATCGCAAACCTTTTTCTGACCGTTTTACTGCTGGCAGTGTTTAACAATGCCCTGGGTGAAGAGCGTGTTGCGCTGGTTGTTGGAAACGGCGCTTATACTGCGGTTAATGAGTTAAACAATCCGGTGCCAGACGCGGCGCTTATCGCTGACAAACTCAAAGGGCTCGGTTTCAAGGTAAGCCTTATCACTGACTCCAGCCTGGTTGATTTTAAAAAAGGCATCTCTAAATTTGGTCGCCAGCTGCGGGCCAGCGGTAAAGATGCCACCGGGCTGTTTTATTATGCCGGTCACGGTGTGCAATCTTTTGGCAGCAACTACCTGCTGCCTGTTGATACGGTTCTTACCGATGCTGCAGATCTGGATCTCGTCGCCCTGGAAGCGAGTTCTATTCTCAGACAGATGTTCTCAGCAAAAAATAAAACCAATATCGTCATCCTCGATGCCTGCCGCAATAATCCATTTGAAAACATTCCTGACTTCGGCGATAACGGTCTGGCCGAAATGAAAGCACCAACTGGCACTTTTCTCGCCTATGCGACGTCACCGGGAAATGTTGCGCTTGATGGGGTCGGTGGGAACAGCCCTTTTACCTCAGCCCTGGCGGAAGAAATAGCGACACCGGGCACACCAATAGAGCAGATTTTTAAACAGGTTCGAGTGCGGGTTTTAAAACAAACTGATGGTCTTCAAACCCCTTGGGATACTTCCTCTCTTACTGGCGAGTTTTATTTTAAACAACCAATCGTCGTGAGTGATGCAGAGCTGGCGGAACAGCGTATGTGGGAATCTGCCAGAATATCTGGGGATATGTTACAGATCATGCTGTTTCTTCGCACCCACCCCGGCGGCAAGTTTGAAAACGAAGCGCGTAAATTACTTTCGCAAAAAGTTGCCGAAATGGACATAGCTGCAGATGATAATAATTCCGTTAAACGCAGCACAAATGAAGCCTCACCGGCTCCAGCCCCAGCTCCTGCCGAGCTTAAACAAGGAGAACAATCCTTGATCAACAAAGCACAGATTTCCGGAAGTCTTGCTGACTATGAGGCCTATGTATCAACTTACCCGAATGGCATCTTTATAGAACTTGCTCGATCGGAGATCGATTCACTGAGGAAAAAAGAGCAAGCGAAGATTGATAACAAGGTTGAACAATCCAGTAATGCCGAGACTGCCATGACACAGGCAACTGAAGCAACGGAGGTTGATCAAGCCGAAACTGCCGCAGCAGTCGCTACCGACAACACCCTGTCGTTTGAATCTCTGCTTGCCGAGGGCTCAGATGCTATTAAGGGTCGGTCTATCGCCGACCTGGTAAAAGGTAGCCCGTTATTCGCACCAATCGAAGGGTTACCGGAAAGCTACTGGGCTGATCAGACCTGCGATAACTGTCACCAGTGGAGCAAAGACGCGTTGTGCACACAGGCACAGGTGTATACAGCAGAGAGTGGCACCAAGTCGCTTGCCAAACAACATCCCTATGGCGGGACCTTCAAGCAGAATTTGAAAAACTGGGCCCTTGGAGGGTGTCAGTAGATAACAGTCCGCATTACTTCTAGTGCTGCATTGATACACAAGGCCTGTTTGCAAAACAGCCATCATCATTACAAACAACTTCTTGCAACTTTCTATTCTTGACGCTAAGTAAACGCCAGAACAAACATCGCTACTCAGCTCGACTGGGCAAAACCACCAATCCATTGATGGCATTCGCCCCGGTTAAGGGCAATTTTATTTTTTGTTCAAGAACGCAGAGGTACTATGGGGTGACTATACGTACAACATAAACAGGCGTAGCAATGCTACGAAATCAGAGGACAAAAAAATGCATAGTCACTTAGAAATAACCAATGAAGACTTACTGCTGGATACACGATATAAGATTGCTTCATGGGGCATAGCGCTCAGCGCACGCAGGTCAAACAAAAACACCCAATTAAATACTTCCGCAATTACCATTCCTGACCGCTCAGTTCTGGCGTCTTGTTGGTAACTCGAAACATCGAACAAATACTCGAATATCTCTGAATACGGATACGCCTGAACCATACCGTTTCGAAAGGTCATATCAAGGTAAAGGCAGGCGGAAGGTTCCGCATAGAGCATCCAATTAAAAATACCCGTATACTGGCTGGACAAAAATTACGTAAGCAATAAAAAGTGAGGGTATAGCATGGCACTAGAAGTAATCGGACCTGGACTAGGTCGAACCGGCACCAATTCAATGAAGCTGGCACTTGAGCAGCTCGGTTTTGGACCCTGTCACCATATGCACGAAGTACTGAATAACCGGAGCTGCTACCTCATTGGGAGTCAGTGGCAAATGGAGAAACTGTGGACTGGGACCAGGCGTTCCAGGGCTATCGTGCACAGGTTGACTGGCCAGGTGCGCGAGTATGGCGGGAGTTGATTAATCACTACCCAAACGCCAAAGTGGTGTTAACCGTGCGCGATCCTGATGAATGGTTTGACAGCATCCAGGCCACCATTGCTCCATTGATTGCGGCCAGAGGAAAACACGATATTCCTCATGTTAACGCGATAGCTGAAATGGCCTATAAATTGATCTCGGTGCCGGTTTTTAATGACAGGTTATCCGATCGGGAATACGCTACCCAGGTATTTCGACAACATACAGCAGATGTGCAGGATACTGTTCCTGCGGAGCGTTTGCTGATTTTCGATGTCAGGGAAGGCTGGGAACCATTATGTGATTTTCTCGATGTTGAGGTGCCCGATACGCCATTCCATAAGACCAACTCATCAAAAGATTTTAAGGATCATGTGGAAGAAGGCAAAGCGTGAGTTGAACCGGCGTCAGAGTATAAAGTATTCCTGTCAGATAAATCTGGCGTCTTTGTCGACAAACTCTTTGTCAACAGACACCTTCACCAGGACAACTTGATTATCGGTTTTTATCGTTAGTGCAGCCCCGAATACTATCACCATAAACAGCACCGACAATACTGGCGCCTGAAAATCAGATCGCTTTAATAAATCCTGTTTACCACATAAATCGAACCAGTTAAAAAAGCAAACCAGGGCCTGGGCAGGCATACAATCTCACATAATCAGATAGTCAGAATTACTATTTAATTCTCGACATGACAAAGTCTATATATCGTTGCTCTGGAGAAAACCCTAATATTGCTTCGCCATTTCCAACGAAATTCGAATATGGATTGAAATCGTAATAACACGGTTGCCCGGTGTCTGGCTCGATAAAGTATTCGACACCACCGACATCTGCACCGCATGTTTTGACGATAGCAACAACGTCCGCAAGCACTGAACGCGGCGCTTCGAATTTTTCTATACCTGCGCCACCACCCACGACGCAAAAATCCAGATCATCTGCAGTTGAGCAACCGTCCGCTGCGCAATAGTTGAACACACCTTCCTGAACCGGTTGCCTGATACTATAGAACAACTCATCACCAAGCACTTCAACCCGATACACATAACCATCTGATTGAATATAAGACTGGACTAACCCTGTACCGTCCACGCCTAAATCAACCATGCGGTTCTGCAGTGCTGCTGTTAATTCATCTGCCGTGTTGTATCGCTGAATTCCAGCGCCTGATCCACCAATATTCGGTTTGAGCATAAGCGGATAGCCGGTTTTTTCTGCCGCCTGCAATATATCCGACCCTCCGTAAACCGCGATGCCTTCCGGATGATTAAGATTGAGAGACGAGAACACGCCATTTTGTAATGCTTTGGATGAACCAATGGAATGCGACCTGGCGCCGTTAATTACTGGCACACCACAAAGTTCCAGCCAATTCAGATAGTGCTGTGTCTGGAACACTACTCTGGGATTACACTCTGCAGAAGGCATGATGTTGACCCGATTTATCACAACATCATATTCACAACTCGTCACCGCAGTGTTGAATGCTGCGTCGGCAATATTGACCAATTCCAGTTTGATATCACGTTGCCTGAAGGCCTCAATCAAACTATTCGACCAGTCAGGGTGTTCGTATAAAAATGCTATTTTCAATGTTTATTTCCTTAAAATCAGATAGCCCAATTATCCGCGACTAAACAGGGCACATAATACTGATTATTTACTAATGACCTCCGCCAAAAGAATAAAACACATCCCAAGGGTTTAACAGGTAATGTACCCCAGATTTACCCGATCATTTGTTATCAGATTGACTTGTTGTTGAAGCTGCCGAAGTAGATTCCTGAATATCATTCAGTCACATTCCCTCGAACCTCAACGCCCCCTCGGATTCAAGTTTGGCATCCACTGGTAACAGATAGTTTCGGCCATTGGACTGAACACCATGGCCTGCGTAGTAAACCAGTGCAGTGCTGTCCTTGTTGAGAGATGCCGTGAATTGCAACATGGTACTCTGCATCGCCTGCAAATTAGCTTCGAGCACTGTAATCACCTGAAATCCGGCGTCTTTCAGCACACCCGTCATAGCTCGAGCATCATTAACCGGGTGATCAAGCGGCATCATTTCATAACTGGCATTGCCAATCACCAGAGCGATGCGATTCCCAGGCACAGCGGCGTTTACCGATGTCACTATAAATATCAGAAAAAGAAAAACAACCAGTGTTCTTCGATTCATTAAATTCGCGCCTGGTGAGATAGGTTGGTTTTGATTATTAACAACAGTAAACGCCAAAAAAATGACAACCCGATTGTATCGCTGTAACGCCCGCTTCGAAATACATGGTTAACACCGAGTTCTTATTAAATTCGCAACATTAATGCTCTGACACCTATATG
>Ga0055584_100007057_pt1 | contig 11019 bp, 5 predicted proteins | sample OSDHelmetaG_FD_58716 | JGI IMG/M metagenome (GOLD analysis project Ga0055584, IMG submission 58716) | Pelagic marine sediment microbial communities from the LTER site Helgoland, North Sea, for post-phytoplankton bloom and carbon turnover... | ecosystem: Environmental > Aquatic > Marine >...
AATCACCACCGACGCCGTCCTCTCATCACTCGATCTGTTTCCGACATTCTGCAAACTGGCCAATGTCGAGATCGATGGACACCAACTTGATGGTCGCGATATCTCGGAGGTTCTCCTGAAAGGTGCTTCACTCGATGAACGGGAACTCTTTTGGGAGTTAGGCGCTCATCAAAGACTGGAACGTGGCCCGTGGACGGCGGTACGAAGCGGAGATTGGAAGTATTTGCAGGATGCTGACGGGATAGAATATTTGTTTGATCTGAAGAACGATCCGTATGAAAAAGAGAATCTGGCCAAAGCCGAGCGAGAGAAATTTCAAAAATATCAGTCGCGACGGGACGAGATCATTCGGGAGATGAGACCTCGATGAGCTTTCATTTCCTTTTTTGTCGCGTGATTTCCATGAGACTGAGGAGATTTGATCATCGAATTGATCGTTCTTTGTGATCATCTTGACGATTTTTGGGGGAAGATCTATCTTTCCCGCCAGTCACTCTCCACCGCTCCCAAAACCAAGGCCACATTGTGGACTCAGACATTGCCCAAAACTCTCGTCATTCATCGCGCTGGTTGGCATTGGGGGAGATTATCGGTGTTGTGGGGTTGATTGAAGTTTATCTCTGGTTTCTGAAAGGGACTTCGTACAAGTTTTCCAAAAACCTCGTGGTGGTTTCGATTGTCGCTTTGGTTGGGATCAGTATTTGGAATCATCGGCATGAATTGCCCGAGAAAGCTTCCATCGCACGATCTTGGGGGAAAGTTCTCCTTGGTTCTTTCATCCTGGCCATCTTTCTTCTTTTTGGAGCGTGGGCCATTGGTGTGATCAATGTGGACTCGTATTCCAGTTTCTGGGCAAAGCTCGTCAGTGATCAGACTTGGTGGAAGCGAAAATTTGGAACCGTTGTTGTTCAGCAGGTTGCGTTACAGCTTTGTCTTTTGCCAGCGTGTCTCAGCCTGTGCAAAAATAAATGGTTAGGTGTGTCTCTGGCTGCGTTGCTGTTTGGTCTGATTCATTCCCCGAATCCGTATCTGATGTTGATCACGGCCTCTGCTGGCTTCTTTTGGTGTTGGACCTGGCTGGGTTCTCGCCGTCTCGTGCCACTCATTTGTTCGCACTTGTTACTGGCGATATTGGCGCGAGAGTATTGCAACGATGATCTCTATAACATGCGTGTGGGTGCGAAAGTTCTGGATCTCTTTCCACAAACGGTTCGGTCGGCGTCAGGTGAATCGTTTGTGAACGATCCGATGCTGCTCAGCGGAGCTTGGGACGCATTGAAAATCGAAGGTGACGAGGTGACTTGTCAGGGGTGGGCGGCCGATGTCAGGAATCGCGAACTGGTGGACGAGCTCGTGGTTTACTAAACTGCCGATCAGAGATTTTACCGCTATCCAATTGTGTCAATACAGAGTGAGTATGCGCGAAAGGCATATGGGGAGAATATTGAAAAAGCCGGTTTTCGACTTGAACTACCACTTCAATTCTTTCAACAAGCCGTCAAGATGTATGCGTTTCGTGAAGGAGTTGGGTATTCCGAGTTACCTTTCACTCCTGAGGGGCCAAACCAACGAGGTCGATCTCCTTATCTGGCTGCCCGTCAACAGGCGAAGAAAGAACGAATTGCTGGAGTCCCCGGTAAAGCGGTTCAGTAAAGTCGGTGTCGTTACTTTTTGAGATCGTTGTTGCGGAGGTCGGCCAGTTTTGCAGTCAATTTCTGGCGGAACTGAGAGACCGTCTCTTTGTACTCAGCTTGATCGGCCAAGTTTGTGAACTGCTGCGGATCTTTCCGCATGTCAAAGAGTTCGATTCCGTTTTCTGCGTTCTCACCGTATTGAATGTAGGCCCAGTTGTGTTCTCGCAGGAGAAATCCTTTTCGCATCGGGGCGACCGAGAACGCCGCTTTACGAACGCTGTGTGTGTTGTCGTCCAATACTGGGGAAATGTCATGACCTTGAAGTCGTAGTGGGACATCGAGACCACATAGCTTGGCGGTGGTTGGATAGAGATCGAGAAGTTCGACAAGAGACTGGCTCACTGCGGGTTGCTTACCGGGAACGCTGATGATCAGCGGAACGGCTGCGGATTCATCGCGTAAACTGACTTTTGCCCAGAAGTCATGTTCACCTAGATGATAGCCATGATCGCTGGTGAAGATGATAATTGTATTATCGAGGATCCCGGCTTTTTCGACCGCATCGAGTACTTTTCCGACTTGCGCGTCCATGTAGGCGACCGACGCATAATATCCCCCGACCGCTTTCTTCTGACGTCTCAGATCCATCTTCATGTTGACGCTGGTTTTGTAATTGATCCCCGGTTTGGGAATGTCGTCCCAATCCCCCGGAAATTTTGGTGGTAGCTTGTTTGTGTCATAGGGCAAAAATGGTTCATAATAGGGACGAGGAGCAACAAATGGAACATGAGGTCTGACAAAGCCAACGCCTAACCAGAATGGTTCGTCTTTATGTTTGTGGATCAGTTCGACGGCTTTCGCCGCGGTCTTTCCGTCTGAATGAACCAGGTCGTCTCCGTCTGCTTCCACCACGACAAAAGTATTACCGCCGACAACTGGCTTTTTGCCATCGGGGTTTCCTTCCAGTGTTTCGCCATCACCGGCAGCTTTCCATTCGGGACCGGGGCTGTTGAACCGTTCGGTCCAGGAGGCCGCGTCATCGGCACCATCTGTTCCAGCTTCGATCCCTCCGGGGACACCCATATGATAAATCTTGCTCACCCTCGCTGTGTAATAGCCGGCGTTTTTGAAATGTTCGGACCAAGTGGCTCGGTCTCCGATTTGAGGACGTGGATTGGTGTAGCCGAGGACGCCCGTCGCATGAGGATAATAGCCAGACATGAAAGAGGCTCGTGAAGGTCCGCAATAGGTCCCTTGGCAATAGGCGCGAGTGAATCGAGTGCCACGGGCCGCAATACGGTCGATATTTGGGGTCTCACAAGCTTTGTTGCCATAACAAGACAGTGCGGTTGCCGTAAGATCGTCTGAGATGATGAACAGCACGTTGTACGGTTTCTTGGGTTCGTCTGCCTGTGAATTTCGGGAGACGAGGAGAAAGCTGAAACCGGAGAGAACAACCAAAATGACTGGATGAATTACTCGTGTGCTGATCATGATTCTCTCCGTACCAGGAAATTGCTGAGATTTCCATTAAACAGTGGTTCCTACACGAGTTCCAGCACCGATTTCCGTCTGTGACAGGCTGCGATCAATTGTTATGATATATCATCGTGCTCACTTGCCCGAAACGCAGTCAGGATCAGAGTCTATGAGATTTTTGTGGGACCAATACCGGTCAGTTCGGTTCCTTCTGGGACTTTCAGTCTTTGTTGCCTGCGCGATGGTCAATTGGTCTTTGCAGGAATGGAGACTTCAAGCGACTCAGCCCGTTGCCCGCACTCAGGAAGTCTCACCGCAAAATTCGAGTGAGATTCCTTTTGAGCAACTCTACGCGCGAAATGGCTCACTCTACCGAAATTTCAAATACGCAATTCAATCGAATGATGAGACCAGAGCCGTGGCCTTGGCTCTCTCGGTTCTCCAAGCGGAAGAAGACCACTTTGTCGCCGAGCAGAATGGGACAACGCATAGTTTGAAAAAGTATGCGTTCAATTATTTGGAGTCGTTGCCTTATGCAAACTTTCGCAAGTATCAGCAACAATGGGAGCTTGATGCCGAGGTGCTTCTGGAGGATGCTCGGCAGTCTCAGGCGGTTATCGATTATCTGAAATTAGTCGACCGGTATTACTTTACACCGAGTGGATACCAAGCCATTGATTGGTTGGCGACACGTTCATTGGACTTGGGGCAATTCGTCACGGCATCGCGATTGTGGAACGACGCGATTGATTCTCCCGTGCATTCGAATCGTGTCACTTCGCAGACCTACCTGAAGGCGGCTGTCGCCAATCGTCTTGCCGGACAAGGCGAACGCGCTGCCGAGCTGATGACTCGTGTTGTGAGCACTGAGTCTGGTCGGAAATTGAGTTTGAAACTGGAAGACTATCTGAAGTCTCAGATGACGGTGAGTGCATTTGGGGCTTCTCAAGAGCCTCCACATTTGGTCGAGGGCTATGAGATTTCCCGACTGGAGAATCTGTCGGAGACTGAACTGACTCTTCTGGAGAACTGGAGGCAAGAGGATTGGGTGGATCGAAAAACACTCAGCGTCGCCAGCTCGGCTGTGGTGCAGGGAAATCTGATGGCGGTTAGAGATTACAACGGCATTCGGCTCATCGACACACAAACCGGTGAAGTGCAAGCCGACTATGCTGTCTCTCCCAATCTCAAACAGGCGGCTTCAGACTTCGAGCGAAATCAATTGGATCAACAGCGTTGGGGACGGTTATCGAGCCAGGCCGAATTTTATGAATCATTCATCTGGAATACGTTGCATACACAGCTATCCTCGGATCACCGTCACGTCTATGTGATCGAGGATGATCCCTCGTGGCAGGACGCACGCCCATCACGCCCCGGTGAGCAAATCACAGTTCGAGCAACGGATCGAAATGGGAATCCGCTGAACGATCCCGTTCCCTTCAACCGACTTGTCGCCCTCCCTTTTAAGAAGTTTGATGCAGACTCGACCGAAAAATGGGAACCAGTCTGGCAACTCTCTTCCGCGGAAGAGTCGCAAGATAGCTATCGCGGAGCCTATTTCTTGTCGGCACCTCTGAATGTTGATGGCGCACTCTACTGCGTCGTCGAGCAGGATGAAGCCATCAGGCTGCTTTGTATCGATCCTTCCAATGGTCGCTTGCTCTGGTCGCAAGGATTGGGGTTTCCGGATGATACCCTCTATGAAGATTCCAGTCGTCGTTTTCGCGGTTGTGTCGTGCGTTCAGCGGGTGACAAGTTGATCGTCACCACTCAAGCGGGTCTCGTCGTGGCCGTGGATCCGGTTCGTCGTATCTTAGAATGGGTCTATTATTTAGGGGAGTCTCCTGCACGACAGCAATTTGCGTTTCGGGGGAGAGATCTCGATCAGTCCGTTGGGTTTCTTGGTTTTCTGGATGAACCCATCATCGATCATAATCAACTGTATTTATTGCCGCGTCAGTCAAAGTCTCTGCATTGCCTCGATCTCGAATCGGGAAAACTCTTGTGGGAAGTGAGCCGTAATCAGCCCACGTTGTCGTCGGATGAGAGTGCTGGTGATGAGTATCTGGGAGGGCTTTGGGAGAACGTGCTATTGGTGGTTGGGTCTCGAGAAACTCGCGGAGTCTCGACTCAGGATGGGCGAGAACTTTGGAAGATTCGTCATCGACGGATTTCCGGTCACGGTGTTCAACAGGAAGGGGATTATCTGTTACCTCTCGAAGATAGTCAGATATTAAGGATTCGGTTGGCCGATGGCAGACATCAAGCCATTGGTTTGAGCGAACGGTCTGTTCCAGAAGTTGTCAATCTGTCGGGGGTTTCTGGAGATCGGGCGATTGACGATCATCCCGCACCGACTCCCTCGTTCGGGCATTTACTGGTCGCCGACGATCATCTGATCTCTTTGGGAATTGAATCCTTTATTGCGCTGCCCGAACCTGTGCAATATCTCGATGCGTTAGAGTACTTGTCAGAAACGGGAAAACTTTCTCCCGAGCAGCAATTTCGGCGGATTGAACTCGAGCTCGAGATGAACGCGGTTGAACGTATTGCTGCGTTAGAAAATCTTTTGAAAAAGGATTTGAAGGAGCCTCTTCAAAAACGGGTTGAGGCACAATATCAAAGCGACTTGTTTGAATTGATTCTCCGCGAACCCGATCAAATCGTTTCGATCGCTGAAAAACTTAAGCAGTTTCAGACATCGGCAGACGATGAGATTCGCCTCTTGATTCATCTCAGTTATCAGCAAATGCAGCAGGGACAGGCCGAGAATGTGTTGTCGACGTTGAAGCAGCTCGGGGAATTGGAGTCGGAGTCTTTGTTTGAAGTGCCCGAAAAAAATGGCCTCTCTGTTTCATTAGGAGCCTGGTTGAGGTCAATCTGGGATTGGTCACAGTCTGACGTGGAAGAATCTCTGCGAGCGGGATTTGATGATTATTTGAATCTTCGAATTCAACAAGCCATCGCAGGCGGTGAAAAGCAGGTGATGGAGCGGTTGCTGAGTCATTTTCCCGGAGTGAGATCTCTCGACTCGGTCCGGCTGTCGTTGGCGCAATTATGTGTTTCTGAAAACCAATACCATGAAGCCGAAATGCTGTTGATGACTGTGATGAATCGAGGGGCGACGACTCTCTCTCGGGATGCCACAATTGACCTGGCCCATTTATGGCAGCGGTTCGGTCTCAATCAACGAGCGGCCAGTTTGTTGGCGACTGTGGATGGAATCGACTCCTCCTCACTGCAGGAAGATCGATTCAAACGATGGGAGTTATTGCGGGCAACACCAGAAATTCAAACAGCGACATACAATCAAGGGCTGCCTGATCAGGAGTTGCAACAAGTCACCATCTCTTCTTTGCTTCCCGGTCGGCCACAATCGGTCTTGAAAGAGTCGCATGATGGGTATCGCCGTATTTATCCCACGCCGATGACTTGTGCATTTGATCTGTTGGCCAAAGAACATCCCGAACGGATGAGTACTCATCACACCTTGGAAATCGTCTCACGCTCCAACGGAGCGGTTTCGGCTCGAGTGCCGTTACCAATTCGGGGTGACTACGAACGCGATTCGAGTCGCGCGGTGGTCGGTCATCTATTTCCGTTTGGGAGTATGGGGCAAATTCGCGGCGTCTCATTGATTGACACGGCAGATGGTGATGCTGTCTGGACAAGGTCATTTCTTGATCCCGAAATGGGAGAAATTCTGCGTGTCGGCCCCTTCGGTACAGAGTTAGTGATGTTTCGTAATCAGGATACGTTGTTGGCCGTTGATGCACGGAATGGTCGTGTCTTCTGGCGAAGAGACGACTTGGCGCCCTACTCCGACTCGCGAAGCAATGCCCGACACCCTTTATTTGGTGACGAACGTGTGGTTGTTCGGCAAGCAGGTAGCCAGGAGGATTACGAGGTCTATCGAAGTTTCACCGGTCAAAATGTTGTGCTCTCCGAAAATGTTCCAAAAACCGGTGCGATGGGAACTGTGGGACGATTGATGGTGATGATTCGGTATGTCGGTGAGAGCGAGGAAGTGGGTGAAGGGGGACGGCGTCCGAGTGTATCGGTTGTGGATATGGAGACCGGTGCCGAAGTCTTTTCCTCGTCGTATTGGAGTCGTTATTGCAGTCATCTCGACGACAATCGGCTGATTCTCATTGATCGTGAAAAGCAACTGCGTGTGATTGATTTGGAGCAGATGAAAGAAATCGTTTCGATTCCGACCGAGTTTGGTGAGTCGGATAGCGTCAATCGATTGAATTACATGGATGACGCCCGGAACCATTACATCAATATTCAGCGTGTGGACGATCATCAGCGAGTGGGAGGAGTTGGCGGGGACCGCGTCTTCTCGAACTTTGCCTCTAATCCGTTTTTGCCAACCACCGATGTCGTCGGTTTGTTGATTGCCGTCGATAAAAAATCTGGGAAACGTGCATGGAGCCGCATGATGACTTCATGCTCGGTCGTACATACGCCGTACGAATCTCCTCCGTTCCTGACGACTCTCAGTTGGCGGACAAGGCAGCGCGTTCCCAATACGCGACGATTGCATATCGAAGCTCTGTCGCAAGCTGATGGCACCACTTTGGGAGACAGCGATGACTTTGTGCCGCTCGATCAACTCAGCCAGTTATTTCAGGCACGCTATGATCGCGCTGCCGGCTATCTGGAACTGAACGGCCCGACGTATCGCGCCCGGATGAAATTCAATCCGTCACGAGACCGCGAGATTCTGGCACCATCGCCGTTTTGAGTCATGATGATAAGCGACTTCTCAATCACTTCCCTGGCGGCGTGAATACCTCTAACCGCTCGATATCAACCACGAAGTCGGTCAGATACTGAATGGTCAGTGTGTGTTTGGTGTTCTCCAGGTTTTCGGCCAGCCGTAATCGGAAGAGTTCGTTTTCACCGAACTTGGAGAAATCGATCACATTACCGACTGTCGCACGTTCTACGTCCCAGCCGAACTTGTCGCCCGGCTTGTTGCGATCGGCTCGTCGCCATTCGTCCGGCGGGACGATGATCTGCCCTGAAGTGCTGGTGAAAGATTTGTAGGCGTTTCCAATGCCATCTTTCCCGGTGACCGATCCCTCGATTTCGTAGTTCCCTCTCTCGTCGATAACAGTGATCGTCCAATGTTGTGGCTCGATGTTTTTGCCGAGCATGACGCCATGGGGTGACTGGTCACGGGAAGGGCTTCTCGGTTCGGAAAAGTTGGTTTTGGCGGGTTGGATGTAGGTCATCAAAAACGCGGGATAATCTTCGGCTGGTTTGCCGTCAATCAGCACACGAACACTCCCCTTCCCTCCCCGAGCAATCATGTCGACGCGGTTGCCAGTGAATTCAAACTCGATCTTTCCTTTGCGAGGAGCGGGAGGGAGAAACGATTGTTCTCGCGATTGAGGATCGTAGGCGTATTTCGGGCACTCACGGAAATGTGCTGCCAGCATCGAGTTGACCATCCAGGAACCATAAGGAGATTGATGGACGGCATCGCCGAGAAGAGATTCGATAGGAAGCTTGTTGGCTTTCAGATAGTCTTGCCATTCTTGACGCAATTCGACAAATTCGACGCCATACTTTTTACAGAGTGTTCGTAAGGCGGGGACATCCTGATCGGGAGCGGTTTCCAGTCCTTTTTCCCAGTTTGGTTGGCCTCGTTCTCGCCAATGGATACTGGGAATGATGATGTCGGCGGTGGTGTGCGATTGCAGCAGTTGGATGAGCTGTTCCAAATCGTCGATTTGGCCAATGGTGTTGATGATGACCAGGTCGGGTTGATCGGCAATCACCATCTGTCTAGCCCACCCGCGCAGATATTGCCACGGGCAGGAGTTGCCGACCATGCGTTTGTACTCAAATGTTCGGTCGTCTCCAAACTTCTGTTTCAGCATGGGAATCAGAATCTCACCATTCCCCAAACGAGCCGTGTAACTCGAACCAAGAGCCCAAATCAGGAACGGTCGTTCGGGTTTGAATCCTTCTTTCAGTTTTTTAACCGACAACGCGAGATGCTGACCGGCATCGTCAGGGATGTCGGGAGCGAACTCGGCAGCGCCTTCGGGAGGAGCAGGTTTCTGATACGGCTTCGGTTGTGCCAAAAGAGATCCGGTCAGCGATGTGATTGCTAACAAAAATGCGAATGGCCGAATCGATCTCGCGTAGAGTTTCATGGTGCACCTGCTTATTCGGGATTGGTCTCTTGGTGGATGTGAATATCTTGTGTGGGATAAGGAATGGTGAAGCCGCGTTCGTCAAATCCCAGTTTGATGCGTTCGGTGAGATCACATTTTGTGAGCCAGAAGTCTTCTGACTTTGTCCAGGGGCGAATGATAATATTGACGCCGCTGGCAGCCAATTCGGTCACTCCCACAAATGGCTCGGGATCTTGCAGGATTCGTTCGTCGCTGCGGATCAACTCCCACAGTAACTCTTTGACCGCAGCGAGGTCGTCGTTGTATCCACATTGGACGGTGATCTCGATGCGGCGTGTTGGCATTGCGGAGTTGTTGGTGATGTTGCCGTCCGTGATTTGGCTGTTGGGGACGACGATTTTGCGATTGTCGGGAGTTTTCATCAAGGTGTGAAAAATATGAATTTCGTCGACGATACCCGCAGTTCCACCTGCTTCGATGAAGTCGCCCACTTTGAACGGTCGGAACAAGATCAGCATGACCCCGGCAGCAAAGTTTGAAAGGGAGCCTTGCAATGCCAAGCCGACGGCAAGACCAGCGGCTGCCAAAATCGCTGCGAGTGATGTGGTGTTGACCCCCAGCATGTCGAGAGAGGCGAGACAGACGAATGTCATCATCATTGCCGACGCAATATTTCCAAGGAACTGCAGCAGCGTTTCATCGAATTTGGCGCGCCGCATCACGCCTTCAATCACACTTTTGAGAATCTTGACCACAATTCGGCCAACAACAAAAATGATGATGGCGACGATCAGGTTCTGAGCAAATTCGAGTCCCTTATCCTGTGCCAGTTCGAGAAGTTCTGCACTGGATGGAATGGCCGAAGTTTTCTCCGCTGTTTCCTCGGTTTTTGTTTGTGCCAATACAAACCAGTTCATAATCATTCCCCTTCTTCATCGATGAATAAAATTACGCATGATGTTGAGATGTCTCTCTGTTAGACAGTGTACACATCAATTTGATTTTGTCTGCCCGGGAACGGGGACTGTTTTGCGGATGACCTTACTTCCCTCATACGCGCGGAAAATATTAATTGCTCGGCAGATGTCCGAGAGATCGGCGACGGGGATCAATCCACCAACGACACGACGGAAAAAATGATCCAGCATGACAAGCGCGTCGGTGCGGTCTGATGCCAGCGTTTCCGATTCTTCTTCTCCGTCAATTTCCCATGAGATTTGGTCGGGGCCATTGAGACGCACAATTCCGTTCTCGCAATGGACCTCAAAACGAACATCGCCCGGTTCGAGAGACGCTTTTTCATCTCCCCGGAACTGGGTCTGATAGATTCGCAATGTGGCGGAGGCTTTCTGGTCGCGATGTTGAAAACGAATGCGGGTCGAATCTCCGGGCCACTCCTCTGAATCGAGTGGGAGACAGAGAACATCTTGTGCCGTGCCGGGGAGGATGTGCAGGCACCAGTCGAACAGTCCGATGAGAAAATCTTGATACTCGGCCTGACCGGGGACGTAATCGCGGCGAGTTGGTTGCGGCAAACGGGCATCACACAAGATTCGCTCGGCCTTTCCTAGCCGCGTGGCGATCAATTCTCTCAGGCGGACTGTGGCGGGTGTAAATCTTCTCGCGAACTCCGGCATGAAGGTTAAGCCTTCGGACAATGCCAACAAATGGATTTCACCCACTGTCGGAATTTCATGTCCAAGAGAACCGGCGATGTAGGCGGGCTTGCGGGCTTCACAAAGAAACTT